>Ga0335085_10002946_pt1 | contig 30622 bp, 32 predicted proteins | sample Lox_Sample_45_FD_206712 | JGI IMG/M metagenome (GOLD analysis project Ga0335085, IMG submission 206712) | Soil microbial communities from Loxahatchee National Wildlife Refuge, Florida, United States - Lox_Sample_4.5 | ecosystem: Environmental > Terrestrial > Soil > Wetlands | place: USA... | reverse complement strand
CCCCGTCCGCGACGAACGTGTGGAAGGTCTGGTCGCTGATGCCGTTGGAAGGGTGGAACGTCACCAACGGACGCAACCCTTCCGGACGCCAGCCCGTCTCCTCGATCGTCTCGCGCACCGCGCCAGCCGCCGGGTCCTCGCCCGGTTCGAGACCGCCGGCGGGGATCTCCCAACCCCACGTGTCGGTGATGAACCGGTGTCGCCACAGGAGGAGCACGCCTCGCTCCGGGTCGTGCACGACCGTCCCCGACGCGTGATTCGGGAACCGGATGACGTGGTGGTCGAAGCGCTCGCCCCCGGGGATCTCGACATCGACCAGGGTCAGGCGGACCCATTCGCTGTCGTACAGGGAGCGTTCGCCGTGGACCTGCCAGCGCACGGGAACAACGTAGTTCCGGTGTCTTCGGTCACCTCCGGGAACCCGTGTGACGAGGGTCACGACACCTCCAGTGACACGTGTCATGGGTGCCGATCACGACCGCAGGTGCGCGCTCAGGCCCGCCGAAATAACTCTTCGTGCGTCGCCCCCTCCGCATACTCGGTGCTCTCGTCGTCGTGTCCGCCGCGGCGTCGCTCGTCGCGTCGGGCAATCCCGCGAATGCCCTTGCCGCGAAGCCGTCCGCGCACGGACTCGGTGCACTCCCGCCGACGCACCGGTTCGCCGCCAGGCACGCCGACGTGCACGCGCTCGACGCGCTTCCGGCGAGCGTCGACCTCCGCGAGTGGGCGGTGACACCGGGCGACCAGGGTGCTGTGAGCTCGTGCGTCACGTGGGCGATCGACTACGGGATGCTCGGCTGGTATGCGAACTACACCGGCCGCGGCGGCCAGCCGTTCGCGCCGATGTACACGTACTCGCAGATCAACGGCGGCGTCGACCAGGGCTCGTGGCCGACCGACGCGCTCGCGGTCGCGAAGAGCCAGGGCAGTGACACTCGCGCCGACTACACGCAGGGCGACTACGACTGGCACACGCAGCCCACCGCCGCGGAACATGCGAATGCAGCCAACTACAAGATCTCCGCATACTCGACGCTGTTCGCGGGAGCGAACCAAGCCGGCAACCAACTCGCGCTGGAGCAGGCACTGGCGGCGAAGCAGCCGGTCGCAGTCGAGATCGCGGTGCGCCATGGATTCGACGTGCTCGGCTCGAACCCGTCGGCCGTCGACAACGACACCACCTCGGCGATCCGCGGCTACCACGAAGTCCTCGCGCTGGGATACGACGCGAACGGGTTGCTCATCGAGAACTCGTGGGGCACGTACTGGGCGAACGGCGGGTTCGGGCGGTTGTCATGGACGGTCGTGCAGCAGGACCTCCTCGAGGCCGACGTCATCTCCGGGTTCGCGCCGAAGCCGCCGAGCGGACCGGCGGTGACGACGCCGATGATGCGGGTCGTGGCGGCCCGTCCCGCGGCCCGTCCCGGCAAGGGCTGGGTCGTCACCTACAAGGTCGCGTGGAAGGGCGTGCAGGGCGCCGGCGGTGCGATCGTTGCCTTCGATGCTTGGTACCAGGTCGACGGCAAGCCGTACGTGCCCGTGAAGCTCGCGTCGAAGACGGCGACTTCGTTCGTGTTCGTCACGAGCACGCGTCACCACTACCGGTTCGCCGCACGGGCGCACTCGGCGGCGCTGACTGGACCGGTGAGCCACACCGTCGTGTTCGTGCCGAACCACAACGGTTGACGTACGCGCATCCGGGCCGGGCGGCCGGGCGCTCGTACGTCACGACGAGGAGGCGGCGCGCCGGCGGCTGAGGACGATGGCCACGACGCCCGCGATCAAACCGAGCGCACCCACGATGACGCCGATGATCCCGATCGTCTTCGCGTTGTCGACGTCACTCTTGCTGACGTTGCTCGACGCGGTGCCTGTTGTAGCCGTCGGCGTCGTGGAGCCGCCCTCGTCGCCGGCGGTCAGAGTCAGGACCGGCGCGGGGTTGTCGGGTTCGGGTCCGCCCGGCGGCGTCACCTGCACCCAGTTCACGGTCGAGCCGTCGCTGTAGGTCTGGATCGCCGGGAACGTGAGCGAGTCCGCGTCGTCGGGCAGGCCGACCGAGACGGCGAACTCGGCGAAGTGATCCTGGGTGATGCCCTTGCCGTCCGTCGCGGTCCAGGTCACGGACCTCACGGCGGTGTTCACCGGCCCGTCGTCGGTCTGGATCGGTGTCGTGACGTGGAAGTTCGCCACCTCGGCGTTCCAGCCGGGCGTCGCCTGCACGAGCGCTTCGGCGATCGGGTGATCGGTCGGGAACTGCACCGTCAGCTTCACGGTCGTCGCGTTGTCCTTCTCGTTCGGTGCGACGAAAGTCAGGACCGCGTCGCTCCCCTTCGGAGCAGTCGACGGTTCGACCACGACGTGCGCCGACGCGGTCCCCGCCAGCGCAAAGAGTGCGCAGAAGACGACGGAAAGAAAAACGGTGATGCGGCGCATGCTCTCCCCCGGTCGGCGGTTGTCGCGTGCGGCCCCCTCGAATGCACACGACCGGCCACACTCGCGGGAACGTTCTACACCAGAACGCAGCGACCGGCGCCGTCAGGCGAACGAGAAGGGTCCCGCCGGCGTACCGGCGGGACCCGGCCGAGGGCCGAGTGGGGGTCGGTCCTCGGTGAACTGGGCGCGAACACTACAGAGCCCGGCCGCGTCGCGCCCGTCCGACGAAATACACGCTCCGATCGGGGACGGTGGCCCCGGTTGGCAAGAATGGAGCGGATGCGGATGACGTTCCTCGGCCACGTCGGCTTCTCGATCGAGACGCGCGGCGGAACGGTGTTGTGCGATCCGTGGTTCACGCCCGCCTACTTCGGGTCGTGGTTTCCTTTCCCGCGCAACGATGCGCTCGACCCTTCCGGATTCTGCGCGCCGGACTATCTCTACATCTCGCACCTGCATCGCGATCATTTCGATCCGGCGTGGCTTGCGGAGCACGTCGACAAGCGCGCGCGTGTGCTGCTCCCCGCGTTCGACGTGCCGTATCTGGAGCATGAGCTGCGCGACATCGGCTTCCGCGACTTCGTGCACTGTCCGAACGGCGAGTCCGCGGATCTCGACGGCCTCACCGTCACGATCGTCGCGTTCACCACTCCCGCCGATGGTCCCCTCGGTGACTCGCTCGTCGTGTTCGACGACGGAAGCGCCCGTGTCCTGAACCAGAACGACGCGCGACCCGGCGATCCCGACCTCCTGCACGAGCTCGGCCCCTTCGACGCGCAGGTCGTGCAGTTCTCCGGTGCCATCTGGTACCCGATCGCATACGACTTCCCGGCGGAGCTGAAGCTGCAGCTCGCCCGGGACAAGCGCGTGAACCAGATGGCCCGCGCCCGCCAATACATCGAGTGGGTCGACGCCGCGCGCGTGTTCCCCTGTGCGGGGCCGCCCGCCTTCCTCGACGACGACCTGTTCGCGCAGAACGATCTCGACCGCGATCCGGCCAACATCTTCCCGGACCAGACGGTGTTCCTCGAGCTGTTGCGCGATTCCGGCATCGAGACCGGTGAGCTGATCGTGCCCGGATCGGTCGTCGACCTCGAAGCCGGCGAGTGCAAGGTCGTCCATCCTGGTGAAGAGTCCGAGACGCTTCGGCCCTTCATCGACAAACGCTCGTACCTCGACGAATATCGCCGCGACTGGAAGCGCTGGCTCGCGGCCGAGCGCGCGTCGTGGTCGCACGGTCGCCGCGATTTGGTTGCCGAGCTGGCGGCATGGTTCGAACCGCTGCTGCGGAGTGCGCCGATCATCTCGGCGGGCATCGCGGGCAATGTCGTGATCGACGTCGGTGAACCGGGATCCGACGTGTGCATCGACTTCGTCGAGTCGCAGGTACGCGCGTGGAAGGGCGAGGCGAAGGAGCCGTATCTCTACAAGGCCGACGTGGATCGCCGGCTCGTCGAGGCGTTGCTCGAACAGCACATCGAGGACTGGGTCAACGCCTTGTTCCTGTCGTGCCGGTTCGTCGGCCACCGGCCCGATCCGGCGAACTTCAACGAGTTCGTCATGACGTTCTTCAAGGCGCTGTCACCGCAGCGCATCGCGTATGTCGAGCGCTACTTTCGAGAGCGACGGGCGGAGAGCGACGAGTTCTTCGAACGCGACGGTTGGCGTATCGAGCGCTTCTGCCCGCACCGGCAGGCCGACCTGACGCGGTTCGGGGAGATCGACAACGGTGTGCTCACGTGCAGCTTGCACCACTGGCAGTTCGACCTCGCGACGGGCCGGTGTCTCACCAGCGACGACCGGAGCCTGCGTTGCGAACGGGTGGCAGACTCCGATAGATGAGCGCCTTCAATCACGTCGGGCAGTGCGTCATCGATCTCGAACGGTCGAAGCGCTTCTACTGTGAGCTGTTCGGATTCACGCTCGAGCGTGAGATCAACCCGTCCGACGAGAGCTCGGCCGAGCTGCTGTCACTGGAACCGCCGCTCGGAATGACCGCCGTCTATCTCGTGCGCGACGGTTTGGTGCTCGAGTTGCTGCACTTCGCCGTCGACGGTCGCACGCTCCCGTTCCGCGAGCGGACGATGAACGAGCCGGGGCTGACACACATCTCGCTGTCGGTCGACGACATCGACGCGGTGTGCACGCGCGTGCCGGACTTCGGCGGCGAGGTCATCGAATCGTCGAACATCGGCAACGCCGTCTTCATCCGCGACCCCGACGGGCAGCTCGTCGAGCTGTTGCCGATGACGTATCGACGGCACCTCGACGCGCAGGGATTCCACTAGCCGCGCGGCCGCCGTCGCGCCCGGCTCGGGTCGGGCGCGCGAGTGCCAGACTGTTCCGTGCCCACGACGCTGCGACCGGTGGCCATCGCGTTCGTCGTGTTCGGCGTCCTCGGCGGCGGATGGGCGGTCGCTCCGGTCGACATCGAGCGCACGTTCGGACTGTCCGACGCCGGCCTCGGGCTGCTGCTCGCGGCCGGAATCATCGGCGCGACGGCGGTCGCCGCGTTCGGCGGGGCGGTGACCGACAGGTGGGGTGCCGGCCGTTCGCTCACCCGCGCGCTCGTGCTGTGGGGCGTTTTCCTCGCGGCCGAGGCGTTCGCCCCGCACCTCGCGGTCTTCGTTCCGGCGCTCATCATCGCGATGGCCGCGGGCGGCCTCGTCGACGTCGTCATGAACATCATCGCCGCCGACGCGCTCGCCGAGGAAGCGGGCCAACTCGTGCGCTTCCATGGTCTGTGGAACGCGGGATGCGTGATCGGCGCCGCACTGTGCGGAGTGGTGCTGCGCCTCGGCGGCTCGTGGCGCGTCATGTGGTTCGGGGTCGCGGTCGCGGGCATCCTGGCCGGACTCCTCACGCGCCGGTCGCGCGTTCCCGAACCTCAGCGTTTCGATCATCCGTCGATGTGGCGAGCACTCGTCGGCCTGCGGCACGAGGGGCTCGTCGTGCTCGCGCTCGTGTTCGCGGCGTCGGCGATGGTGGAGGGCGGCATCGCCACGTTCGGCGTCCTCTACCTCCGCGGGCACCTCGGGGTGGGCGTCCTCGCGGGCGTGAGCGCGTACGTCGTCGGCCAGTCGCTCGCGACGGCGACGCGCTTCAGCGGCCGCAAGGTGATCGGCGCGCTCGGTACGCGCCGCGCGGTCGTCGTCGGCGCGTCGCTGGCCGCGGCCGGGATCGCGACCGAGGCGCTGTGCGGCGTGGCCGCGCTCGCGGCCGCCGGTCTCGCGGCCGCGACCGTCGGCATCTCGGTCGTCTGGCCGCTCCTGCTGGCCGAGGTCAACAACGAGGCGCGCCACCCCGCCCTCGCGATCGGCGGCGTCACCGCGTGCGGTTACCTGGGGATGGTCGCCGGGCCGCCCGTGGTCGGCATCATGTCGAAGTTCTTCGGACTCCGAACCGGACTGCTCGTGCTCGCGGTGATCGCACTGTTGGTCGCGGTCGTACCCGCGCACGTGCGCACGTCGGCGCGCGCCTAAGCAGAGTCGCTCGGCAACCACACGTTGCTGAACGCCCGGCGCAGCAGCGGTGTCCGGACGTCGAGCGACTCGGCCAGCGCTTCGGCCGCTTCGGAGGTCGCGGCGGCGACGAGCGGTGCGTGTGCGTCGTCCGGGCGCCGTTGTTGTTCTTCTTCGCCGGGCGCGACCGCTTCCTCGAGGTCGTCGTCCCGCACCGCGGTGAGACCGGGCAGCTCTACGGCCGCGGTCGCGGTGCGCCGCCGCCGGGCGCGCGCAATGGAGGTCGCGCGAACCCGACGTGGTGTTGCCGGGCGCGGCGCGGGTTCGGGCGTCGGGACGATCGGGTTCGTCAGCGCGTTGTGCAATTTCCAACCGCGCGGCAGGACGAGGCCGGCGGCGTGGCGCGCGCACAGGTCGCCTTCGGTGCGCGCCGCGTCGTCATCGAGGTCGACGAGCCAGGCTTCTCGTTGTGTGGGCTGAAAGCGCAGCGTTGCCGCCGCGGGTGCGCCGCAGCCGGGCCGGGCGCAGAGCCGTCGGGTCGGGCCGTAGCGGCGCGCCCAATTCGGGCCGGAGTTCATAGCCCCGAATGCACCTCCTGTGACAAGTGCCGGGGGGCCGCCGACGCCAGGTTGTAACGCATCTCGACCACCTGTCGATTCGCCGCCCGCGCTTGCCCAGGGTCAATGAGTATGCCGCACGCGCTACCGCGGCCGTGAAATGCCCCGTTCGGACCGGCCTCGGACGGGCCGGAACGTCAGAGCGCGCCCGCGTTCTGGAACGCCCGGGCGAGCATCGGGCTGTGGGCGTCGAGCACCGTCTCGAGCTCGTGCGCGGCGCGGTCGCGCGCGCCCCGGCGGTCTTCGAGGTGCCAGCCCTGAGGAGGCGTGAGCACACGGACGTGACGTTCGCACAGCTCCCCCGCGCGGGCGCCGCCTTCGGCCGGGGTGTCGAGCCACACCGTGAGATCGCGCGTGTCGAAGGTGAACGTCGCGGTGGCCGGCGCACTGCACCCGGGCCTTGCACAATGGCGTCGCACGACGAAACGGTAACGCCTTTCGCGCGCCATTTCGTGGAAGTCTGCGCCGATGGCACGACCGGCGCGCGACGACTGGGTCGTACGGGTTCCCACGTCGTCGGCGAACCTCGGCCCGGCCTTCGACGCGCTCGCACTCGCGCTCGACGTGCACCTCGAAGTCGCACCCGACCCCGACCGATCCGCGCCCGAGACCCATCCCGCGGTACGCGCCTTCCGCCAAGCCGGCGGCGTCGGACCGATCAGCGTTCGTGTGCGCTTCCCGGGCGGCCGCGGCCTCGGATTCTCGGGCGCGGCGCGCGTCGGCGGTCTCGCGGCCGCGTACGCGCAGCAGGGAGAGGATGTCGAAGCGGCGCGCTTCGACATCCTGCGCGCCGCGGGCGACCTCGAAGGCCACTTCGACAACGTCGCCGCGTCGATCTTCGGCGGGATCGTCGCGGTCGCGGCCGGCCACGCGGTGCGGATCGCCCTTCCGCGTGAGCTGGCCGTCGTCGTGTGGATCCCCGACCACGAGACCTCGACGCCGGCGGCGCGGCGGCTCCTTCCGGAGCAGGTCTCGTTCGAGGACGCCGCGTTCAACGTCGGGCGTACCGCGCTGCTCGTCGCCGCCCTCGCCGCGGGCGATGACGCCGCGCTACGGGTCGCGACCGAGGACCGCCTGCATCAGGACCGCCGTCTCGCCCGCGCCCCGGACACCCGCGACGCCATCGACGCGGCGCTCGCGGCCGGTGCGCTCGCGGCCTGGCTCTCGGGCTCCGGACCGACCGCGGCCGCTCTCGTCGAGCCCGAGCAAGCTGCGGCGGTGTCGTCGGCGCTGCCGCGGGGCGGTCGTGCGGAGGTACTCGGCATCGCTCCCACCGGCGTGACGGTGACGACCCGGGACCGACCGGCCCGGGATGAGGGATGATCTGCCCCGAGACGACGGAGGCCGGGGCGCGATGAGGATCGAAGACAAGTGCGTGGTCGTGACCGGTGCGGCGAGCGGGATCGGAGCCGCGCTCGCGCGTCGCTTCGCCGCCGAAGGTGCTCGCGGCGTCGTCGTCGCCGACGTGCAAGCCGCGCCGCTCGAGGCCGTCGCGGCCGACCTCGGGTCCGGTCTGGCCGTGGCATGCGACGTCACCGACGAGGCGCAGATCCGCGGCCTGGTCGACCGGGCCGAGGATCGCTTCGGTCCGGTCGATCTGTTCTGCTCGAACGCCGGGATCGTCGTCCCGGGTGGCGCCGACGCGAGCGACGCGGTGTGGCAGCGCAGCCTCGACGTGAACGTGATGGCGCACGTCTACGCGGCGCGCGTGATGGTGCCCCGCATGATCGAGCGGGGCGGCGGCTATCTCCTGCAGACCGCGTCGGCGGCGGGACTGCTGACACAGATCGGGAGCGCGCCCTACTCGGTGACCAAGCACGCCGCGCTCGCGCTGGCCGAGTGGCTCTCGATCACCTACGGGGAACAAGGCATCAAGGTCTCGGTGCTCGCGCCGCAGGCCGTGCGCACCGCGATGACCATGGGCATCGCCGACGGCGGCGTTGCGGGCGTCGACGGCATGCTCGAGCCCGACACGGTTGCGGACGCGGTAGTGCGCGGTCTCGCGTCGGAGGCGTTCCTCATCCTCCCGCACCCGCAGGTGCTCGAGTACTTCCGGCGCAAGGCTTCCGACTACGACCGCTGGATCGCGGGTATGCGCCGCCTTCAGGCGCGCTTCGGCGATTCGTTTTAGCCTCCGACGCGCATGACCGATCCCCTTGTGCTGGCCGACGACCCGCGGCCGCAGGTGCGCAGACTCACCCTGAACCGGCCCGAGAAGCGCAACGCGATGAGCAACTCGCTTCGCCGCGTGCTGTTCGACGAGCTGCGCCGCGCCGACCAGGACGACGCAGTCAGCGTCGTCATCGTCCGCGGCGCGGGACCGTCGTTCTGCTCGGGCTACGACCTCTCGCCCGAACCGAACGATCCCCTGCCCCGGCCGATCGCGACGCGTGACGGCTTCTGGAGCCGGCATCTCGTGGAGGGCTGGTTCGAGATGATGGACATGGCGACGCCGATCGTCGCCCAGGTGCACGGCTACTGCCTGGCCGGTGGATCGGAGCTGGCCGCCGCGTGCGATCTCGTCTACGTGGCCGAGGACGCAACCATCGGATATCCGCCGGTGCGCACGATGTCGTCGCCCGACTTCTTGTGGCAACCGTGGCTGCTCGGTTGGCGGCGCTCGATGGAAGCGCTCCTCACCGGCGATTCGATGACGGGCGTCGAAGCGGTTGCAAGCGGGTACGCCAACCGCGCGTTTCCTGCCGACGAGCTCGAAAGCGAGGTGCTGCGGGTGGCCGAACGGGTCGCGCAGATCCCCGGCGACCTCCTCGCCCTCAACAAGCGCACGGTGCACCGGGCGCTCGAGGCGATGGGCATGCGCGCCGGTGTGCGCGCCGGGACGGAGCTGCAGGCGCTCGGTCTCCACCAGCGCTCGTCGCAGGAGTACATGCCCAAGCTGCGCTCGCTCGGCGTGAAGGGCGCGGTCGAGGAACGCGACTCGCCCTTCGGCGACGGGCGGGCCGGCTCGACGGGGACGAGCGAGTGACGGCGGGAGGGACGGCCGGCGAGGCGGCTGCGGCCGCGGCCGCGGCGGTGGACGACGTCCTCGACGCGGCGCGCGGTGAGCTCGAGGACCTCGTGCGGATCCCGAGCATCAGTGCCGATCCCGACCGCTTCGCCGACGTGCGCGCCAGCGCGGACGCGACCGTCGAGATGCTGCGCGCGCACGGACTCGAGAACGTTCGCACCGCCGGGGTCGAGGGCTCACAGCCGTACGTCATCGGAGAGTGGATGCACGCGGGAACCGACCTCCCCACGGTTCTCCTGTACGCGCACCACGACGTCCAGCCGCCGGGCATCGTCGAGAATTGGGCGAGCGACCCGTTCGAGCCCGAGGAACGCGACGGCCGCCTCTACGGGCGCGGCGCGGCCGACGACAAGGCCGGCGCGGTTGCGCATGCGCACGCGGTCGGAGCGTGGTTGACGAGCGCCGGCGAGCTGCCGTGCAACGTGCGCGTCCTCGTCGAAGGTGAAGAGGAGATCGGATCGCCGACACTGCAGGCATTCCTCGACGCGCACGTGGAAGAGCTCCGGTCGGACGTGCTCGTGCTCGCGGACGCCGGCAATTGGGAGGTCGGCGTCCCCGGCCTCACGTATTCACTGCGCGGCCTCGCCGCTGCCGACGTGGAGTTGCGCGCCCTCGACGGACCGCAGCACTCGGGGATGGCAGGCGGCGCGCTGCCCGACCCGGTGATGGCTCTCGCCCGCGTGCTCGCGTCTCTCGTCGACGAGCACGGTGACGTCGCGTTCGAGGGCGGTTTCGCCGGTTTGACTGAGCCCGCCGCCGAGCAGCGGGTGCCGATCGCAGGCTTCGACGACGCGCCGCAACGCTTCGCTCGTGCGCTTGGCGCCCGGCCCGGTGTCGAGCTCACCGGTGATCCCGCGATTCCGCTGCACGAACGGCTGTGGCTCCGGCCGTGCCTCACCGTCATCGGATTCGACGGGCATCCCGTGAAGGGGTCGTCGAACCAGATCGTCGCCCGGGCGCGGGCGCGCCTGAGCCTGCGGCTCGGTCCCGGCCAGGATCCCGGCCGCGTGCTCGACGGGCTGCGCGCGCACATCGAGCGGGCGGTGCCGTGGGGTCTCGAGTGCACGTTCACCGCACTCGAGGGCGTGCCGGCGTGGCAGACCGATCCGACCGGGCCGGCGTTCGACGCCGCCCGGCGCGCGCTGCACGCGGGCTTCCGTGTCGAGCCCGTGCTCATGGGCGTCGGCGGCTCGATCCCGTTCGTCGGGCCGTTCGCGGAGGCGTTCGGTGGCATTCCGGCGCTGCTGATGGGTCCCGACGACCCCGGCGCGAACATCCACGGAGAGAACGAGAGCCTGCACCTCGGCGACTGGCGCAGCTTGATCCGCGCCGAGGTCTTCCTGCTCGCCGAGCTCGCCCGCATCGCGCGCTGAGCGGCTGCATCGCGCGCCCGCCACCCGCCGGTCGGGACCGGACGGGCTGTCACGCTCCGTGTTGCACCTGTCGTCTACGGCCCGGTATGACCGAAATGGGACCAGGGCGGTCGGAAAATGACGCGCCCGCGCTACGGAACGGTAAGTAGGCCCCGCAGGCACGGGAACGTGCCCATTATCCACATGGTCCGAAAGGACTATATGTGGCAGTCCTCGGCGGTCTCCGCGTCGAGTTCGGGGGACGGTCCCTCCTAGCTTCGAGGGCCGTCGGCCGAGGCGTTCCGCCCGGCCAGATCTCGTCAAACCTGCACTTCAGCGGTGCGCGTCCGGAGGAGGAACCATGGCCGGGAGGCCCCAAGAGCAAGAGGGTGCACCCCTCGCGCTCGACCATTTACATACCCAGACCGTCGCGGACGGAACTCCCGTTGCGGACGCGTCGATCACCGGTGTCCGCGGCGGTCGTGCGCGCGCCGATCGGCGACGCCGTGCTTCGCGGCGCGCCGCGTTCTCGTCGTTCGGGCTCGTCGCGGCTGCGATGGCCGTGCTCTTGGCGGGTGGTGCCATGTTCTCGGGCGCGAGTGGTGCGCCCACCTCGAACGACCCGCGTGCGAACGCGGTGCGCGCGGTCGGTGCTGCTCCGGCACTCGGGCCGGCGACCGGACTTTCGTTGAATGCCGACCTGGTCGGCATCGCGGCCACGCCGAGCGGTCGCGGGTACTGGCTCGTCGCGGGTGACGGCGGCGTCTTCACCTACGGCGACGCGCGCTTCTTCGGTTCGCTCGGCAACCTCGTCCTCAGCCGGCCGATCGTCGGCATCGCGGCGACGCCGTCGGGTCACGGCTACTGGCTGGTCGCGTCGGACGGCGGCGTGTTCAGCTTCGGCGACGCAAACTTCTACGGATCGATCGGGAACCCGAGTGCCACCGGCGCTCCGATCGTCGCGATGAGCGCGACGCCGTCGGGTCACGGCTACTGGCTGGTCGCGTCGGACGGCGGCGTGTTCAGCTTCGGCGACGCCTCGTTCCAGGGCGCCGGGACGTCGTTCCGGCACGGCGCATCGGTCGTCGGCATCGCTCCGACCCACTCCGGCTTCGGGTACTACCTGCTCGCGGCTGACGGCGGCGTCATGGCGTTCGGTGACGCCCGGTTCGCGGGCTCGGCGATCGACGGCCGGCACCTTGCATCCGCGATCGCGGTGTCGCGCAGCGGCCACGGCTACATGGTTGCCCGCACCGACGGCAGCGTCGTCGGCTTCGGCGGCGCCCACTCGTACGCGGCGCCGTTCGACCTGAGCGTGGCGCAGCACCCGGTGATCGGGATCGCGGCGAGCGGCAACCGCGGCGCATGGCTCGCGACGACGTACGTGGAGGCGACGGCGGCGGCCGTGCAGGTGTCGTCGCAGGACCCGTTCCTCGTCTGCACGCGCGCGCACGAGTCCGACTCGGCCGGCGGCTACCACGCGGTGAGCCCCGGCGGGGTGTACCGCGGCGCGTACCAGTTCCTGCAGTCGACGTGGAACAACGTCGCTCGCGCCGCGGGTCGCCCGGATCTCGTGGGCGTCGACCCGGCGCAGGCCGCGCCGGCCGATCAGGACCAGCTCGCGCTGTACCTCTACCACCAACAGGGCGCGGCCCCGTGGGGCGGACGGTGCGCGGGCCTTCCGTGAGTCCGACCGCGTAGCCGTACGTCCATATAGAGACGTACGCGCGCGACGCGCGCAGGGGCGCCGAGGAGGGTTCCACCTCCCGGCGCCCCTATCGTCTTCGGATGCCCTCCGGTCCGCGCTCGCCCGATCTCGCCATCGGGTCGTTCACCGAGGTCGGGCCGTGGGTCGTCGACCCGGAAGCGATGCCCTGGCGGGCGGCCGTCGATCGCATCCGCGACGACGCGCGCGCCGAGTACCCGCGGTGGATGGAGCCGGGCCGGCTCCCACCGCTGCGCCGCTTGACGCTTGTCGTTGGCCGGGTCGGGACCGCGCTCGGCATCTGGGCGGTCGGCGCGAGGCGCAAGGGAGCGCCCTACTCGCGCCGCGACCTGTCGCGGCGCCTTCGAGTCGCGTTCGGGCACCTCGGCCCCACCTACATCAAGCTCGGGCAGATCGTGTCGGGCGGCGAGGGCCTCTTCCCCGAAGAGCTCGTCACCGAATTCAAGTTGCTGCGCGACCGGGTGCCGCCCGAGGCGTTTCCCGACGTGCGGCGCGTCGTGGAGATGGAGCTGGGCCGATCGCTCGACGGCGTCTTCGCCAAGTTCGATCGCACGCCGATCGCGGCCGCGTCGATCGCGCAGGTGCACGCGGCGACGCTGCTCACCGGCGAGGACGTCGTGGTGAAGGTGCAGCGGCCGCAAATCGCCCGGCTCGTGCGCGAGGACCTCGAGGCGATGTCATGGCTGGCGCCCCATCTCGTCGGCCGGATCCCGGTCGCCGCGCTCGCGAACCCGCCGGCACTGATCGAGCTGTTCGCGGAGACGATCGTGGAGGAGCTCGACTTCCGGCTCGAGGCCCAGAACATGCTCGACATCGCGCGTGTGCTCGCCGAGACCGAGCAGCGCGCGACGATCGTGCCCCGTCCGCATCCGACGCTCGTCACCCGGCGAGTCCTCGTGATGGAACGGCTCGACGGCATCCCGTGGGACGACGTCGCCGCGATGCACGCGGCGGGTGTCGACACCGAGGCCGTGCTGCACGCGGGGATGGTGTCGTTCATGGAGGGCGCGATGTTGTACGGCGTCTTCCACGGCGATCTCCACGGCGGCAACCTGATGGTCCGTCCCGACGGCCGCACCGTTCTCATGGACTTCGGGATCACCGGTCGCCTCGACGAGACGAAGCGCATGGCGTTCCTCATGCTGCTCGTCGGCGCGACGAGCGGCGACACCATGTCCCAGTTGCGCGCACTGCGCGACCTCGGCGCGTTTCCGCCCGATACCGATCTCGAAGCAGTGTTCCGCGACCTCGGCCTCGACCGCACGATCGACCCGACGACGTTGTCGGCCGACGAGCTCGTGCACGAGTTGCAGGACCTCACGAAGAAGCTGCTCGGCTACGGCGCTCGTGCGCCCAAGGAGCTCATGCTCTTCGTGAAGAACATGATGTTCCTCGACGGCGCGATCGCCCGTCTCGCACCCGACCTCGACATTCTCGGTGAGATCCAGCAGGTGCACGCCGAGATCGCGATGCGTCACGGCGCGCGTCTGGCGGCTGAGCTCGGTCTCGATCCCGAGGTCGCGAATCAGTTCGACATGGATGCGATCAAGGCCGCGATGGGCGTACCCGGCGTGGAGCGGCTGACGTACCGCGAAGTGCAGGAGCGGCGCGAGGTCGTGCGCAAGCGACTCGAGGAGAAGCGCCGGCGGGCGTGACCGCGGTCGACCGGGCGACCGGTCGAGGGGCCGTCTTCAGCTCTGCCATACGAGCACTTCGCCGACGGTGCCGCCGCTCAACAGCGCGGTTCCCGGGAACACCCGCAGGCGCCAGGGTTCGAGCCGCAACGCTGCGAACGAGTCGGACGTCGGCTTGTCCCAGGCGGGGATGATCGCGGGGTCGTAGCCGACGGGGGCGGGCGCGGTGGCGAACTTGTTCCACACGTCGATACGCGTCTCGTCGTCGAAGTGCCAGACCGCACGGCACTCCGCGATGCACGTGTCGTGGTTGTCGGTCCAGTAGCTGCACGAGATGAAGGGACTGTGCTGCAGGTGCGCGCGCTTGGTCGGCGTCGGTCCCGTCGCGATCCAACCGACGAGCATGTCGCCGTCCCATTCCCACAGCGGGTGCAGGATGCGCGAGCGCGGCCTGCCCTGGTGGTCGACGGTCGAGACCGAGCACCAGACGATGCGGTGAGCCATGTCGACGAAGGCCGGGGCGACTTCCTCGAGATCGGGCATGGCGCGAAACGTACACTCCGGCCTCATGCGGACACGAGGGCTGCCGGCGAGATCGTGGACGCGGTGACGGCGCGACTCCCCGGACGCAAGGTGCTCGTCGTCGGCGCGGGGACGCGCGCGTCGGACGACCCGGACGCGATCGGCAACGGGCGCGCGATCGCGGTGCTCGCGGCGCGCGAAGGTGCGTCGGTCGCGTGCGCGGACATCGACCGCGCCGCCGCGGACGAGACCGTTCGGTTGGTCGCAGCCGAAGGCGGTCGCGGCGTGACGCTCGTCGGTGACGTGACCGACGCAGGCGACTGCGCGGAGATCGTCGAGCGGGCGCGGTCGGAGCTCGGGGGTCTGGACGGCGTCGTCTGTAACGTCGGCATCGGTCTCGGGCGCGGGCTCGAGGGAACGACCGCGGACGAGTGGGACGCGGTGCACGCGGTCAACGTTCGCAGCCACTTCCTCGTGTGTCGCGCCGCGCTGCCTGGCATGGCCGAGGGTGGATCGATCGTGTTCATCTCGTCGGTCGCCGGACTGCGGCCCGGGACGCGGATCCCGGCGTACGACGCGACGAAGGCGGCACTCGCGGGGTTGTGCCGGCACGTCGCCCTCGAGGGTTCGCGTCAGGGTGTACGCGCCAACGTCGTCGCACCGGGGTTGATCGACACGCCGCTGGGGCGGCGCGCGACCGCGGGCAGGCCGAGCCGCGGCCGCACACCAGTCCCGCTCGGTCGCCAGGGGAGTGCGTGGGAGGTCGCCGCCCCCGTCGTCTTCCTGCTGAGCGACGACGCGAGCTACATCACCGGTCATATCCTCGCGGTCGACGGCGGGCTGTCGACGCTGTGACGGAGTGCCCTAGCGTTGGTGCATGACGTTCGATCGTGACGAAGTCGAGGCCGCGTTCCGCACGTACTGGGAGTTGGGCGCGGTCGGCGAGGACTGGGACGCGTGGTGCGACACCTGCTTCACCGAGGACGTGACGTATATCGAGCACATCCTCGGGAACAAGCAGGGGCGCGAGGCGGTGCGCGCGTGGATCAACCCCACGATGGCCGACTACGGCGAGATCTACACGGCGTACGAGTGGCACATGGTTGGTGACGACGGCCGGGTCGTCGTATATATGCAGAACCGGCGCGACAATCCCGAGCCGGGCGCGCCGCCGATCGACTTCCCGGGTATGACCGTGCTGCAGTACGCCGGCGACGGGAGGTTCTCCCTGGAGGAGGACTTCTGGTCGTTGCCGGAAGGGACCGCGACGTTCCAGCAGTATGCCGACGCGTGCAAGAAGTTCGATCCGGACTTCCGGCGCAAGCGCACGCGGCGGAACTGGGGCAACGGTCCGGACTGGACGCAGGGCACGGCGACCTACGAAGAGTCGCTGGGAGCGCGCCGGCGCGCCTGAGCGCCGAGGTCGCGAGCCCGGAGCCGTCCGATGCCCGAAGCACCGCAGATGCAGGCGCTCGCCGAGCGCATCGCCGATTGGTTGTCGGGCGCGACGTTCGAGGGCTACGAGCCGCTGGGCTTTACCGGGCTGAAGACGGTCACACCCGCGCCGGAGTCGTTGGTCGGCGCGGCGTTGGTGCGCGTCGACCGCCGGGCCAAATACGTGACGCTGCAGTTCGACAACGAGCTGCGCGTCATGTTCCACCTCTCTCAGGCCGGACGACTCGATTTCGAGGAGCCGCCGAAGAAGACGCGACCCAAGGGCGCGGTCGTGCGCTGGAAATTCTCGGGCGATCGCGCGGCGCTTTTGCGCGAGTTCGGGACCGAACGGAAGGCCGGCTGGTGGGTACTCGCGCCGGGCGCCGCCGGACCGGTGGAGAAGATCGGTCCGGAGGCGACGAGCGACGAGTTCGCGCAGTGGGTGCGTTCGTCCGACGACGGGCGGCGCATCCACACGATCCTGCGCGACCAGCGGACCGTCGCCGGCGTGGGGCGTGGCTACGCCGACGACATCCTGCACCGGGCCAAGCTCTCGCCGTACGCGTCGCTGAAGAGTCTAAAAGCAGATGAGCGCTCGCGTCTGCTGAGCGCGCTGCAGGACGTGCTCGCAGAAGGACTCGAGCGCGAGCGCAAGCGCACTGGCGGGCTGTCGGAGAACAAGCTCGGCGAGCACTTCACGGTGCACGGCAAGGCGGGCCTGCCGTGTCCCGAGTGCGGATCGGATCTCAAGCGCGTCTCGTACGAGTCGCACGAGGTCGTGTACTGCCCCGCGTGTCAGACGGGCGGCAAGGTGCTGGCCGACCGGCGGCTCTCGCGGCTCGTGAAGTAGCTCAGCGGACGGCGAGTTCCGACCACATCTCCCAGACGGTGACCTCGGTGCCGTCCTCGGTCGCCTCGAGTTCGAGCGCGCCGGCGTCGGTGAGCCGCACCGCATCGCCGGGAGCGAGCGCGCCGACGGTCGTCAACGTCGCGCCTCCGGTGGAGATCATCACGTGTACGAAGGGCGCCGCGGGGACAGAGATGTGCGCGCCCTTCTGCAAGGTCGCGACCCAGAGCGTCGCGTCGTGCTGGTGCAGGGTGATCGCGGCATCCGACTCGCGTCCGGATGCGAGCGGGAACATCTCGTTGTCGCGTTTGCGGCCGGAGATGTCGTGTTGCTCATAGCCGGGGTCGATGCCGGCCCGGTCGGGCGGCACCCACATCTGGAGCAGACGCACCGGCTCGGTCCGGCTCGCGTTCTGCTCGGAGTGACGGATCCCGCGGCCCGCGCTCATGCGTTGGGCGACGCCGGGTTCGATCACGCCTTCGTTGCCCGCGCTGTCGCGGTGCTCGAGCGCGCCGTCGAGCACCCAGGTGACGATTTCCATGTCCTTGTGGGGGTGCGTTCCGAATCCGCCGGCGGGCGCGATGACGTCGTCGTTGAGGACGAGGAGGAGCCCGTGGTGGGTGTTCTTCGGGTCGTAGTGGTCGGAGAAGCTGAAGCTGTGCCAGGAGTCGAGCCAGCTGATCTGCGTGTGGAAGCGCTCGTCGGCTCGGCGAATGTCGATCATCTTCGCGACCTTCCTCGGCTCGGGTCCGGTCCGAACGCGCTCGACCTTAACTCCACGACTCGCGGGAAAGATCCTTCTCGTATGACGTGTTTCCCCTGGTCAACCCGTTCTGGCGAATCTTCGCAAGAATCTTCGCCTTTGCCGGGCGCACGAATTCTCTCCGCGGTTCCGCCGGCGATTCTCCGGAGGAATCCTCGCGACGGGGCGTCGCCGAATTGGCAGCGGTTCCGCCGGCGATTCTTCCGGAGAATCTTCGCGACGGATTGCCGGTGGGAGACCGAGCGTCAGTGGTGGATGGCGCCCGTGTTCACGACCTCGAAGGCCGAGCCGGGAACGGTCTTCAGCTGGTCCAGGTCGTCGTCGTTCCAGCGCGGATCCGCCGCCCCGGTGATGTACCACGACGATCCGTTGTCGGCGACGATCATCCCGTAGGTCTTCAGGGCCTTCAGAATCACAAGCGACTGTCCGTGGAAGCCGGCCAGCGAGAAGCTCGCCTTCAACCGCAACCGCAGCCCCATCGGCGGTAGCGCGGCGTTGGTCGAGCTCGACGCGTCATGCGTCGCCGGGAAGATGTAGCCCTTCTGCGTCTGCGACACCGTGAAGCGCAGCGCGTGGTCGACGTGTCCGGCGGCGACCTCCGAATACCGGACCAGTCCGGGAAGAATCGGCAACCCGGCCGCGTCCGCCGACGTCCATCCGAGCGGGCGCAGCGCGTTCGACTTCAGATTCCAGTTCACGCCCACGTCCGCGTCCCAGTACGTGCCGCGCCAGAACGCACGTCCGAGCTCGTACAAGTGGCACGTCCCCTGTTGCAGCACCAGCACATGGCGGTCACCGGTGCTCGCAGAACCACCCTCGACCGGCGCGTTCCCCGGAATCGGGTACGGCCCGGGGTCGCTCTCGTCGCCGTAGGCCGTGAAGTTGATCCGCACCTTCGGTTGCGTCGCGGGCACGACCATGAACGGGATCCCGTACGCCCCACCGCCGCCGAAGTCGGGGTGCAGGTTCGTCTTGCCCGACGCGCTGATGCTCGAGATGAACGTGCTCGAGTCCGACCGCACCGGCACCGTGTTCACCTTTTCGTTCCAAGCGTTGTTGGCCGGGAACACCGGACATCCCCCGATGGTCGGACTGCCGGTCGCGGCAGCGCCCCCGCCCCCTCCGCTCCCCGCGGGCGGCTTCGGCAGCGGCGGCGGGACGACGCAGGCCGCCGCCAGCGTCCCCAAACCGGCGACCAGGGCGAACACGCGAACTCGGCTCACAACTCGCATCGGCAGAACATCGGCGTCCCGCCATGTCCGACTTGAACCCCTCGCCCTACGATCGCGCCCGTGACGGTGGCGTTCATCCCGAGCCCGGAGCACGGCATCGTGCACATCGGGCCGCTTCCCCTCCACGCCTACGGCCTCATGCTCGCGATCGGTGTCCTCGCCGCGGTCAAGATCGCGGAGACCCGTTGGGTCCGCACCGGACGTGACGCCAAGGAGTTCAGCGCGATCGTCATTCCCGTCGTGATCGCGGGCGTCATCGGCGCTCGCGTTTACCACTTGTTCACCGGATACAAGTGGAGCGAGGGCGGCATCGTCGGCACCGTCGAGATCTGGAAAGGCGGTCTCTCCATCTGGGGCGCGGTTGCCGGGGGCGCGATCGCCGTAATCATCGTCTCGCGCCGTCACCATCTCGACACGCTGGTGCTGATGGACTGCATCGCCCCCGGCCTGGTGCTCGCGCAGGCGATCGGACGCTGGGGCAACTACTTCAACCAAGAGTTGTTCGGACGGCCGACCCGGCTGCCGTGGGCGCTCGAGATCGATCTCGCCCACCGCCCGCCCGGCTACGAGCACTACGCGACCTTCCACCCCACCTTCTTGTACGAGTCGCTCTGGTGCTTGCTCGTCTTCGCCACCCTGCTCATCGTCGAGAAACGATTCCCGTTACGTCGCGGGCAGGTGTTCGCGCTGTACGTAGCGATGTACACGTTCGGGCGTATCTGGTTCGAGGCACTGCGCATCGACGACGCGACCAGAATCTTCGGTATCCGCTTCAACCTGCTGCTGTCGATCGCGCTCTGCATCTTCGGCATCGTGTGGTTCGTGTGGCTCGGCCGGCGGCCGCAGCCGGACGCCGAACAGGAGTCGGACGCCGAACAGACAGTCCCCCTCGACGGTGACCGCGAAGACCTGAGGTCGTCTCCGGGATAACCCCTATACACCGCAGCAGGCCGCGAACATAAGGTGGCCGTCGTGACAACCACCATTCCCCCCACCACGACGATCGCCGCCCGCGCGGTGGAAGCGTCGAAGATCTACGGCAAGGGCGACACCGCGGTGCGCGCACTCGACGGAATCGACGTCGCCTTCGATCGCGCGCGTTTCACCGCGATCATGGGCCCGTCGGGCTCGGGCAAGTCGACGCTGCTGCACTGTCTCGCCGGCCTCGACCGTCTCACGTCCGGACAGGTTTTCCTCGGCGACGTCGACATCAGCTCGCTCTCCGAGAAGGAGTTGACGCGCGTCCGTCGCGACCACATCGGCTTCATCTTCCAGACGTACAACCTGATCCCGACGCTGACCGCACTGGAGAACATCACGCTTCCGGCCGCGCTCGCGAGGCGAGACGAAGACCATCAGTGGCTCGACCAAGTCATCGAGACGGTCCGGCTGCGCGACCGGTTGTCGCACCGTCCATCGGAACTTTCGGGCGGCCAGCAACAGCGCGTCGCCGTCGCCCGTGCGCTCGCGTCGCGTCCCGAGGTCATCTTCGCCGACGAGCCGACGGGCAACCTCGACTCGCGCGCCAGCGCGGAGATCCTCCACTTCATGCGGCGCGCAGTCTCCGATTTCCATCAGACCATCGTGATGGTCACGCACGACCCTGGTGCCGCGGCGTACGCCGACCGGATCGTCTTCCTCGCGGACGGAAAGATCGTGGACGAGCTCTGCGAGCCCAGTCCCGACGCCATTCTCGGCAAGATGCGCACGCTGGGGGACTGACCCATGTGGAAGGTGACCCGGCGAGGACTCGCCGCGAACAAGATCCGCTTCGTGCTGACCGCGATCGCGGTCGTTCTCGGTGTCGCGTTCGTTTCCGGAACGCTCGTGCTCACCGCCACGATTCAAAAGACGTTCGACGACCTGTTCACGAACATCTACAAGACGACCGATGCCGTCGTCCGCGCGCCCGAGGTTCTGAGCAGCGACTTCGGCACCGGCCAGCGGCCGAACGTGCCCGAGTCGTTGCTCGCCAAGGTGCAACGCGCCCCCGGCGTGCAAGAAGCGATCGGTGACGTGCAGATTCCGTACGCGCAGGTCGTCGACAAGGACGGCAATGCGGTCGGCAATCCGGGCCAGGGCGCGCCCACGCTCGGCTTCGGCTACCACGCGAATTCGAAGCTCTCTGTCTTCCATCTCGTCGAAGGCCGCGGTCCGCTGACCGACGACGAGATCGCGATCGACAAGAACACAGCGAATGTCGCCGATCTCAAGATCGGCGATCGGGTGAAGATCCTCACGATCGCCGCGCCGAAGACGTACCACCTCGTCGGCATCGTGCGGTTCGGCAACGCCGACAGCCTCGCCGGCGCCAGTGCGACGCTCTTCACGCTGAAGCACGCGCAACTTCTGGCCAACGCGGTCGGTCAGTACTCGCAGATCTCGGTGAAATCCGCGCCCGGCGTGTCGCAGACCCAGTTGCAGCACAACATCCAGCAGACGCTGTCGGCCGACGGCCTCTCCAAGTTCGAGGTGCTCACGGGCCAACAGATCACGAAGGAGAGCCAGGACGCCGTGCAGAAGCAGCTGAGCTTCTTCAGCATCGCGCTGCTGATCTTCGCGTTGATCTCACTCGTGGTCGGCTCGGTGATCATCTACAACACGTTCTCGATCGTCGTCGCGCAACGCACGCGCGAGATGGCGTTGCTCCGGGCGATCGGCGCCAGTCAGCGCCAGGTGATGGCGCAAGTCTTCGGCGAGTCGGCGGTGGTCGGCGTCATCGCGTCGGGCATCGGCGTCCTTGCCGGGATCGGCCTCGCGATCGCCTTGAAGGCCTTGATGAGCGCGGTCGGCTTCGACCTTCCGTCGACGAGCGTCGTGATCAAGCCCATCGCGATCATCGCGGGCCTGCTCGTCGGCTTCGTCGTCACCGTGCTGTCGGCGATCGTGCCCGCCCGTCAAGCCTCGCGCGTACCGCCGGTCGCGGCGCTCCGTGACGTCGCGATCGAACGGCCGCCGCGACGCGGCGTGCGGCTCGCGATCGGCGGCGGCGCGATGGTCGTCGGAATCGTCGTGCTCTTCGTCGGGCTGTTCGCAAACGTCGACAACGCCATCGGCTTCGTCGGTCTCGGCGCGGCGCTGGTGTTTGTCGGGGCCTTCGTGCTCGGACCGCTCTTTGCCCGAGCCGTCAGTCTCGTGATCGCGGCGCCGCTACCGAAGATCAAGGGCATGACCGGCACGCTCGCCCGTCAGAACGCGGCGCGCAACCCGAAGCGCACGGCGACCACGGCCACCGCGCTGCTGATCGGCGTCGCGCTCGTCGGCTTCATCACGATCTTCGCCGCATCGGCCAAGGCGACCGTTTCGAGCGCGGTCGACGAGCAACTCGGCACCGACTTCATCATCCAGGGTCCGGGCGGCTTCTCGCCCGACATCGGTCTGAGCCCGACGCTCGGCCATGAAGTCGCCAAGCTGCCCGAGGTCGAGACGTCGACGGGACTGCGTACCGGCGAGGTCGGGATCAACGGCAGCCGCACGTTCATCAACGCCGTCGACCCGGTCGCGGGCGACAAGCTCTTCGACCTCGGGACCGTCGCCGGTTCGCTCAAGTCGCTGACCGCCGACGGCATCGGTGTCTCGACGCGCAAGGCGGACGACAACCACTGGCACCTCGGCGACAAGATCCCGGTGACGTTCGTCAAGACGGGCGTGCAGCCGCTCACGGTCCAGTTCATCTATTCCCGCAACACCTTCGGCGACTACTTCCTCTCTACGGCGAGCTACGTGAAGAACTTCGAGAACCAACTCGACGCCGCGATCTTCGTCAATCTCAAAGACGGCGTCTCGGCCGACCAGGGCCGCCAGGCGATCGAATCGGTCACGAAGCCCTATCCGAACGCCAAGGTGTTCGACAACGCGCAGTTCAAAGCCGACCGTGAGAAGCAGATCAACAGCTTCGTGGCGCTCATGTACGTGCTGTTGTTCCTCGCACTGTTCATCGCGCTGATCGGCATCGCGAACACCCTCGCGCTGTCGATCACCGAACGCACGCGAGAACTCGGGCTGCTGCGCGCCGTCGGGATGTCGCGATCGCAGGTGCGATCCGCGATCCGTTGGGAATCGGTGATCATCTCGCTGCTCGGGACGATCAACGGGCTCGCCATCGGTCTGTTGTTCGGCTGGAGCGTCGTGCGCGCGCTGCACGACAGCGGCTTCAACAAGTTCGCGATCGCGCCGGTCAATCTCATCGTCGTCGTGATCGTCCTCGCGATCGCGAGTGTCGGCGCCGCGATCTTCCCGGCCCGCCGAGCGGCCAAGCTCGACGTGCTCCGGGCCATTTCGACGGAATAGAGAAAGATCGGATCAGGCAGGGTCGCCGAACTGCTCGCGCAGTCTCGCGTCCTTCTGCTGCACGACTTCGCCGAGATCGGCCTGGTATCGCTCCATCGCCTCGCGGAGCTTGGTGTCGGACGTCGCGAGGATGCGCACCGCCAGCAGGCCGGCGTTGCGGGCGTTGCCGACGGCCACGGTCGCGACCGGGATACCGGCCGGCATCTGCACGATCGACAGGAGCGAGTCGAGGCCCGACAGGTGCTGCAGCGGAACGGGCACGCCGATCACGGGCAGGGGCGTCATCGAGGCGGTCATGCCGGGCAGGTGAGCGGCGCCACCCGCGCCCGCGATGATCACGGCCAGGCCGCGGCCCGCGGCCGAGCGCGCGTAGTCCACCATGACGTCGGGGGTGCGGTGCGCCGAAACGATCCGCACCTCGTGCGGCACGCCGAACTCGACGAGGACGTCGATCGCGCCCTGCATCGTGGGCAGGTCGGAATCGCTGCCCATGATGACGCCGACGAGCGGGTTGCCCACGTCGGCGACCCTAATGGACACTTGGCGGATGCGCACACGACTCACCGAGATGCTCGGCATCGAACATCCCGTCATGCTCGCCGGCATGGGCGGCGTGTCGTACCACCGCGTGGTCGCCGCGGTGTCGGACGCCGGCGGCTTCGGGACGCTCGGCGCGGCGACGATGTCGTCCGAGCAACTCGACAGCGAGATGCAGAACGTGCGCAAGCTCACGACGAAACCGTTCGGCGTCGACCTCCTCGCCGCGCTGCCCGAACGCATGGTCGACGATGCCCACAAGGTCGTCGAAGGCGGCGCGTCGCTCTTCGTCGCCGGCCTCGGCGTGCCGCGCGACGTCATCAAGGTGCTGCACGACGGCAATGTGCTCGTCGCGAGCATGTGCGGCAAGGTGCGACACGCGATCGCGGCGGTGGAGGCGGGCTGCGACTTCGTGATCGCGCAGGGAACCGAGGCGGGTGGTCACACGGGCACCGTGGCCACGATGCCCCTCGTGCCGCAGATCGTCGACGCCGTCGGCGACCGCGTTCCCGTCGTCGCCGCGGGCGGCATCTTCGACGGACGCGGTCTCGCCGCCGCAGTGTCCCTCGGCGCCGACGGCGTGTGGCTGGGCACCCGTTTCATCGCGACACCGGAGGCGCGCACGGTGAGCGGTTACAAGGACGCGCTCCTCCGGTCGCACGAGGACGACACGGTCATCAGCCGCGGGTTCACCGGAAAGACGCTGCGCGCGCTGCGGAACCAGTGGACGCGGTACATCGAAGAGCACCCCGACGAGCTCAGCAAATTCCCCGAGCAGATGGGGAAGGCGGTCGCCGCGAACGCGCTGCACCTCGGCGGCGACGAGAACACAGTTGTCGACCCCGACAAGGAGTGTTATCCGTCCGGGCAGGGTGTCGGCGCGATCAACGAACTCGTACCCGCCGGCGATCTCGTCCGTCAGATCGTCGACGAAGCCGAGCACGCGCTCGCGCGCGCGGCGCGCACTGTCGTGCGCTGAGCCCGGCTCAGAGTCCGGCTTTCGCGCTCTCTTCGGCGAGGTCGTGCTCGTACATCATGCGGACGAGCTCTTCGAAGCTGACGAGCGGCTTCCAGCCGAGCTTGCTGTGCGCCTTCGACGCGTCGCCGATCAGCAGGTCGACTTCCGCCGGACGGTAGAAGCGCGGGTCCTGCTTGACGTATGGCGCCCAGTCGTCGATGCCGGCGTGGCGGAAGGCGACGTCGAGCAGGTCACGGATTGTGTGGGTCTCGCCCGTGGCGATCACGTAGTCGTCGGGCTCTTCCTGCTGCAGCATCATCCACATCGCCTCGACGTAGTCGCCCGCGTAGCCCCAGTCGCGCGACGAATCGATGTTGCCCATCGTGATCCCGTCCTGCAGGCCGAGCTTGATGCGCGCGACCGAGTTCGTGACCTTGCGCGTGACGAACTCGAGCCCGCGGCGCGGACCCTCGTGGTTGAACAGGATTCCGCTGCTCGCGTGAATGCCGTAGGCCTCGCGGTAGTTGAGCGTCGTGTAGTGGCCGAACACCTTCGCGACCCCGTACGGCGAGCGCGGGTGGAACGGCGTGCGCTCCGTCTGCGGCGTCTCGTGCACTTTTCCGAACATCTCCGACGACGACGCCTGATAGAAGCGGATCGGGTTGTTCTCGGTACCGCCGACGATGCGCACGGCCTCCAGCATGCGCAGGACGCCGAGACCCGTGATCTCCGCGGTCAGCTCGGCCTGCTTGAACGACAGCTGCACGAAGCTGATCGCACCGAGGTTGTACACCTCGTCGGGCTGGACCTGCTCGACGACTGCGATCAGCGACGAGAGATCGCGTAGGTCGCCCTCGACGAGCTCGAGCGCCGGGTTCTCGCCCTGGACGAGCTCGATCTTCGGGTTCGCCTGACCGTGGACGACACCGAACACCTGGTAACCCTTGGTCGAGAGGAACTGCGACAGGTGCCGGCCGTCCTGGCCCGTGATGCCCGTGATGAGTGCGCGTTTCACGGCGACGACGCTAGTCGCGGCCCGGTGTGTACTCCGGGTCCAGCTGACGGAGGAATTCGGCGCAGCGCTGGGCCTCGTCGGGCTCACCGATCGCGTCGGCCGCGCTCCGCAGACCGTCGAGCGCGCGCAGGAACCCGCGGTTCGACTCGTGACGCCAGCGCACGTAACCGGTGCCGCGCCAGCCCGATTGGCGCAGTCGGTCGAGCCCTCGGTGATAGCCGACCCGGAAGTACGCGTAGGCCTCGACGTCGTCGCGCCCGAGCCGGCCGAGTTGTGCCCACGCGTCGAGGCAACGCGGCCAGCGCGCACACACGTCGGCGACCGCGTCCCGGCGGCCGTCGACCAGCGCAAGCGCCGCCCGCAGTGCTTCCTGCGCGTCGAACGGCTCGGGATCGAGGATCGTCTCGGGAGGTCCCGTCGGGGAGAGGTGTACGTCGGTCATCCCGGGGGATCGTACGGGATGACGGCCGGTACCCTGGACGCCCATGTCCGAACTCGACACGGGCAACGCCACCGACGAACACGATGACGCCGGCGCGTCCGACGCGCCGCGCGAGAAGCCGAAGCCGCCGACGCGGCTCGTACTCGTGCGCCATGCGGTCACCGCGCACACGGGCCCGTTGTTGTCCGGCCGCATGCCCGGCATCGACCTGTCCGAAAAGGGCGTCGGCCAGGCGGAGGCAACCGCACAGCGACTCTCGAAGCTGCCGCTCGCGGCCGTGTACGCGAGTCCGATCGAGCGCACGACGCAGACCGCGCAGCAGATCGCCGCGCATCACGCGCTCGAAGTGATGCCACTTCCAGGGGTGATCGAGGCCGACTACGGCGACTGGACCGGCGGCAAGATCGTCGAGCTCGCGAAGACCGAAGAATGGAAAGTCGTGCAGGCCGCGCCGTCGCGCGCTCGGTTCCCGAACGGTGAATCGATCACGGAGATGCAGGCGCGCACCGTCGCCGCACTCGACGAGATCGTCGCCCGGCATCCGCACGAGACCGTGGTCGTCGTCAGCCACGCCGATCCGATCAAGTCGGCGATCGCGCACTACAGCGGCATGCACCTCGACCTCTTCCAGCGTGTGCACGTCTCGCCCGCGTCGGTCACCGTGTTCGACTTCCACACCTTCGGCGTGATGCTCGTGAAGTGCAACGACACGGGCGGTCTCGACGACCTCCTGCCCGAACCGGCCGCCGACAAGGCGGGCACGTCGTGACCGAGTTCATCGAGTTCGATCCCGTCGACGACATCGCAGCCGGCGCGTTCGGCAATCCCGGCGAGCGCACGTTCCTCATCCAGGCGCGCAAAGGCGAGGCCTTGCTGTCCGTGCTCGTCGAGAAGGAACAGGTGCGGTTGCTCACGCTCGAGGCCCAGCAATTCCTCGACGGCATCGCCCGCGACGTTCCCGAGGATCCGCCCAGCGCGGTGGAAGACGCGGGTGGCGCGGTCAGCGAAGCCGTCCCGCTGTTCCGGGCCCGACTCATCGGGATCGGATACGACGCCGACCGCGGGCTCGTGCTCATCGAGCTGCGCGAGGAGGCGCCCGAGGAGGAAGACGACGAGCCGCCTCCCCCGCCGGACGAATCCGAGGGGCACATCGCCCGCCTGTACGCGACCCGCGGCCAGATCCGCGTCATGCTGCGCAACGGCGCGGCCGCGGTCGAAGGCGGCAGGCCGAAGTGCCCGCTCTGCAACTTCCCGATGAATCCCGACCGCCACATCTGCCCGCGCTGGAACTGACGGCGTGACGGTGACCGGCGACCGTGCCCGCGCGCTACTGCGCGACGGCGAGGTCGACGTGCTCGGCCGGATGCCGTGGTCGTCGAACGCGACGTTCCTCGTGAACCTCACGCTCGCGGACGACGAGATGCTCGCGATCTACAAGCCACAGCGCGGCGAACGTCCGCTGTGGGACTTCCCCCGCGGCACGCTGTGTCACCGCGAGGTCGCGGCGTTCGAGGTGTCGGAGGCGCTCGGATGGAACCTCGTGCCCGACACGGTGCTACGCGACGGGCCCGCGGGCATCGGCATGATGCAACGCTTCGTCGAGCACGATCCCGAGGAGCAGTACTTCACGCTCCTCGAGGAACACGCCGACGACTTCCGGCGCATGGCCGCCTTCGACATCGTCATCAACAACACCGATCGCAAGGGCGGGCACTGCATCCGCGCGCTCGAGGACGGACGCATCCTCGGGATCGATCACGGTGTGTCGTTCCACGCGCAGTGGAAGGTGCGGACAGTGATCTGGGACTTCGGCGGCGAACCGATCCCGCCCGAGATCTGCCACGATCTCCACCGATTCGCCGCGCAACTCCGAGCGGGCGACGTCCCGGAGCACGTGATCGACAGTCTCGACCGCTTCGAGCTCGACGCGCTCTGCGCCCGGACCGAGCATCTCCTCGCGACCGGCGAGCTGCCCGAAGCCGACCACGACTACCACTGCTATCCCTGGCCGATGATCTGACCGGGAGCGTGAGCGTCAGCGCAGCCAGTTCCCGCGCGGCCGCGGCCGCGGCTCGTCGTCGTAGGCGACTTCGGGTTCGGCAGGCGGTGCACTCGCGGTCTCGGCCGCCGCGATCGCTCGGAGTGCAAGCCGCGCGTCCTCGAGGGCGAGCGCGCGCTCTTCGGCCACCGCCTCGGCCACGATCCGCCGCTCGCGTTCCTCGGCCAGCTCCGTGCGCAGCCGTTCGATCTCGGTCTCGAGGGACGCTTCCACCGGGAGGATGCGGGCCGTGCCGCCGCGGGTTCGTGCCTGTTCCTTCTCGCCCATCGCACGGGCAGCGTAACGGCTGTGTCCCTCGAAATCGGGGTTCACGACCGCGATCAGGCCGTCGGCGCGGCCGGCGTGATGTCCATGCGCAGACGCGTGAGCCGCGACGACGCGATGCGCCAGCCCGTGCCGTCGTTGCGATAGGTCTCGTGGTAGTGGCCGTATCCGTGGACCTCGGTGCCGTCGCCGAACCGGAGCACGTCCTCCATCGCCCAGACGCCCGACGCCTCGCCCGGTGACGTGACTTCGATCTCGGGCATGTGGCAGTGATGAACGGTGACGACGCCGGCCAGGGTTTCGGTGAGGAACGCGAGGAACTCGTCGGCGCCGGTGATCACGCCGCCGCCGGACTCCGTCGTGTCCATCGTGACGTCGTCGGTGAAGACGCGGCGATAGGCCGGCCAGTCCTTCAAGTCCATCGTGCGGCAGTAGCGCGCCTTCAGTTGCTTGATCGCTTCGATGTCATCCATCGTCGGATCCACCTCCGGGGGGCCGTTCGGCGCCGAGCCCGACCGCGGCCGCCGGATCACGGAAGAAGCGCGAGCGGGGCATCACGACGTCGGCGCCCGCGTCACGCGCCGCGGCCGCGCTCTCGTCGTCGACGTGGGGGCCGTAGCAGACGAGGCGCGCGCCCGGCACCGCGGTCCGTATCTCGGCGACCTGGTGCGGGCCGCGCCCGAGGTCGACGATCACGACGTCGGCGTGCGGGTCGAGGCCGAAGACCACACCCGGGATCGCCGCGCCGATACGCGAGCGGTCCATGAGATCGGTCGTCGTTGCCGCGACGAGCAACGGGACTAGACGCCGAGGCGCGGCTCGGGGATCGCGAACTCGGGCCAGCGCTTGCGCGACTTCTTCGACAGCTTGTGCATCAGCGCGATCGCGTCGGGGTCGTCGTCACCGGGGCGGATCTCGATGGCGCCGTCGGCGAGCATCCGTTCCATCAAGTCCCGGCCCGCGTCGGTGCGCACGATCGTGAGTGTCCAGTCGTTGTACTTCCCGATGCCGCCGGTCGAGATGTCGGCGTGCTCGGCGGCGAAGTCGGGACACGCGTTGCAGCCCTCGCGCGTCCACTGGTGGCACTCCTTCAGCGGTACCTCGTGGTAGTCGCCGTTGTGCATCCAGATTTGGAACACGCCTTTGATGTTCATCTTCTTGATGTCGGCCTTCTTCAAGCCGTACTTCGCTTCGAACAGCTCTTCGAAGATCGCGTCGTCGAAGGTCTTGGAACACAGAAGCCCGATGCTGAGCGCGAGCCGCCGCGCGACCTTGCCCGCCTTGCGCTGCTTCATCACCGGCGGGATCGACGACTGGCACGACATGCCGACCAGGGCGATCCGCTCGTCTTCCTTCTCGAGATCCTGGTACGCGAGCGTGTTCGCGGAATACGTGTACCGACTTCCGGCCGACGCGACGACGTCGGCGCGGGTACGGGCGATGCCGGGGATGGCCTTCCACGTGGAGCCGTCGCCTTCGAGGTAGGACACCAGCGCGGCGTCGATGATGTCGTGCTCGAGCGCGTACACGAGCATCGCCGACACGAGGCCGCCGTCCTGGCCGACCTCGTGCAACTCGGAGTCGGCCGCGCGTGCGAGGCAGATGTCCTTGATGACGCCGCTGAGCTCGTCGGCCTCCCGCGGCCGGCCGAACATGAAGGTGTCGATCTCGGGTTCCCACGCCCGAAAACGCGGGCAGGCACGGGTACACGAGGTGCACGCCTTCTCACCGTGGCTGCAGTCGGCGGGACCGCCGAAATCCTCGGTCTGCAGTGGCTTGTAGACGCCGTTCGTGTCGTCGTATCCGAGGACGTCATGCGGGCAGGCGATCACGCAGCCCGCGCATCCTGTGCAGAGTCCCGAAGTCACGACCTCGCTGTAGAGGTGCTTCCACGAGAACGACCAGCGTTCCTTCTTGTCGGCCTGCGGCTCGGTCCCCACCATCGGGCGGAGTCTAGGGGAGGCCGCGACGTCGGTCCCAGGCCGAATTCGATACCCTACCAGGGTAT
>Ga0335085_10002944_pt1 | contig 30628 bp, 27 predicted proteins | sample Lox_Sample_45_FD_206712 | JGI IMG/M metagenome (GOLD analysis project Ga0335085, IMG submission 206712) | Soil microbial communities from Loxahatchee National Wildlife Refuge, Florida, United States - Lox_Sample_4.5 | ecosystem: Environmental > Terrestrial > Soil > Wetlands | place: USA... | reverse complement strand
GGGCGCCTTGACAGGCGCCCGAGGATGGGGATGTACTAGGGCCGCGATGAGGCGAGATGGCTCATCGTGGTAGGTGCGTCATGGAGGCAGGGATGGACACGCCACCGGACCACGTAGTCGCGTCATCGGCGAGGTAACAGGCCGCCGATGACGCCCCGGCAGTAGCGCAGCCTGTACTGAATCCCGACTCGTGCCGGGCCGCGCACCGGGAGGTGCGCACATACCTGAGGGACCCGCGGGCGGGGCGTCTGTCCCGCCCGCCCCCTCATCCCACCGAATGACGGCCGGTTCCCCCCGCCTCAGTGCATGACGAGGCCGCCGTCGACGCTGATGGCCTGGCCCGTCATGTAACTGGCCTTGCTGGAGGCGAGGAAGCCGATCACGTTCGCCACGTCTTCCGGGCGTTCCATCCGGCCCAGGGGCACGCTGGCCAGGCGCCGACGGGTGAACTCCGCGGGCGGCACCCCGGTCAGCGCGCCGAGTTCCGTGGATACGCTCGTCCACATGTCGGTCTCGACGAAACCCGGGCAGACACAGTTCACCCGGATGCCGTCGCCGGCGTGCGCCAGGGCCAGGCTCTTGGTGATGCTGATGACGGCCGCCTTGCTGGCGTTGTAGGGCAGGTTGTTGACACTGCCGATCTTGCCCGCCATCGAAGCCAGGCTGACGATCACCCCTCGCTGCTGCGCGATCATCGTCGGCAGCACGGCCTGGCTGGCAAAGAAGACCGCCTTGGCGTTGATGGTCAGCACCGTGTCCCAGTGATCCTCCGTGATCTCCAGCGTCGACGCGGCCCGATAGATCCCGGCATTGTTCACCAGGATGTCGAGGCGCCCGAAGGCCGCTCGGGTCTGCTCGACCATCGCGGTGAGGTCGGCCCGTCGGGTCACGTCGGTCGGCACGGCGAGCGCGCGCCGCCCGACCGCGGTCACCTCGGCGGCGGTGCGCTCGGCTCCGGGCTTGTCGAGTTCAGCGACGACGATGTCGGCGCCCATCCGGGCCAGTTCAAGCGCCGTCGCGCGGCCGATCCCGCGGCCGGCGCCGGTGACGATCGCGACCTGTCCGTGCAGTTCCATGCGGTCTCCTTCCGTGAAGCCGGTGGCGTTCAGTCCTCTGGCCTCGACACCGCTCACGCGCGACTGTTCAACACGTAGAAGGGCTTGACGTCCTCGGGCGTGAGCCAGGCATTGTACCAGTCCTGGTAGTAGGGCTTGAGTCGCTGGAGCATCTCGGCGTGGCGCCGCTGCTTCGGCGAGATGGCGCGCGCCGCCTTTCGGACCTCGCGATAGAGGGCGTCCACGTCGATCGTCGTCATGTGCCGGTGCTCCATCACCACCCGGCCGCCGACGATCGCGGTGTCGACGTCCTGTCCCATCGCGCGGTGGATGAAGGCCTCGGCGATGGGCAGCTCGGCCGTGAGCCAGGGATCGTGGAGGACGCGATCGAGGTTGACGAGGATCATGTCCGCCTTCATGCCGGGTCGCAAGGCCCCGATCTGGCCGGCGAACCCGACGGCCCGCGCGCCGTTGAGCGTGCCCATCCGGATGACGTCGGCCGCGGTGAGCGCCGGCGTGCGCAGGTCGTAGTCCGGCACGCGGTGGAGCTTGTGCAGCATGCGCAGCTCCATCACCGCGTCCTCGTCGTCGTTGATCGTCTTGTCGTCGAGCCCGAGGGCCACGTTCACGCCCCGCCGGTGCATGGCATAGATGGGCGCCAGCCCGTTGCGCATCCCGAGGTTGCAGCTCGGGTGGGTGGTGACCGACGCGCGCCGCGAGGCGAGCCGGTCGATGTCGTCCTCCGTCACCCAGATGGCGTGGCCGAGCACGAGGTTGTCGTCGACGAGCCCCAGCGCGTCGAGCCACGCCACGGCGCTCTGGCCGTACTTCCTGAACGAGAACGCCTTCTGGATCGGCGTCTGCACGCAGTGCATGTGGATCGGCACCTTCCCGAGCCGATCCGCGGTCTCCTTGGCCCGGCGCAGGAAGGGCTCGGTGCACGCCTGGGCCCAGCTCGGCGACAGGAGAATGCGGGTCTCCTCCGACGCGAAGTGCTGGTGGAGATGGTCGAAGAGGGCGAAGTACTCCTCTTCCACGCGCTCGCTGTCGATGTGCACCAGGGGCTCGGCGAACGCCTTGAGCTCCGGCGGCAGTGTGCCCAGGAAACCGGTGGAGTCGAGGACGAGCTTGTCGACATTCCGGACGCCCGGGGCGAACGCCAGGCGGATCCCGCAGCGGAGATAGGTGCGGATGGCCGTCTCGGAGTGGGCGCGCGCGTGCGGGCCGTCCGTGTCGAAGCCCATGTGGTGGAGGGTCGTGCAGCCGCTGCGCAGGTGGCGCCAGGCGCCGAGGGCGGCGGTGAGCTCCGGGTCGAAGCCCGGCATGAAGGCCCAATCGAGCAGGTTGTTCTCGAGGTAGTCGTTGAGCACGCCCTTCTGGATGGGGCTGAGCGCCCGGCCGTGGCTATGGGCGTCGATCAGGCCCGGCATCAGCAGCTGTTTGCCGTTGCCCACAACGCGAGCCCGCGGGTGACGCCGGCGAAGGTGGCGCCACGCGCCGACCGCGGTAATCCGGGCGCCGGAGACGAGCACCGCCGCGTCGCCGCGGATGCCGGCGTCGGCCGCGGCCGGGTCCGTGATCACGTGTTGTCCACGCACCAACAGCTCCATGCGGGCACCTCCGCGTCGGCTCCGGCAGGGAGGCGAGATCAACCGGTCCTCCCTCCCGGGGGCGGATGTCATGTGGAGGACCCTATTGGAACATGGGTTCCACCCTCTCCGCATGGCGCCCCGGGCGGCGGCCGCCGCCACGAGGCCTAGGCCCGCTAGTCCAGCAGCCAGCGCGGGCGCGCTACGCCTCGATCGCGCGGCTGACCGGGCTCGAGCCCAGCTCGCCCCCCATCCAGCCCGGGACCACTGCGGAGAAGCGGCCGGCAGTGCCGCCCGCCACCACGATCACGATCTCGCCCACGGACGGAAACTTCGGGATGCGCTCGTCCGGCCGCGCCTCGCCCACCAGGTCCTTGAGCCGACCGGTCTCGGCACCGTCGGGACCGGGGGCGAGCTCGCCCGCGGGGCGCCGGATCGTCTCGAAGAGATAGCGCTTCACGTCGGCCTTCGACCAGCCGTCGCCCGCGATGGTCTTGGCATGCTCGGGCCCGATCACCCAGAGGGTGTGGCCGTACACCGGGAAGCTCTTGTGGTTCCACACCCCGGCCGCGGACCAGCCGAGGGAGGCCACGAGCTGGGGCGCGGTGCGGCTCAGGTGATCGTTCACGGTGAACGGCCCCTCGCCCGAGAACACGGTCACCGTGCTCTGCGCCCGCGCGAAGCCGTGCTCGACGTGCAGCGGCTCCCAGGGCGAGGCCTCCTCGTGCTCGCCGATGCAGTAGGTGTAGCGGCCCGGGTGGCCGAGCGTGGACATGGAGATCTCACCGGCCCGGGTGCCGCCCAGGTTGATCATGATCAGGCGCAGCGCTCGGCCGATCGTGGCGTTGGCGCGGTAGCCCGGCCCGAACACGCCGGCCGCGCAGTTGACGCCGAGCCGCCCGCGCACCGGGCCGTTCAGGATGATGAGCGGCGAGGCGGCGTTGGTGGTGCCGGACTGGCCGTGGAGGTTGAACGCGGGATCGCACACCGCCTCGACCACCGCCAGCACGGTCGGGAAGTAGTCGGGCCGGCAGCCCGCCATCACCGCGTTCACCGCCAGCTTCTCCACGGTGCCGCGGCCGTAGTTGGGCGGGATCTCGGCGACGAGGGTCTCCGGGGAGCGGCGGGTCGTCGCGAGCATGCGCTCCACGCGCTCGCGCGTGGGCGGCACCACCGGCAGGCCGTCGGTGACGCCGCGCTCGAACCAGCGCTCGATGTCGTCCGCCATCGGTCAGCGCTGCCGGATGACCTCGCGCACCAGCTCGTCCCGGAGCCCCTCGGGGCCGCGGGTCTGGAAGGCGTCGCCGAGCGCGCGCGGCAACTCGGGGCTCAGGGTGCCTCGGAGGCGCGCATAGATCACGCTCGAGCCGGCGGCGCCGAGCAGGACCAGGTCATCGATGGCCCCGCCGCCCTCGCGCACGAGCACGAGCGTGGAGCGCCCGGGCTGTCGCGCACGGACCACGGGCTCCCAGCCCCGGATCGCCATCCGGGTGAAGTCGAGCGCGGCCCCCTGAGGGCTGGACGCCGGCACGTCGTAGAAGGCGAGGTCGAACCCCGTGAGCCCGGCCAGCGGCAGGGCGCTCGCGCCGCCGCCGAGCGCGGTCCGGATCGTGCGCATCGTCACCCGCCCGAGCTGGATCTCGAAGACGTACTGCGGGTCGGCGCCCGTCTGGGCCGCGATCTCGCTCCGCACACGCTGGGGGCTGAACGAGGTCGCACACCCGGCGACGGCCAGGCCGAGCACGATGGTGAGCAGGCACCGCGACGGTCTCATGCGTCTCATCCTACTCGTTCCCCCGCGGCTCGCCTATGGGGCACCGTCTCGGGGTTGCGAGCAGCGGCATGGGGTCCGGCGGGGTCCTTGAGTAGTCCGGACTGCCCTGGTATTCTCCGCCGTGGCTGCGAGTCCATGGTGGACCGCAGACCTGCCCACCGTCGGGCCACCGCTAGCGACGAGGCTGTGGCGACTCCCAGCACCTCCTCATTCAACAGGCCTGTCCAGGGAAGGGGAAACACATGGCGAGAATCACTCACAGCGGGACTGGTGAGGGTGCCACCGGCGAAGGCGAGCGCGAGGGCTCCGGCACGCGGGTGAACGAAGGGCGGCGGGACTTCCTCAAGGGCGCCATGGCGGCGGGCGGTGCGGCGGCGTCGTTCGCGGCGGCCGGGCTCTCCTCGGTGACGACGGCGCAGGCGCAGCCCGGGATGGTCCCGGGGACCAAGAACCACTACTACGTTCCCGCGACCGACAAGACGGTGCACTGGGGCTATTTCAGCAAGCTGCTCAAGCCCCAGGTCGAGGTGAGCTCCGGCGACTTCGTCACGATCGAGGTGCTCACGCACCACGCCAACGACGACGCCGACCGGATGGTGAAGGGCGATCCGGGCGCGGAGAGCGTCTTCTACTGGGACAAGCAGCGCAAGGGCGTGGACCGACGCGGCGCCGGCCCGATGAACCCGACGCTCTTCGGTCGGGGAGCCGGCGAGGGCCTCGGCGTCCACATCTGCACCGGGCCGGTCGCGGTCCGCGAGGCGGAGCCGGGAGACATCCTCGAGGTCCGGATCATCGACGTCAAGCCGAGACCGTGCGCCAACCCGCAGCACAAGGGCAAGAGCTTCGGGAGTAACGCCGCCGCGTGGTGGGGCTTCCACTACAAGGACTTGCTGACCGATCCCAAGCCGCGCGAGGTGATCACCATCTACGAGGTCGATGCGAGCGGGGAGCGGAACTGGGCGAAGGCGGTCTACAACTTCCGCTGGACGCCGCAGACCGATCCCTCCGGCGTCGTGCACAAGACGATCGACTACCCCGGCGTCCCGGTCGACCATCGCACCGTGCAGGAGAACCAAGGCGTGCTCAAGAACATCCGGGTGCCCATCCGGCCCCACTTCGGGGTGCTCGGCCTGGCGCCCGCCGAGGCCGACATGGTCGACTCCATCCCGCCCAGCTACACGGGGGGCAACATCGACGACTGGCGCATCGGCAAGGGCGCCACGATGTACTACCCGGTGGCGGTCAAGGGGGCGCTGCTCTCGGCGGGAGACTCTCACGCCTCGCAGGGCGACTCCGAGCTCTGCGGCACGGCCATCGAGTGCTCGCTCACCGGCACCTTCCAGCTCATCGTGCACAAGCGCGCGAGCCTGACGGGGACCGCACTGGCGGGACTCAACTACCCGCTGCTGGAGACCCAGGACGAGTGGGTGCTGCACGGGTTCAGCTACGCCAACTATCTCGCGGAGCTCGGACCCGATGCGCAGAGCAAGATCTACGAGAAATCGTCGATCGATCTGGCGATGCGCGATGCGTTCCGGAAGATGCGGCACTTCCTGATGACGACCAAGGGCCTGAGCGAGGACGAATCGATCTCGCTGATGTCCGTCGCGGTGGACTTCGGGGTGACGCAGGTGGTGGACGGCAACTGGGGCGTCCACGCCATCATCAAGAAGAGCCTGTTCGCAGGCGCCTAGGACTAGCCGACTGTCCCATAGTGGAATCGGGCACTGCCGCGATAGCGGCAGTGCCCGATTCGCTTCCCGACCAGTAGGTCGTACCGGCTCAAGTCTCCTGAGCCGCGGCCCGGAGCGCCGACATGAGGTCTTGCGCGGCCTCGAGTCCCTTGCGCAAGGACTTGTCCCAGGCGTCCCGGGAGAGGCTCTCGACGGCGCCGCTGACGTCCCAGGTCGGCTTTCCGCGTGTCGGCTTCGAGTGAACCAATCGGTGCCGCGCGCGATCGATCTCCAGAATGGCCTCGGCGGCGGCAGGCGGAATTGCGTTCACGGTCGACGCGAGAGCAACCCGGGAGGCCATGGGCAGCGAGGCCAAGGCATCGAGAATGGGTTCGATGTCCGCGGCCAGCTTCGCGGCCAAGACCTGCGTGACGAGGCGATCGAGGAGGGCATGTACCGCGAGGAGGCGAGTGAAGCGGTCTCCGATGGCCTCGAGCAGACCGGGCCAGTCGAGCGTGTCGGCGGGGGTTGGACGCTTCTTGGGCTCGATCCCCCTCGCGCGCGGCGGGGCCTCGGCCCGCGCGTCTTGCCCTCGAGGCTCAGACGGTATCCGCGGAGACGCGACGGTGTTCCCGATCGGGGCGCTGGGCCGTGGAGCACCGGTGAGCGCCCGAGCCTCGGCACGGTTTGCCGGGGCGCTGGAGGTCTCCTCTCGCTCGATCGTCTCGATCCACGCCTTGGCCATCTTCACCGCCACCGTGTCGGCATCGGCGCGCGTTGCCCGTGTCTCCCGAGGTGCGGCTCGCAGCGGGGGTTTCGGCGTCACGACCCCGCGGTGGTTGGCGGCAAGCTCCGCCACGGGCAACCACCGGCCGTCCGGCTGCCGCTCGGAGTTCGGCACGATCGTGTAGCCCTTGTAGGGGATGTCCATGTCAGGCCGCTCTCAGGCCAGCGTATGAATTGTATACCGGTTGCCAACCCTCGCGCAGGAGCCTGCGGGCCGGCTTTACGAGGGGCTGGCGTGCGGACCCTCTGGGCGACGTCGGCTCCGAAGTTTCGGGCATTGTCACAGCGACGGATGCTCGGCGCTCGGCCGCATCCGTTGCCTCGGGGGTGGCGCTTTGGAGGAGGCACGTGTACCAATGGGAGGCGATCGAGGTGGCCGGACGCTGGACGGAGGAGGATGCGATGAAAAAGAGCAAGCCGCGCGTGTCCGCGAAGAAGAAGACGCCGGCCCGGTCCAAGGCCGGGTCCTCGAAGTTCTCGCCGGGCGAGTACGTCCGCATCGTACCGCTCCACTATCCCAAGCCCTCCCTGTCGATCGACGAGCTGGGGCGACTCAAGGGCGAGCCCCCCGACACCGATCTGTTCGACGGCCAGCCGCATGTGGCCGCCCCGACCGCGCACCTGACGTACAGCAACGGGCCGCTCCTCACGAGCGTCCAGGTGTTCACGATCTTCTGGGGCCAGAAGTGGAGCCAGGCATCCGGCAGCACGATGATGCACAACGTCAACAAGTTCTTTCAGGCCATCGTGGTCAGCCCCCTCATGACACAGCTGCAGGAGTACAGCGTCCCCGGCAAGACCATCGGGCCCGGGTCGTTCATCGGGACCAAGCTGATCACCGCCAACGCGCCGGTGGGCAGCGTCACGGACTCGACGATCCGCAACCAGCTCAAGGCCTGGATCGCCGCCAAGACGGTGCCGAAGGCCACGAGCAACACGCTGTACTTCATCTACCTGGAACCGGGCATCGTCTCCATCATGGGCGGGAGCAAGTCGTGCCAGAACTACTGCGGCTACCACGACGCGGTCGGCAAGGTCTACTACGCGGTGATGCCGTACCCCACGTGCGCCGGCTGCCTGGGCGGGGTCGCGGCGTTCGACGCGCTGACCGGCACCAGCTCCCACGAATTCTGCGAGGCCGTCACGGACCCGGTGCCGGGGTCCGGCTGGTACGACCAGGTCAACGGGGAGATCGGCGATATCTGCGCCTGGCACTTCAAGAAGGTGGCCGGGTACAACGTGCAGATGGAGTGGTCGAACGCCCACAACAAGTGCATGTGACGTCGATCAGGACGGGCGCCGCGCGTCATCCTACTCGTTCGCCCGTGGCTCGCCCATGGCGTCGTAGGCCGTGCAGCTCGCGGCCTGTCTGGGCAGGAGGTGAGGCCGGAGCGCGGTCGCGCACATCAGAGCGAGCGCCCGGTGTCCGCTGCACTTGACGTGGCCGACCACGTCCTCGCCGTGGCGGGAGAGCTCCGGGCCGATGAAGTTGGGATCTTGAAGCCCGATGACCACCTCGGAGATCTCCACCCGGCCGCGCGTCGCCACGAGGGGCTTCGGGAAGCGGACGTACAGGTGAGAGCCGGCGCGGGCGCCTTGCCACTCCGCGGGTAACGACCGCGCGGCGAAGAGATCGGGAAACGTCACCGACGTCATCCCGCACCCGACCATCAGCGCCGCGACTCGCTTCGCGATCTGGGCCTGCTCCGGCTCGGACAGCGTGACCGGGGCGCCCTGCGCGACGAGCGTGATGTGGGGTCCGGGGTCGGCGGCTTCCGCCACCGACGGAGCGAGCGCGAGGAGCGCCGGTCTCGCGGCGATCATGGGCCTCGGCGGCGCCCCGCTAGTCGAACAGCGACAGATCGACCGCGTCGCCCATCGCGTTGTAGCCGAGATCGCTCGGGTGGAGGTGGTCGTCGCAGTCGTAGACCGGCAGCATGCGGGTCGGGTGGACCGGATCGCGCAGCGCCTGATCGAAGTCGACCACCGCATCGAAGGCGCCGCCGTCGCGGATCCAGGCGTTGACCGCCTGCCGTCTGGTCTCGCGCTCCGGGGTCCAGGCGCCGGGGAGAAAGGTCTCGTTCTCGAACGGCGTCAACGTGGCGCCGAAGATCTTGATGCCGCGCGTCCGGGCCCGCACCGCGAGCTGCTTCAGGCCGGCGATCATCGCCTCGGCGGTGACCTCTTCCTCGGGCTTGGCCCAGCGGTTGCGGAGATCGTTGGTGCCGAGCATGACGATCGTGTGGGTGACGCCGGGCTGGACCAGCACGTCGCGGTCGAAGCGGCGCAGCCCGCTGTCGCCCCGGATGTCGTGCAGGATCCGGTTGCCGCCGAGCCCCTGGTTCATGACCCCCATCGGCCGGCCGCCGGTACGCGCCTGCAGGCGGCGCGACAGCTGATCGGGCCACCGGCAGAACGCGTCGATCGTCGAGATGTTGGCGTCGGTCAGCGAGTCGCCGAGCGCGACGATCCCGCCGGTGTCGGGCGAGGCCAGCACGTCGACGCCGCAGACGAAGTACCAGTCGTCGGTGATCTTGCCGACCGGCATCGCGACCGCCGCGGTGAAGTCGCCGGGCGGGGAGATGTAGTTCGTCTGCCGCGAATAGCGGCCGGTGATCCCGAAGCTCGTCGGCAGGTCGCCGGGCAGATGGACGCTGATCGCGAGGTCGGAGAGCGGCGGCAGGGGAAGGGACACCGGATCGCTGACCAGGAGCGCGCCCGCGGCGATCGTCGCGGTCTCGGCGCCGCCGAAGGTCAGCTTGCGGTCGGAGCCCGGGACGATGTTGGGGCCGACGTCGCGCAGCCCGATCCGTGCTGCACCGACGACGAGCTTGCGGCTGCCGTAGGCGTTGGACAGGCGCACCCGCAGCGTGTCGCCGCCGATGCTGGCGCGGATGTTCATCCGCAAGGTGTGGTTGCTGAACGCGGCGCCCTCGGCCGGCGCGGGTGCGGTGGTCCAGGTGCCGACCCAGTGCTGATCGCTTGGCATCGATGTCTCCCTCAGGACCAGAACCGATCCTCCCGCTGCTCGTCGCCCTGATACTCACGGAACTCGACGGCCTTGCCATTCCTCAGCCGCCAGACGTGCACTTCCGGGAACGACGCGGACACCCCGTTTCGCTGCGCATTGACGGTGACCAGGGCGACCACGAGATCGCCGTCGGCCAGCACGTTGTGCACGTCGATGTGGAACACGCCTTTGGCGCGCTCCATGGTGCGCTCGAAGAACCCGCCGACCTGGTCATGGCCGGTGAAGTCGCCGGACAGCGGGCTGTGCCCGGGCACGTGCCAGACAATGGCCGCGTCGAGCACGGCGAATACCGCGGGAATGTTTCCCTTGGCAAAGTCTTCGTACGCCTTGCGAATGATCGCGCAATTCGACTCGCTCATGGCTCGTCTCCTTTCCTCTACCGGATGACCTCGTCGGCCCTCAGGAGAAGCGACGGCGAGATCGTGAGACCCAGCGCCTTCGCCGTCTTGAGGTTGATGACCAGGTTGAACTTGGTCGGCTGCTCGACGGGGAGATCGGCGGGTCTGGCGCCCCTGAGAATCCGATCGATGTACTTCACGGCCCGCGCGCAGCCCTCGAACACGTTGGGCCCGTAGAACAGGAGCGCGCCGTCTTGAGCTGCGTTCGGCTCCCCGGAGATGCTGGGCAGCCGGTGCCTGAGCGCGAGCTGCGCGATCCGGACGTTGTTGTGAACGAAGAACGGCCCCTGCGTGCTCATCACGCCCTGGGCGCGTCCGGCGGCCGCGGAGTCGAACGCCGCCGAGAGATCGTCCACGCCCCGCACCTCGATCACCTGGAGCTGGACGCCGAGCTGCCGGGCGGCCGCCTCCATGTCCCTCACGACGAGGTCCTGCAGCCGCCCAGGGAGCCGGAGCACGGCGAACCGCGAGGCTCTCGGCTCGACCTCCTTGAGGAGCTGCACGCGCTTCGCCATGAGCTCGGGGGTGAAGTGCGTGACGCCGGTCACGTTGCCGCCCGGGTGCGCGAGACTGGCGATGACGCCGGACTCGACCGGGTAGAAGCTCGACGCCAGCACGACGGGGATCGTCGTGGTCGCGTCCTTCCAGACGACCGCCGCCGGTCCCGAAGCCGAGACGATGAGATCCACCTTCGTCCGCACGAGGTCGGCCGCGAGGGTCGGGAGCAGCTCGACGTGATCTTCGGCCCAGCGCATCTCGAGGACGTAGGTCCGGCCCTCGACGTATCCGAGCTCGCCGAGGCCGCGTCGCAACGCGTCCACACACGCGGAGTTCGTCGGGGACTCGAGCGAGAGCACGCCGATCTTCGGCAGCTTCGCCGGCTGCGCCTCGGCGGCGAGCGGCACCGCGAGGATGCCGGAGGTGATGGCAACGAGGAGGGCGCGCGCGAGGAAGGCGGCCGGCATCAGGGCAGCAGGTCCGTCACCGAGATGCCGACATGAGCCAGCGCCAGTGGGGCCACGAGCTCGCCAGCCCGCAATGTCGTCACCGAGCCGTAACGCCGGCCACGGGGCGCATCCGGATCCGCCACCGGCTCCCGGTAGACCTCCAGCACTTGTTCCACGAGATTGAGGATCCAATAGTCCGCGATCCCGGCCCGCGCATAGAGGCTGGCCTTCTCACCGCGATCGAACTCGAGGCTCGACTCGGCCACCTCGACTATGAGGACGGGGTGCGAGGGATGACTGCGGCTATGGTCCCGTCGGCTACCCGGGACCACCGCGATGTCGGGCGCCGGCTCGGAGTTGTCGTCGAGCGCGATGGGACCCTGCGCGCGAATCGTCCAGCCGGCGCCGAAGGCGGCGCGCAGCGCATCCTCGACGAGCCCGACGGCCGTGAAGTGAGGACTGCCTTGCGGCTCGCAGATGAGCAAGGCCCCGCCGATCAGCTCGATGCGCTCGCCAGGTCGGAAGGCGCCCAGGTCGATCAGGCGCTCGTACTCGAGACGGGTCCAGTGCTTGGAGCGGACGGGGGGAAACTGCCATGGCGCCCAGGCTAATCCGGCGGTGTTCGCGCCGTCAACGTGCCTCCGGCGATACTCCAGGCCCGGGCACGTCCCCGTCCCCCTACCTCTCCCAGGAGGGGAGAGGGTCGGTCCACCGGAGCTAGTCGGAGGCGACGCGGCTCACGGGACGCGTGGCGTAGCCGCGCTTGGCGAGGCACTGGGCGAAGACGGTGCCCAGCGCGGCGTCGCGCCCGGGCTCGCGGCGGAGGACTTTGACGTTCACCCACTCCACCGCCTCGGCCAGCTCCAGCGGGCGGGCCCCCGCGACGGCGCCGGCCTCGGTGGCGCAGGTCTGCAGATCGAGCCGTACCTGGCTCTGGGGCGGGGCCTGCTTCTTGCCGGCCGACACGGTCAGCTCGGCCATGGTCCAGTACGTGGCGGCCGAGACGTAGGTGCGGTAGCCCTGCGCGATCATGCAGGACATGTAGTCGGCCCGCCGCTCGAACTCGGCGCGACCCGTCGCGGTCTGCTCGCACGCCTGCATGTCCGTCTCGAGCTGGCTGGCGCTCGGGTAGGCGGGGATCGCGCCGGACAGCGACGACGCGCATCCGGCGGCGAGCCAGCCGGCGAGCGCGACCACGACCGCGAGGCCGCGCATCACGTGCCCGCCCGGAGCAGCCGCTTGATGATCCGCCGCAGCGCGGTGATCTTGAACGGCTTGGTGAGGAGTGGCGCATGGATGACCTGGAGAAAGCCGTCGTACGCGGACGTGTTGCCCAGTCCGGAGACGAACAGGACGGGTGGCGGGCTGATCGGCCATCGGCGGGTGACCTCCGTGTAGAGACTCGGTCCGTCGAGCTCGGGCATCTTCAGATCGGAGACGATCAGGTCGTACCACTGCCGGCCCAGCATCAGGAGCGCCTCGAAGCCGTTGCTGCTGGCGTCCACGTCGTGGCCGTCGGCGCGCAGGCTCGAGACGATGAAATCGCGGGCGCTCTGGTCGTCATCGACGACGAGGATCCGCCCGGAGCTGGTGCTCACGTTCGTTAGAAGGCTCATCGGAACCACCTCGCGCTGGACGACAGCGCCGCGTCGCCCGGGTCTACCGCAAGGACTGCATCGGCGGTGCCACTGATTTAGCCCTTGTACGAAGCAGACTTGCGCGACCTTCCGCCCGCGGATGTTCCCGGGGTGACGCTGGGACGGGTAGGAATTACACGCGGGGGCCGGCGGCGGTCCGGATGGCCTGCCAGACCCGCTCGGGGGTCACCGGCATGTCGAGGTGCCGGACCCCGAGCGGGGCCAGCGCGTCGTTGACCGCGTTGAGCAGCGCGGGCAGCGCCCCCACCGTACCGGCCTCGCCCACTCCCTTGGCGCCCAGCGGGTTCACCCGCGTGGGGACCTCGTGGGCGTCCACGTCGAAGAGCGGCACCTCGTCGGCGCGCGGCATCGCGTAGTCCATGAACGAGCCGGAGAGCACCTGGCCCGCCTCGTCGTAGGTGAGGACCTCGGCGAGCCCCTGGCCCAGGCCCTGGACGGCGCCGCCGTGGATCTGTCCCTTGACCAGCAGCGGGTTGATCATGCGGCCGACGTCGTCGACGACGGTGTAGCGGACGATGCGCACCGCGCCGGTCTCTCCGTCCACCTCGACCTCACAGACGTGGCAGCCGTTGGGGAAGGTGACGGCGGGCGGCGTGAACGCCGCCTTGTCGCTCCAGCCGGGCTCGAGGCCGGGCGGCAGCGCACGCGACTGATAGGCGGTGCGGGCCACACGGCTCCAGGCGACGTCGCGGTCGGTGCCGGCGACGACGAACCGCCCGTCGCGGAGCGTGACGTCCTCGAACGCCGCCTCCAGCAGGTGCGCGGCCACACGGCGACCGCGCTCGATGGCTCGGTCGGTGGCGCGCAGCACCGCGGAGCCGCCGACCGAGATGGCGCCGGACCCGCCGTTGCCCCGGCCCGCGTCCAGCGCGTCGCTGTCGCCCCAGAAGACCTGGATGCGGTCGGGCGGCAGGCCGAGCCGGTCGCTCACGATCTGCGCGAAGGCCGTCTCGTTGCCCTGGCCCATTGACGTCGAGCCCGCGAAGAGTGAGACGGAGCCGTCGGGGTTGACGCGCAGCTCGGCGGTGTCTGGGTTGACCCCCGTGTAGGGGCCGCCCGCGACCTCGATCGGGTTGGCGATGCCGAGGCCGAGGAGCTTGCCGCGCGCCCGCGCCTCGGCGCGGCGCCGCTCGAATCCCGCGCGGTCGGCCTGGGTCAGCGCCATCGTCATGATTTGCTCGAACTCGCCGCAGTCGTAGGTGAAGACGAGGCCGGTCTTGAAGGGCATCGCCGAGGGCGGAATGATGTTGCGGCGGCGCAGGTCCACCGGGTCGATCCCGAGCTCGCGCGCCGCGATGTCGATGACCCGCTCGATGGCGTACGTGGCCTCGGGGCGCCCGGCGCCCCGGTACGGGCCGGTGGGCGTGGTGTTGGTGAAGACGCCGGTGCTCTCGATGTGGATGGCGGGCGTGGTGTACACGCCGGCGAGGCCGCCCACGTTGTTGGTGGCCGGGCCCGCGCTGCGCGGCGTGAGGTAGGCGCCGATGTCCACCTTGAGCGCGACGCGCAGGGCCAGGAAGCGGCCATTGGCGTCGAGGGCCAGCCCGGCCGAGGAGACGTTGTCGCGCCCATGCTCGTCGCTGAGGAAGCCCTCGCGGCGGCTCGACGTCCACTTCACCGGCCGGCCGAGGCGCCTGGCGGCCCAGAGCACCAGCACCAGCTCCGGGTACATGCCGCTGCGCATGCCGAAGCTGCCGCCGACCTCGCCGGTCACCACCCGCACCTGGCCGTGCGGCACGCGGAAGATTTGCTCGGCCAGCTGCGCGCGGAGGCCGTGCGGGCCCTGGATGCCGGTGTGCAGCGTGTAGCGCCCGCTGCGGCGATCGAACTCGCCCACCGCGGCGCGCGGCTCGAGCGGCGCGGCGGCCACGCGCGTCACCACGAAGTCGAGGCGCGTGACGTGCGCGGCGCCCGCGAAGGCACGGGTCACCGCGTCGCGGGAGCCGGCCTCCCAGACGAAGGCGACGTTGTCGGGCGCCTCGTCCCAGACCGCCGGCGCGCCGGCTCTCGTCGCCCGCACCGCGCCGGTCACCGCGGGGAGCGGCGCGTAGTCGACGGCCACCAGCTCCGCGGCGTCCGCGGCGGCTTCCGGGCTCGTGGCCACCACGAGGGCGACCGGATCGCCGACGTGGCGGACCCGCTCGCGGGCCAGGGCGGGCCGCGGGGTGGGGAAGGCGGGCGAGCCGCCGCGGCGCTTGCGCGAGGCGTCGGTCGGCAGGTGACCGACGCCGTCGGCCGCGAGGTCGGCGCCGGTGAGCACCGCGAGCACGCCCGGGGCCTGGCGGGCGGCGGCGGTGTCGATTCCGGCGATGCGCGCGTGCGCGTGGGGCGAGCGCACCACCACCGCGTAGGCCTGCCGCGGGAGGTTCACGTCGTCGGAGTAGCGGCCGAGCCCCTGGACGAGGCGCGGGTCCTCGACGCGGGAGACGGACTGGCCCATCGCGAACTTCTGGACGGTGATCGGGTCGCTCATGTCGGCGGGCGGCTACTATGCCACGCCGTGGGCGGAGGAGCAACGCGGGTTAGCGGCGGGGGATTCTCACCAGCTCGGGGAAGTAGGGGCGGACGGCGCCGAGGCCGGTGCGGTCGGCGAGCGAACGGACCAGCTCGCGCACGTTGCCGCGCGCGCCGGGATCGTGCAGGCGCAGCGAGAGCGTGGCGGAGGCCAGACGGCCCAGCGCGGAGAGCAGGAAGAGTACGTGCAGGTTGGTCCACGCCTCCCCGCCGAGCGCGAAGTGGACGGGGATACAGCTGGCGAGCTGGCCGGCCAGCATCGAGGCGGCGCCGAAGCCCAGGCCGCCGGCGGTGGCGAAGGCGGCCAGGTAGATGGGCCGCGACGACCGCGGGGCGAGGCCGATCGTCAGATCGAAGGCGGCGATGCCGTGGCCCGCCCAGAGGAACGCGGCGAAGCCGGCGTCGAGCGCGATCGGCCAGAGGCGGTCCGGCGTGACGAAGAACCACGTGAGCGGCACCGCCGCGATGCCGAACGAGCAGAAGACCAGCACCGGGCCCGCGCCGATGCGGTCCACCGCGCGGCCCCAGAACCGGGCGGAGGCGATGCGCACCGTGGCCACGCCGACGCCGTGGGCGGCCACCACCAGGAAGCCGGTCTGCAGATTCGTCAGCATGTGGTAGGCGAAGAAGCTGGCCGAGATGCCCACCGCCGCGTTCCAGGCGAGGAGGTAGCCGAGGAACGGCCGCGCGCGCCGATCGTGCAGGGCGAGGCGGAGAGCCTGCCAGGCCGGCACGCCGGGCTCGGCGGCGGCGGGCGGCTCGTGCTGGCGGCGCATCAGCACCACGCTGGCCACGCCGGCCAGGCAGGCCGCGGCGGTGAGCACGGAGAGCGCGGCACCGGTCCAGCCGAGCGGGGCGAGCCGGTCCAACAGGATCGCGGCCCCGAGAGAGGTGAGCGTGCCTGCGATGCTGAGGAAGATCGTCCGGCGGCCGAAGAAGCGCCCGCGCAGGCGGTCCGGCACGAGGTCGCCCATCCACGCGACCCAGGCGCTGTTGCCGATCACGCTCGCGAGGGTGCTGACCGCGATGATGCCGAGGAAGAGGTGCAGCTTCGTGGCCGACTCCACGTCCAGCGTCGGCAGCCCGAGCAGCGGCAGGAACGTCATGCGCGAGATCCCGACGGCCCAGAGGGCGACGGTCTTGCGGCTCCGCGCGCTCGTGAACCACGCCGCGGGCAGGCTCGCGACCTGGGCCCCGAGCGGCAGCGCGCCCAGCAGGCCGATCACCGCCGCGCTCGCGCCCAGGTAGAGGGCCCAGCCGGTGATGACGGCGCCGGTGGCACAGGCCGCGAAGATCTCGGCGAAGGCGCCCTCCGCGACGGCCGCGTTCAGCGAGCGGCGGAGCGGGCGGCCGGGCGTCGGGGGCTGGCCGGGGGTGCGCTCCGATCCGGGGGCACCGGCGAGCGCGGGGCTCGAAGCCGGGAGCGATTCACCAGGCTGGGGGATGGAGAACGCCGAGGCGATGCGGGCAAGCGACGCGAGAACGACGGAGGCACGGATCGATTTCAACGACTCTTCTCCTTCGGAATGACCTTCACGCGTAAGGAATGCACGTCTCAGGCCACGGATTCGGCGTGAGATTTTCTCCTGAAATCGCGCGGTCGCGTAATTCTGAGATGGCGGCCGCACGCTCCGCTCGACGATCGGTGTCAGTTCACTGACACGGGTCGGCGCGCCGTGGATGAGGTAGACTCCCGCCCATGCGAATCGGCGTCCTCATTCCTACGCGTGGGGTGGTGATGGAGTCGGCGAAGCGGCCGCCGCTCGACAGCTGCTGGACCATGGCCCGGCGAGCCGACCAGGCGGGGTACGACGCGATCTGGGTGGGCGACAGCATCGTGGCCAAGCCGCGGCTCGACGCGGTCACGACCCTGGCCTACCTGGCCGGGATCACCACCCGGGTGCGGCTCGGAACGGCGGTGCTGCTGCCGGCCCTGCGCCACCCGGTGGTGCTGGCCCAGCAGCTGGCCAACGTCGACCAGATCTCCCAGGGGCGCCTCCTCCTGGGGCTGGGCGTGGGCTGGAGCCTGCCCAGCGCCGAGCGGGAGTGGGCGGCGTGCGGGGCCAACCACAAGGCGCGGGTGCGCCGGCTGGAAGAGCACGTCGACATCTGGCGGAAGCTCTGGACCGGAGACCCGGTCACCCACCAAGGCTCCGACCTGGACCTGGTGGACCACACCATCGGGCCGCTGCCCTGGCGGACGGAGGGCCCGCCCATCCTCATCACCGCCGGCAACCGCGGCGAGTTGCTGCCCGCCCAGTTCGAGCGCTTCGGCCGCCTCGGCGATGGCATCATCACGACGTACGTGAACTTCGATGAGATCCCGGTCATCCGCGAGCGGGCGCTCGAGGCGCTGGCGCGACACGGGCGGTCCCGCCCGGGCTTCCCGCTCTGCGTCTACACGACGGTGCGGCTCGACGACGACGTGCGCACCGCCCAGCGCGTCACCAGCGAGTTCCTGGCCACCTACTACGGCGGCGGCGTGCACGAGCGGGGCGCGATGGGCCTGGGACCCGCCGAGGTGGTGATCGACGTGCTCGCCCGCTATGCGGCGGTCGGGGTCACCGATCTGTGCATTCGCTTCATCGGCAACGATCAGCTCGCCCAGCTCGACCGGTTCACCGCCGAGGTGCTGCCGGGGGCACCGAAGGAGAGATCGCGATGACCGAGTTTCCCAAGCTCACGTACGAGGCGCTGACGGTCGGCGAGGAGTTCGTGTCGGACACGCATCTGGTGACGCCGGAGGACCTCGAGGCCTACGCCTTCGCGGTGGACGACCACAATCCCTGGTTCTCCGAGGACTCGCCCTTCGGCGGGCCGGTGGCGCATCCGACGCTGATGGCCAACCAGGCCCTGTCCCTGCGCCACAGCAAGTACATCGTGCACGCGGGGCTGCACGCCAGGATGGAGTTCAATTTCGTGGAGCCGATCCGGCCCGGCATGCGCGTGCGCTCGCACGGGCGGGTGATCGACAAGTACGAGCGCCGCGGCCGCCAGTACATGGTCACCGAATATGTCACCGAGGACGAGCGCGGAGCCACGCTCGTCCGGGGGCAGTTCACCCAGATGCTGATTCCGGAGGGCACGCGCCATGTCGGTCGCTGAGGCGGTCGCGGTCGGGCAGGAGCTGCCGTCGCTCGTGAAGGAGATGTCGCAGCGGCGGATCGACGTGTTCTCGGGCGTGCGGCCGCGCTCGATCCACACCGACGAGGCGTGGGCGCACCAGAAGGGGTTCCGCACCACGCTGGCGCAAGGCATGATGTCGACCGCCTACGTCTCGGAGATGATGACGCGCCTCCTCGGCGCCGGATTCGTGAAGGGCGGCACGCTGTCGATGGCCTTCATCAAGCCGGTCTACGCGGGGGATCGCCTCACCGTGCACGGGAAGGTGAAGGAGACGCGGCCCGAGGGCGCGGGCACGCGCGTCGTCGTCGAGGTGTGGTGCCAGAACCAGCACGGGGAGAAGACCGCCGTCGGGACCGCCAGCGGGCTGGCGCCCTAGCCGCTCACCGGGTCGCTAGATCGCGAGCACGTTCCGCCCGAGTGGGCGACCTTCGCGTAGCGCCGCAAACGCGTCCTCGAGGTCGGCCAGCGGGATCACGCGGTCGACGATCGGCTTGATCCGGCCGCGCCCCACCAGCTCCATCGTCTCCGCCAGCTCCTGCTTGGAGTTGGCGCGCGAGCCGACGATCTCGAGCTCGTTTCGCACCAGCTCGTGCGGCATCACCGGCAGCGGCTGCCCGGGGGTGTAGCCGACGAAGACCAGCCGCCCGGCCCGCTTGACGCTCTGGTAGCTCGACGGCAGCGTCTGCTGGCTGGACACGAACTCGAGCACCACGTCCACGCCCTGGCCGCCGGTCAGCTTGCGCACCGTCTCGTGGAAGGGCCCTCTCCGCGCGTCCACCACCGCGTCGGCACCGAGGCTGCGGGCCAGTTCGAGGCGCGCGTCGTTGACGTCCACCGCGATCACCCAGCCGCCGGCGAGCCGGGCCATCTGCAGGGCGTGCAAGCCCACCCCGCCGACGCCGACCAGCGCCAGCGTGGTCCCGGGCCGCACCTGGGCGCGCTTGGTGATGGCGTGATACGAGGTCGCGACGGCGTCGCCGAGGATGCACGCGGCCTCGAGCGAGACGTGGTCGGGGACCCTGCAGAGGTTCACGCCGGGCGTCTTCACGTACTCGGCGAAGCCGCCGTCGATGCTGAAGCCGTGCTGGCGCACCTCGGGGCAGAGGGTGTCGCGGCCCACGCGGCAGAACTGGCAGCGGCCGCAAGTGATGTAGAAGTTGACGACGACGCGGTCTCCCGGCGCGAAGCCGCGCACCTCCGCGCCGACCGCGGCCACCTCGCCGGCGATCTCGTGGCCCATGATCAACGGGATGACGCCGAGACCCATGCGGTCGGCGCGGATCTTCACGTCGGTGCCGCAGACGCCGACGTTCCGGACGCGGACCAGGGCTTCGTGCGGGGCGATGGCCGGGGTGGGGACGTCCTTCGCGATGAACGGGCCGTTGAATTGCTCGAGGACCAGGGCGCGCATGGGCTTCGCCTCCGCGGGGAGGAGGATCTATCGGCCGGGGCGTGGGGTCAAGCACCCTCTCCCCTGAGGGGAGAGGGTGGGAGTAGGCTCTGGGCATGGCACGTGCCGCGGCGACGGGCTCCCGGCAGGAGCGGGCTGAGCGCGCGGTCGTGCTGGCCGAGGCGCTGCTGGCCGAGGCTCGGGCCGGGCAGACCGCGGAGGAGCGTGCGCGGGCCGAGCGCCTCGCGCGGCTCATGGAGGACCCGCGGGGCAAGGAGCTCACGATCGCGCTCACCGACCAGTGCTTCCGGAGCCGGCGGGCCGAGCGCATCGCCGATCAGCTCCACTACCTGCTCGAGCGATACGGCGCGCCGCGGTTCATGGAGTGGTGGGAGCGCATCGGGCTCACGCTGGGCGCGCTGATGGGCCAGTACATGCCGAGCCTGGTGGTGCCGTCGATCGTGGCCCGCCTCCGCCACGAGACCGAGGCGCTGATCCTGCCTGCCGAGGACGAGGACCTGGCCCGCTACCTGGCCGAGCGGCGCGCTGCCGGCATCCGGCTGAACCTGAACCAGCTCGGCGAGGCGATCCTGGGCGAGGCCGAGGCGGCGCGCCGGCTGGCGGCCTACCTGGCCCTGCTCGCCCGCGAGGACGTCGAGTACATCTCGGTGAAGGTCTCCTCCGTCTCGAGCCAGATCGAGCTGACTGCGTTCCGGCACACCGTCGACGGGGTGAAGGAGCGCCTGCGCACGCTCTACCGCCAGGCCCTGCGGCACGAGTATCGCCACCCGGACGGGCGGGTCACGCCCAAGTTCGTGAACCTGGACATGGAGGAGTACCGCGACCTCGACCTCACCGTCACCGCGTTCCGCGAGGTGCTGGACGAGGCGGAGTTCCAGGTACTGCCCGCCGGCATCGTCTTGCAGGCCTATCTGCCCGAGTCGCACCGCGTGCAGCGGGCGCTGGTGGCATGGGCGACGGCGCGGTGCGAGCGCGGCGGCGCGCCGATCAAGCTGCGCGTGGTCAAGGGCGCCAACCTCGCGATGGAGCGGATCGAGGCCGATCTGCACGGCTGGCCGCAGGCGCCGTTCGCGGACAAGCGCGAGGTCGACGCCAGCTTCAAGCGCATGCTCGAGTACGGCTGCCGGCGCGAGCACGCCGCCGCGGTGCGCCTGGGCGTCGCCAGCCACAACCTCTTCGACGTCGCCTACGGGCTGGTGCTCCGCGAGGCGGAGGGCGTCGAGGCCTGGACCGAGTTCGAGATGCTCGAGGGCATGGCCAACCATCAGGCGCGCGCGGTGCAGGCGCGGGCCGGCGGCCTCTTGCTCTACGCCCCGGTGGTGCGGGCCGAGGACTTCCACAGCGCCATCGCCTACCTGGTCCGGCGCCTCGACGAGAACACCGCGCCGGACAACTTCCTGCGCCACGTCTTCGGCCTCGAGCCGGGCTCGCCCGAGTGGGCACTCGAGCGCGACCGCTTCCTGTCCGCCTTCGATCTCCTCGACGGCTTGCCCGACACGCCCCGCCGAGGTGGGGTCAGGTCTTGCATTACGACATTTGAGTCGGCCGGGGCGACGTCCAGCCGTGCGGAAAATGTCGTAATGCAAGACCTGACCCCATTCGAAAACGAGGCGGATACGGACTGGGCGCTGGGGGGGAACCGCGAGTGGATCGAGCGGGTGCGGGGCGAGTGGAACGAGCGCGCGCCAGAGACGGTGCCGCTTCAGATCGCGGGAGAGCTCGTCGCGGGTGCCACGCAGGTCGAAGGTCGCGACCGGTCGCGGCCCTCGCGCGTGGCCTATCGGCATGGGCTGGCGGACCGCGTGCAGGTGAGCCGCGCGCTCGATGCCGTCCGCGCGGCGCAGGCGGCGTGGGCCGCGCGGCCCGCGGCGGAGCGGCGTGGGCTCGTCGACGGCGCCGCGGCCGTGCTGGCCCGGCGGCGCGGCGATCTGATCGGGGCCATGATCGTCGACGGCGCCAAGACGGTGACCGAGGCGGACCCCGAGGTGTCGGAGGCGATCGACTTCGCCCGATACTACGCGCGGGCCATCGGCGCGCTCGACACGGTGGACGGCTGCCGCATGGCGCCGCTCGGGGTGGTGCTGGTCGCGCCGCCGTGGAACTTCCCGCTCTCGATCCCGGCTGGCGGCGTGCTGGCCGCGCTGGCCGCCGGCAACGCGGTGCTGCTCAAGCCCGCGCCCGAGGCGGTGCTGGTGGGCTGGCATCTCGCGTCCGCGCTCTGGGAGGCCGGCATCCCGCGCGCGCTGCTGCAATTCGTGCCGTGCCCGGACGACGACGTGGGCCGCGCCCTGATCACCGATCCCCGAGTCGACGGCGTGATCCTGACCGGCTCGGTGGAGACCGCGCGCCGGTTCCTCGCGTGGCGCTCCGATCTGCGGCTCTTCGCGGAGACGAGCGGCAAGAACGCGATGATCGTCACCGCGCTGTCGGACCGCGACCAGGCCATCCGTGACCTCGTCCGCTCGGCCTTTGGCCACGGCGGCCAGAAGTGCTCGGCGGCGAGCCTGGCGATCTGCGAGGCCGAGGTGTACGACGACCCCACGTTCCGCCGCCAGCTGCGCGACGCGGCCGCGAGCCTCGCGGTCGGCAGCACGTGGGATCGCGCGAGCCGCGTCACCCCGCTCACGCAGCCGCCCGGCCCCGCCCTCAGCCGCGCGCTCACGACCCTCGACGAGGGTGAGGAGTGGCTGCTCGAGCCTCGCCGGCTCGACGACGACGCGCCGCTCTGGTCGCCCGGCATCAAGCTCGGCGTGCGCCGCGGCTCGTTCTTCCATCGCACCGAGTGCTTCGGCCCCGTGCTGGGCCTCATGCGCGCCGCGGATCTCGACGAGGCGATCGACCTGGCCAACGACCAGCCGTTCGGCCTCACGAGCGGGCTCCACTCGCTCGACGATCGCGAGCACGCGCGCTGGATCGACCGGATCGAGGCCGGCAACCTCTACGTCAACCGCCCGACCACCGGGGCCATCGTCGGCCGCCAGCCGTTCGGCGGCTGGAAGGCCTCGTCCGTGGGCCCGGGCGCCAAGGCGGGCGGGCCGAACTACGTGCTGCAGCTCGGCCACTGGCGACAGATCGCGCATCCCGCCGCCGGCGCGCCGCCGGCCGCCGCGGTGGAGGCGCTGCTGGAGCGCTGCGTCGAGATCGTCGCCGACGCGGAGCCGCGAGCCATGCTACGCGCCAGCGCGGCGAGCTACGCGCTGGCCTGGCGGGAGCACTTCGCGCGCGAGCACGAGCCGATCCCCCTCCTGGGGGAGCGCAACGTGTTCCGCTACCGTCCCTGCCGGCGCATCCTCGTGCGCGCGGAGGCGGCCACGCCGGCCGGCCGCCTCGCGCTCGCCCAGGTCCTGCTCGCCGCGCGCACATGCGGCGTGCCCGTCGAGATCAGCCTCGTGGATGGTGGGCTCGACCCCTGGCCGGGCGCGGCGGCCGACACCGCCGGGGTGGTCGAGAGCGAGGGCGAGCTGGCCGCGCGGCTCGGCGGGGCGGGCGTCGAGCGGCTGCGGGTCCTGACGCCCATCGCGGCGGAGACCCGGGCAGCGGCGCACGGGGCCGGCGTGGTCGTGCTCGACGCGCCCGTGCTGTCCACCGGGCGGCTCGAGCTGCGCGCCTACCTGCGCGAGCAGACGGTCTCGCGCATCGTGCACCGCTACGGCACCGTGATGGATCCGGGCGTGTCCTTCCGGGCGTGAGCCGGCGTCAGCGCGCGCGGGCGAGGATGTGCGTCACCACGGTGGCCCCGGTGCCGCCGATGTTCTGCACCATCGCGATCTCGGCGTCCGGGATCTGGTTCGGCGCGGCGGCGCCCGTCAGCTGCTGCCAGCTCTCGACCAGCTGGTACACGCCGGTGGCGCCCACCGGGTGGCCGCGCGCCTTGAGCCCGCCCATGGTGGAGATCGGCAAGCGCCCGCCGATCGCGATCTCGCCGTCCTTGCCGAAGTGCACGCCGCGGCCGGGCGGGGCGAAGCCCGCCGCCTCGAGGCTGAGCGCGGTGATGACCGTGTAGGCGTCGTGGAGCTCGAAGAGGTCGACGTCGTCCCGCGTGACTCCGGCCTGCTCCAGGGCGCGGGCGGTGGAGAGCGCGGCGCCGTCGAGGGTGAGGATCTCGCGGCGGCCCTTGAGTGCCAGCGAGTCGGTCGCGATCGCGGAGCCGCGGACGCGGACCGCGGGCCGGCTGGCCCGCTCGGCGGCGCGGGCCACGTCGCGGGTGGCCAGCACCACCGCGGCGGCGCCATCGCAGATCGGCGGGGCGTCGAGCAGCTTGACCGGCGCGGCCACCTCGCGCGAGGCCAGGTAGGCCTCGAGGTCGACCGGCTTGCGCAGGAACGCGTGCGGGTTGCCGAGCGCATTGCGGTGGGCGTTGATCGCGAAGTGGGCGAAGTCCCGCGAGCCCACGCCCCAGCGCTCCATGTAGCGCGACATCAGCACCGCGTTGAGCGAGAGGAACGACTCGCCGACGCACCCCTCGAGCTCCCAGTCCGCCGCGGTGGCCAGCGCCGCCGTCGTCGTCTCCTTCGGGGCGTGGGTCATGCGCTCCATGCCGCACACCACGACGACGTCGTGGAAGCCGCCCGCCACCGCCATGTAGCCCCAGCGGGCCGCCGCCGCGCCGGAGCCGCAGGCGGCCTCGACGGTGGCGGCCTCGACGCCGCGCAGCCCCGCCACGTCGGCGTAGAGGGCGCCGAGCTGCTGCTGCTGCGCGAGCATGCCCGACATCATGTTGCCCACGTACAGCGCGGAGACCTCGCGCGGCTCCAGCCCGGCCTCGGCGAGCGCCGCCCGGATCGCGCGCGCGGCCATGTGGCGCCCGCGGCCCTGGCCCTGCTTGGTGACCGGCACCTGGCCGGTGCCGACGATATAGACCTCTCGCATGCGTGGACCTCCGCGGCCCTAGAGCACCAGCTCGCGCGCCACGCCGCGCAGGTCCATCTCGAACTCGAGGCCCTGGATGGGCGGGCGGCTCGGGTACCAGTGCACGCCGTGGATGGCCGCGTCGCCCGCCCGCTTCAGGATCTCGTCGGCCAGGAAGCCGTGGATGGGCTGCGCGGTGTAGATGTCGATCGCGGTCACCCGCGACCAGTCGCCGCCGAGCGTGCGCAGGCGCTCCTGCATGGTGGCCATCACGAAGCGCGCCTTCTCCCGCATGCCGTCGGGCGAGGTGTCACCGTGGCGCACGATGCCCTCCGGTCCCTGCGCGCGGTCGCGCAGCTCGCCCGCGCCCGCCACGATGAAGGAGGGCGCCCGCGTGCTCCCGGGTCCCCCGCCGGCGGGGATCGTGTAAGAGAAGGCGTAGAGCGAGGGCTCCGACGGGGCCGCCGCGACCGGGCACACGTTGGTGCGCGGGATCGGGTTGTCGTCGCCCACCAGGATGCCCCAGTCCGCGAGCAGCGCGCGGTAGCCCTCGTTGAACTGCCCGAAGCCGTCGAAGGTGAACGGCTGCGGGCTGCGCAGCTCGATGCCGCAGAGGGCCGTCCGCGCCCGCTTCTGCTCGCCCAGGTGCCGGTCGATGCGCGCGAAGCCGGCGCGCCAGGGCATGAGCGCGGCGAGCGTCGCATGCACGATCTCGTGGCCGGGCTTGGCCACGGTGCCGCAGGAGAACGCGCTGATGCCGGGCATGTAGCGATAATCGCCGCTCGGATGGTCACGGAGCATGGGATCCCTCTGCGATCAGGAAGTTGCCGGCCTCGAAGGCCAGCGGCGGGGCGGCCTCGTCGAAGCCCACGCCGATCGGGTCGCGCCCCTGGCCCACCGCCTCGAGCTGCTGCCGCAGCAGGCGGCGCACCAGGGCCACGCCGCGGTCGCTCGAGACCAGGTTCTCCTCGGAGTGCCAGGTGATCGGGCCCTGGCCGACCTGGGCCTCGTAGTCGCCGGGGAAGTCGCGATGCTCCTCGGGCGTCAGCTCCTCCCAGAGCTTGCCGTTCAGGCGCGAGCGGACGCTGACGAGCTCGCCCGGGCGGCGGACGCGGCCGGCGGTGTAGATGCGGAAGCTGGTGTCGTCGATGGGCAGCACCCAGCCGATCGTCTCCACGCGGGCGTACTGGGCCACGCGCGGATTCGGGATCACGCGCAGCGTCGGGAGCACCGCCTCGCTGATCCGGTGGAGCACCGTGCCGTCGGGCAGCCGGCGGTCCGAGACCGCCTTGACGCCCCTGTCGGTGATCGCCCACGTCACGTCGGGCATCAGGCCCATCGGCGCGGTGAACTGCGGGCCGCTGAACGAGCCGTGCAGGATCGGCACGTGCAGCGTGTCCATCAGGTTCTCGTAGTGCTGGAGCCAGTTGCAGGGGATGACGGCGGGCCCGCCGCCGCCGATGCTGCTGGCGTCCGCCTCGAGAAACTCGTCCGGCTCCAGCATCTCCAGCACCTCGTAGCGCGGCAGCGCCGGCTTGCGCGCGGGCGGCCCCATGTAGGCGAAGATCAGCCCGTAGCGCTCCCGCGCCGCATACCAGGGCTGGCGCATGCGGTCACGCTGCGGGCCGCCGTCGGGCTCGCACGGCTGCTCGAGGCAGTGGCCTTCAACGTCGAAGAGCCAGCCGTGGTAGCAGCAGCGGATCCCCCGCTCCTCGACGCGGCCGTAGTGGAGTGTGGTCCCTCGGTGGGCGCATCGCGCGGTCACCAGGCCCGGCCGCGCCTTGCCGTCGCGGAACAGCACGAGGTCCTCGCCGAGCACGCGCAGCGCCCGCGGCGTGTCGGTCGCGTCGCCGGCGAGGCCCACCGGGTGCCAGTAGCGGCGCAGCAGCTCGCCCATCGGCGTGCCCGGGCCCACGTCGGTCAGCTCGCGCATCGCGGTGGGCCGGGGCCGCCCGTAGCCGGTGCCGCTGTCGAGGTCCTGGCCGCTCATGGCCGGCATCGTACACCGAGCGCGCCTTGACCTGCTCGGGGACCGGCTGCTAGGCTGCGGCCCTGACGGCGCCGCCCCGCCGCACCCCATCAAGGGAGATGAGCATGATGCGACCGCTCGTGCGGACCTTTCTGCCCCAGTGGGTGTCCCTGCCCCAGTGGGTGTCCCTGCCCCAGTGGGTGTCCCTGCCCCAGTGGGTGTCCCTGATCGTCGCGATGGTTTCTCTGGGGCTGGCGGGCGGCCCGGCCCGGGCCGACGAGCCCTATCCCACGCGACCGATCACCATGGTGGTCGCCTTCCCGCCGGGCGGCCTCGCCGACAACACCGCGCGCCCGGTGGCCACCGCGCTCGAGCGCATCCTGAAGCAGCCGGTGGCGGTGCTGAACAAGGCGGGCGCGGCCGGTGCGGTGGGCAACCAGACGGTGGCCACGAGCAAGCCCGACGGCTACACGGTGCTGATGGCGCTGGTGAGCATCTCGGTGCTGCCCGAGGTCGACAAGCTCTTCGGTCGGCCGCAGAACTACACGCGCGAGCAGTTCACCGGCATCGCCCGCATCAACGCCGATCCCTCGATGCTGGTGGTTCGCGCCGACACGCCGTGGAAGACGCTCAAGGACTTCGTGGACGACGCCAAGAAGAGGCCGAGCGAGATCGTCTTCAGCTCGTCCGGGCTCTACGGCACCGCGCACATCCCGATGGAGATGCTCATGCTGGCCGCGGGGATCAAGCTGCGCCACCTGCCGACCACGGGGGGCGGGCCGATGATGAACGCGATCCTTGGCGGGCACGCGCAGGCGGTGATGACGCCGGTGAGCCTGGCCGCCGCGCACGTCAAGGCGGGCAAGCTCCGGCTCCTCGCCCAGACCGGCACCGCGCCGGTGGCCGCGTACCCGGAGGTGCCCACGTTCAAGTCGCAGGGCTACGACGTCGAGTACACCGCGTGGGCCGGGCTGGTGGCGCCGAAGGCCACGCCGCCCCAGGTCATCAAGATCCTGCGCGACGCGACCCGCCAGGCGGTGCAGTCGCCCGAGGTGGTCACCTCGCACGCCAAGCTCGAGACGCCCATCGCGTACATGGACGCCGACGAGTTCAACGCCTGGTGGGCCAAGGACGCGGCGCGCCTGGCCGAGGTGGTCAAGCAGATCGGCAAGGTGGAGTGACCGCGGGCCGGGTACGGGCCGGGCGATGACGATCGACCGCATCGCGGGCCTGGCCCTCGTCCTGGTCGGTCTCGTCGCGATCGAGGAGAGCCGGGCCTTCCCGTTCGGCTCGCTGCACCGGCCCGGGCCCGCCTTCATGCCGATGCTGCTGGCCGTGCTGCTGGTCGTCTTCGGGGCCGTGGTGTTCGCGATGGGCGCGCGCGCGCGGCGCCTGGCCGAGGTCGGCTGGCACGAGTGGCGGCACGCGGTGGCCATCTTCGCGGCGTGCGCCTTCGCGGCGGGCTTCCTGGACCGGCTCGGGTACCGGATCACGATGGCGGTGGTGGTGGCCTTCCTCCTGCTCGTCCTCGAGCGCAAGAGCGTGGCGCTCGGTCTCGCGCTCACCTTCGTGATGGCGTGGGGCAGCTTCTTCCTGTTCGACACGCTGCTCCGCGTGCCGCTGCCCCGCGGGCCCTTCGGCATCTGATCGTGCTCGAGACGCTCCAGAACCTGGGCACCGGCTTCCAGGTGGCGCTCGCGCCGGGCGTGCTCTGGTACGGCTTCATCGGCTGCCTGGTCGGCACGCTGGTGGGCGTGCTGCCCGGGGTGGGGCCGCTCGCCGGGATCAGCCTGCTGCTGCCCGCGACGTATGGGCTCGACGCCACCCGCGCGCTGGTGATGCTGGCCGGCATCTACTACGGGGCCATGTACGGGGGCTCCACCACGTCGATCCTGATGCGCATCCCCGGCGAGGCCGCCTCGGTGATGACGTGCATCGACGGCTACGCGATGGCCCGCAAGGGGCGGGCCGGGCCGGCGCTGGCCATCGCGGCGGTGGGCTCCTACGTGGCGGGCACGGTGAGCGTGATCGCGCTGATGGTCCTGGCCCCGCCGCTGGCCGCCTTCGCGCTGCGCTTCGGGCCGCCCGAGTACTTCTCGCTGCTGCTGCTGGGCCTGCTCGTGCTGGCCTACATGAACTCGGGCTCGATGGTGAAGGGCCTCGCCATGGCCGCGCTCGGGCTGCTGCTCGGCATGATCGGCATCGACCAGATGTCGAGCTACTTCCGGTTCGCCTACGGGGTCACCGAGCTGGGCGACGGCATCGGGGTGGTGCCGGTGGCGGTGGGCCTCTTCGGGCTCGCCGAGATCTTGCTGACCGCGGGCCAGCCGAACCCACCCGCGGTGATTCGGCCGCGGCTGCGCGACCTGCTGCCGTCGCGGCAGGAGTGGCGCGAGGCGCACATGCCGATCTGGCGGGGGACCGGCATCGGATTCCTGATCGGCATCATCCCGGGCTCCGCGCACGTGATCTCGACCTTCGTCTCCTACGCGATCGAGCGGAAGATCTCGAAGCACCCCGAGGAGTTCGGCCGGGGTGCGGTGGCCGGCGTGGCCGGGCCGGAGTCGGCCAACAACGCGGCCACCTCCGGGGCCTTCGTGCCCATGCTGGCGCTGGGCGTGCCGGGCGTGCCAGTGGCCGCGCTCTTGCTGGCCGCCATGATGGTGCACGGGGTGACGCCGGGGCCGCTGCTCATCCAGCAGGACCCGCGGCTCTTCTGGGGCTTCATCGCGTCGATGTACGTGGGCAACGTGATCTTGCTGATCCTCAACCTGCCGCTGGTCGGGCTCTTCGTGAACCTGCTGCGGGTGCCGTACCCGGTGATGTACCCGATCATCCTCGTGTGCTCGATCCTCGGCGTCTACGCGGTCAACAGCAGCGTGGTCGACGTGTGGATCATGCTGGGCACCGGCGTGCTCGGCTACGTCCTGCGCAAGCTCGACTTCGAGACCGCGCCGATCGTGCTCGGGCTGGTGCTGGCGCCGATGATGGAGCTGTCGCTGCGCCAGTCGCTCGCCATGTCCGCGGGCAGCTACGCCATCTTCATCACCCGCCCGATCTCGGTAACCCTCCTGGCCGTCGGCGTCCTCCTGCTTGTGCTGGCCCTCCGCCCCCTGATCTCGCGCACCCTCGACTGGCGCGCCCGCCTAGCCGCCGAAACCGACACCTAAGCGGGGGTCAGGTCTTACATTCCGACATTTCGAGCGTTCAGCGGCTCACGCGACGTGAAAAATGTCGGAATGTAAGACCTGACCCCATCCGAGAGGGGAGAGATGGCCGAGTTCGCTGGGGTTGTGAGGCGGCGGGAGGATCCGCGGTTGATCACGGGGGCGGGGGAGTTCGTCGACGATCTGCGGGTGCCGGGGTGCCTGCATGCGGCGATGCTGCGGAGCCCGCACGCGCACGCGCGCATCCGGGCGATCGACGTCGCGGCGGCGCGGCGGGCGCCCGGCGTGATGGGCGTGTTCGTGGCGGCGGACCTGGGCTCTGCGGGCGAGCCGATGCCGATCTACGCGCCCCACCCGGCGCTGCCGGTGCCCTGCAAGATCCGCCCGCTCGCCCACGACCGGGTGCGCTTCGTCGGCGAGCCGGTGGCGGTGGTGATCGCCGACGACGTGTATCGCGCGTACGACGCGCTCGACCTGATCCGCGTCGAGTACGACCCGCTGCCCGCCCTGGTCGAGGTGGAAGCCGCGATCGCCCCGGACGCGCCGATCCTGCACCCGGAGATCGGCAGCAACGTGGTGGCCGAGTGGCGCCAGCGCGTGGGCGACGTCGACGCGGCGCTGCGCGAGGCCCCGGTGGTGGTGCGCACGCGCATCCGCCTGGCCCGCGGCGGCGCGCACCCGC
>Ga0335085_10002942_pt1 | contig 30639 bp, 26 predicted proteins | sample Lox_Sample_45_FD_206712 | JGI IMG/M metagenome (GOLD analysis project Ga0335085, IMG submission 206712) | Soil microbial communities from Loxahatchee National Wildlife Refuge, Florida, United States - Lox_Sample_4.5 | ecosystem: Environmental > Terrestrial > Soil > Wetlands | place: USA... | reverse complement strand
CCCTGCCGACCGAACAGGCGGTGCAGCTGGCGCTGCGGACGCAGCAGATCATCGCGCACGAGACCGGCGTGCCCGAGGTGATCGACCCGCTGGGCGGGTCGTACTACGTCGAAAGCCTGACCGATCAGCTCGAGCGCGAAGCCGAAGCGCTGTTCGCGGAGATCCAGTCCATTGGCGGGGTCGTGCGGGGGATCGAGAACGGCTGGTTTCAACGGCAGATCGCGCGTTCGGCCGAGGCATTCCAGCAGGAGCTCGAGGCCGGCACGAAGGTGATCGTCGGGGTGAACGAGTTCGTGAGCCAGGGCGATCACCCAGTCGAGATTCTCAAGATCTCGAACGACACCGAGCAGGAGCAGCAGCGCCGTCTGGCGCGCCTGCGCCAGCGCCGCGACAACACCCTCGTGGCGGCGCGCCTCGACACGCTGAAGCAAGCCGCGTTGCGCGAGGAGAACGTCATCGGTCCGATGCTCGACTGCGCCCGAGCGTACTGTACGCTATTTGAAATCCGGCACGCGCTCGAGGCCGTATACGGGGCCTATCGCGAGCCGGTGTTCTTCTAGCCCATGACCGCACCCGCCGGCGTAACGTCCGAAGCAGCGGTGCACGATGCGGTGCAGCGGTTGGCGCAGATTCGCCCTGGCCCGCACCTGGTCGTCACGTGTTACCTGAAGCTCGAGCCGCGCGACCGCACCCGGGGCAAGTATCTCATCAAGATGAAAAACCGCGCGCGCGATGCGCTCGCCGCGCTCGACATCCAGCGGCTCGACCACGGCACGCGCGAGACGGTCGCGCGCGACTTGGAGCGCGTGCAGCACGCGATCGACGACCCCGCGCTCACGCGCGGTGCGCGTGGCGTGGCGATCTTCGCCTCGAGCCCGCTCGGGCTGTTCGAAGTGATTCCGCTGCCGCACGTGCACCGCTCGCGGCTCGCCATTCGTCCCGTGCCCCTGGTGCGCGAGCTGGTGGCGCTGGAAGAGGAGTTCGGCACGATTCTCGCGGTTGCCGCCGACCGCACCGGAGCCCGATTCTTCCAGGTCACGGCCTACGGCGTCACCGAGCTGCCCGGACTGTCGCTACCCGCCAGCCGGGCCGCCAGATTTCACGGCCCCAAGCAGACGATGCGGCGGGGCGGCCACCCGTCCGGCGCGATCGGCGAGTACCACTACCACCAGCGTATTCGCGAGGAGAAGCATCGGCTGTATGCCGCCGTCGCGGACCGCGTCTTCCGTCATCAAACCGAGCACCCCATCGCCGGCCTCGTGGTAGCCGGCGTGGGCGTGGACGCGGCGGGCTTGTTGCCCCACCTGCACACGTACCTGCATGACCTCGTGCTCGGCGCGGTGAAGATGAGCCCCAAGGGACTGTCCCCGGCAAAGATTCGCGATGCATCCCTGTTGCTCCGAGAGGAGCGGGAGCGGGCGTGGGAGCGAGCGCATGCCGAAGCGGTCACGCAGGGCCTCGGCACCGGATGGGCGATCAACGGCGTATCCGCCACGCTCGAAGCGCTGGAGCGCGGCCAGGTCCGCACCCTGCTCGTGGACGGCCGAGGCGACGATCCCGGCCTCGACGATGCCATCGAGGATGGGTTCGCGCAGGGAGCCCAGGTGGACGTGCTCTACGACGAGCGCGCCCGTCGCGCCGTGGACGGACTGGCCGCACTGCTCCGGTTCCGGATTTGACGCCCACCCCCGCCGGTGAACGCACCGAGGGAGCGAGCGTGAAGCGCACGCCCCCCTCGGGAAAGCGGCCGGTTCGCGTGCTCGTCGCCAAACCGGGGCTCGACGGTCACGATCGCGGCGCCAAGGTGGTCGCGGCCGCGCTGCGCGATGCCGGGATGGAGGTGATTTACACCGGCCTCCACCAGACGCCGGAGCAGGTCGTGCAGGCGGCGATCCAGGAAGACGTCGATGTGGTGGGCCTGTCGATTCTCTCCGGCGCGCACATGACGCTGTTTCCGCGAATCCGCCAGCTGCTCGACACGGGTGGCAGGCGGGAGGTGCTGCTCACCGGGGGCGGGATCATTCCGCCCGAGGATGTCGAGACGCTCGCGCATCAGGGCATCGGCAAGTTGTTCGGTCCGGGGACTCCCACAGGCGATCTCGTCAAATACATCCAGGATTGGGCGCGTGAGCATGTCTCGACGTAGTCGTCGCCCAACGCATTCTTGAACCGCCTCAGAACCCTCACCGCGCAATACCGCGATCTCGAGCAGCGGCTGGAGCAGGGGGGCGGCCCCGACCGCATCCGCCGCCAGCACGAGCAGGGAAAGCTCACCGCGCGCGAACGCATCGCGCGTCTACTCGACCAGGACGGGGGAGGGCAGTGGTTCGAAGTGGGGCTGCTCGTCGCGTACGATCAGTACGACGGCCAGGCGCCCGCGGCCGGCGTGGTCACGGGCGTGGGCGTGGTCAACGGACGACCGGTTGTCGTCGTGGCGAACGACGCCACGGTGAAAGCGGGATCGTGGTGGCCTGAGACCATCAAGAAAATGCTGCGCGCGCAGGAGATCGCGATGCGCCAGCGGATTCCGATCGTCTATCTCGTGGATTCGGCGGGCGTGAATCTGCCATATCAAGGCGGGGTTTTTCCAGGCCAGTACGGCGCGGCACGAATCTTCTACTACAACTCCATCATGCGCCGGTTTCTCCACGTTCCGCAAATCGCCGCCGTGATGGGTCCGTGCATCGCGGGTGGCGCGTATCTCCCGGCCCTGTCCGACGTGATCTTCATGGTCGAAGGGACATCATTCATGGGGCTCGGCGGACCGAACCTCGTGAAGGGCGCCACGGGACAGAGTGTCGATGCCGAGGCGCTCGGCGGTGCGCGCACCCACACGGCGGTGAGCGCCGTGGCCCACTATCGGGCAGCGAACGACGCCGAGTGTCTGGAACAGATCCGGGCATATCTCGGCAGACTGCCGCGCGAGAGCCATTCGCTCAGTGCGGAGCGTCGGACACGATCCAGCGCCGATACGCTGTACGATCTCCTGCCCGCCGATCACCGCATGAGTTATGACATGCGCGCCGTGCTCGATGCGCTGCTCGATGCCGGGACGTTCGCGGCGTTTCAAGCCGACGTAGGCCCGGAAATCATCTGCGGGCATGGCGCCATCCACGGGCACAGCGTCGCCGTGATCGCGAATCATCGCGGCTTCATCAAGGGGACAAAGAACGAGCCGCCGCGCATCGGGGGCATCATCTACACGGAAAGCGCGGAGAAGACGGCGTACTTCATCGAGACCGCAAATCGGGAACGGATCCCGCTGCTGTTCGTGCAGGACGTGTCCGGATTCATGGTGGGCCTCGAGGCCGAGCATTCGGGCATCATCCGCGCGGGCGCGGGGTTTGTGGAAGCGATGGCGACGGCCAGTGTCCCCAAGATCGTGCTGACCTTGAATCACGCTTCGGGTGCCGGCTACTACGCCATGGCCGGGCAGGGATTCGATCCCGATTTCATCGTCTCGTGGCCCACGGGGCGCATGGGCGTGATGGAAGGAGAATCGGCCGTGCAGGCGGTATTCGGGGCGGAAGCCGGAGACCCCGATGTTCGCGACCGTGTCGCAGCCATGCGCGCGGACTACGAGCGGGAGCTCGATGCGAAATTCGCGGGGGCGCGCGGCTTCGTGGATGCGATCGTGGCTCCCGAGAACACGCGCGACGTGCTCGGCTTCCTGCTCGACATCACCGCGTCATTTCGCGGGCCGCATCTCGGTGCGTTCGTGCTTCCGCCGGAGTTATGACGCGCCGGACTTCGTGGGCCTTCTGTCTGCTGGTAAGCGTGGCATGTCGTGGAGGCGGAACGGCGCCGGAGCGAGCGCCCGCGCCGGCCGCTCCCGTGCGCCGCCCGAGTCCCAGCGCAGGCACGAATCTTGGCGCGCACATCTTCACGGACAGCGTCGCCCCGGAACGAACGGGGCTGCCGGTCCTTCCACCACGGTTTGCGCGCGATGCCGGCTACATGCCGCTCGCGAGCGCCGGGGTGAGTGCGTTCCGAGCCCGCTACCCCACCTACGATGGCCGCGGCGTGTTGATTGGCGTGCTCGATTCGGGCATCGACCCCTCCGCTCCGGGCCTCGAGCGCACCAGCGCCGGAACTCCCAAGGTCATCGATCTGCGCGATTTCTCAGGACAAGGAAAGGTGCCGCTCGCGATCCTCCCCGCTCCCGTGGGCGGCAGCCTCACCGTTGCCGGATGCACGGAAGCGGGCGCCGGGCGAATCGCGCGGCTGGCCGCGAACGGAAAGTGGTATGGCGGTGAGCTGCGCATTGGAGACGAGCACGTTCCAGGCGTCGTGGTACGGGCGAGCGATGGTTGGGTCGTCTTCCTCGACGCCAACCTGAACGGCTCGTTCGAGGACGACAAACCACTGCACGATTATCGTGATGGGGGGGAAACGGTGGCGGTGGGAGCAAAACGTATCGTCGTCGCGGCGAATTTCACGGACCAGGGCGGCGTGCCCGCGCTCGATCTCGTGTTCGATGACGCCGGGCATGGCACGCACGTCGCGGGTGTCGCGGCAGGGCACGAGCTGTTTCACCTCACGGGGTTCGACGGCGTGGCGCCCGGTGCGCAGGTGATTGGTTTGAAGGTGACCGACAACCAGCGGGGCGGTGTGTCGGCAACGGGCAGCATCGTCGAGGCATTGAACTACGCCGCGAAGTTCGCCGCGGATCGCGGCCTGCCCCTCGTGTTGAGCTTGAGCTTTGCCGTTCGCATGCCGATCCCGGGAAGCTCCGCCATCGATTCGCTGGTGGACGCGTTTCTCATCGCGCACCCGGACGTGGTCCTCACGGTGGCCGCCGGGAACGAAGGTCCCGGCCTCGCGACCATCGGCTCGCCCGCGGCGGCGGACCTGGCGCTCGCGGTGGGTTCGTCGCTGCCGCTCGCATTTGCGAAACCGCCCAATGACTCGGGACCGAGCACATCCGCCGGCGACGTGATGGGCTGGTGGAGCGCGCGCGGCGGCTTGACCGCCAAACCCGATCTCATCGTTCCCGGGCTCGCGTTCTCGACCGTTCCCGCGTTCGCTGCCGGCCTCGAGCTCGAGCGCGGCACAAGCGTCGGCGCGCCCTACGCGGCGGGAATGGCCGCATGTCTGCTGTCGGCGCTAGCGGCCGAGGACCGCCGCGTGAGCGCCATCGAAATCGTCGCGGCATTGCGCGCCTCGGCCACAGCCCTTCCGGGCACTTCGTTTCTCGATCGTGGCGCAGGCGTTCCTCGACTCGAGGCGGCGTACCGCTGGCTGGCCGCGGGTCATCAGGGGTCCGACTATGCCGTGCGGGCAAGCGATGGCAACACGGCGGCCCTGGACTATGCGTCTCCCAGCACGGACAGTGTGCTACTGTTTCGAGTCCGCCATCTGGCCGGACGGCGCGCCGCAGAGTTCGTGCTGCGTTCGACCGTGCCGTGGCTCTCGGGCCCCGCATACCTGAGTGCGAGCCCGGTCGAAACCGCCATTCCCGTGCATATCGCCCTCCCCCCGAACCTGTCGCCCGGCGTGTACACGGGCTCGCTGGTCGGACGCACGCCATCGGACAGCGCGGCGGGCCCATTGTTCACGATCGTCAGCACGATTGTGGTCCCCTACGATCTTGCCGCAGGGGAGCCGCTCGTCGATCCAAGTCGAGCAATTCCGGCCGGAAGGGTGCAGCGCTATTTCCTTCGTGTGCCAGGACGAGGCGTTACGTTCGCGGCACAGGTCACCATTACCGGTGGCGGCGCCGATACCCTCGCCCGGCAGGTCGCCATGCGGCTATACGAGCCGGGCGGGCGACCCGTGTCCGGGCAGGCGATGCAGGAGCACGGCCCCGGAGCGCGCTACGTGGTGCCGAGCGACGAGGCCAAACAGGGCGTGTACGAGCTGGACGTTGCCGCGCCGCCGCTCGCCGGCATCACCGTGAGCGTACGCGCCGAAGCGTCACGGTTTCGAATGGATAGCCGAGGGAGCGAAGTCGAGGCGGCCAACACCGGAGCGAATTCGATCACCGGCAGCCTCGATCAATCTCTTGTCGGGGTGGCGAAGAATGTCGTCGTGAATGGGTCGGGCGCGGCTCCCGAGACGCTCGTGGTCCGCGCTCCCGTCTGGGCCACGATGGCCACGGTTCGCACTGAGGTCCGGGACAGCACCTGGCGCGAGCTGACCGGCTTTGCCGTTTCGACCCTGGATTCCGGCGCCAATCGCATTGCGGCTTTTGCGCTGCACAACGCGCAGGGCACGCAGTCGATCACCATTCCCCCATCTGTGGTTGGTCACGCGCTGTTGCTCGAGCTGTATCCTGCCTTCGCCCGATCCGACGCCGCGCGGAGTTGGCAGACGCGTGTGCAGATTACGTTCATGCTGCCCGAGCCCCGTGCGCTTGGCTCGGTTCGCCCCCTGTCCCTGGTCGCCGGAGAGCGCGTGGACGTACCGCTCGTGAAGCCAGAACCGGACGAGGCATTGGTCGTCCCGCCCGGATTCGTGCCGTACATCGAAGCTCGCGTGCGCCCGGCGCCGACGGGCAATTCCGGTACGGAGACCGCGGTGCTGCACGTCGCCGTGGGCGCGGCTCCCTGATGGCCGGGGGCGTGGTGCGCATTGCGTCGGGTCAGGGGTTCTGGGGTGACTGGCTCGAGGCGCCGGCGCGCCAGGTGGAAGGGGGTCCCATCGATTTTCTCATGATGGATTACCTCGCCGAAGTCACGATGTCGATTCTGCAGAAGCAGAAGTCGCGCGACCCCAATCTCGGCTACGCCCACGATTTCGTGGAATCGATGGAGCGCATTCTGCCGCTCGCGATCGAACGCGGTGTGCGGATCACCGCGAACGCGGGGGGGGTGAACCCGCGCGCCTGCGCCCATGCCGTGGCGGATGCCGCGCGCCGGCTGGGACTGAGCGGCAAAGTGCGCATCGGCATCGTGTCGGGGGACGACCTGCTCGAGCGTCTGGACCAGCTCACCGAGCAGGGACACGCGCTTGCCAATCTCGACACCGGGCGGCCGTTGAGCGATATCCGCGATCGTGTCGTGTCGGCCAATGCCTACTTCGGAGCGGCACCGCTCGTCGAGGCGCTGCATCGCGACGCGAACGTGGTGATCACCGGCCGCGTGACCGACACCGGGCTCACGCTGGCTCCGCTGATCCACGCGTTTGGATGGCGGCCCGACGCCTGGGACGTTCTCGCGGCCGGCACGGTGGCCGGACACGTCATCGAATGCGGGGCGCAATGCTCGGGCGGCAACTGCTTGATCGATTGGCAGTCGATCCCCGACCTCGCCAACGTGGGCTACCCGATCGTCGAAGCCTCGCCCGACGGCACGTTCGCGGTCACGAAGCACCCCGGCACCGGTGGGCGCATCACCGTCGCAAGCGTGACCGAGCAGCTGGTGTACGAGCTGGGCGATCCGCGCGCCTACATTACACCCGATTGCGTGGCGGACTTCACCACGATCCGCCTCGAGCAAGCGGGCCCGGACCGCGTGCGATGCTCCGGAATCAGGGGACGACCCGCAACCGACAAGCTCAAGGTTTCGGTCGCGTATTTCTACGGCTACAAGGCGGTGGGCACGCTGGTGTACGCGTGGCCCGACGCGTATCAGAAGGCCGAGGCCGCCGATCGGGTGCTGCGCGAACGGCTCGCCCGGCTCGGGCTCCGCTTCGAGGCGCTGCACACGGAGTTTGTCGGGGCTGACTCGACGCACGGCCGCCTCGCGCTCCGCGGGCTCGACGTGAGTGCGCTTCCCGAAGTGCAGCTGCGCATTGGCGTGCGCGCGCGGGAACGCGCTTCGGTGGAGCGGTTTACGCGCGAGATCGCTCCCCTCGTTCTGAATGGGCCACCCAGTGTTACGGGCTTTGCGGGCGGCCGCCCGAAAGTAGAAGAGATCGTCGCATACTGGCCGGCGTTGATCGACAAACGCGTGGCGACGCCCTGCATCGAGACGCTCGACGTATGAGAGTTCGGCTCGCGGACATCGCGCATGCGCGGTCGGGCGACAAGGGAGACACCGCGAACGTCGGTCTGATCGCGCGCGATCCCGCGCAGTATCCGGTGCTGGTGGAGCAGGTGACCGCGGCGCGCGTGGCCGAGCATTTTGCCGGGATCATTACCGGCCTGGTGGAGCGCTACGAGCTGCCCAACCTGCACGCGCTGAATTTCCTGCTGCACGGCGCGCTCGACGGCGGGGGGACGATCTCGCTCAAGACAGATGCCCAGGGTAAGGTATTTTCAACCGCGTTGCTGCGCATGGAAATCGATGTGCCCAATGGCTGACATGACACGCCTGCTGTGCGCACACGACCAGGGCGTGTGCACCCTCACCCTCAATCGACCGCACAAGCGCAACGCGATCGACCGTCTCATGATCGAGCAGTTGCTGGAAGCACTCGAGCAGGCGGATCTCGATCCACGGGTGCGCGTTGTGGTGCTGCGCGGGGCAGGCAAGGATTTCTGCGCCGGCATGGACCTGGAGGAGCTGCTCGCCTCGGCCGATCGCGCGGTGGCGGAGAACCGTGAGGCGGCGCTCGAGTTCGCCGAGGTGTTCCTCCGCATGCGCCGCATTCCGAAACCGGTCGTCGCTGTCGTGCAGGGCCGGGCGCTCGCGGGGGGCTGTGGGCTCGCCACGGCCGCCGATCTCGTGATCGCCCAGCGGTCGGCCCAGTTCGGCTACCCGGAGGTGCAACGCGGGTTCGTGCCGGCGCTCGTCCTCACCCTGTTACGACGCGCGGTCGGTGAGAAGATCGCGTTCGATCTCGCCGCCACGGGCCGCGTCATTTCCGCGAGCGAAGCGGCCGCGTATGGCCTCGTGTCGCGCGTGTTCGACGACGGGGTGCTGGACGACCAGGCCCGCGCGCTTTGCACCGCGCTCACACACACGAGCGCCTCCGCCCTGGCGCTCACCAAGCACCAGTTCTATGAGCTCGACGACCTGTCGTTTGAGGAAGGGCTCAAGCTCGGTGCCGACGTCAACGCGGTGAGCCGCACCACTCCGGATTTCCGCTCGGCAATCGCCGCTTTCCTGAAGCAGTAGATGAGCCGGTTCTTCGTTCACAAGGCGTGGCTCCTGGGGTTCGCTCTCCCGACGGGATTGGCCGGCATGCTGCTCGAGCGCCAGTGGCTCGTGTGGATGGCGGTCCTGCTGCTCGCGGCGGCAGTCGTGTTGCGGCTCGTCGAACGCCGCGTGCGCGCGCAATGAATCTGCGCGGTCCCGGTCGGATCCTGCTCGTGTCGTGCTACGAGCTGGGTCACCAGCCCCTGGGACTGGCGTGGCCGCGCGCGTTTCTCGAACGCGCGGGCTACTCACCCGCCGTTCGCGATCTGGCCGTTGAACCCGTCGATGAAGCGACGATCGCGGCGGCCGGTTGCGTCGCGATCGCGGTTCCCATGCACACCGCCTTGCGCATCGGCGTGGCATTCGCGCGCCGGGTGCGCGCGATCAATCCGGATTGTTTTGTGTGCTTCTACGGTCTCTACGCCTCGCTCAACGCCGAGGTGTTGCTGTCCGATCTCGCGGACGCGGTCATCGGCGGTGAGATGGAAGAGCGTCTCGTGCAGCTGATCGGCGAGGTCGAGTCGGGAGCAAGCGGCGATGCCGCCCGGACCCCGCTCGAGCGGCTGACGTTTCCCGTGCCCGCTCGGCGGGGATTGCCCGATCTGCACCGGTACGTGCATTTCGCACGCGACGGGACGACGGTTCCCGCCGGATATGTCGAGGCGAGCCGTGGTTGCCTGCATCTTTGCCTGCATTGCCCGATTCCCCCCGTGTACGGTGGGCGGTTCTTTGCCGTACCGCGGGCGATCGTGCTGGCGGACATCCGCCAGTTGATCGCGGGCGGTGCGCGGCACATCACGTTCGGCGATCCCGATTTCCTGAACGGCCCTACCCACGCCGTGAAGCTCGCGCGAGCCGTGCACGCCGAATTCCCCGAGGTGAGCTTCGACTGCACCACCAAGGTCGAGCACATCCTCGAGCACCGCGAGCTGTTTCCCGAGCTGGCGGCGCTCGGGTGCGCGTTCGTCGTCTCGGCCGTCGAATCGACGAGCGATGTCGTGCTACGCACGCTCGAGAAGGGGCACACCAGAGCCGACGTCGATACCGCGCTCGCGATCACGCGGGAGGCGGGTATCACGCTCCGCCCCTCGTTCGTGGCGTTCACGCCATGGACGACGCTCGACGATTATCGCGACATGCTCGAGTTCGTCGACGCCCGCGGGCTCGTCCACGATGTGGACCCGGTGCAGTATGCGATCCGGCTGCTCGTGCCGCTCGGCTCGAGCCTGCTCGCCCGACCGAGCGTCCGCGCGGTTCTCGGGGAGCTCGATCCCGAACGATTCACGTATCGCTGGACCCACCCGGACCCCCGCATGGACGCACTGCATCAGCGAGTGACGGGAATCGTCGAAGCGGCGGCGCGCCGTGAAGCAACGGCCAGCGATACGTTCGAGCTCATAATGGAGGCTGCGCTCATCGCGCGAGGCGAGCCGACGCGCCGCGCCGCGGCCAGGGGCGCTCCGCGCATTCCAGCGCGCTCACCCCGGCTCACGGAGCCGTGGTTCTGCTGAGCGGAGCCTACGGAGAGCCAGTTGGGCTCTGTGGACTCCGCCGATCCTGGGAGATTAGTGTAAGGGAGAGATTGGTTAGAATGCGTTGCACGTCGCTACGCACAGCGACTCCTTTGCTCATGCCCCTTTAAGAACAGGTAGGGTAGCGAATGCCGAACCTCAATGTCCCCATGTACGACCCCCGCCTCGTGCAGCCGATGCGCGAGGAACTGACCCGCATCGGGTTCGAGGAGCTGCGCACCCCCGAGCAAGTCGACACGGCGCTCACCAAGCCCGGGTCCACCACGCTGGTCGTGGTGAATTCGGTGTGCGGATGCGCCGCGCGGAACGCGCGGCCTGCCGCCACGCTCGCGCTGCAATCCGCCAAACGCCCGGCCCGGCTGCTCACCGTCTTCGCGGGCCAGGACGCTGAGGCTACGGCCCGGGCTCGCAGCTATTTCACGGGATATCCCCCGTCCTCTCCGCAGATGGGGCTATTCAAGGACGGGAAACTCGTGTACATGCTGGAGAGGAAGCACATTGAAGGAAGACCGGCGCAGGATATCGCGGCCGATCTGGTCGGGGCGTTCGAGAGGTACTGCTGAACAAGTCGTTGCCCGTCGCGCCTTCGTAGCGACGGGCAACCACTTTAGAAGATCGTCCCCGCCCTCACCCGGAAGTCCACGTTATCCTGCACCCACTTCCAGAGCTCGTCCTGCTGTTCCGGCTCGGCGCCGGCGCGTACCTGGCGGTGCCAGCCGACCATGACGGGCGCCTCTTCGGTCCAGAGTCGGACGCGCTTGCGGTGAATCAAGCGCTTCCAGTCGTCGCCGATCGTGGGTGAGGCGTACAGCAGCCGCACCGTCACGCTGCGCGACAGGAACTCGAGCGGCGTGAGATCGATCCGGCTGATGAGGTTCTGCGTGCTGGCGTGCGGCCCGCCGGCTACGTCCGGAGTCCCGTCCGACAGCAGCACGAGGTTCATCGGCGCGAGGATCAAGCCCCGTTCGCGCGCCAGCATCGCCACCTGCTTGAAGAACACGTTGAAATCGGTCAGCGCGTCGCGCGGCGGGAACCAGGCCCGGAGATCGGAGGCGATCTGCTCCCGGCTGCGGTTCTGGAAGTCGTTGATCGGGTGAAACGCCTTCGGCTCGCCCGGCTTGTCGCCGCCCACGGAGCCGACGAACAGCGCGGTGGGCTGCTTCAAGCCACCCAGGCTATGGAGATGGCCATAGATGTAGTACGAGGCGAACTCGATCGCGTCATCGTACTGGCTCTTGAACGAGCCGCTCACGTCGATGCCGACGATCAGCGTCGAGTTGGCGGGTTTGGCCTGCGTTTCGCCAGGTGCGCAGGCCCCTCCCGCCAACCCAACGGCGAGCGCCGCGCTGGTGAGCGCGGCGCGCGCGAACAGTCGGGCGCTCATACGACGCCTCCCGGGACCACATGCTTGCCGGACGGGGTGGGCAACGGCGTGCTCGCGATCAGCTGGTCGAGATTCTTGAACGGCAGCATGAACGTAGGCCGCGAGACAATCACGACGACCGCGAAATTCAGCGCCGCCGCGAGCACCTGCAACACGGGGAGCGAACCCAGCTCGAACGCTTCCCGCGCCTCGTTCTTGAACCACGGAATTTCGGCCTTGAGCGCCTTGATCGGGCCCTGCCAGAAATCCGCCGCCAGCGCCGTCGTCGACGCGTGCGCAGTCTGGCCGCCCGCAATGTCCTGCCGGGCGAGAATGCCGAGCAATGCCGGCGTGCCGAAGCGGCCGAACAGGAACCAGGTCATCGAGCGCACGCCGATCCATCCGAACGACGCCAGTGCCAGCGTCGAGAAGAAGCCGAGCTGGAAGCCGGTCTGCTGCGCAATCCAGGGCGTGATCGCGTCGATCAGCTCGCGGTACAGGAACATCACCTCGAAGAACATCACGAAGCCTTCGACCATGACCATCGCGACGATCTGCCCAGTCTTTTTCGCGGCAACCGCGTCAGAGAGCGCCTGAATCGCCGCGAAGCTGCCCGAGATCAGGATGAACAGGAACGGCCACAGGATCAGGCTCACGCCCCAGCTCGACAGCTCGGAGCCCGTCAAGTCGGCGAGCACTTCGGTAACGGTCGGCCGCAGAGTGAACGAGAAGATCGTCGCCTCGAGCGCCGACCAGAGCAGAATGAACAGGAATGCGAGCCAGGGCACGCCGGGCTGGAAGTACTGCCGCGTGGCCCAGTCGAGCAGCGCGAGCGGCCGCGTGAAGATGAACTTGAGGAGCTTGGCAACGAGCCCGCCCGCGAACTTCAGCAGGTTCCACACCCACCCGAGCATCACCACCCCGAAGCGCACGAGCCCGGCCCAGTAGAACCAGACCATGCGGCCCGCGTCCCACCACGACATGAGCAGCGCCGTGAGGAACGTGCCGCGCCCCGAGCGGAACGGGAGCGTGTAGAGCGACGCCATGGTGCACCACATGCCGGCGATCAGGAGCGACGCCGGCAGGAGCAGCAACACGGCTTTGAGCGTCACGATCCACGCAGTGTCGCCGGTGACGGTGTAGCCGAGCACGAGCCGCTCCCAATCGAGAATCCAGCTGAATCCGGACGTGAGGAACTCGAAGGTCGAGCGCCACTGCTCGGGAAGAGCCTGTTGCATCGCGTACATGTTTCTCCTCCGTGGAGGACTACGCCGGTCCTCGCTCTGGAACCGCGTCTGCTCAGGGCGGGGAGGGGTAAGCGAGCCCGCATCATAGGAATGATCGGTTGGGCGGCGGGTGACACAGGTCACGCAACTACGATGTCTTGCGCGTTCTCATTGGTAGCGCTACACATGCGTCCATGCCGGAAGACACTCCCAAGCGCCTCATCGTCGTGGGCGATCGTGTGCTGATCACCCCTGAGCAGGGCGAAGAGCGGACCAACGTCGGCCTCTATTTGCCGGCCACAGCGGTGGAAGGCCGGCAGGTGCAGGGTGGTCGGATCGTGGCCACGGGGCCGGGTACGCCCGTGACGGAGCCCGCGAACATGGACGAGGAGCCGTGGAAGATTCACACGCCCGAAGTCCGCTATCTCCCGATGCAGGCGGAAATCGGCGACTATGCGCTGTTTTTCCGGAAGGCCGCGGTCGAGCTCACGTTCGAGCGCAAGACGTACCTCGTCGTTCCCCAGGCGGCGATTCTCGTACTCATCCGCGATAACGCGCCGCTTCCTGAATAGCGGTCTGGCCCTCGGACTGGAGAGAGCACAACGTTATGATCATGGCGGAAGCGACGTGGGCGAGGAGTCGCGGTGATCGCGGCGAAAAAGAAGGACTGCGCCGCGGAGCGTGGTACCGCGTGGTGGAAGACACGGGGAAGCCGTGGGTGGTGCTCGATGTTCATCGCGTCCACATTCGCGTGCCCCGCACGGACGTGGAGCTGACTCGCGAGCCACCCAAAGCCTGGAGCGTGGTGCACGAGCCCCATCTCGTCTGTCCCGGATGTCACCAGCGACGTCACGTCTCCGGCAAGCCCGCCGAGGTGAAATGCGCCGAGTGCGGCAACAATTACTCTGTCAATTGGGATGATAAGGCCTAACAACCGTCGCACGTCGATACGTCGCTACGTTGCACGCAACGCGTGGCGCTGACGCGCGAATAAGAGGTTGCCCGCAGAAAAACGACCCCGCTTCAGAGCGGGGTTGGTTGTTTTTGGAGCAGGATGACTGGTGGCCTCGTTGCCGCGCGTGCACTCCTGACGCAGCATTTCGGGTACGGCGCATTGCGCTCGTCACAAGGGAAAGTGCTCGGCCCGCTGCTCGCCGGCCGGGATGTGCTGGCCGTGTTGCCCACCGGGGCGGGGAAGTCGCTGTGTTACCAGCTGCCGGCGCTGATGCTCGATGGCCTCACGCTCGTGGTCTCACCACTCATCGCCCTGATGCAGGATCAGGTGGCGGCGCTCACCGGGCGCGGAATCCGCGCGGCGTACCTGAACAGCACGCTCGACGCCGCCGGACAGAGCCGTGTGACGGCGGAGCTCTATGGAGGCGGGATCAAGCTGCTGTACTGCGCGCCGGAGCGGCTCGATTCGCTTGCCCGGGAGTTCCGGGCACGGAAACTCAAGCCCAGCCTCTTGGCCGTCGACGAAGCCCATTGCATCGTCGAATGGGGAAACGAGTTTCGCCCGGCGTACCGCCAGCTCGGCGGCCACCGCTATCTCCTGGGCGATCCGCTCACCATCGCGCTCACCGGCAGCGCAACCCGCGCCGCGCGCGCGGAAATCACGAACGTGCTGCGAATTCCCCATGCGCACGTCGTGGTCGAATCGTTCGATCGCCCCAACCTGCGGTTCGTCGTACGGCGCATCCGGGATGACCGCGAACGCTTCGTCGCCCTTCGGGCGCTCATCGCCCGGGTCGACGGTTCTGTCATCATTTATACGCCCACCCGCCGCCTGGCAGAGCTCGTCGCGCGCGCGCTGCTCCGGGTCAATCTCAAGGCGATTCCGTATCACGCGGGGCTCACGCTCGAGACGCGCCGGCAAACGCTGCTCGAGTTTCTCGCGAACCCCGCGAGCATTGTGGTCGCGACGACCGCGTTTGGGATGGGCATCGACAAGCCCGGCGTGCGCCTGGTGGCGCACTGGGGGCCGGCACGGTCGCTCGAGGCCTACTACCAGGAAGCCGGTCGCGCTGGACGGGATGGGAAGGCAGCCGAATGCGTGCTGCTGTGGAAGCGAGCTGACCTCGAGTGGAGCGGTTCCGATGGACCGATGCGGCGCTACGTCGAGCGGCAGTGGTGCCGGCGACGCGCGCTGCTGGCGCACCTGGGCGAGCGCATCACGACCTGCGCCGGTTGCGACGTCTGCGGCTGAAAACGAGCCGCGCGATGTCGTTGTAGCGCTTGAGGTACTTGGGTTTAAGTGCGATCGCCACGGAGTGTGAGGACGCAATAATCTCGCCACCCCAGTGATGCCTGGCACCGATTGACGCGAAGCGCCTTCCGGGTAGCTTCCTGCCTTATGCCCCGGGCGTACTGCCCGAGCTTGGGGGTGCGGAATCCGTTACCCTGCGTCAACTTAGCGCGACACACCGAAAGGCCGAACCATGGCTGGCCGTAATTTCCTTTTCGTCCCCGGTCCCACCAATGTGCCCGACCGGATTCTGCGCGCGATGCACCGCGCGATGGAAGATCACCGCTCTTCCGCGTTCCCCGAGCTTGCCAACGGCCTGTTCCGCGACCTGAAGAAGCTCTTTAAGACCTCCGCCGGGCAGGCGTTCATCTTCCCGGCCAGCGGCACCGGCGCCTGGGAAGCCGCGCTAGCCAACACCCTTTCTCCCGGCGATCGCGTGATCGCGCCCCGATATGGGCAGTTCAGCCACCTCTGGATCGAGCTGGCCAAGCGCCTCGGGGTGCGTGTGGACGTGCTCGAAGTCGAGTGGGGTGAGGGAGCCCCGCTCGATCGCCTCGAGGAGCTGCTCGCGGCAGACAAGCAGCACGAGATCAAGGGCGTGCTGATCGTTCATAACGAAACTGCGACCGGGGTGACGAGCGACGTCGGAGGGGTCCGGCGGGTGTTGGACTCGGTCAAGCACCCGGCCTTGCTGTACGTCGACGGCGTGAGTTCGATCGGGAGCATCGACTTCCGCATGGACGAGTGGAAGGTCGACCTGGCGGTGACGGGATCGCAGAAGGGTCTCATGTTGCCGGCCGGTCTCGGCATCCTTGCCGCCAGCCAGAAGGCGCTCGCGCTCCGCGACCAGGCGAGGATCACCCGCGCCTTCTTCGATTTGGGCGACATGGTACGCTCCAACGCCACGGGCTATTTCCCCTATACCCCCGCGGTCCTGATGCTGTACGGTCTCCAGGAATCGCTGGACATGCTGTTCGAAGAAGGACTGGACAAGGTGTTCACCCGGCACCAGCGGCTTGCCGACGGCGTCCGGGCCGCGATTCGCGCGTGGGGCATGAAGCTCTGCGCCAAGGCGCCCAAGTGGTATTCCAATACCGTGAGCGCGATCATGGTGCCGGAAGGCAGCGATGGCGCGCAGGTGATCGACGTGGCGTTCCGGCGTTACAATCTCGCGCTTGGCGCGGGCCTCGGGCGGATGGCCGGCAAGCTGTACCGGATTGGCCATATGGGCGATCTGAACGAGCTGATGTTGCTGGGCGCGCTCTCGGGTGCCGAGATGGCCATGAAGGACGTTGGCATCCCGGTGACCCTCGGATCGGGGGTCGCGGCCGCACAGGAATACTGGCGCTCGACCGCGGCACCGCTGCCGACCCGTACCGCCGCCGCGCAATCGCCCGACACGCAACCAACAGACGGAGGGGCGGGCAAGAAACAACCGCACGCGGCAGCAGTCACCACATGAGTCTGGTCCGGCACGAGCCGGCGAGCCCACGGTTGCAGCGCAGCGAGCTCGCCGTGCCTGGCTCACAACCCTCGATGTTTCCCAAGGCGCTCGAGGGCGATGCTGACTACGTCTTTCTCGATCTCGAGGACGCGGTCGCGCCCGCCGACAAGGAGCAGTCCCGCAAGAACGTCATCGGCGCGCTGCTCGAGTACGACTGGCGGGAGCGCGGCAAGACGATCTCCGTGCGTGTCAACGGCATCGACACCCACTATTTCTATCGCGACATCGTGGACGTGGTCGAGCAGGCGGGCCAGCGGCTCGACACGGTGCTCGTCCCGAAGGTGGGCACGGCCTCGGACGTGTATCTCACGGACGCGCTGCTCACCCAGATCGAAGCCGCGCGGGGCATCACGCACCGGATCGGGATCGAGGTCCTGATCGAGACCGCGCTCGGAATGGCGAACGTCGAGGCGATCGCGCAGTCATCGCGCCGCCTCGAGGCGATGCATTTCGGCGTGGCCGATTTCGCCGCGAGCATGCGTGCCCGCACCGTGAGCATCGGCGGATTGAATCCCGACTACCCCGGTGATCAGTGGCACGCGGCCCTGTCCCGTATGATCACGGCCAGTCGAGCCTACGGACTGCGCCCGCTGGACGGGCCATTTGGAGATTTCAAGGATCCCGAGGGCTATCGCGCATCCGCGCGGCGCGCCGCCGCGCTGGGCTGCGAGGGGAAATGGGCGATCCATCCCTCCCAAATTCCCCTGGCCAACGACATCTTCACTCCGCCCCCCGCGGAGGTCGAGCGCGCGCAGCGCATACTACGAGCGCTCGAGGAGGCCGCTCGCGCCGGCCGCGGCGCCGCGCAGCTCGATGGCCGCATGATCGACGCGGCCTCGGCGCGCATGGCGCAGAACATCGTGCAGATCGCCGCGGCGATCGAGGCGAAGCGGCGCCCCGCTCCTTCGCTCGCCACTTCTCGAATCTGACCTCATGGACATCCACGAATATCAAGCAAAGGAATTGCTCGCCGGCTTCGGACTCCCCGTGCCGCGTGGCGGTGTGGCCTATTCGGCCGAACAGGCGGTGTACCGCGCAGCCGAGATCGGCGGCGATCGCTGGGTCGTGAAGGCGCAGATCCACGCCGGCGCGCGCGGCAAGGCGGGCGGGATCAGGCTGTGCACCAGCGACGTCGAGGTGCGCCAGGCCGCGAGAGACCTGCTCGGCTCGACCCTCGTGACGGCGCAGACGGGGTCCGATGGTCTTCCCGTGCACCGCGTGCTGGTCGAGCAGGCGCTCCCGGTAGAGCGCGAGGCCTACGTGGGGCTCGTGCTCGACCGCAAGCGCGAACGCATCGTGGTGGTGGCGCATCCGCACGGCGGGATGGAAATCGAGGAGATCGCGCAGCGCGAGCCCGAGGCGATCCTGCGCGAGGTGGTCGAGCCCGCCGTGGGCATGCAGCCGTTCCAGGCACGCGAGCTCGCGTTCGGGATCGGCATTCCGCCGGGGCAGGTGAACCAGGCGGTCGCGGCCATTCTCGGCGCCTATCGCGCGTTCCGCGATCTCGACGCCACCATGGTCGAGATCAACCCGCTGGTCGTCACCAAAGCGGGCCACGTGCTCGTGCTCGACGTCAAGATGAGCTTCGATGACAACGCGCTGTTCCGCCGGCCCAATGTCGCGGAGCTGCGGGACTACGCGCAGGAGGACCCGCGCGAAGCCGAAGCGGCGGAGCATGGGTTGAGCTATGTCGGGCTGGACGGTGATATCGGCTGCATCATCAACGGCGCCGGGCTCGCGATGGCCACGATGGACATGATCAAGCATGCCGGCGGGGAGCCGGCCAACTTTCTCGACATCGGCGGCGGCGCCTCGCCCGATCGCGTGGCGATCGCGTTCCGGCTCGTCCTGTCCGACGCCAACGTGCGCGCCATTCTCGTGAACGTGTTCGCCGGCATCAACCGGTGCGACTGGGTGGCGCAGGGCGTGATCCAGGCCGTGCGCGAAAACGACGTCCGCGTGCCGCTCGTGGTTCGGCTCGCGGGGACCAACGTGGAAGAGGGCAAACGCATGCTGCGCGACAGCGGGCTTGCGATCATCACCGCCGACACCCTCGCCCAGGCGGCCGAACGGGTCGTGCAGGCCCGCGACAAAGCGAGAGCCGCGTGAGCATTCTGCTCGACGAGCGCACCCGCGTCATCATCCAGGGATTCACGGGTGACAAGGGCACGTTCCACGCCAAGGAGATGATCGCCTACGGCACCAACGTGGTGGGGGGCGTCACCCCCGGGAAGGGCGAATCCACGCACCTGGCCAAGCCCGTGTTCAACACGGTCAAGGAAGCGGTGGAAGCCACGGGCGCCACGGCTACGCTGATTCTCGTTCCCGCCCCGTATTGCGCCGACGCGATCATGGAGGCGGCCGACGCGGGGATTCGCCTGATCGTGACGATCACCGACGGCGTGCCCGCGCAGGACATGATGCAGGTGAAGCGCTATCTGTATCGCTATCCCAAGGAACGCCGGTCGATCATGGTTGGTCCGAACGGCGCCGGCGTGATCAGCGCGGGCAAGGCGATGATGGGCATCATGCCGGGACATATCTACGCGCAGGGGCCGGTCGGCCTGGTCACACGCTCGGGGACGCTGGGCTACGAGGCCGCGGCCCAGATGAACGCGCTCGGGATCGGACAGACCACGAGCGTGGGAATCGGCGGTGATCCCATCAACGGCAGCTCGTTCGTCGATCACCTGGCGCTGTTCGAGAAGGATCCCGACACCGAAGCCATCATGATTATCGGTGAGATCGGCGGACCGCAGGAAGCCGACGCCGCGATGTTCGTGAAGGACAACATGTCGAAACCCGTCATCGGGTACGTCGCGGGCCTGACCGCCCCCAAGGGCCGTCGCATGGGACACGCGGGTGCGATCATTTCCGCGTTCGGCGACACGGCCGCCGAGAAGGCGGAGATCATGCGGTCCGCCGGCCTGGTCGTCGCCCCGAGCCCCGCCGACCTAGGTTCGACCATGAAGGAGGTCCTGGCGCGCAAGCGGTCGCGGCGGGTGATGGTCCCGCAGTGAGCGCCAGGCCGCGCGTCGTGGTCACGCGGCGGCTTCCTCCCGCCGTGGAAGATGTGCTCGTCCGCGAGTGGGACGCGAAGCTCAACACCGAAGATCGGCCGCTCGATGCGGCGGGCTTGAAGCGAGCGCTGGGAGCGTGCGACGCGCTGCTCTGCACGGTCACCGATCGGATTACGTCGGACGTTCTGGCGGCGGAACCGCTCGCCGCGCGCATCCTCGCGAACTTCGGCGTGGGGTTCAATCACATCGACCTCGCCGCGGCGAAGGCGCGCAATCTCGTCGTGACCAACACGCCGGATGTCCTGACGGAGGACACGGCGGACGATGCCGTCATGCTCATGCTCATGGTGGCCCGGCGCGCGGGGGAGGGAGAGCGTCACGTCCGCTCGCGCGCCTGGACCGGCTGGCGCCCCACGCACATGCTCGGGACGAAGGTATCGGGGAAAATCCTGGGTCTCGTGGGCATGGGCCGCATCGCGCGCGCGGTGGCGCAGCGAGCGCACTTCGGCTTTGGCATGCGGATCGTGTTTCATGATCCCTATCCGCCTCCCCCGGAGCTCGTGAAACAGCTGGGCGCGGAAGCGCGTGGTTCGGTCGATGAAGTGATCCGCGAAGCCGATTTCGTGTCGCTGCACTGCCCGGCGACTCCCGAGACGCGACATTTGATCGATGCGCGCCGGCTCTCCCTGATGAGGCGCGGCGCCTTTCTCATCAACACGGCGCGCGGCGATGTGGTGGACGAGGGCGCGCTCGTCGCTGCTCTGAAGGCGGGCGCGATCAAAGGCGCCGCCCTCGACGTATATGAACGCGAGCCGACCGTCACGCCCGATCTCCTGACTCTCGAGAACGTCGTCCTGCTCCCGCACCTGGGCAGCGCGACGGAGGAGACGCGCGTGGCCATGGGCATGCGGACCATCGAGAATCTCCGGGCGTTCTTCGGCGGCACGCCGCCGCGCGACCGCGTCGCATGACGCTCACCGTGGCCGAGCTGCGGGACGGGGCGGGCGCGCGACTCGGGGAAGGGGCCGGCACGAGCTCGGCCGGCTTGCTCCGTACCAAGGATTACGTCGAGGGGATCGCCGAGCTGCTGCGCTCGCTGCTGCTCGACGTGATCCGCGCGCACCAGCCCGATATCGTCCCCGTGCTCGAGGGCGCGACACGTGACGTCGAGCCAAGTCCCGAGGTCGTGGCCCGCGTCATTCAGGCGCAGGGAATCTGGTTCCAGCTGCTGTCCGTTGCCGAGCAGAACAGCGCCATGCGGGAGCGCCGCCGCGCCGAGATCGACCGCGGCTACGCCCAGCTCCGCGGCACGTTCGCCAACGTGGTCACGAGCGCGTCGCAGTCACGCATCCCCGCCGACGAGATCCGCGCCGTGCTGGCCACGCTGCGCGTCGAGCCGGTGATCACGGCCCATCCCACCGAGGCCAAGCGGGTCACGGTGCTCGAGCGCCATCGCGGCATCTACCTGCGCCTGCTCGAGCTCGAGAATCCGCGCTGGACGCCGCGCGAGCGTGACGGGATCATCGCCGAGCTGCGCAACGACATCGAGATTCTCTGGCTCACCGGAGAGCTGCGGCTCGAGAAACCCACCGTGTCGCAGGAGCTCGCGTGGGGGCACTACTTCGTCAATGAGAATCTGTTCGAAGTGGTCCCCGAGCTGCTGCATAAGCTCGAGCGGGCGCTGGAACAGGCATATCCCGACGAGCCGTTCCAAGTGGGACCGTTCTTTCAGGTCGGGTCGTGGATCGGCGGTGATCGGGACGGCAATCCGTTCGTCACGAACGACGTGACGTGGGAAACCCTGAATGAGAACCGCCTCACGAGCCTGCGACGCTACCGCCAGCGGCTGATGGACCTCGTTCGCGCGCTCAGCATCTCGGAGCGGACCATCGTCAAGCCGCTCTCCAGCACGTTCCGCGGCGCCCTGGAAACCGAGCTCGCCGTGAGCGGCCAGGGCGAGCGGATCATGGCGCGCAATCCGGGCGAGGTATTCCGCCAGTATCTCGCCTGCATGCTGCGCCGCCTCGACCTCACGATCGAGTACGCCACGCGAGGCAAGACGGCGCCGCGCGATATCGGCTACGCCACGGCCGACGAATTGGTGACCGACCTGCGCCTCATGGAGCAGGGTCTTGCGGACGTGCAATGCGGCGATCTCTCGGTGCTCCGAGTCCGGCCCGTGCGTCGTGAAGTGGAGGTATTCCGGTTCAGCACGTTCCGGCTCGACGTGCGCGAGAATACCGTGCGTGTGAACGAAGCGGTGCGGGAGCTCTGGAAGCACCGCACGGGCGAGACCGATCCGCCGCCCGCGGGCAGCGCCGAATGGCGCGTCTGGCTCCAAGCGGAGCTGGCGCGCCCCTTGAAGCCCGGTCACATGCCGGCGCAGCTGCCCGACGCGGCGGCCGACACCCTCGGCATGTTACGGCTCGTTCAGGAGGTGCGCAGCCAGGTCGATCGCGCAGCGATCGGCACGTTTATCCTCAGCATGACGCATTCGGTCGAGGACGTGCTCGGCTGCTACCTGCTCGCCAAGGAAGCGGGTCTGTTCGCGGATGCGCCGGGCGTGGAAAGCTGCACGCTTCCCATTGTGCCGCTGTTCGAATCGATCGAGGACCTGCGCCGCGCTCCGGAGATGATGCGCGATCTGCTGCAGATCCCCCTGGTGCGCCGGAGCGTGCGGGCGTACGGCTCCGGCAGCGGCGCGACGGCCGCCCACGAAGTCATGATCGGCTACTCGGATTCAAACAAGGACGGCGGTTTCCTCACGTCCAACTGGGAGCTCTCGAAGACGCAGCTCAAGCTCACCCGTCTGGGACGCGAGTGCGGCGTGCCGATCACGTTCTTTCATGGCCGCGGCGGCTCGGTGAGTCGTGGGGGCGCGCCCACCGGCCGCGCCATTGCCGCCCAGCCGGCGGGCTCGATCCAGGGGAGGCTCAGGCTCACCGAGCAGGGCGAGGTGGTCTCCTTCAAGTATGCGAACCGCGGCACGGCTGCCTATCAGATCGAGCTGCTCGCGGCGAGCGTGCTCGAGCACTCCCTGAACTCCGAGCGGGAAGACGCCCTCGTGCCCGCCGCGGAGTTCGAAGAAGCGATGGAAGCGCTGGCGGGCGCCGCGCACGCGGCGTATCGCCGCCTGGTGGAGCACCCCGACCTGCTCGCGTATTTCCAGTCCGCGAGCCCACTCGAGGAAATCGCGCTGCTCAATATCGGCTCGCGTCCCGCGCGGCGGTTCGGCGCCAAGACCCTCGCCGACCTGCGCGCGATCCCGTGGGTATTCGCCTGGACCCAGAATCGGCATTTCGTCCCGGGCTGGTTCGGCTTTGGGTCGGGCGTGATGACGTTTCTCGAAGTGCGCGGCGCGCGCGGGGAAACGCTGCTGCGGCGGATGTTCAGCGATTCGCGGCTGTTCCGGCTCACCGTGGACGAGGTGGAGAAGACGCTGGCGTACGTGGACCTCGAGATTGCGCGCGAGTACGCCGACCTCGTGGCCGACGCGCGAGTGCGCGACGCCATCTTCCCCATGATCGAAGCAGAGTTTCAGCGCACGCACGAAGCGGTCTTGCGGATCAACGGCGCCGAGCCCATAGTCGCCCGGTTCCCGCAGTTCCATAACCGCCTGGAGCGTCGCCTGCCGATCCTGGCACAGGTCAACCGCCAGCAGATCGAGTTGCTGCGCCACTACCGGGCGTCGAGCGGCAAGGAGCAGGAAGACTATCTGGCCCCGCTTTTGCTATCGATCAACTGCGTGGCGGCGGGGTTTGGGACGACCGGATAACTCGGGAAGGGGGAAGCGGGAAGGGGGAAGCCTAAGACGCATGCACGACTCTCTCTATTTCAGCGACAGCCATCTCCAAGTCCGCGAAATGGTTCGCGATCTGGCGCAATCGGTCATCAAGCCTACCGCGCGCCGCTACGACCTGGCGAGCGAGTTCCCCTGGACGAACGTGAAGCAGATGGCCGACCTCGGCCTGTTCGGAATTCCCTGGCCCGAGTCGCTCGGCGGGGCAGGCATGGATTACCTCGCCTACATGATCGTGATCCACGAGCTCGCGAAAGTCGACGCGAGCCATGCGATCACGGTCAGCGCGCACACGACGCTCGGCAGCTCACCCATCATGGATTTCGGGACGGATGCCCAGCGGAAGCAGTTCATCCCCCGGGTTGCTGCGGGGCGTGTGCTCGCCGGGTTCGGGCTGACCGAGCCGAGCGCGGGATCCGACGCGGGCGGGACGAAAACGGTCGCGGTCGATCGCGGCGACCATTACGTCATCAACGGCTCGAAGATCTTCATTACCCACGCGGGCGTCGGCGAGATTTTCATCGCCACGGCGCGAACCGACGCCGCCGCGAGCCGGACGCGCGGGATCACGGCGTTCATCGTCACCAAAGACACGGTCGATCTCGACGCGGCGCTCGCCGCCGGTATCGGCCACGATCCCTCGCTCCCGAAATGCCCCGGCGTGCACGCCGGCAAGAAGGAGGACAAGCTTGGCTGGCGCGCCTCGGACACCCGCGAGCTCGTGTTCCAGGACGCGGTCGTGCCGAAGGAGAACGTACTCGGCACGGTGAACGAGGGATTTCGGCAGATGCTCCAGACCCTCGACGCAGGGCGGATCGGCCTCGCGGCGCTGTCGCTCGGCATCGCCGAAGGCGCGCTCGAAGAATGCCTCACGTACACGAGCACCCGGCGCCAGTTCGGACGCGCCATCGCGAGCTTCCAGGGTGTGCACTTCGCCCTCGCCGACATGGCCACCGAGATCGAAGCCGCAAAGCACCTCGTCTATCACGCCGCCTGGCTCAAGCAGCACCACCATCCCTACAAGCGCGAGGCGGCCATGGCCAAGCTGTACGCTTCGGAATTGGCAATGCGCGCGACCACCAAAGCCGTCCAGCTGCACGGCGGCTACGGATACACCACCGAGTATCCCGTCGAGCGCATGATGCGCGATGCCAAGATCTGCGAAATCGGGGAGGGCACGAGCGAGATCCAGCGCATCGTCATCGCGAGGCAGATGTTGGGGGATCTGATAGACTAGGGCGGCGGTCGAAGACGTGGCGGTTACTGATGCGCCCTCGATCTACCGATGGTGTTGAGGAGAAATGCCCAGCGATCCGCTTCCTCTTCGATGACCTTGCTGGTCGGCTTGCCCGCGCCGTGACCCGCCTTGGTCTCGATCTGAATGAGCACAGGCTCGGGACCGCCCTGCGCCGCTTGAAGAGCCGCCGCGAACTTGAACGAATGTCCCGGGACCACGCGATCGTCGTGATCGGCGGTCGTGATCAGCGTGGCGGGATAGTGCACCCCCGGACGGATGCGGTGCAGGGGCGAGTAGGCGTAGAGATACGGAAACTGCGACGCGCTGTCCGCCGAGCCGTACTCCGTGACCCAGGCCCACCCGATGGTGAAGCGCTGAAACCGCAGCATGTCGAGCACGCCCACGCCCGGAAGCGCGGCTCCGAACAGGTCGGGACGCTGCGTCATCACCGCGCCGACCAGGAGTCCACCGTTCGAACGCCCGGCAACCGCGAGGTGCTCAGGAGACGTCCACCGCTCCCGGATGAGATATTCCGCGGCGGCGATGCAGTCGTCGAACACGTTCTGCTTCTTCTCGTGCATGCCCGCTTCGTGCCAGGCTTCACCGTACTCGCCTCCGCCACGAAGATTCGGAACCGCGTAGACGCCGCCCCGCTCGAGCCAGACCAGCGTGCTGACGGAAAAGGCCGGCGTCTCGTTGATGTTGAATCCGCCATAGCCATAGAGCAGGGTCGGATTGGCTCCATCACGGACCAGCCCTTTCTTGTACGTGAGGAACATGGGGATGCGCGTCCCGTCCTTGCTGTGATAAAACACCTGCTCGGTCTCGTATGCGCCTGGGTCGAACGCGATGCTCGCCGCCTTGAAGACTTCCGTGTTCCCCGAAGCGAAGTCGTGGCGGAAGATCGTGGTGGGGTGGAGAAACGACGTGAAGGCGAAGAACATCTCATCGCCCCCGCGCTCTCCCGTGATCGTGGTCACCGATCCCAACCCGGGCAGGGGGATCTCGCCCCGCCCACCACCGTCCAGCCCGGCGACGACCAGCCGGGAGTGGGCATCATGCAGGTAGTTGAGCACGAAGCTGTTGTGAATCATCATCGCGCCGTCGATCACGTCGGCGCCTTGCGGCACGATCTCGATCCAGTGCTCCGGCTCCGGTGAGCCTGTATCGATGGCGATGATCCGCTTGCGGGGGGCGTCCCGATCCGTCAGAAAGTAGAACTCCGGCCCATCGTTCCCGAGGAACACATAGCTCGCGTCAAAGCCGTCGAGCAGGGGAACGACGCGTCCCCCGAGGCGCGGCCGGCCCGCTTCTCCCAGATCGAGGTAGTAGATCCGATTGCGCCGATCCGTGCCGGTCCAGACGTTCACGATCAGATAGCGACCGTCGTCGGTGACATCCGCCCCGAAACCCCAGTCCGGTTGGTCCGGCCGTTCGTAGATCAGCTGGTCGCTCGACTGCGGAGAGCCAAGGCGATGGTAGTACAGCTTCTGGAACCGGGTGACGTCGCGCAGCGCGCCCCCCGTCGTGGCGGGCTCGGCATAGCGGCTGTAGAAGAACCCGGCCCCATCATGGGTCCAACTGGCGCCCGAGAACTTGATCCAGTGGAGCACGTCCGGGCGGTCCCGACCGGACGCCACGTCACGCACCCGGAACTCCTCCCAGTCCGACCCGCTCGACTGCAGGCCATAGACCAGCAGGCCACCGTCTTCAGACAGCGCCAGGGTGGAAAGGGCCAGCGTACCATCAGGCGAGAGCACGTTCAGGTCGAGCAGCTTGTCTGCCGGAGCGGAGAGCCCCCTCTGACGGTACAACACGGGCTGATTCTGCAGGCCGTCGTTCTTGAGAAAGAGATAATAGGGGCTCTGGCGCTTCCGAAACGGCGGCCCGAAGCGGGGATAGTTCCACAGCGCCGTGAGCCGGTGCCTGATCTCGAGCCGCTCAGGGATCCGGGCGAGATATGCCGTGGTGAGGGCATTTTCCGCATCGATCCACGTGCGGCTTTCCGCCGCGTCGGGATCCTCGAGCCATCGATACGGGTCGGCAACGAGCGTCCCATGGTAGTCGTCGACCTGGTCCGCCTTCCGGGCCGGTGGGTAGTGCAGGCGCCCCCCACCTCCGCCTTGGCCGGCTGCATCCACTGCCCCCAATGAGATCGCACCAGCCACGAGAACCCCTCCTACCGCGAGCCACTCGGGATGCCAAATCATAGCCACGCAATCTTGGGACTGTTGACCTAAGTTGCAAGCCCACTTATATTTACCTCTATGAATTGGATCCGGTCCTTGAGCACGCGCTGGGCTTGGCTCGCTGCCCTCCTCGAGGCGCTCTGTTCATGGACGCGGACCAATCGCTGGTTCGCTACACCTGCCTTGGCCGCTGCACACAGCATCCGTTCCAAAAACTACAAAAACCCGGTGCGCTCGAGGCGTTTCGGGTTCGAGGGATCGTGCTTTGAAGCGCGAAATACTCATAAGTGGTACTCCACGGGAAACCCGTGTGGCCATACTCGAGGACGATCGACTTGTTGAGCTGTTAGTTGATCGTCCTGACGCCCGCCGCACGGTGGGTGACATATATCTGGGAAAAGTCGAGGGGATTCTCCCCGGCATTCAGGCCGCCTTTGTAAACATCGGCGCCGAAAAGAGTGCTTTTCTCCACGCATCCGACCTGATCGAATCCGATGACGAAGACGAGCCCGGCGAACGCAACGGCGACGGGAATGGCAACGGCAAGGCGTCGGGCGCAGAGGACGAAGACGACGACATAGACCAGCCGCCCCCCCGCAGGGGCGGGGGCGGGGGACGACGACGCCTTCCGAACATCGCGGACGAGTTGAAGCGCGGCGAATCGAAGATCGTTCAGGTCACCAAAGAACCCATCGGTACCAAAGGACCTCGCGTCACCGCTCAGGTCTCCCTCGCCGGTCGTTTCCTCGTGTACATGCCGTTCGCCTCCAAAGTCGGCGTGTCCCGGAAGATCGAGAACCGCGAGCAGCGCGTCACGCTGCGCGAGCTCGTGTCCAAGCTCGTCCCATCCGACTCCGGCGGGTGGATTATCCGGACGGTCGCGGAGGACCTGACCCCCGAAAGCTGCAAGCGGGAAATCGAGCATCTCCACGGCACCTGGAAAAAGATCAAGCGGAAAGCCAGCTCGGCGCGCGCGCCGTCGCTGTTACAGCGGGAAACGAGCCTGATCCGCGGCATTACCCGCGATCTGTTCAGCGACAAAGTCGACTCGCTGCTCGTCGACTCCAAAATGCTGTACAACGAGATCGTGCAGTACCTGAAGCAGATCGACCCGGATCTCCTGAGCAGGGTCAGGCTGTACAACGACGAGACCTCGCTGTTCGACGAGTACGATATCGAAGCAGAGATCCGCAATCTGTTCAAGCCGCGGGTCGATCTCCCCTCCGGTGGCTACATCATCATTCAACCGACCGAGGCCCTGACGTCCATCGACGTCAACACGGGCCGCTACACCGGCAAGAAGGACCCCGAGAGCACCATTCTCAAGACGAACCTCGATGCCGCGCGCGAGGTGGCGCGCCAGCTGCGGCTCCGCGACATCGGCGGAATCATCGTGGTCGACTTCATCGACATGGAATCACGCGGCAATCGCGACAAGGTGCTGCACGAGCTGCGCGCCCATCTGGGCGCCGACCGCGCCCGGACAAAGGCGTTCGCCGTTTCCGAGCTCGGCCTGATCGAGATGACTCGCCAGCGCGTCCGGCCATCGTTGTGGCAGTCGATGACCGCCGAATGTCCCACCTGCACCGGCACCGGTCGGGTATTCCGTCCCGAGGTCGTGGTGCGCCGGATGGAGCGCTCGCTGCGGCGTGTCGGTGCCGAGCACAAGGAGCGGCAGCTCGCCGTGCGGCTCCACCCGGAAGTGGCGCTCTATCTCGTGGAACAGGAGCCCAACTTCCTGCGCCAGCTGGCCAAGCAGACGGGGCTCGAGCTCGAGGTCCGGGATGACCCCATGATGCGGCTCGATGAGTTCCGCATGATGGCGCAGCCGGCGGGGAGAGACGTGACGGAACACTACGCGGTGGCGTAGTTGCGATATTCGGGAAGCGGGAAGGGAGCAGCGCGACCGTAAATGCGCTTCCACCCACGCTTCCCGTTTCTCGCCTCCCGCTTTATCTTCCGTGCCCTTATGCCCTACGCGATTTTCTCCACCGGTGGCAAACAGTTCCGCGCCGAGCCCGGTGTGACGATCAAAGTCCCGCTGCTCGACGCCGCGCCGGGGACGAAGATCACGTTCGATCAGGTTTTGCTCGCGAGCGACGGCACCGCCATTCAGTCGGGCGCTCCGCTCGTGAAGGGCGCCAGCGTCACGGGCGAAGTCGTGCGCCATGCCAAGGGACGGAAGATCAAGATCTTTCGTTTCGCGCGGCGCACCGGCTACCGCCGCCACGCCGGCCATCGCCAGCAGTACACCGAAATCAGGATTGCCGACGTCACCGTCGGGTGAGCGACTAAATGGCACATAAAAAAGGGGTAGGCTCTTCGCGAAACGGCCGCGACTCAGGTCCCAAGGACCTGGGCGTGAAGCGCTTCGCCGGCGAGTTCGTGACTGCGGGCAGCATCATCGTCAAGCAGCGCGGCACCCGCTTTCACCCCGGCACCAACGTCCGCCGGGCATCGAATGACAGCCTGTTCACGGTGGTCGACGGAATTGTGAAGTTCGAGCACAAGGACAAGCGGAGACAGAAGGTGAGTGTGTATCCGAAAGGCTAGCGTCTCTTTCCGTCCTTTTCCGTCAGTACGTAGGGGGCAGACGCCGGTACCGTTCTAACAACTCCGTCTGGCGGCTCCGCAGCTCGACCTCCGTGCCCCGAACAAACACATGTTCCACCCGCGTCCCGAACTCGAACGGATCTCCCGACCACACCACCACATTCGCCACCTTGCCCGGGGCAAGCGAGCCGTACCGGTCCGCCACACCGAAGATCTCGGCGGGGCCAAGCGTGACGGCCCGGAGCGCCGCATCCCACGGCAGGCCCGCCGCCACCGCATTGCCGGCCTCCTGTCGCAGGTTGCGCGAGTTGTGCGTGTCGGTTTCGACCAACCCGAGACGCACGCCGGCCTTGGCGAGCAGCGCCGCATTCGCCTGGCGCACGCTCAGAGCATCGTAGCTCGGAAGGTTATCCAGCGGCTCCACCAGCACGGGTACCCCTGCACTGGCGATCTCGGGCGCGATCTGCCACGCCTCGGCCGCGCCGGCCAGAATGAGCTTGAGACGATACTCCCGCGCGATGCGCAGCGCCGTTTCGATATCGCTCCGGCGGTTCGTGATGATCATCAGTGGCAGCGTGCCGCGCAGCACCGGACCTAGTGCATCCAGGTCAGCGGCTTGCGCCGAGAGCGGATGGATCTGCGCGCGCGACCAGTCCGCGTGCCTGCGGCCGAATTCCCGCGCGTCATCGAGCACCCGCCGGAGCCGCGCCGAGCTGGCGGCGCGCGATCCGCCGCCCTCGTCCTTCGTGCGCTCCGATAGCTCGGCCACCATCGCGGCGGGTGACTTGACCAGCATCGTCTCGAGCGTCAAACCGGCCAAGTCGATGAGCACTGCCTGACCACGAATCAGGCCGGAATCGGGAACCGCGAGCGCCGTCGTGATGCCCGCGATGCGCGTGATCGGAATCAGCGTCGACGCCGGGTTGATGGCTTCCGCCACGTTGAACG
>Ga0335085_10002941_pt1 | contig 30643 bp, 23 predicted proteins | sample Lox_Sample_45_FD_206712 | JGI IMG/M metagenome (GOLD analysis project Ga0335085, IMG submission 206712) | Soil microbial communities from Loxahatchee National Wildlife Refuge, Florida, United States - Lox_Sample_4.5 | ecosystem: Environmental > Terrestrial > Soil > Wetlands | place: USA... | reverse complement strand
GCTCACGTTGCCGCGTTGCCGCGGCAGGCAATCGGCGATCCGCTCATACTGACTCTCACTAAGTCTCATACCCGCCACCTTGCCCTAAACTATCTGATTGTACAAGTAGTGTTAACAGGCCCTAGTCCTCGACAATCCGTGCGCGCCGCCCATCACTTTAATCGCCGCTCCTATCAACCTTATTCATAGAGTCGCGAAGCGATTTTCTCTGAAAAACAGCAACGACCACAGCAGCAATCGGAAGCGAAATCATCCAACTGAAACCAATCATAATACCGGGCATCCAATAGCCAGTTTTGTCATCCATTTCAAAAAAGTGGCCGTCGCCAAACAATAATGCCACACCCAGCCAAAAAACAAACGCGCCCGCAAAAGCGGAAACAACCGCAATCCAGACCGATGGCCGGACACCGCGTTTGATTTTCCACCGGCAAAGCAGTGCGGCGAAGATGCCAACTATCAAAAACTGTAGGACTAAGAAAAGCACGGCACGTTTTACTCCGACGAAAGGGGACCATATCCTGGCATTCCGGTCAAGGCACTGGAACGGTCGAAAGAAGTATTAACTTCCCCCGGAGCCATCCGCGAGCGTTCTCCCCTCGCCCCTCTTCTCTTGCAGGTAGGTCTTTTCCCGTCCCTTCCCGGATAGATTACCCGTCTTCACGGATTTCGCGTTTCGGTTCTTGATAGCAGTCAAATGATTGACCCAGTGCAAGCGGAACGCCCGCATTACGCGAACCCACCCGTCGCCATCCTGGGCGTGCCCTTTGACAACGTCACCGCCGCCGAAACCATCAGCGCCATCGAGCGGATGGTCGAGTCCCGCCAGCCGCATTATCTCGTGACGGCCAATGTCGATTTTCTCGTCCAGGCGCAGGAGGATGTGGAATTGCGCCGCATTCTCTTCGATGCGCATCTTGTGCTCTGCGATGGCACGCCGTTATTCTGGGCCTCGCGGCTCCTCGGCAATCCGTTGCCCGAGCGCGTCGCCGGCGCGGACCTCGTTCCCCTGCTCCTGCGCGTTGCCGCGGAAAAAAAATATCGCGTCTTTCTCCTCGGCGCGACGCCTGAATCCGCGGTGCAAGCCGTCGAGAACTTGAAAAAGCGGCACCCCAGCCTCATCATTGCCGATCATTATTCTCCTCCGTTCAATAAATTGCTCGAAATGGACCACGAGAAAATCAAACAACGCATCGTCGCGGCCAAACCGGATTTACTCTTCGTCTCGCTCGGCTGTCCAAAACAGGAAAAATGGATCGCCATGCACTATCGTTCCCTCGGCGTGCCCGTTTCGGCGGGTGTCGGCGCGACCATTGATTTCCTCGCCGGCAGGGTCAAGCGCGCGCCGCGCTGGATGCAGCGGATCTGCGCCGAATGGATTTATCGCCTCGCCCAGGAACCGCGCCGGCTTTTCAGCCGCTACATGAAAGACCTCTGGGTCTTCGGGCGAAAAATCTCGGCGCAATGGTGGCAATTGCAACTGCGCGCGCATCATCGCCCGAGCGTGCAAAGGAGCGCGCCCATTCGCGCCCAGGAAAACTGGCAATGGCTCAAGCTCCCGGAACGCCTCGACCTCGCCGCCGTTCGCGAAGATGGCCGGCTTGTTGACCAGGCTCTCGCTGACGGACGCCATTGCCTCCTCGAAATGGGCCCTGTGAAATTCATCGACAGCACCGGCGTGGGCCTGCTCATTCGTCTGCAAAAGAAAGTCCGCGCCACCGGCCGCCAACTTGTCCTGCTCGCACCGAGTCCGGAAGTCCAGCGTGCGCTTGAGTTGATGCAGCTGCAGAATTTTTTCGACTGCACGCCGGATTTTGCCACCGCGCAACACCTCATCGCGGCGAGAGAAAGAGAGCAGAATGCCGTGGTCCGCCTGCGCAGCCCCGCTGCGGTCAATCCCGTCCTGTGGCAGGGGGAAATCACCGCAGCGAACGCCACCGAAGTCTGGAGCACGACCGAGACTCACATCAACTCCAAGCAACGCCGCCAGCTCGTCATCGATTTGTCCGGCGTGCGTTTTATGGACAGCACCGGGCTTGGCCTGATGGTCCGCGCGAAAAAACTCGCGCAGTTGAAACAAGTGAAACTGCAATTCACGCATCCGCAGCCGGCCGTCCAAAACGTCATCCAGCTTGCGCGCCTTGAGGAATTCCTCATGCCTGCAGAATCGCGCGCGGTGCTGGTCAATTAGCCGCCAATGCGCATCGGCATCTCGACATCCGTCATTCAACGCGGCAAAACCGGCATTGCCCAGTATCTTTTCGCCCTCCTGCGCGCGCTGCTGCCCTACGCCGACGAACATCGTTTCATTCTTTTCGTGCTCGAAGAAGATTTGCCGTTGTTCGATTTCGTCAAAGGCAAAATGCGAATCGTGCCTGTCGACGAACATTTTCGTCCGCCCGTGAAAAACATCCTCTGGCACCAGCGCGCCCTGCCCTCGCTCGCCCGCAGCCTGATGCTCGACGTACTGCACGTCCCGAGCTATCGCCGCTTGCTCTGGCAGCGCCCCTGCCCGCTCGTCGCCACCATTCACGATCTCGCCCCGTTTCGCGTGCCCAAAAAGTACAGCTGGTCGCGCATGTTCTACGGCCGCGTCATCGCGCGCCGGCTCGCTCAACGCCAGGATGCCATCATCGCCATCAGCCAAAATACCGCCAAAGACATTCGTGAATTTTTCCGCGTCCCGGCCAATCGCATCCAGGTCATCCACAACGGACTCGACCACGACCGTTTTTTTCCTGGTGACCGGCTTGAAGCCCGCGACGAAATCACCCGGCGTTACAATCTTTCCGCGCCATTTTTTCTCTATGTCGCGCGTCTCGAACATCCCGCCAAGAACCACGTGCGCCTGATTTCGGCTTTCAATGAATTCAAAGCCGCCACACGTTCCAACTGGCAGCTTGTCTTCGGCGGCAGCGATTGGCGCGGCGCCGAAATGATTCGCGCCGCCGCCAAACAATCGCCCTTCGCCGCCGACATCCGCATACTCGGCTTTGTGGCTGATGACGATTTGCCCGCGCTGTACCGCGCCGCGGACACATTTGTTTATCCGTCACTCTACGAGGGATTCGGAATGCCTCCGATCGAAGCCATGGCCTGCGGTTGCCCGGTGATTTGCTCCACACGCGGCTCGCTCGGCGAAGTGGTCGGCGACGCCGCGGCGATTGTCGACCCGGAAGATGTTGCTTCCATCACGCAACAACTCGTTTCACTCGCGGGCGACGCGCGCGGGCGGGAACGCCTCCGCGCCGCCGGCCTTGCGCAGGCCAAACAATTTGATTGGAACAACACCGCTTCCCAAAGCCTCTCAGTTTACGCCCTGCTGGGACGAAACATCGAAAATCTTTCGCCCGCCGTCGATTGAAACTTTTTTGACATGCAAAATTTTCTTTTCCCCGCTTGACTGCGTGTGGCGCGGTTCCCATATTGCCATTCCAGAAGTTGGGTGGGTTGGAAGAAAAATTTATTTTGATTGTATGCCGAAGCAGAAGGCCCGAACGCCCGGATCGAGAACGAGCGCATCCAAAACCAAAGACGCCGCCAAAACCTCCCCTGACAAGCCCCACGGCCACGCCATTTTGGGCTCGGTGGTTTCGACGTCCGGCAACGGACACGTTTCCGGCGCGACAACCAACGGCGCAGCCTTCTCCACGGAGCGCGTGGCGGAAATTGCAGAGAAGGTGAAGGAACTCGTCCGCCTCGCGCAGGAACAAGGCTATCTCACCTACAACGACGTCAACGAGGCGCTGCCTGATTCCATGATCAGCGGCGAGGAGCTGGATGAAGTCTACGTAAAACTCCGCAACCTTGAGGTCGAAATCGTCGACCAGGCCGAGGTCGACCGCGTCAAGCAACCGGAGCCCGAGGAGGAGGAAGACAAGACCCGCCTCGATATTCTCGACGACCCGGTCCGGATGTATCTCAAGCAGATGGGCCAGGTGCCGCTGCTCACGCGCGAACAGGAAGTGGAAATCTCCAAGCGCATTGAAGGCGCCGAAAACGAGATAAAGAACATCATTTACAGCTTCGGCTTCGCCGGCAAGGAACACATCGCGCTGGCGGAAAAACTCGTTTCCGAACCGCCCAAGGAACGCTTTGACCGCGTCATCCTGGACAAAAAAATCGACAGCCGCGACGCCCATTTGCGCGAATTGCGCAAGCTCATCTCCCACGTCCGCCTGCTCGACCAGCAGGTCGATGAAAAATACGGCGCCTGGCAAAATGCCGACGAAAATTCCGGCGCCCGCGCCAAAGGCGTTTTCCAAAAAGCCGACCAAAAACTTCAGAAGACCTACGACAAGTTCTTTTATAAACAGAAAGTCATCGAGGAAATGGCCCTGGTTGCGGAAAATATCCACGATAAAATCAATTTAAGCCTCCGCGCGATCAACGAACTGGAGAGCCAGCAAACATCCCCGCAAGCCGTCGCCATCATCGACTCCGAACAGCGGAAGATTCGCGCCCTGGAGGAATTTGTGCGCATGCCCGCGCAGGATTACCTCAAGACCTATGACCTGTTGAAGATTTTTTCCGTCAAGGCGCTCCAGGCCAAAACCGAAATGGTGGAAGCCAACCTGCGCCTCGTGATCTCCATCGCCAAGAAATACACCAACCGCGGCCTGTCCTTCCTCGATTTGATCCAGGAAGGCAACATGGGTTTGATGAAAGCGGTTGAGAAATTCGAATATCGCCGCGGCTATAAATTCTCCACCTACGCCACCTGGTGGATTCGCCAGGCCATCACGCGATCCATCGCGGACCAGGCCCGCACGATTCGCATCCCGGTGCACATGATCGAGACCATCAATAAACTCATGCGCACCCAGAAGCGGCTGCTTCAGGATTTCGGCCGTGAACCGACGCCGGAGGAAATCGCGGACGAAATGCAATTGCCCGTGGACCGCGTGCGCGCGGTTGTGAAAATGGCCCAGCAGCCGATTTCCCTCCAATCACCCGTTGGCGATAGCGAAGACACCAATTTCGGAGATTTCATCGAAGACAAATCCACGGAGAACCCCTCCGAAATGACCAGCTTCAGCCTGCTCAAGGACAAATTGAGCGACGTGCTGAGCAGCCTGAACGAACGCGAGCGCAAGGTGCTCGAACAACGATTCGGCCTCGTGGATGGTTACGCCCGCACGCTGGAAGAAGTCGGCAAGCAATTCAAAGTCACCCGCGAGCGCATTCGCCAAATCGAAGCCAAGGCGCTTCGCAAGATGCGCCACCCCACGCGCATCCGCCAGCTCCACGGCTTCCTGGAAATCGAAGAAAGCGTGGAATAATCCTCAGGGCTTGCCCACGTACGATTTCACGGCCTCGAAAAGGTCGTCCAACGGTTCGGTCTTCCGCAGAAATCCATTCGCCCCGCGAAACATCGCCTTCTCCGGCCAATCCTCGTCGTCCATTCCCGTATAGATGATGATGGGCAGGTTCGGAAAATTGGATTTGAAGAAGACGAGAAGTTCCAGCCCGCTTTCGCCGTTAAGATTGATGTCGAAAATCCCAAGGTCAAACCGCTCGCGATCGGCCAGCGCCATCGCTTCCGCCGCCCCGCCGGTCGCAATCACTTCAAAACCCTTTTTTTCGAAAAAAATTAAAAGGGCCTGGCGAATGGGTTCCTCGTCATCGAGTACCAGAAGGCGCGGACGCATGCGATGTTTTTGCAAACCTTCCCACAAATTGCAAGCGCGGGATTTGCGCCTTGACCATCCGGGTTTCACAGGTGGGAACAGAGACAACAGAGATTTTTACGGGAAGGGTGCGCGCCGGGAGCTTCGTGTTTCAAAGTTTTTCCGCACCCGGGGAGCCCGAGGAGCGACATGCCCCGCTGCGCTCGCAGCTTTTCCTCTGTTATCTCCGTTTCCTCCTGTTGAATCCTGAAAAGAAATTGGGCCGCCGGGGACCCCTACAGAACCCGGCGACCCGCTTCTTCACTCAGTTGCCTGAGCAAATTCGGGAAGGCGCGCCTTACGGCACCACCTTCACATCCAGGAACTGCCGCGGCAGCGTCGGATTAATCGGCGTCGAGTAGTCAAACGAACCGTCGGAGTTAAACGAATTCGTGACGATCGGCGTCCAGTTGCTCAACGGCAGCGTCATGTTCGTCGAGGACAGCACCGCGTAGTGGAAGCTGCTCGGCGGCACATTGTTGTTCGTGCCGTGCAGGACAATGTTCGCTCCCGAGATTTTCACGCTGTAAATTGTCGCGTTCGTCGTCGGGCCGGGCACCGATGCATTTGTCACACTGATGAAACCGGTTGGTAGGTTGTTCGTATTCCATAGCAAGCCGGCTCCCGGCGTCGCCGGCGTGATGCTCGCAAACGAGCCGCTGTAGCTTCCCGCCTTGAACAGCTTGAACTTCATGCCGTTCGTCAACGCGCTGCCGAGATTCGGAAGGCTGAGAACGCCTCCGTATGTGATGGCGTTATTGCAGAACAGAATGTCGTTGGTATTGCTGTCCTGGTTGAGTTCCATGATGTTGGTGCCGCCCAGCGTGATGGTATTGCTCACCGACAATGTGCCCACCGTGCCGAGGCCGCCCGGCGAGACCGTTGAACCATCTTGCGTCACCAGAGCGCCGGCAATCGTGCCGCTGCCCATCAGATTCTGGCCGCTCACCAGCGTGAACGTCGCATCCACGCGGCCGGTGACCGTCAACGTCGCACCCGCAGCAATGGTAATATTTGTGGTGTTCAGGATGGTCGCATTTCCAGCGAGGCGCATCGCACCCGCATTGATCGTCGTGTCGCCCGTGTAGGTATCCACGTTCGAGAGAATCAGTGGCGAGGAACCGCTCTTGATCAGGCCGCCATCGCCGTCGATCGGTCCGGAGATCGTTAACGACGTGCCGCCCACGTTGATAACGACGCTGCCGTGCAACGTCACCCCTTCGGCCAATTCAGTGAGGGCCGCGGTGTTGTTATTGATCGTGTTCGCGCTGCCGTTGCCGGTCAGATCGAAGAATTTGTTCCAGACCACCGAGTCGCTCGTGAATTGGAGCGTGGCGCCGGCGTCAACATAGTTCGTGTAAGTGGGATCCCCCATGCTCGGGGTGAGGCCGTTGAATTCGAGCGTGCCCTGCGCGACTTCGATGTCGCCCAGCGCCGCGTCCACCGTGGACAGGTTTTGCAGACCGAAGAGGTTCGCGCCGACCTTGGTCAGTTTGAAAGGCTGGCCACCGGTGCTCAGGCTGGCCGCGCCGCCGGCATTGTTGACCGAGAACTGGCCCGTGCCTCCCACCGCCGCGTTGCTCGACAGCACCAGCGATCGGAAGGCCGTGCCCTGCACGCCTCCGCTATTGATGAGAGCACCCTGGCCGTTGAAGCCGTCGCCCGCAATGGTAATCACCTCGCCCGCCAGCGCCTGGCCGCCGATGTCCAGCGTCCCGCCCGGTTCCACCGTCGTGCCGGCGGCCGTGGAGCCCAGAGCCGTGCCGGTCGAGACCTTCAGGACGCCGTTCTGGACGTCCACCGTGCCGGTGAAGTCATTCGCCGTCGCAATCGTCAGCGTGCTCTGTCCGCCCTTCACGATGCTCGCCGTGCCGCTGATTTTTCCGGGGCCGCTGATGCTGAAGTTGGCGCTGTCCGAGATATTGCTGATCGTTGTCGGATAAACGGCCACGCCTGAGGGTATCACCAGGTTCGGGATGATGGCTGTGTCATCCAGCAACACACTGTCACCCGAGTAGAACAGCGACGGCGCATGGCTGTTCAAATCCGTCCAGTTCGTCGTTGTCGAGTCCCAGGTCGAATCGTTCGGGGAACTCCAGACCAGGCTTGAGCCCTGGCCGCCGGTGACGTCCACATAAACAATTCCCTGAACTGAGTTCGTGTCGAGCGCCAGCGTGAAATGCGAGCCGGTCACATTCGGATTAAAGCCGCCGAACAGCGTGCCGGAATAGGTGAACAACGCATAATTATTGCCAGGGGACGGCACGCCCTGGAAGTTCGCGTTGATCGTGTTGTTGGTTACGTTCAGGTTGCCCACGACATTAATCGTGTCGCTGGCAGTGTTGGGATCCGCGCCGTTCAAATCAAAGGTCAGCGTGCTGCCGTCAGCGAGGGACAAACCATTGCTCGCGGTCAGGGTTCCGGGCACATTCACCCCGCCAGGATTGAGCGCGCCTCCCACTGTCACGGGGCCGCCGATGGAGCCGCTACCGGTCAGCAACGTTCCCGAGGCGGTCGTCAGGGCACCGGCGCCGCCCAATGAGCCGTCCACTTCCAGACCGCCCGCGTTCAGCGCCGTCGGGCCGCTGTAGGTGCTGGCTCCGGACAACGTCAACGTGCCGTTGCCGAGCTTGGTCAGCGAGCCCGTGCCCGCGATGGCCGCGGCCAGATTGAGCGGGCCACTGCGATTCACCACGAGCGAACCGTTGTCGGTCATGTTCAGCGTGCTGATCTCGCCATTGGTATCCCCGTTGCCGATTTGAAGCGTGCCGCCGCCGATGGTCACGCTGCCGAAATTATCAACGCCCTCATTCTCGACGATCAACAGCTCCGAGCCTTCCTTCACCAGCGCGCTTGCGCCCGCGATGTTGCCGGGACCGAAGAAATCGTAGGTCACCACATTGTTGGTTACCGACACGGTTCCGGAGGAAATCGCTGTCGTCAGATTCACGCCGGTATTGAGCGCAGTGTCATCGAAAATGGGCGTGGCGCCTGCAAAGAACGTCGCGGGGTTGCCGTGGGAGAGCCAATTTTGCGTGCCGGTGTCCCAATCCTCATCCACCGAGCCCGTCCAAAGAATTGAGAGATCCACCTGCGGGCCGGATGTCAGTTTCAACTGCACCATTCCGTTGCCCAGGTCCACAATTGACCCGGCGTAGGCCGGGCTGCCCGCGGGCAGCGTGCCCAGCACGAAATTTCCGCTTGAACCGGTCACGGACGATATCAACGTGAAAGTCGCCGGATACGAACCAATCGGCGGAACTGAGCTGATGTTGATCACATTTTGACTGCCGCCCGCCGTGAAATTGCTGACCGCCAGGACTGCGCCACCGTTCAGCGCAGGCAGGGTCAGGGAGGAATCATTGATGGTGAAATTCCGAATCGGAGCGGCGAGCGTGCCGGCGTTGTTGGAAATCACCAGGCTGGCGGGCTGGCCATTGCCCGAATTCATCGTAATCGTGCTGTTGCCGCCGCCTGCGATAATCGTGTTTGCCATCACGGTGCCACCGGTGATGTTCAGCGTGCCCGCCACCGCGCCCGTGCCGCCATTGGTCCGCGCCAAACGCATGCTGGTATTCACGACCACCACTGCGCCCGTGCTGACCAGGCCGTTGTTGCTGTTCGTCGTGACGATGCCGTTATTATTCACGAGCAAGGTGCCCGTGGCCGCTCCGTTGGCGCCCGTGGCGATCTGATAGCCAATTTCCAAAGTATTCACGTCCATTGTGCCGGCGCCCAAACCGAGCGTGCCCGTGCACGTGCCGGTGCTTGGCCCCGGATTGCCGCGTGCGATGATGTTTGTGTCCACCAGAATATCCGACGAACCCGTCGTGAAATCCACGCTCGCCACGGTGCTGTTACCGCTGGAGGCAAAGCTGTTATCGCCAACTGCCAAAAACGTCGCGCGGCTCGTGCCGTCATGACTGCGGATGACCAGCGAAGGATTGGAGAAGGCGGTGTTGAACAACACGTTGCCGTTTCCTTTCTGGCCGCCCAACCGAAAGTTGTCGGCATAGATAAAATTCACCTGGCCCAATTGCAGCACGGAGGCCGTGCCACCGTTTGCGTTTGAAGCCCCGTCCTGCACCATCACCTGCGGTGCGGTGGCGCCTGTGAGCGTGATGACGTTTGTCTTCGCAAGAAGGAGCGTGCCCGAAGGACGATTCACCGCCTCGCCCGCATTGGCCTGGCCGACCAGCAGGCGGGCTACGTTGGCGTTAAACGTGTCCAGCGCGGACAAATCCAGCGTGGCCATGTGTGAGCCGGCGGCGCCGTTGCCCTGGCGCACCACGATATTTCCCGTGCCGCTGACACTTAGCGCCGCGCCCGGTCCTTGAACAATCACCGGCACCAGGGTATTCGCGCCTGTCTCCGCCAACTGGCTGTTCACCGTCAACGGATCGCCGGTCGTCGTACGATTGATGGTCAGCGTAAAGCCCGGATTGAGCAGCGTCGTATGCGTCAGGCCGTTGCCGTGGTTGTAAGTCAACGAATCGATCGTGAACGCTGCATCCATCGTGCTCTGGTTGCCCGCGCCGACATCCCCGAATTGAACGTCATCAGGGACGTCCGGAATGGCCAGCGTAGACCAATTTGCCGGGAGCGACCAATTTCCGCCTGACGCGGCATTCCAAATAGGTGTCGCAGCTGGAAGACTTTGAGAAGAAAATACCGCGGCTGCAAAAAGCGCAATAATTCCCGGGGATGTTTTGAGGTTTTTCATAATCTGGTTAGGACACGACTATAAGAACTATAGGATTCGTGCAGAAATTTTTAGAATAGCTGCAAATTCTTTACATCCCTCTTTCGAGGGATATCATCCCTCTTATGCGGGATTCCCCCCGAAAGGGGGATGTCACCGCGCCCAAATACAGCTTTATTTATCGGACGCGTCCTCGCTTTCACCCTTTTGAAACCGAGCAGGCGAACGCATTAGCATGAAAGTCCCGAACCTGCACCTCCACTCACAACGAATCCATCGTTGCAAAGCCTTTACACTCATTGAACTGCTGGTTGTCATCGCCATCATTGCCATTTTGGCTGCGATGCTCCTGCCCGCCCTTGCCCGCGCCAAGGAAACCGCCAAGCGCGCTCAATGCCTCAACAACCTCAAGCAAATCGGCATCGGCCTCACCCTTTACGCGAACGACAATAACGACAATCTGTTTTCGTCCCGTCCCGCCGGCCAGAACTTCAACCTTCACGCTCTCAATGACGACTCGGCGACCGAGTCCAAAGAAATCGGCCTTGATGCCACCCAAACCAACACGGCCAACATCTGGGTTTGTCCTGAAGTGAACAACGGCATCGCCAGCCTCAATACCGGCCCCACCCCGCACCAATGGCAAATCGGCTATCAATACCTCGGCGGCGTCACCAATTGGCATAACGTGCAGGGAACCTTCCCTTCCTTGAGCCCAACTCGTTTGGCCAAAGCCAAAGCCAGTTGGGTCCTCACCTCGGAAGACATCGTCTACAGCGGCACGAGTTGGTCCACAGCTCACACCCGTCCCAAAAGCGGGTTCCCCGATGGCGGCAATGAATTGACCGCCGACGGCTCCGTCTCCTGGATCAAGATCGAGCGCATGTACGAAATCACCACCTACGACACTGCCGCGCACCTGTGGTATTTCTATCAGGAAGATCTTTCCAGCATCCCCGCCGCGACACTGACCGCGCTTAAGTTCCATCCGTGAGCAGCTCGCACACGCCATATGCCCGGCCAACGACGTAGTTCCGGTCGTATACGGTCATTCTCATAAAACCCGACGCTGAAGCGCATTGAACCGCGCCCCCTCCGGTCACCCAAAAAGGTGATGTTCCGCAGCCTAATTGCTGGTTAACTGGTTTATTCCTTCGCTTTTGCGAACGAAAGCAAACCCCTATAACAACATTGAAGCTATGCGAAGCCCCGACCGTCGCCTCCATCCTTTCAGAAAGAAAAATCTCTAGGCGTTCACACTCATCGAACTGCTCGTTGTAATCGCCATTATCGCGATCCTGGCCGCGATGTTGTTGCCGGCGCTCGCCCGCGCCAAGGAAACTGCCAGGCGCGCCCAATGCCTCAACAACCTCAAACAAATCGGCATTGGCCTCACGCTCTACGCCAACGACAACAACGACCACCTTTTTTCCCCCCGGCCCACGGGCGGGAATTTCAATTTGCACGCACTGAACGACGACTCCGCCACCGAATCCAAAGAGATCGGCCTGGACGCCACCCAAACCAACAGCGCCAATATTTGGGTCTGCCCCGAGGTTAACAACGGAATTGCCACCCTCAACACCGGCCCCACACCGCATCAATGGCAGATTGGTTACCAATATTTGGGCGGCGTCACCAATTGGCACAACGCGCAGGGAACCTTCCCATCGCTCAGCCCGGTTCGATTGAGCCTTGCAAAAGCATCGTGGCTGATGGCTTCCGAAGACATCTATTACACTGGCACCGACTGGTCCACCCCTCATCGCCGTCCCAAAAGTGCTTTTCCCGATGGCGGCAACGAATTGCACGCGGACGGCTCGGTCTCCTGGGTAAAAGTTGAAATGATGTACGAAATCACCACCTACGATAGCGCGACCCGCAGTTGGTATTTCTATCAGGAAGATCTTTCGAGCATCCCCAACGCCTCATTGACCGCGCTGAAATTCCATCCCTGAGCGGCAGCATCCGAATTAACTTGCCGCCCACGCGCGCAACAGCAAAATAAAACAACCGCAAGTGGGCCCATAGCTCAGCGGTTAGAGCAGGCGACTCATAATCGCTTGGTCGCTGGTTCAAATCCGGCTGGGCCCACCATTTCCATTGGGCCGGGGTTCGAACTGAAACAAATGTTGTTGGTGAGAAATAAAGATCCGAAATTTAAAATAAAGTTCCGAAATTTAAAACAAACTCCCGAAAAAAGTGTTGATCAGCTCGGCAAACTCGTTGGCCATCTTATTTATCCGCCAATGGGACCGTCTTCTCCAAGAGGCCAAAACCGGTCGAGAGCACTTTCTGACAAAGTGATTCATTTATACCTGTCGGCAAAAGAACCCCCGATTAAAACAGCTGGGGGTTCACTCTCCGTATACGATTAGCCCGGACGAAGCTTCGCTTCCAGCGCTCGGCACCAACGTTCCAGTTCCGTCGCTTCAGGCATTTTATGAAGCAACCACCATGTATAGGCGAGCAAGACCGGAGCTTCGGCATATCCCTTTCCCTCCGCCCACCGCACGAACTCATCCCACCAGCCGACCTGCAGCTTTGGTATGACTCCATCTTTAGGTCCGCCCCATTGAGAATTCGTCCCTCCTGTCAGACAGTTCGGCTGGCGCAGCAGAAAGTCACCCACAATCTCCCAGTCTGCATTCTCGTCGCATTCCCAGAATCTTACCATTGGCTGGTCCCCAGTGATTTCTACAAACCATGCGTCCACTCTTTCGAGCGCCCTCGCCAGGATCTCAACCGCTTCGCGTGGTTCGTTCTCCTTGAACACCAAGCGAGATCCCTCGAACAGAAATAGAATGAGCCCGTACCGCCAACAGCTCCGGAGCTTTCTCCCCAATTCGGATCCTGACCAAGCGTGGTCCTCGGCCATGCTTCGACACATCTCAAGCCCCTCCCGCCAAGATTCCGGCTGCGCGAGGCAAGAGACTTGGTGCCGCAACGCGATGCTGTAAGCGGCGTCCAACCGATCCTGCCGTCGCGCATTCCCAAGCTGCTCGATACCACGAAGGAACTTCATCCCCTCAGCCGCGCCCAAACAGCGAAACACGCTCCGACAAAACTCCGCGTCTCCCAGCGCTCCACATAACCCTTCGGCCAGACTCGCCTCCGGTCCAACAGGCAGCCAAATGTACTTCTCCCAGTACGATTCTTGGATCGCAGCGGCGCGAGTTTGCGTCGAGGCGAAGTGCCCGCTGAGAATTTCCTCCTCGTTAATGCGTGCGTTGGAAAAGAACCGGTATGCCGCCTTCGTGTTCGCCCAGTCTTGGCACGCCAGTGGAATCGTTTGCCCGAGGCCATTGGACATTAATCCCAGGAGCGTACGCAGTCGTTTGCCCAGACGCACGTCCTGAAAATAAGCTCCGTCCAATTCCTGATCAACCCAAGCCTTGTCCTCCCAGCCCAGAGAGGTGTTCCCATTTCGGTTCTCGCTCTGATTGGCAGCTCGCATCCCCAGTGTTGCACCATAAATCGTTTACTTTGTACATACAAAAATTCACGCCCACGCCTTCCGAGATGTGGGTAATTGAAAGGTCAAAGTGCCGGTAACGTGCTTTTATGGACTGAAAGTAAAGCTTAGTTGAAACTCACCGCCATTGACCAGTTAGTGTGAAAGCGGCCCAAAAGTAGGGGTTCGAAAAGTCTTTGGAATGTAACAATGTCAATTGGGCATCCCGCCACGCCGTAGCGCGCGACTCGCCAGATTGCCATCGGAGCATGAATTCCGTGATCAATTGAGTGGTCGCCTTGTCACTGATATCCCAATGGCTTGCCAGCACGCTCTGCGCACCAGCGATGAGAAAAGCGCGACGTAACGACATCATGCCTTCGCCAATTTTCACCTCACCCGTGCCAGAATCGCACGTGCTCAAAACGACGAGTTCTGTTCCTTGCAGGTTGAGCAGCGATGCATCCAAAGCAGTGAGCAAGCCATCCTCGGCCAGTGCATTTGTGATTTGCACGGCATGGTTTGCACCGGCCAACGCGATTCCGCAACGTACCATCGGATTTTCCCAGTTGCGCCATTTCGCATATGGCAGTTGTCTCGTTGGCCCCAGTTTTGCGGACGAGTTTCTTGAATTTAGATCTTGGTCGGGAAAATAGAAGCCATGCGTTGCCAAGTGCAAAACGCGGGGCGAGTGTACTGCTTTCAATTTCGCTTCACGGGCATCAACACCAAGATAAAGGACGGCGTTATCACCCAACAACTTTGCGACGCTACGTGCCTCGGCTTCCGCGCCGGGTAAGGGCTGAAACATCAGGCCGTTATAATCGCGAGTCAACGAGCGTGGCTCCAACGGCCCGCCGGCAAGCTGAACGGCTGGACTCTTAGGCCGTGCGCCGACGAGATCGAAATTGAAATCGGGATTGCCCATGACAACTGACTTCGAGTTGCGGACATTAGCGGCGGAAGTTGCAAATCGAGCGACTTCGCGGCCGCTTGTGACGTAGCTGACGGTTTTTTCTTCCAGCAGGAATTTGTCACCGACCGGAAGCATTTCAAACGGAACACGAGTCAGTTGGCCGTCAGGACATAAAATCAGGTGCGTAGAATTCGTGAGATACCGGGCGAGCGGGAAATAAGTCAATTCGCTCAATTTTTCCAACGCACCGGCCAAATCCTTAGCCTCAAATTGTCCGGCAGACATCCGCTTGCAAATTACGGCAACAGATTCGTTGATCGGCGCGGCCTCGCCCAAATCCACGCGCTCGACACGTGCGTTCGTTGAGCCGGCCATCAATGGAAACGTCAAATAAGCGGCGTAACGTTGCTCCCTCCATTGGTTTGTCCTAGCAGCAAAATCGTGACGGCGATATTGAATAATATCCACCAGCACCGATTGCGACGGCAAGTTGCGGGCGATGTCAATCAGCGTCAGACTTCGTTCGCGAACGGCTTGCGCAACCAATCCAACCCGCTCAGTCAGTTTGGATTCGATTTGGATTAATTCGTTCTGCAACTCGCGGCGTTTGGTTTCCAGTTGCGTTTTAGTGAGTCTGCTCTGCTCCAGATGCTCCCACTCAAATTGCCTGGAGCGGTATTCATCGCGGAGCAACTTCGTGGCAGTTCGGGGATCGGCTTCAAAGGCAGCCTGGGCGGCGCGCACTTCTTCCAAAAGTGCTTTGTTCAGGGCTAACTCCGTTGCCCCGGCGACACTTGCGTCATCCAAATCTTCCGCCGAACCTTCAGCACAAGCCGAATGAAAAACTTCCACTGATTCAAAAGAATTTTGAATTGAACGTAGCGCGTCGGAATCGGGCAACGCCAGAATCTGCCCTAAGAAATAACGACGTTGCCGCCCAAAAAGGTCGATAAATGTATCGAGACTTCGTTCAAGATCATTCTGTTTCTCAAACAATTCAGCTTCTTGCTCCAACACTTCAAGTGTGTCTGGATGCTCCGGCCCGGAAAATTTTTCGTCAATGGCCAGCAAGCGATGGAACGTCGCCCAAGCATCAGAATAATTGCCAAGATCCACCTGAATTTGCCCAAGAAGAAATAGACCGTCTGTGACCAATGGCTGGTCATGGCCCATTTGTTTTTCACAAATGTCTATGCTCCGTTGGCAGGGTGGCAATGCCTTCAGGTCATCTCCCAGGCCACGGTAAATTTTAGCCAGCGAAACCAGGCTGTCGCTGACATCAGGATGGTCTTTACCCAATTCTTTTTCTCTGATTTCCAAAGCGCGCTGGCATAATGGAAGTGCCTGCGGATAATTTTCCTCCAACCGGTAAACGTCCGCTATATTAGCCATCGTTGTGGCGACATCGAAATTGTCGTGGCCAACAAGTTCTTCCGTGATGGTCAAGCTCTGTTGGAAAAGCGGCAATGCCCGTTCATAGTCGCCCATTTCCCGATATTCCCACGCGAGGTCGTCCAATATATCTGCCACTTGCAGATTTTGTTCGCCGAGCAACTTTTCTCGAATTACCAGACACCGCTCGCAAAGCGACGCGGCTTGTGCGTAATTGCCCAGGTTATCGTATAAACCTGCCAAGTCGCTAATCAAATCAGCGACATTGGTGTTGTTATTGCCGGACATTTTTTCCGCCACGTCCAAACGCTGCTGCACTTGCTGAATGGCGTTCGTCAGCTCTGGGTAGGTTCTGGTATCATAATCGAATGTGGGACTATGGGAATTCGTTCCCGCATTTTGGGCGCGCAAACTGCGGCAACAAAATGCGCCCGCCAAAATCAACATCAGCAGGACCCGAGTGTTCTGGGCGCGGCGCATAATTCAAATATTGCCAAAGCGCAAAAAATGGTCGAGACGCTAATTTCAACGTGGCGGAACGCCGCCGTACGACGAACAGAGCCATTCGACTTTGCTGGGCGGCGGAGGAGTACCGCCTCGCCTCCAAGCCGGCAAACCGTTGCCGTCGCCAATCCATTCGCCAGTGGAATTCTTTTTTGGCTCCGTGAAACTGCTTGCACCGGTTCGGCGGTTTACCCAATAGCCTACCCACCACGTTGTCCGCCCGTCGGGATTGCCCCAAGCCGCTTGGTGGCTTTTCGGTTCCGGCATGATGTATGACCAGCCGGTATGTTTCAGTTCCACCGCAACTTGAATTGTTGAATTTCCACATGAGAAATTTCCGGGCCGTAATTCGGCTGGAATGGAATTCGTCGAAGCGTCCGCCGGCGTGCATGACACGGCAATAAGTGTTAGCGTGAGCAGGAGAATTAGGTATTTGAGGGAATTCATAGTATTCAGAACGCTTGAATTCATTACCAACCGGGCGAGTATCGCGGTGCACGGATGGTGCCGAAACCGCGATAGCTCAGGTTGTCCGTCAAGGTGTTGTTGGGAGACGTGCGATAATACGGCAGAACCGTCACGCCGTCTGCGCGCGTGTATCCGCTAACATGCACGGAGGGAAACGCGGCGTAAGGATTGCGATAAACATAATCGTGGCTGGACTCGGAATATCCTGGGTAACCGAAAGGCGAACCATGATGGGCACGGTAATACGGCGCGACGAAGGTGCCATTGCTACGATAATAGCCGCTCACCCAACGCGCTTGGGCGACAAAAGTCGAGCAAAGGAACACCGCAGTTAAAATGGCTTTGAAAAGAGTTTTCATATTCTTGCCTTTGGTAAACGTTCGTCTTTTCAGTTTTTTTGAATTGATTACCACTCGTTGAGTGTTGTGTATGAAGTGTTGCCGTAATTGCGGGTCGTGCCCGTGATCGTATCACCATCGGAATCATAGTAATTGTGATACGTGGTGTTGCCGTAGGTGCGGCTCGTACCAGAGAGGGATCGGCCGTCGGAATTGTAAAAATTTTGATAGGCGGTGTTGCCGTAGATCCTGGTCGTTCCGTCGACAGAGCCGCCATTCGAATCATACAAATTATGGTGTATGGTGTTTCCGTAGACCCTGCTCGTTCCCCAAGCCGAACCACCATCGGAATCGTAATAGTTGTGGTAACTGGTGTTGCCGTAGGTGTAGCTCCTGCCATAAACCCATTGGGCTTTGGCAGCGGAGCACATGGTCAGAATAGCGGCGGCGAGGATGAGTTTTATGAACGTTTTCATGTTTTCGATATTGTTGTTTTTCGTTTGTTTTCGCGTCCGGTCATCGGACAGCTTTCACCCACTTCATCGCAATCGCGTGCGGCATTCTTACAACTTCTTGATGCTTTGACCGCCGGTGTATTTTTGGTCATTCTGACGCGGTGAATCTGCCAGACCTACGCGCTTTGCAAGTGGGCGATGAAGCCGCTTGGGACGATGCTTTTGACTGGCTCTGGCCGACCGTTTTCGCCGTGGCGCAAACGAAACTCCATCCATTTCTGCCGGACGAAGCTGAGGATTTGGCGATTGAGGCGCTGGAAGAACTGGTGGAGAAGGTGCGCGCCGTCCAATCGGTCGAAGAGTTGAAGCCATTGGCGGCGAGCATTTCGCACCATCGGGCGGTGAGCCGGTTACGAGAGCGATTCGCCCAAAAGCGCGGTGCTGGCAAAATAGAATCGCTCGACGCATCTGCGGATGAGGCGGGCCACACAAACGGCCCGGCATCGGAAATCTCGCCATTTGCCGAACTGGAACAAAAGGAACTGGCAGAACGATTACGCCGGTCACTCTCCGAACTCAAGCCGCCTCAAGGCGAAGTCCTTTCAGACTTCTTTCTGTTGGGGTTGCGATACGAAGAAATCTCGAAAAAACGTGGAGTGGCAATCGGTTCGGTGGGCGTCTATTTGAAGCGCGGGCTGGAGGCCATGCGAAGAATTTGGGGCCGTGACGAAAATAATTGAAAGAAACCGACGACCTTTTGCGATGAATCCAATGATGAATGATGAACGCTTCTTTGACCTGGCGATGAAAATCATTGGCCAGCAGGCCACGGACGCCGAGCGTGCTGAGTTGGAAGCATTGCTGGCACGCGAGCCGGCAATGCGTGCGGAGTTTGAGCGATTGCAGTCAGACGCACGTCTAGCAAAGGATGCTTTACCCTTGGTGGATGCGTCAAAGGCAGCAGGCGGCAAAGTGCCTGCCTATATTCGGGGACGATTACAAACGAAAGTGCAGCAAACCTTGGGTCGTCCGCCAGAAAAGCAGGAGGTGGAGCGAAGTCTGGCGTGGGGCTGGTGGTGGGTTTTGGGACTAGCGGCAGCAACGGCGGTGGTTGTATTAGCAGTTCTGCCGACGCTCCGCACCCAAGGCGGGCCAGTTGTTCAAGTTGCGATGCTTGATATTGTGGGAACAGTGCGCGGCGTTGAAACGAATGAAACAGAGATTTTCAAGCAACAGTGGAAAAATTCAACCGTCGAGAATTTTGACCAAACAGGCCCACTGACGAATTGGGAAACAAACTGGCCGGCGGGTAACAAAGCAGTGGCGAAAGTGATTTACAACCGTGCCGCGGGTGAAGTGCGAGTGTTGCTGCACAAAGGCAACAAATCACAGGTGAAGACATTCATTATCGAACAGGATTTGGCCGCCACGCTGCGACAGGTAAGTGATTTCATTCGAGCACAAGCTGAATAACGCCTTGAGCATTCGCATTCACTTTCTCAACGTCGGTAGCGGCGATGCACGACCGTATCTGGCGCATGGTTGATGTGGATGCATTTCATCTATGAACAAAACGAATGATTTTGCGCTGGTGCCAGCACCATCGAGAGCTGTTGAAAAAACTGCGCCCGGCGCAAATCGCATTTTGTCCGGCATCGTGGAAGACGCGCTTGTTCTTACAAGGAGGGCGAGGCAGCCGCGAATCGTTTTGGTGGACGATGAGGAATATCTACGGGAAATGATGGAACTGGCGATCTACGCGTGTTTCAAGGAAGCTGTTGTGCTCTCATTCGGTGATGGCGATCGAGCATGGCAGGAATTGATGCGGACGCCGCCAGACCTGCTCATAACGGACATGGTCCGCGATGGGTTGAATGGTTGGAAGATGCTGCAAATGCTCGCGGCGAAGAAAGCTCGTTTCGCGGTTTTCGTCGCATCTGGATATGCCACTGAGAAAGATGTAAAACAATGCGCTGGTTCAGATTTAAATTATTCGTTTTTGCGGAAGCCCTTTTCAATCGAGGCATTTCATCAGGAGTTGTTAAAGCATTTGGCAGGTAGAGTAGTGAATGTCGACATGCTATTCCCATCCGGCGACGCAAAGGCACACTTCAACCTCGGAGTTTGCTACGAAAACGGCTTCGGTGTACCACAAGATTTCACGAAAGCGTCGAACTGGTTTCGCCTGGCTGCCAAAGAAAATCATGCATGTGCTCAGTACAAATTGGGGCGTTGCTTCGAAAGTGGGAAAGGCGTTCCAAAAAATTGCGGTGAAGCCTTTCAATGGTATTTGAAAGCGGCCAAGCAGCGATTGGATGTAGCGGAGTTTTTGGTCGGTGACTATTTCAGGACCGGCGAAGCAATTCCAGAAGACCTCGCGGAAGCCGTAAAATGGTATGAGAGGTCGGCAGAGCAGGGATTTGCCGCGGCCCAAGTAAATTTGGCTGTGTGTTATCGGTATGGACGGGGGGTGTCGCAGAACTTTTTAGAAGCTGCAAAGTGGTATCACAAGGCGGCGGAGCACGGAGTTGCAGAGGCGCAATCTTGCTTGGGCGATCTCTATCGGAACGGAGAGGGGGTTCGTCAAGACATGGTAGAAGCTGTAAAATGGTGCCGAAACGCTGCAGAGCAAGGGCACGTTGCAGCTCAATACAATTTAGCGGTGCACTATACGTGTGGGGCAGGAGTGACCCAAAACTACGCGACCGGGGCTCAATGGTATCGCGCCGCGGCTGAAAATGGTTTTGCAGAAGCACAGGCGTGTCTCGGCTTCTGCTACCACACCGGCCACGGGGTGCCCGCAAAGAAGCCTTGGAGCGATAGTGATGCCGTGAACTGGTATCGTCGTGCCGCTGATGCGGGGAATGTATTGGCAATTCACAACCTGGCTGTTTGCTACTCATGGGGGCGGGGGGTTGACCAGAACCATTCTGAAGCGGTGAGACTTTTTGGGATGCTCGCAGAACGAGGGAATAAAACTGCGCTACATAATCTCGGCCTCGCCTATCTCTATGGCCGGGGCGTAACCCGGGATCTGACACAAGCCCATAAATCTTTCAAGCTTGCCGCCGAGAGAGGCTATGAACTTGGCTCCAAAGAAATGATCTCAACAGAAATGTTGTTGTTTCCGCGGCGTTTTACCGAATCGGAACTAGTCACGGCCAGAACTCACGAGCGATTTATTCCGATGATGTCGCCACAGCAGTTCCCTAACGTCGAATATGGCTTCGTATTCACAGAACCAGTTATCGATGATGGAAACGTCGTGTTCGAGTTTCCGGCGTCGCCGCAAGAAACATGAACCGTACGTCCTGGATTCTCTTCGACACCGAAACAACCGGTATTTCCGCGCCGGTTTTCGTAGTTGAGTTGGCGGCGCAGCGGATGCGCGGTTGGGCGACGGACGGCACGCCATTTCGCAAATTGCTGAATCAAAATCAGGAAATCCCCGCCGAGGTCTCGCGCGTCCACGGCTACACGCGCGAGATTCTTGAACGCGACGGCGAGTCGGCACATAGCGTTTATCAGGAGTTCGCGGTCTACACCGGCAACCTACCGCTCGTGTCCTACAACCTTGAGTATGATTTGGATGACGTATTGCATCCGGAATGGCGGCGGCTGCGCATCGGACCGGTCGGCCAACGTGGTTTTTGTGCGTTGCGGCTCGCGCAACGGCTGCTCGATCCGGTGCCGGCTGGCAATTGCAAGTTGCAAACACTGCGGCAGTATTACCGCCTGCCCGAACGTGGCGCACACACCGCGCTGGGCGACGTGCAGACCGTGGCAGATTTGTTTGAGAACGTGTTGCAGCCGACTGCCGAGCATCGCGGGCTGGACACGTGGGAAAAGCTGGTGAGCTATGCGGAGGAGGAATGGTATCCGTCGCGAATCGCGTTCGGCAAACACAAGGGTAGGCTCATTCAGGAGGCGCGTAAAGACGCGGAATTGCGCCGCTGGCTTGATTGGCTCGCAGGTTCAGCCAACTCGCGCAACGCTAAAATGGGACGCTGGTATTTGCAACATTTGGAAAAGGAGTTGCCAGCTGACGCTGCGGTATTCGCAACTGCGGGAATCGACGGCAGGCACACCAAAGCTGATTTTACGGCGGAACAGGTGGCGCTGGTCATTTACGTCAATCCGGAGTTGGAAGAATTGCGCCAGCTCGTGTCGGGTGCGCGGGCGAGGTTGGCGGAATTGGAAGTTGAGTATGCGCGGGATAAATCGCGCGTGGATGCTACGCAAGCGGTGTTGTTCAAGCGTTTGCGGGAGTATTACCAGAGGCGCGATCGGCTGCGGTTGATCGTGAATTACCGGAAGAAATTCCTGGATTCGTTGGTACGCGGCGGCGAGGAGGAGGCGAAACAGGCGGAGGAAGATTTCGGGAAGGCCAAGGCGCAGACAGAACGCGACTACGAAGAAACAGCCGCGGCAGTGGCCGATAAGAAGGCGCTAACAGCGGAAGACGAAGCGGAATTGAACCGGCTTTGGCGCAAGCTTGTGAAGCTGTATCACCCCGACCGTTTTGCGCTTGAGCCGGACAAACTCGCGACTTATGAAAAGCTGACTGCTGCCATCAATCGCGCGAAGGAGACGGGTGATATCCAAACCTTGCGCGAGATCGCGGAGGATCCGGCGGGTTTCATCCTGCGTCAGTGTTGGGTGGACTTGGATTTCAGCGACGAGGTGGAATTGGCTGAGTTGCGGCGGCTCTATGAGTCGTTGCAACTGGAAATCGTCGCGGTGATCGAATCACTGGAGCAGTTGAAGGAAAGCGCGGAATACGAGCTTTGCGGAATCGTGGAGCAACGGCCGGGTGTATTGGATGCAGTGGCCGCGGATCAGGCCCAGGCACTACAAAAAGAGAGCGTGGAATTGGAGAAGATGGCGGAAAGACTGGCAGACGAAATCAAGGAAATGAGCGGTAGAGAACCAGCAATCATTTGATTAAACAGCGGAGGAGAGGGAAACTTCTTCCCTTCCATCCAACCACTGCCCTTTGCGATCACCGAGGCAATCTCGTCAATGCCGCGAGCCTTTGGGAAGCCTTGAAGCATCGGGTGAATGACTGTCAGCGGACGGTCAAAACCAGCCAGGGAGGGTCGAATGAAAACCAGCCACTTTGAGGGACGCATTGCGTCGAATGCGGCAGATGCCGCATTAGGACGTGGTGAACGAACTCAACGTGAACTTGCAGCATTCGATTTTGACTCTGGCGGGCAATGGCTGGTCCGACCGGCGGATTGCACGCGAACTGGACATCAACCGGGAGACCGTCGGCAAGTATCTCCGGCTGGTAAATTCAAAACCGGCCATTTCGACCCCCGGCTCGGAGTCTGACCCGGCACCAGAACCAGCCATTTCGACCCCCGGCTCAACCGCCGGTCGCCAGAGCCTTTGCCAGCCACATTTGCCCGAGATCGAAGCGGCGGTGATGGTGGGTCTGAGTGCTCAGCGCATTTATCAGGACTTGGTCTGCGACCACGGATTCGCTGGCAGTTATCAGGCGGTCAAACGGTTTGTGCGGCAGTTGCGCGAGAGCCAGCCGGTGCCGTTTGTGCGGATGGAGGTGGAACCAGGGGCCGAAGCCCAGGTGGATTTTGGTCAGGGCGCATGGGTAATGGTGGACGGTAAGCGGAAGCGGCCCCATCTGTTTCGGATCGTTCTGAGCCATTCGCGCAAGGGATACAGTGAGGTGGTCTGGCGGCAGACGACCGAGAGTTTCATTCGGTGTTTGGAAAACTCGTTCCGATACTATGGTGGTGTTCCCCGCACGCTAATCACCGACAACCTTCGTGCTGCCGTCACGCGGGCTGATTGGTTTGACCCCGAACTTAACCCAAAGACGGAAGAGTTCTGCCGCCACTACGGAACCGTCATGCTCCCGACCCGCCCGGCCATGCCGCGCCACAAAGGGAAAATCGAATCGGGGATTAATTTTGCTCAGGAGAACGCGCTCAAGGGCCGGAGTTTTGAAAGTCTGTCGGCACAAAACATTTATCTTTCGGATTGGGAAAGCGGTGTGGCGGACACGCGCATTCATGGCACCACGCGACAACAGGTTGGCAAGGTGTTTAATGAAGTGGAACGCTCCAAACTGTTGCCGCTGCCATCAAGTTTATTCCCGGTGTTTGAAGAAGCACCACGCACGGTGCATCGGGACGGCTACATCGAGTTGCAGCGGGCATATTACTCGGTGCCGCCGGAGTATGTCGGCCGGCAGGTGTGGACACGTTGGGAGTCCCGGCTGGTGCGGGTGTTCAACCAGCGCCGTGAGGTCATCGCCGTCCATGTGCTGGCCGAGCCGGGAAAGTTCACCACCGACCCGAACCATCTGCATTCTCCGCATCGCCGCGTCATCCAACAGAGTCTGGATTACTTGTTGGATCGCGCCCGTCTGATTGGCAAACACACTGGCAGTTGGGCCGAAGCCATGGTTCAACAACGCGGTCCCATCGGCTCGCGAGTCTTGCACGGTCTGTTGTCGCTGGCAGGCAAACATCCCGTGGCTGCGTTGGAAGGCGCTGCCGAGAAAGCCCTGCATCACGGCGCCTGGCGGCTAAGGGATTTGCGCACGTTGCTGGAACGCGCCGGGCCGTCACCACAAATGGACTTTCTGGACACTCACCCCTTGATCCGGTCGTTGGATGCTTATGAGGCACTGACGCCGGATTGTTTTAACCCTCAACCCCAAACTATATATGAGCAACCTTGAAAATACCCTGAAACAACTCCGCCTCTCCGGTCTGATGCAAACGTTGGACCTGCGCCTACAAGAAGCCGTCGCCAACCGGCTTGGCCATGCCGAGTTTCTGGAACTGATCTGCCAGGATGAAGTCAATGTGCGCCAGCAGCGTCTGATGGAACGTCGCACCAAGGCAGCCGATTTCCGTGGTTTGAAAACTCTGGAGGACTTCGACTGGAGTTTTAATCCGGCGATCCACCGCAAAGACATTTATGATTTGGCCACCGGCAACTTCATCCGCCAAGCCAAGGATGTTCTTTTTCTTGGACCGCCTGGCGTTGGAAAGACGCACTTGGCTCAAGCCATCGGCTACGAAGCGATCAAAATGAACTTTCAGGTGCTTTACCGTTCCATCTTCGATTTGGTGCGCGATTTTATGAAAGACGAAGCCTTCAATCAGCAGGACCGAACCCTGCGCCGTTACCTGCAGCCCCAACTTTTGGTAATTGACTAATGTTGAGTGCCCAATAATGTGGAGTTGAGAGCCGTTTTCCCATGCCCGCCGGCAGAGCGTGAGTTTTCCACTCAACATTATTGACGGAAGTTTCGCTGTCCCCCGTTGTTCGGGGAATGAAAACACTCAGCCTCCTCGAAAAATTACATCCACGAGCTTGTTCCCGTCTTCGATCTCTGCCGGTTTTCGGGCCGGTATACGACGACTTACTGAACTGGCTTCAAGACCAAGGTTACGCCCGATCGAGTCTGCAAAATCACGTCCACGGTGTTGATCAACTGATCCGCTGGCTGCAACGTCGGCCCGGCAGGCTCTCCGGCTTGAACCAGAAGCATCTCGGTGCGGCATATGAATACCACCGGACACGCAAACCCCATATTGCTTGCACCATTCACGCGGTCGCCCGATTTTTCCGCGAGCGCTCTCTTATCCCCGAAGGCGCAAAGCCACCTGTGTCCGCATCGGAACGACTACTACAGTCGTTTGGCGTTTGCTTGGGAGAGACTCGTGGCCTTACGGCCTCGACGATCTTGGGACATCAGTCTCGCCTGCGGTTCTTTTTGCGTTTCCTGAAGTTTGATAAACATTCCGCAGCACTCCGTCGTCTGCGCAGCGATCACATCGATGCGTTCTTGCGCCAAGCGGCCAAAACCAATAATCGGTTCAGCTTGCAACATGTGGTCGCATCCGTGCGCGGCTTTCTCCGATACCAACACGCCTGCGGCGTGATCAAGGAACCACTGCATCAGCAAATTGACACTCCACGGACTTACCGGCTGGAGCAGTTGCCGCGGGCATTGCCATGGGAAAAAGTCGTGGCCTTACTCCGTTCCATTGACCGTTCGGAACCTCACGGTCTGCGCGATTTTACGATCCTCTACCTGGCAGCCCGGTACGGATTGCGAAGCGGAGAGTTGGTACGCCTGACGTTGGATCACATCGATTGGAAGCGCGGCATACTTCGCGTGCCCCAGAACAAAACCAGGCAGGTGCTCCAACTTCCGCTGACTGACGAGGCTGGATCTGTCCTGGCCCGTTATCTTCAAGCCGGGCGTCCCGCCACCGAACGTCGCGAGCTGTTCTTGCGTCAGCGGGCGCCCGCTGGAGTGCTGGCGCACACGGCAGTGCATGACATCCTGGAGCATCGGATTCGTCGCAGTGGCCTGGAACTGTCGCAGTGCGGATCTCACGTATTGCGCCATTCGTTCGCTGTTCACCTGCTTCGCCAGGGCGTGCCGATCGGCAATATTGGGGATGCACTGGGCCATCGCGATAGCGACAGCACCGCCGTTTATCTCCGGTTGGCGATTGACGACTTGCGGGCGGTGGGTTTGCCCATACCCAAAATCGTGCGGCCGGCAAAACTGGATTCCTCGGGTTGGAAAGCAAAACTTCCCAAGTCTCGAGACGGAAAGAAGCGACCGCGATTGGCTCGAACACATTTGGCCAGTGGGTTGGCCGATTCACTCCGCACCTATCTGGCGACTCGCCGTGCATTGGGACGCCGCTTTACGATTGAAGAAAATATCCTCCGGCGCTGGGATGATTTCCTATGTCGTCATTACCGTGGAGCGCGGGTTGTTCGTGCTGAGATGTTCAATCGCTGGGCCCTGACCATGCCCGGGCTCTCTGCCAATGTAAGGCGGAGCCATCTGCGCGCGGTGCGTAATTTTCTTTTGTTTCATGCCCGCAATGATTCCAAAACCTATCTCCCCGACCTCGCCACGTTTCCGAAGCCCTGTTCCTATCTGACACCTCGGTTGGTGACCCCGGCCGAGATGGGCCGTGTGCTGGCCACTGCCGACCGGCTGCCTGCTTCACACACGAACCCCCTGCGCGCCCAAACTGTTCATTTGGCTTTGGTGCTGCTTTTCTGCTGTGGCTTGCGCCGGGGCGAACTCCTGCGTTTGCGACTGCGACACTTCGATGTCAAGGAGGCCGTCTTGCGGATTGAAGCGACCAAATTCCACAAGTCTCGGCTCGTTCCGGTAGCCGCGTCGGTCGCCCGGGAGTTGCACAGTTTCGTCGAGTTACGACGAAAGCATGGTCTGCCGGCACATCCCGACAGCCCGCTCTTGTGGAACGGCCGGCGCCCGCCTCCGGACGATTGTTATTGCGCCGTGTCTCTGAACACCAACTGGCAACAACTCTGTCTGGCTGCCGGGGTCCTCGATGGACGAGGTCGTCCGCCGCGGCTCCATGATTTACGCCACAGCTTCGCAGTATCGGCTTTGCACCGGTGGTATCAGCAGGGGGTGGAGGTTCAGGCCAAGGCTGAAGACAAAGGAGTGATTGAATTTCGCGACAAACCGAGCGATAAGGATTGGACTCGTTTCCTTCAGATGTCTGATCCGCAGTGCCGGATAAAATACTATGATAAAACAGCCGAGGAAATACCTCCTCATGGGGTGCCGAGTTTCGAGGAAGCAGAAAATCAGGCGCTTCGTTATTTCATCCTGCTTGGCGGAGACACAAATCAATTATCTGCTAGGCCATGGCCTCATACCGAATCAACTTATGAGACCCATGACCCGTCAGACGGAAAATTAATGGCCAAAGGCGTCAGCAGACGATGGGTCTGCTTATTCCGTCAACTTGATGGCATTCCGATCACTGGCAATTCGCTTTCGGTGGACTTTGGATGCGATGCGAAACCAATAATGCTGGAAATGAATTGGCCAGCGTTGAAGATCGCCAAACAAATCAAGATTGCAACCAAGGATGAGATTGTGGCGACTGTCAAAGACGGTAAGGCGTGGATTCAAATATCTCCGCCACCGCCTGAAGACATCACGACCGCGAAGTCTTACAAAATAAAAAATCTGGTCTTGTTGTACGCGCAAACAGCCAGCGACGGCGGAACGATCATGAAACCCTACGGCTCGCTGTTGGTAGAAGCTGACATGAGCGGACGACCGGTAAATTTTGTTGTCAACTGCCAGATCATTGCCGAGAAATAGCCGAAAGCACACACGCCGAGAGAATTGCGCCTGCGTATAAAAGGCAAAGCCCGGCTTGACTCGGAATTTTTGGCGCAATCTAATATGAGCAGAAGAACACATCCAAAATACTGGCGGATGCAATTACATCCGAGTTCTCCAAAGCGAGCCTCCTTTCACGCAATGGTGAGCTTGGCAGCTGGATTCATTGGCCTCGACTTTGATCACGATGTTGGCGACTTATTCCGTACGACTCAAGAGAAACTGCCGCATCCACAGCGCGACTACTGGGAATTTGCGCACGGAATGAGCATCGGCGATCAAGTGCTCATCATTTGCCACCATTTTCCATTCGCACTTGTGACTGTGGCAGGAGAATACAATTACATTCGAGAGAAAGTTCCAGAACTCGGAGTTTGGTTCAGGCATTTGCGACGGATCAAAGACATAAGCTTGTACGCGGACTATGTGACAAATGCCGCATCGTGGAAACAACTCCGAATGACCGATACGATTTCTCCACTTCATGACCCGAGCAAACCGTCATATCGGCTAATAGAGTCATGGCGGCAAAGTTGACCGGCAGGGAATTTTTAACGTTTGGCGCACCATTTGACGATCTGTCGGCAACCATCTCACACAGGTGGCGGAAAAGGAAAGAGGCCGGACACTACTCCGGCCTCAAATGAGAACACTACCAAAGTGCTCCAACGGCGACTTCAGATTAAAGCAAATGGAAATTGTCAGAAGTCACCATTTGTGGGGACAGCGGTCAAAAAAACGGTAATTCAAAGCCGATTTTTACCCACCGCTTTGGCTTTGACATTTTTTCGCAATTCCACTCGAACACGACGGCCTTCCTTGAAATGCCGTCACGCCAAAAAAGGTGGCTTCACCGAGGACCTTGTTGCCAAATCCCTATGACATTGCCAGCCAGGTCCCGGAATGTTGCTACCCAAAGGTTTCCCTCCTGATACGGCGGTTTGACGATCTCACCGCCACTGGCCCTGATCCGTTCGACCATTGCGTCGATGCCGTGGACGTAAATGTAGGGCAGGATGCCAGGCTCCTGGCACAACGCACGGCCCGTAATCCAAGCACCAGTCATGTCTCCGGTCGCATCCGTGAAGCTCAGGTGATCGTCGCTGCCGCCGCGAACTATCCAACCAAAGACGCTCGCGTAGAACTGGGCCGATCTCTGAACATTGCTGGCGGGAATCTGGATATACGAAAGGCGACCATGTCCGAATAAGTGCCGCCGTTCGGTTTCGGACCTTGAGGCAGACTGTTTGTTGTTCTCGTCCGTTGAACGGTACTCTCTCATCTTATCCTCGGTTCATGCACGGGATGCCGACTAACGTTTTGAGCCACGGCAACCGGCTACCATCTCAGCAAGTGCGTCCCAATCGACATATCACAAGCGGCTTGGCTGTCTCAAAGCCGGTTCCTACCGGCCGCTTTAACCTTGGCCCACCTGGCTTTCGCTGCCGCCGCTATTTTGGCTCTGCCTGCCGCCGACATTTTGCGTCTGCCAGTTTTCTTGCCGGTCGGGCTGGCAGCAGAACCGTTTCCAACCTCACGACCGCCCAACACCTTCGTCAGTTCGGCTTGAAGCGATTCAATTTTATCTTTGATTGCGGCAGCACGCCGCAGGTCGCTCGCTGATAGATTTGTCATAAGTAGTATTCGTTCCACGGAAGCGACATCTATCGCATGAATCGTTCGAGATGCCAAATCCGAAATTTGGCCCTGGTCACTGCCCATCGGCAACCTTTATCTGGTTAGCCGATTCCAAAATGATCTCGGGTTTGCCGCGGTACTCAGTAATAGTGCCACTGATTTCCACACTGCTGTTCTTGAATTTCTGCAAATCACCAAACGCGGCCATGTTGTCTGAGAAAATCACGGCGGTGAACGGTGCATTTCGCCCTGGCTGATCCAGGTCCAAAAAGGCAACTGTTGGCCGGATGGTCACTTGGGCAACTTTGCCGGTAACGACCATGTCCTCGTCATAAAACTTGGCTGCCTCCGCCGCGCCAATTTTCCTTGGCAGCCCAGTTGAGACAGCGGCACTCATATTTTCAGGCAAAGGCGGCACCGCTTTTCCATACTTCAGATGTTTTTGAATTTCGTCCGCGAGACGGTACCCGGCCAGTGCAGCCTGCTTTTCGGCGACCGCCTTCGCCGCCTTCGTATAACCTTCGGGCAGAGCGGGGGCTGAATCGGCTTCAATGCTGCCCTGCAATTTCCCGTGCAAGTATCCGTACTCGATTGCCAGTTCCCGGCTTTCCAAGCTCCACGAGTCAGGAGTTGTGTGCGCCTTCAATTCTGTCAGAGCGGTTCTGGGGAACTTGTGGTCGATCTCGACGGCATAATTATATTGCCTCCGGGGACTCGCCGAAGACCCGAGCAAGCTGTCCCAGATGGCATGAAGTCGGACTCCCGCCTGCGCTGGTTTTACATAAAAATCGTTGCCGCCTTTATCACCGTGCGGGTACGCATCTGAAAAATAGGACTCGCAGTGCAAGGGCTGGTGCATGTCGCCGATCAGGTGAACCAGGTACGACAGATACACCGCTCGTAGTTCCGGCTCGGCATTGGTATCGCTCA
>Ga0335085_10002940_pt1 | contig 30644 bp, 21 predicted proteins | sample Lox_Sample_45_FD_206712 | JGI IMG/M metagenome (GOLD analysis project Ga0335085, IMG submission 206712) | Soil microbial communities from Loxahatchee National Wildlife Refuge, Florida, United States - Lox_Sample_4.5 | ecosystem: Environmental > Terrestrial > Soil > Wetlands | place: USA... | reverse complement strand
GCTCGAGTGCCGCGAAGAGCGCGAGGAGGGTGAACACCGCTGCCATCAGCTCAGCCCGCCCCACCACCTGCGCGACCGCCTCGACGTGCAGAGGGTGGACGGCGAACACGACGCCCGCGACGAGCCCCGCCGTCGCATTGATCCAGCGCCGGGCCAGCACCGCCACGAGGACCGCAGCTCCGGCATGCCAGAGGATGTTGACCGCATGGAACAGCATCGGCCCGTCGAGGTGCCAGTCGAGCACGTAACTCGCCACGGTCAGGGGGCGGTAGAGATACGCCCCGTACTCGGGCGGCCAGTAGGCGCTCACGAACGTGCGCCACCACCCGTCGGACGAGTGAACCAGGGCGCTGCCGACGATGAGCTCGAGATCGTCGAACGCCCACCGGTTCCCGAGCGCGCCGAGGTACACCACGATCGCGCACGCGGCCACCACCGCGTATAGGCGCCGTCCCTGGGCGTCGATGTTCATCGCTGGTGTGCCCGCTGCGCGTGAGCCAGGAGTGTGTCCGCCACGGCGGCGTCGCCGAGCCGCCGCGCGAAATCGGCCTCGAGCTGGTAATCGTGCAAGCAGGAGTCACAGACGCGATCGGCATGATCCAGCAGGTCGGTTGCGAGAGCCGTATCCCCCACCTTCAGCGCTGCGTGAGCGGCCACCACGTAGGAACGGGGATCAAAGGGGACGATGCGGATTGCGACCTGGGCAGCCTGCAGGGCCTTGTCGTCCTGCCCCTGCATCAGGAACAGCGACGCGGAGAGCATGAAGCCGACGTAGGAGTGCGGGGAATCCCTGACGATACTCCGGATCACCGAGTCCTCATCCCGCCACACCGGCACACGGAACGCCGTTCGCGCTCCGCCCAGCAACGCGACGGCCGACACGAGCAGCGCAAGCCGCCGGCCCCGCAGCGGCGCCGCCAATGCCCCCGCTGCCATCGCGAACCCCGCGGACGGCAGGTACAGGGTCCGCTCGGCCAGGAGCACCCCGATCGGGAAGAACAGATTCGCTACGGGCGCGAAGGCGAGTCCGAGCCAGGCGAGCCCCAGCGCTTCGACGGGCCTGCCCCGCCGGCGGGCGAGCACGAACCAGACCACCCAGGCGGCGAGCGACACCACACCGGCGATGCACCGCCCGTCGAACACGCTCGCGACGGCGGTGCGCTCGGCCGGCGAATAGTCCGCCCGCAGCTTGATCGGCACGAGGAGCAGCCGTGTGACATCCCTCAGGCTGGCGATCGCCGTGAGCCGGATCGTCGAGGGCGGCTGTTCGACGAACACCGGCGCGACGAACGGCGGATAGGGATGCAGCACATTCTCCCTGAGGAGTGCGTAGCCGATCCCGGCGACGGCCCATGCCCCCGCGAACGCAGCCACCCGGCGCGGAGCCGGCCGCCCCACCCCAAGCAACCACGCCGCGCCGACGAGAGCCGGTGCCATCACCGCATTTTCCTTGCTGAGCAGCCCGAGCAGCCAACAGACCGTGCTCCACACGACGCTGTGCCGCTCGACCGCTGCAAATACGGCGAGCAGCGTGAACGCGGTGGCCATCACCTCCGCGCGGCCCACAACGCTCGCCACTGCCTCGACGTGTACGGGGTGAACCGCGAACAACACACCGCCGACGAGCGCGGCCGCCGGCCCGATCCAGCGATGGAGCAGCGCCGCGACGAGCACCGAGGCGCCGGCGTGCCACACGACGTTGAGGGCGTGAAACCAGATTGCACCGTCCACGTGCCAGTCGACGACGAAGCTCGCGATCGTAAGGGGCCGGTACAGCTGGCCGCCCTGCTCCCCGAGCCAGTAGGGTCTCAGGAACGCGCGCCACACGCCGCTCCACGAGTGAACCATGTTGTTGTTCGTGACGATCTCGAGATCGTCCCAGGCGAAGGCATTCCGAAGCGCACCGATATAGACGACGACGGCGCAGGCGCCGACCGCCAGGTAGACCCGCCTAGGGGCCATTGCGCACGCTGAACAAGGCGCCGCCGTCGGACCAGCGGCGGACCAGGGCATACCGCTCCGGGTAGGCGGCCAGCAGGCGCTGCAATTCCGGGAGCGCACCCTCATCTCCGGCTGCGACGAGCAGGTGTGTCACGCCCTGGCGGTCGAGGTACGCCCGATGAACGACCGGGGGCGGCTCGAGCACGGTCCGGCCACGCAGGCGATAGAGGTACAGCGGCACTGCGGGTCTGCGCGTGTAGAGCCAGATGAGCGGATCATGATCGGTCGCAACGACTGCACCTGCGGGGAGGGAGTCGAGAACCGGGAGCACGCCCTGCAGGTTCTCGGACATCCGTCTGGCGGCAAGGTCCCACCACCGGTCTGCGAAGCCCCGCGTCTCGTAGCGCGTGTAGCCGACGATGAGAATGGCCGCAAGGACCGCGATGGGCACGCGCAGGGCCACGTGACGCGATAGCGCAACGGCGCCGCTGACCCATGCGAGTGCCAGCCACGGAAGCACCGCCCAGAGGAACCGATCGGGGGGGACGGGCCAGCAGGCCAAGATCGCAAGGTAGAGCACGAGGGCCGTACCGATCGCCGAGCGGCGAACAATGCCGGCCAACCCGTAGAGGCCGACGCCGAGCGCCGTGAAGCCGCAGACGTAATACGCGGTGCCTGTCAGCGCCCAGCTCAACGTCAGCACGCCGAGTGGACGGGCGAGGTCGGCCACGCGCGTGCCGATCACCGCGGTGCCGGACCCCCGGACCAGCTCGAGGTAGGAGCCGTAGTCGGACGCGAGCACTGGGTCGATTCCGCTCCGGTGGACGGCGACCCAGGCGCCCCAGCCGACGCCGGCGATGACAGGCGGGAGGGCGGCAAGCGCGACACGGCGCCAGCCGGCAGCGCGCCCTTCCCGCGCTCCGCGCACGTGCATCGCATAGATCCACAGGACGACCGCGGCGGCAACCGCAGCCCCGAGGGAGCGATCGAGGAGCGCGAGCGCTGCGGCGACCCCGGACAGGAGCGCCGCTACGTCGGCCGAGCGACTCGCCGCCTGCGGCGGCCTGTCTGCAAAGATCACCGCGACCACGACCAGCAGCGTGAACACGGGCTCGGAGAGCAGGACGGTCAACACTGTGAGGCAGGGGATCGCGAGGCCGGCTGCGACCACGGCGAGTGCGGCGAGCCAGGCAGGCCCGCCGATCAGGCGGGTGCGCACGGCGTGCCAGACGATCAGCCCGGACGAAGCGGCGGCACAGATAACGTTGCAGCCTTTGCCGACGAGCGCGGCCGTCGGTACCGAGAGGAGGCCGAATAGCGGCGACAGCATCAGGGGGTAGAGCGGCGGATAGTGCACCGCCACGGGAGTATGCGGCAGGTTGGGATGTACATACCCCATTCCATGGGCCAGCGCCCACGCGAGACTCGCATACTGGCCGTCATCGTAGAAGACGCCGACGAGGTGATGATTCCACGTCAGCGCGCCGCCGACGAGCCCGATCGCGGCGGCGGCGAGCCCGGCGCGGGCGGGGGTCAGCATGGAACGCTCACGAGCGACGGTCCGCCTGGTGTGCGGCGAGATGCTGCATCAGCCAGTCGGACCACGCGGTTTGGCCGCGCCAGCGCGCCTCCAGCGCCGCCGCCTGAAAGAACGTATCGCAATGCACGCAGGTCGAGTCGATGTGCGCGACCAGTGTGTCGACGAGCGCGGGACGGCGCAGGCGATACGCCACCTCCGCAGCATGCAGGGTCAGCCGATTATCGGTAGGGAGGATTCGGGCGGCGCGGCGGTAGGCCTCGAGCGCGTCGTCGAAGCGACCCTCCAGCTGCGCGTAGCCGGCGGCGACCGCCGGTCCGAAGTACGAGCGCGGGGAGTCCCGCACGACACTCTCGTAGACCGTCGCCGTGCTCTCCCACACCGGTACCCGCAGGGCGGCACGCACCGCGCCTGCGGCCACCGCTAGCACCACGGCCGCATCGGCGAGCCGCCTGGCGCCGCTGGCGGCTCCCGCCCGCCAGGCCGCGAGCCCCGCGCCTGCCGCGAGTGCGAGGCCAGCGGACGGCAGGTAAAGCGTCCGCTCTGCCACGAGCACGCCGGACGGAAACAGCAGGTTCGCCACCGGCGCGAGCGCAATCCCGATCCACGCGACCCCGAGCGCTTCGACGCGGCGGCGCCTGCGCCACAAGAGCCACACCAGCCCGCTCCACGCCACCAGGCACACGAGCCCCACTAGGAACCGCGGGTCGGCTGCGCTCGTCACGGCCGTGCGCTCCATGGGGGAGTAGTCGGCCCGTAGGCGGAGAGGCAACAGGAGGAGTCGGGCGACATCGGCGAGCGCTGCGACGGCGGTGAGCCGTACCGTGAGGGGGGACTGGCCGAGGAATACAATGGCCGTGCCGGCGGTCACCGGGTACGGCCGAAAGACAACGTAGCGAAGCAGCGCATACGCCGAGCCCATGACGCACCACACGCCGACGTACGCCATCATGCGCCGTTGTGCAGGGCGCCGCAGCCCGAGCAACCACGCGGCCGCGACGAGCGCCGGTACGACGATTGCGTTCTCCTTGCATAGCAGGCCCAGGGCCCATGCGACGGCGCTCCCCGCGAGATTATCGCGCTCGAGCGCGAGCCACACGGCGAGTATCGCCAACAGCGCGGCCGCGAGCTCGGCGCGCCCCACGACGTTGGCCACCGCTTCGACGTGCACCGGATGCACAGCGAACAGGGCGCCGGCGATGCAGCCGGCGGCGACCCCCGCCCAGCGCTGCGCCACCAGAGCCACGGCCGCGCTGACCAGGGCATGCCACACGATATTGACGCCGTGGAGCCACCAGGCCTGCCACGGCGCAATGAGCCAGTCAAGTGTGTAGCTCGCCAGCATCAACGGACGGTAGAGATGGCCGCCGTGCGGCGGCGGCCAGTAGGGGACCGCGAAGGCCCGCCAGAAGCCGCTCGCCTGGTGCACCAGGGTGTTGTCCTCCACGAGCGGCACGTCGTCCCAAGCGAAGCCGTTCGCGAGGGCGCCAAGGTAGACGACCGCCGCAAGCCCCGCGACGGCGGCCGCCAGCCGCCGCTCAGCAGCGCCCGTTAGGGCCGCCGCCATGCACCGCCGGGCGGGAACAGATTGTATCGGAGAATGTGGAACAGCGCCGCGACGCCATCGCGCCACGTGATCTTCTTGCCCTCCGCGTAGGTGCGGCCGCTGTAGGAGATCGGCAACTCCCAGATGCGCGCGCCCGCCTGCGCGAGCCGCGCGGTGATCTCCACCTCGAACCCGAAGCGGTCGGCCGTGAGCGGCAGGCGCTTGAGGAGGTCCGTGCGGACCAGCTTGTAGCACGTCTCCATGTCGGTGAGGTTGAGATTCGTGAACATGTTCGACAACAGCGTGAGGACCTGGTTGCCGACGGCGTGCCAGAAATACAGGACGCGATGCGGGCCGCCCTGAAAGCGCGAGCCGAACACGGCATCAGCCCGCCCGTCGACGATCGGCTTCAGCAGGCCGGGCAGGTCGCCCGGGTCGTACTCGAGATCAGCGTCCTGGATCACGATGACGTCGCCGGTCGCGATGGCGATCCCCGAGCGGATCGCGGCGCCCTTGCCGCGATTCACGGGGTGCCGTTCCAGGGCATCGAGGCGGCCGGCGGCGCGGAGGCGCTCGAGCACCTGGCCGGAGCCGTCCTGCGAGGCATCGTCGATCGCGATCACTTCGAGTGACAGCGCAACGGAGCGCACGCGGTCCACCACCGCTTCGATCGTCCCCGCCTCGTTGTAGACCGGGATGAGTACCGACAGCCTCACGCCTCCGTCCCCGTCCCCACCTTGGCCCCACCGTCGTAGCGGCTGAGCTTGCGATACAGGGTCGACGGGTCGATGCCGAGCACTTCGGCCGCGCGGGTCTTGTTACCACCCTCGCTTTGCAACACCCATGTGATGTAGGCCTGCTCGATCACATCGAGCGTGGGATTCAGGTGCGGGCGCTCGGCGACGAGGGGCTGCGCCCGCGGCTCGCTGATCTTGGCCGGCATGGCAGCGAGACCGATCGTCTCGCCCTTGGTGAGCACCCCGGCCCGCTCGAGCGCGTTCTCCAGCTCGCGCACGTTGCCCGGCCAGTCGTAGGCCATGACGGCATTGAACGCCTCCGCGTCGAGCCGCTTCGGGGGCTCGCCGCTCTCGCTGGCGATGCGAGCGAGGAACGCCTCGACGAGAATCTCGATGTCATCCCGCCGGTCGCGGAGCGGCGGCAGGTGCATCGCGATCACGTTCAGCCGGTAGTACAAGTCGGTGCGGAAGCGGCCGCGCTTGATGTCCTCCTCGAGGTCGCGGTTCGTCGCCGCGACGACGCGTACGTCCACCGGGATCGCCTCGGTGCCGCCGACCGGAATGGCCTCCCGCTCCTGGAGCACCCGGAGCAGTTTCACCTGCGTCGCGGGCGACATCTCGCCGATCTCGTCCAGGAAGAACGTGCCGCCACGCGCGGCGGCGAAGAGGCCCTGCTTGTCGCGCACCGCGCCGGTAAACGAGCCCTTCACGTGCCCGAACAGCTCCGACTCGAGCAGGCTCTCGGGAAGCGCACCGCAGTTGATGGAGAGGAACGGCCCGTCGCTCCGCGCCGAGAGCTCGTGGATGTAGCGCGCCATGACCTCCTTGCCGGTGCCGGATTCTCCCTGGATCAGCACCGTGCTCTCTGTGGGTGCGACCTGCTCCGCCAGGCGCAGCACGTCCAAAAAGGAGCGAGCCTTGCCGAGGGGTTTCTCCAGGCCCGAGCGCTCACGGCGGCGGATCTCCTGCTTGAGCTGCTTGTTCTCCGCCTTGAGCCGCCGCACCTCGCCCGCGCGGCGACACAGCGCGACGATCTCGTCATTGGAGAAGGGCTTCTGGACGTAGTGGAACGCCCCCTCGTTCACCGCCTGAATCGCGCTCTGCAGCGATGCCTGCGCGGTCATGAGGATGACGGGTGTCTCGGGGTCCTGCTCCTTGACCGCCGCCAGGATTTCAATGCCGGTCACACCGGGCATCTTGATGTCGGTCAACACGATGTCGGGTGCGGCGGCCTTGATCTGCTCAAGGCCAGCCTTGCCCCCTTGGGCCGTGACCACGTCGAACCCCTCGTTCTTCAGCAGGATGCGAAGGGTGTCGAGGATACCCTGCTCGTCGTCGACGACGAGAATCGAGGGCTGTGCGCTATCGTGCATGTTTCGCAACCTCTTTGCGACCAACGGATTACTGGAAAAAGCCGAAGGGGCGCCGCGCTAAGATTGGGAATTGTCTCGCAGAGTGCAAGACGGAGGGGAGCTTATGCGAGAGCTGGGGCCGCCTGCAGCACCCGAGCCGTTGCGGGAAAGTACACCGTGAAGGTCGTCCCCCGCCCCGCCGCGGACTGGACCATGACGATCCCCCGGTGCGCATCGACCGCCCGCTGGACGATCGCCAGCCCGAGCCCGGTACCACCCCCCCCAGCACGACCAGTGACGAACGGCTCGAACAGGCGGGCCCGGACGCTGTCCGGAATGCCCGGACCGTTGTCGCTGACGCGCAGGAACACCGGGTTCTCGATCCCCGCGCCGGCGGGCAGCTCTCGCGCGTCGGATCGGCCCGTCCGGACCGTGACCTGCGCCCCCGGGCCTGAGGCCTGGACGGCGTTCAGCACCAGGTTGGACACGACCCGGTGCAAGAGGTCCTCGTCCCCTTCCATCGATGTGAGCTCTCCCTCGAGGGTGATGCGTGCGTCCGGGGGGCAGTCGGGGTGCTCCCGCACCACGCGCACGGCCGCCGCTGCGACGCGCTGAAGGTCGAGGGGGCGGCATTCGGTAACGCGGACCCGTGAGAAATCGAGGAATTCCGACAGGAGGCGCGTGAGCCGGTCGCTCTCGCGCACGATCAGTCCCGCCAGCACGTGGTCGTCGGCGCTGGAGCGCTTGGGGCGGGCCAGCTGCTCGACCGACGAACGGATGGATGCAAGCGGGTTCTTGATCTCGTGCGCCAGACTAGCCGACAGCTCGGCCACCGCCTCGAGCCGCTCCGTGCGGAGATGCAGCTCCTCCAACCGCTTGGAATCGGAGATGTCGGTGAAGATCGCCGTCACGCGCGGGGGCCCGGCGGGGGGCGCCTCGAGAGTGGTGGTCGTCACGCCGATCGTGAAGGTTCGGTCGGGGCGGCGCACGGTTGCCTCCACTCGCATGGCGCGGACGCCGCGTCGGGCCGTCGCCGTGATTGCAGCCCAGAACTCGGGGGCGATGCGGGCGAACTCGGGCATGATCGGCCGGGTGCGCCAGTCGCGCTCCTGGAAGCCCAGCACGTGTTCGGCGGCGGGATTGCAGTAGAGCAGCCGGCCATCGCCGTCCACAGTCACGACACCGGTGGGAATGTTCCGGAGCACGTCAGATGCTTCGAGCCTCGCCTGCCGCAGCTCGCCCGCGAGCGCCACCCGCGCCGCTTCCATCACGGACACCCGGCTCGAGAAGTAGGCCGTCACGGCGGCGACCGCCGCGAACAGCGCCAGCTGAATCCCGATGTTCGGGGTCATGGCGGTATGGTGCCCGAAAAAAACGTCGGCGAAATACACGATGCCGACGAGGACGGTGACGAGACCCGTGTTGGCGGGCGGCATCAGCACCGCGGTGACCGCGATCAGAGGCACGTACAGGGAGGTGAAGTCGCTCTGGGGGCCGCCCGTAATATGGACCACGGTGGTGACCAGCGCGATGTCGAAGAGCGCCTGGCCGTACACGAACGTGACCCCCGGCGCGCGTCCCCGGACGTGCGTGTGCCAGTAGGAGGCGATGGTCACGACGACCGCCGCGACCAGGAGGAGCGAAGCGACGAGGATGTCTTCCGGGGTGGCGACGGTGACCCGAAGAGCGGCGCTCAGGTAGATCGCCGTCGCGACGCACATCCGCCCGATGTACACTGAGCGGAGCAAGGCCTGGGGACTCGGAATCGCCGACGCCTCGGGGCGGCGGCCGAGCCAGCTCACGCGCCGCGCTCTCGCCTAGCGGCCGGTGGCCGGCGGCGTGGAGCCCCCGTCACGCGGCCCCTTACCACCCCGCCGCTTTGCCTTCAGCCGTTTGCGACGCCGGCTGTTCCCATAGGTGCCGCGGAAGATCTTGCCCCGCGTACTGCGGATGTCGCCCTTGCCCATGTCGTCCCCCTGCCGATGCGGTTGCCCGGTAAGGTATGGTCCCGCCCCCACGCGAACCAGCGGGCGGCGCGGAGGTTAGATTCTGGTCTATGAACTGCCATGCATGCGGAGCGGCGATTGCGCCAACGGCGCGATTCTGCCATAAGTGCGGCGCGCCGATTCAAGGCGCGCGTCAGACGGGGTGGCGCGTCGGCCTCCCGTGGGCCGTCGCAGGTGCCGCGCTGGGCGCCTTGATCGCCGTCGTGGGGATGCGGCTGGGGGAGCACTCCGGAGGCGGCTCGTTCGACGCCGCGGGCGGCCCCCCTCAGGGAATGGGAGGCGGCGGTCCCAGCGGTCCCAGCGCCCCCATGTTCGGCGGCGGGGGAGGCGGGGGCGGTGGAGGCGCGCCGCCCGACATCAGCCAGATGTCGCCGGAAGAGCGGGCCACCCGGCTGTACAACCGCATCATGACGCTGCATTCGGCGGGGAAGACCGACAGCGCGGAGTTCTTCCTGCCGATGGCGTTGCAGGCGTACGCCATGCTTCCCGAGCTCAGCATCGATGCGCGCTATCACGTGGGGGTGCTGCAACTCACGGGTGGCGACGCCGCGGGGGCGCTGGCCCAGGCCGATACCATACTCAAGCTCGCGCCGACGCATCTCTTCGGCTTCATGCTCCGCGCGCGCGGGTACGAGTTGCGCAAGGATCCGCGCGGCGTTCAGCAGGCATATCAAGGGTTCCTGCGCAACGAGGCTGCCGAGCGCGCGCGCAAGCTACCCGAGTACGCCGACCACGCGCAGAATCTCGATGCGTTCCACCAGCAGGCCAGCGAGGCCACGCGCGCGGGGAGAGCGGGGACCTAGCAGCCCGTTCCCCTTCCCCTCCCGGTCCTACTGAACCGCGTTGACCATGTCGAAGATGGGCAGGTACATCGCGACCACCATGCCGCCGACGATCACGCCCAGCACGACGATCATGATCGGCTCCATCAGCGAGAGCAGCGCGCTGACGGCGGCGTCCACCTCTTCGTCGTAGAAGTCGGCGATCTTCGAGAGCATTTCGTCCAGACCGCCGGTCTGCTCACCGACGGCGATCATGGAGATCACCATCGGCGGGAAGACTTTCGACTTCTGCAGAGGCGCCGAGATCGTCTCGCCGCCCGCGATCGAGGCTCGGGACTCCATGACGGCGTTGTGGATCACCATGTTCCCGGCGGTCCGGGCGGTGATCTCGAGGCCGTCGAGAATGGAGACGCCCGACGAGATGAGGGTGCCGAGGGTGCGGGTGAACCGGGACACGGCGGACTTGCGGATGAGATCGCCGAGCACCGGCGTGTGCAGCAGCAGGGTGTCGATCTGGAGCTTGCCCGGGGGCGTCTGGTAGTAGCGGCTGATGCCGAAGCCGATTCCTGCGATCGTGGCGCCGATGGCCCACCAGTAGTGCTTCAGGAGGTCGCTGGCGCCGATCACGATGCGCGTCGGCAGCGGGAGCTCGAGGTTGACCGACGCGAACATGTTCTGGAACGTCGGGATCACGAAGATGAGCAGCACGGTCACGGCGATGGCGGCGACCGACATGATCACCGCGGGATAAACCATCGCGCCCTTCACTTTGCGGACGATCGCGTCGTTCTTTTCGAGGAACTGGGCGAGCCGCAGCAGAATGGTGTCGAGAATACCGCCCGCCTCGCCGGCCGCGACCATGTTGACGTACAGGTCGCTGAAGGCCTTGGGATGCTTGCGGAGGGCGTCCGCGAGCGTGTGCCCGCTCTCCACGTCGTAGACGACCTGGCGCGTCACGTCGGCCAGCGCCTTGTTCTCGGTCTGCTGGGCCAGGATGTCGAGCGCCTGGACCAGCGGCAGGCCGGCGTTGATCATCGTCGCAAACTGGCGGGTGAGCACGACGATATCACGCGTCTTGATGCCGCTGCCCAGCTTGAAGCTGATCTTGAACTGTTTGGGCGCCTGCCGCACCTGCACCACGAGCATGCGGTTCTTCCGCAGGTGCGCGACGACGTCGTCCTTCGACGGCAGGTCGACTTCGCCTGACTGCAGCTCCCCTTTCAGGGTGCGCGCAGTGTACTGGAATACCGGCATGACGTCCTCCCGTACGCCCTAGCGGCGGGCGACCACCTTCTGTTGTCCACCCGTCGGCGTGCTTGCCGCCGAGAGGGCCTCTCGCTCGTCGATCGGCGGCTCGCCGATCATGCGCAGGAACTCGTTCGGGCTCGAGCTGACGCGCAGGCATTCCTCCTTCGCCACCTCGCGGCCCATGTAGAGCTGGTAGAGCGAGTCGTTCAGCGTCTGCATCCCGTATTTCTTCCCCGCCTGCATCGACGATTCGATCTGGTGCACCTTGTCATCCCGGATGAGGGCGCGGATCGCGGGCGTGCAGATCATGATCTCGGCCGCCATCACGCGGCCCCGGCCCGTGACCTTCTGCAGCAGGGTCTGGGTGACCACGCCTTCGAGCACGAAGGCGAGCTGCGCGCGGATCTGCGATTGCTGGTGCGCCGGGAAGATGTCGATGATGCGGTTGATGGTCTCCGCAGCGGAGTTCGTGTGCAGAGTCGCGAAGGCCAGGTGGCCCGTCTCGGCGATGGTGAGCGCGGCCTGTGTCGTCTCGAGGTCACGCATCTCGCCCACCAGCACGACGTCGGGGTCCTGGCGCAGCGCGTACTTGAGCGCCGCCGCGAAACTGTTCGTGTCGGTCCCGACCTCCCGCTGATTGACGATGCAGGCCTGGTGCCGGTGGATGAACTCGATCGGGTCTTCCACCGTGATGATGTGCCCCTTGAGCTCGCGGTTGACCTTGTCGATCATCGCGGCGAGCGTCGTGCTCTTGCCCGACCCGGTGGGTCCGGTGACCAGGACCAGCCCCCGCGGCCGTTCGGCCAGCTTGGCGACGACCTGGGGCAGTCCCAGGTCCTCGAAGGTGCGCACGTTGAACGGAATCTGCCGGATCACGAGCGAGACGCACCCGCGCTGCTTGAAGCAGTTGCCGCGGAAACGGGCGAGGTTCTGGATTCCGAAGGAGAAGTCGAGCTCGCTTTCGGTCTCGAAGCGCTTCTTCTGGCTCTCCGTGAGGACCGAGTACGCCAGCGAGAGCGTGTCCTTGGGGGTCAGGACCTCCGCCGTGGAGGCGTTCCCGATGTCACCGTCGACGCGGAGCTTGGGCCGCTCACCCGCCACGATGTGAAGGTCGGAGGCGTCCTTTTCGATCATCTCTTCCAGGAGCGCCCGGAGGTTCACCGTCATGCCGCCGTCTCCTTCACGACTTCGTCGAGTGTGGTAATGCCGCGCTTCACCTTGAGCATCCCGTCCATCCGCAAGGTGAGCATGCCTTCCTTCACGGCTTGCTCCCGCAGCTCCTCGGTTGACCCGCCCTTGAGCACCAGGCGACGCAGGTGGCTGCTCATGAACATGACCTCGTAGAGCCCCTGACGACCCTTATAGCCGGTCTCGTTGCACGTGTCGCAGCCCTGCCCCTTGAAGTAGATGGACTTGGCGGCCTCGGCAACGGGGATGCCGAGAGAGTGCAGCTCCTCTTCGGAATATTTGTGCTCCGCCTTGCAGTTGCCGCAGATGCGCCGCACCAGCCGCTGGGCCACGATGATGTTCACGGCGCTCGCCACGTTGAACGGCTCGATGCCCATGTCGATCATGCGCGTCACGGTGGACGGGGCGTCGTTCGTATGCAGGGTCGACAGCACCAAGTGGCCCGTGAGCGCGGCCTTGATCGCGATGGATCCGGTTTCCATGTCCCGGATCTCGCCGACCATGATGATGTTCGGATCCTGGCGGAGGAACGCCTTCAGCGCCGCCGCGAACGTCATCCCGACTTCGTTCCGCACGAGCACCTGATTGATACCCATCAGGTTGTACTCGACCGGGTCCTCGGCGGTCATGATGTTCACTTCCATCGTGTTGATGCGGGACAACGCCGAGTACAGCGTGGTCGTCTTGCCGGACCCCGTCGGGCCAGTGACGAGCACCATCCCATAGGGATTGAGAATCGCCCGCATGAGATCCTGCTCGGCCTTGGCCTCGAAACCGAACTTCGTCAGATCGAGCGCCAGGTTGCCCTTGTCGAGGATGCGGAGCACGACCTTCTCGCCGAACAGCACCGGCAGCGTCGAGACGCGGAAGTCGATGACCCGCGCACCCATCTTCAGCTTGATGCGGCCGTCCTGCGGAATGCGCCGCTCGGCAATGTTCAGGGCCGCCATGATCTTCACGCGTGACGTGAGGGCGGCCCGCATCTTGATCGGCGGCTTCATGACTTCCTGCAGCGCCCCATCGATCCGATACCGCACCCGCATCTCGTGCTCGAACGGCTCGATGTGGATGTCGGACGCGCCGCGGTTCACCGCATCCGTGAGCAGCCCGTTGATGAGCTTGACGACGGGGGCGTCGTCGGCGAGGTCCGTCGCCTTGACGTCCTCGTCCTGCGATTCCTCGACGACCTCGAGGTCTTCCGCCGCCTCGACGCTCTTCAAGAGGCTCTGCAGCCGCACGTCGCCCTGCTGATAGTACCGCTCGATCGCGTTGCGCAGCGTGTACTCCCCGGCGATGACGGGGAAAACGTCGCAGCGCGTGATGAACTTGATGTCCTCGATCGCGGTGACGTTGTTCGGGTCGACGATCGCGATCGTGAGCGTCCGCCCCTCACGCTTCAGAGGGAGGACGGTGTGCTTCAACGCGATGTCCGCGGGGAGGAGTTTCAGAATCCTCGGCTCCACCTCGAAGCGCGAGAGATCGACCGCCGGCATGCGGTACTGGCGAGCCAGCATCTTCGTGACCTCGGTTTCCTCGATGAAGCCGAGTTTCACCAAGGTGTAACCCAGGCGCATCCCCGAGTTCTTCTGCTCGAAGAGGGCCTTCTTGAGCTGGTCCTGGGTGATCAGGCCTTCGCGGACGAGGATATCACCCAGCTTGTCCGAGGTGGCAGCTGCGGTCGCCGTATGCAACTCGTTGAAATAGAACGACCTAAAATAGGTCCCGGCGAGGTTGTGTCAAGGCGCGGGCGGAATTGCCCCCGAAAAGGTGACAAAAGAACGCACCGCGTCGAGGAGGCGGGGACCGACGCCCGGCACGCTGTCCAGGCGCTCGAGGCTGCCGAACGGCCCATGTTCGGTGCGCCATGCGACGATCCGCTCCGCCAGTCCGGGCCCGACGCGAGGCAGCCGCGTGATCTCCGTCACGTCGGCATGATCGAGGTCCACCCGCTCGCCGGGCGCGAGCGGGCGGGAGAGGCGCGCCGCGGCATGCGCCCGCTGCGTCAGCCCGCCGGACGGCGGCGTATCGACCGGCGTGAAGCGGACGTCCCCCGGCGCGTCTCCCGGATCGGGCTTGCCAGCAGGTGAGAGCCCGAATCGCACGCCCGCTCCCACCAAGGCCAGTGCGCTGAGCAGCAGCGCGGCACGACGGTCGTCCATGGCGCAATGGTATGCACGACGCGCTTCCCGCGCCGGATCGTAAGAATTCGACGTGTACGAAAGAAGTGCGTGGGGACGTGGGCGCCCCACATCCCCAGGCCTCTAGGGTTGGCGCGCGAGAGCGACCGCCACATCCCCGACAATCTGCAGGGACGCCGCGCTCACCTTGTCGATCGTGTCGTCGGTCGTGTGCCAGTAGGGATAGTCGAAATCGACGACGTCGATCGCATGCACGCCGGCGCGCTGGAGCGACACGTGGTCGTCGATCAGCGTGTGCTTGACCCCTGGGAGGAAGTAGCGCCCGTATCCCAGCTCGCGCGCCACGCGCCACACGCGATCCACGACTTCGGGGGCCATCATCTGGGAGTTGCCCTCATAGTAGATGTCGAGATTCTTGTCCCCGACCATGTCGAACAGGACCGCGTAGATCGGCGGGTACCCGGCGGGCTGGTGCGCCGCAAAGTACCGCGAGCCGATGAGGACATCGGTCGAGTCCGCGAAATCGCCGTAGTCCTCGCCGTCCACGAACAACAGGTCCACGCCGACGGCGGGCGGCTTGGCTTTGAGCGCATCGGCAACGCCCAGCAGCACGGCGACGCCCGAGGCTCCGTCGTTCGCGCCCGGAACCGGCATGCGTTGCGCCCCCAGATTCGCGCTCTGGTCGGCGTGCGGGCGCGTGTCCCAGTGCGCGAGGAACAGCACCCGTTCGGTGGCTGCCGGGCGAAACCGCGCCAGCAGGTTGCGCAGGTGGAGCGTCACCTTGCGGCGAGTGACGTGGGTGAATTCCTGCACGACGACGGTGTCGGCGCTCGCCCGCACGCGCCCGAGAATCCAGTCGGCCGTCTGCTCGTGGGCCGGGGTTCCGGGAATGCGCGGCCCGAAGGCGACCTGCTGGCGCAGGTACTCGAACGCCTGCTCACCCTTGAACTCGTGCCCGCCCGAGCCGGCTCCGGATCCCGGACGGCACGCGAGCGCGAGCCCCACGAGGGCGAGTCGTGCCGCGCGCGTCACTTGATCTGCCCGACGTTGGTCGAGAAATTCACGAACAAGGTGACGGCGATCTGCGCGGTCCGCTGGTTCGTCTGGAGCGCCTCGTTCAGCGTGTATGCCATCTGGAACCCCGCCGTGAGAGAGGGAGGGAAGGATGTGTCGAGGGTAACCTGCGCTTGACTCTGCTTGGTGTCCACGTAGGGGACGCAGACCGCCTGTGACGCCGTCTCGAGGCAGGTCGTATTGGCGCCCGCGTGATAGTGAGCGTTGGCCCGGATCGCGCCCTTGAACCCCATGAGCCCCGGGGACCGGAACGAGAACGCGAGGGAAGCGTTCTCCTGGGTGGCGCTGGTGTGGAACAGATTGCCGGCGTTGAGGGCGTCGCTGCTGGTCTGCGCGAGGTCGTAGGAGGTGGAGACGCCCCCCGGCCACGTAACGGTGATCGATGGTCCGAGGACGCGCTCGGTCGTCTGGGTGCTCGCGACGGTCGTGCCGCCGCCGAACAGCGCCTGGGCAGCGTTGGTCTCACGGTTCTGGTAGGTGAAGCGGGCAGAGAGTCCGCGAATGATTCCTCGACTGGAAGGCGGCAGATTCCAGGTCGCGACTCCCGAGGGCCATTCCCGAACGGTGGTCTCGAGTGGAACCTGCTCGCCGCCGCGGACCACCCAGGTGGTGCCGCGGTTTTGCTGATAGTTCGCCGTGAGGCGCAGGCCGAGCACCAGGTCCACCGCTCCGGCCGCATTGAGCGACAGGTTGTCCGATGCGGAGCCCGCGAGCAGGCCCTGCTGCTGGCGGAATGCATCGATGCCGCCGAGGCCGAGCTGATAGCTCAACGGCGGGAGGTCGGGGGCGGCGAAGTAGGTCGAGGCGTAGCCGCGCCCATAGGACACGTCCAGGTTCGAGAGGCGGCCGAGCAGCTGCGTCGCGGTCGCTTTCTCGCCGAACAGGTGTTGGCCGAGGCGATGCGCGTCGAGCTGCGCGCCGACGTTCGCCCGGCGGGCGTTGCTGTAGGCGGCGGGGACGTGAAACCCTCCCGCCGTGTCGCCGATATCGCGCACCGGGGCGGGCGCGTTGGGGTCGCGGCTGAAGGTGAATACCGTCGTGACCGTGAAGCGCGGGCGCAGCCAGTCGCCGACGCGGGGAGTCAGTCCCACGAACATGTTGACGGCGCGCTGCGTCTCGAGCCCCGCGTTCAGGCCGACGAACGTCTGGCTCTCCTGGCTCACGAGGCGCCCGCGCGTCGTCGAATCGCCGTAGTCGTGGAGATCGCGCCCGGTGCTGAACGACCCGCGCACCTGCAGGGCGTTCACGGGAACGAAGTCCAGGCCGGCAGAGGTGCGCCACAGCTTGCTCTGCGACAGCGCGGGGGCAAGGAGCGAGTCGGACGGCAGCGCAATCGGAACGCCGTAGGTGAAGCGTGAGCCGTCCGTGCCCAAGAGGCTCGTTTGCAGGCGCACCGCGGTGGGCGTCACGCGCACGCGCCCGAGCTTGACGGCGCCCGGCGCGAGGGAGTAGTCGAGCTCTCCGGCGTAGGAGGACGCCTTGGCGAACGTGAGGTCGCTGCGCGTCGAGCCGTCGAGGTAGGAGCCCGACAGCGCGAAGGGGTCGAGCAGGTATCGCAGCAGGGGGCTGCTCGAGCGTCGTGCGTGGCGCAGCGTGGCGCCGTAGCTCATCGCCGAGCTCTGGGGTGTGCGCAGGGTGCCGCCGAGCGCGGAGGCCTGGATGTCCGTGCCCGCCAGGTAGAACGGATCGCTCGACGTGTGTGCATACCGGATCGAGACCGGGAACGCCACGCCCCAGGCGTCCGGCAAGAAGCGCTGGACCTGGATTGTCCCTCCCATGCTGAGGCCGTTGTCGGTCGAATAGCTCGGGTCCTCTCCCAGCTGGCGGAACTGGCCATCTTTGCGCGAGAAGCTGAGCGCGAAATCGCCGACGTCGGCGGCGATCAGGGTCATGTCGACCGCCTCCGCCGTGCCGGGATCCTGCACAACGTCGCTCAAGCGAATGTCGTCCACCCAGAGCTCGGCCTGATCCACGCTGGAGTGCGCGTCCACGCGCCAGATACCCGTGGCGAGCTCCTGCACCGCGGCCAGGTTGGGGGGCGCCGTGGCCGGATCGCGAACGTGGATGATGTAGGTATCGTCGCACATCACGTAGGCAGAGTCGGCGGGAACGAGGGTGCTGTCGGGGCAGCCGGGGTATACGTGGGGCGCCTCCCCACGCAGCCAGGCCTGCTCCGCGCTTGCCCGCAGGTTGAGCCAGCGGCTGAAATCCACCACCGCCTCGGGCTCCCACGTTCCGGTGTGCGCGGGCGCGTGATAGAGGTAGAAGTTGTTGGGGTCCTTCCCCACCTTGATGTAGAAATGGAGGTCGCCTTCCTCCCATCCCGCCCCGCGGCCCCGTGCCCAGACGCGCATGCGCCGGTACTTGAGGAAGTTCTTGTCGCCGACGGTCGTGAACTGCAGGAACGCCTCGGCGCGCTGCCCGCGCTCGAGGCCGTTCGCGAGCAGGCGGAGCGAGCGCTCGTTGATCTGGGTGGCGCCGACCTGAACGCTGGCGTCCACGCGTGACGCCTCATCGGTGACTCCCGGCGGCGACGTATAGCCGAGGTCGGGATTCTCGGTGCCGACGGTGGAGGCAACGACGTCTCCCGAGCCCGTGGCATCCGTGCCGCCGAGACCGCGCAGGGGCGTGTCGGCGCGCTTGAGCCAGGTGGCTCCCACGAGCCGGACACGCGCGAGTCCGAAGAACACCTGCGGATCGGGCCGGCCCGCGGGACCGGTCTGGGGCGTCACCACGGTGATCCGCACGCTTTGCACCTGGCGCAGCGACGGCACGCCCTGGACGATCGTATCGCTCCGGAAGGGGATGCGATACAGCCGCCACCCGGCCGATCCGGCGGCGTTGCCGAGGCTATCTTTCACGGGCAGCATCCCGCCGTCGCGGACATAGTAGCGGTCGTCGCCGATCGGGAAGACGTAACGGACAAAGCTCTCCGCCGTGCGCACGCCCGAGGCGGAGTCGAGCTGGAAATCGCCGTCCGCATCCTCTGTGTCGATCGCATTGTTGTGTCGCCCGCAGCGGGAGCGCAGGTCCCCGAATCCGAAGTGCGTCAGCGTGCCGTTGGCCGATGCGCTGCAGAGCGGCAGGGTGTCGACCTGCGAACCCGTGGACGCGTTCCAAATCCCGTCGACCACGCGATCGGTGAGAATCCCCTCGTCGTTGATCGCCGCATTCCACGAGCGGGTCAGCGGGTCGGCTTCGGTGTCGAGCCGCCCCAGGCCCGCGCGATGGTAGCCGCTGTAGGTCGTGTCGGGCCCCGTCACGGTCAGCGTCTCCGGCACGAAGGCCATGGCGTCCTCGAACACGGAGCCGAAGTCGATCAGGAGCGCCGTCTGGTTGGCCTTCGCGGTACGGTGGCTGTCTTCCCACACCCACAGCTCGAGGTACTCGACCCGGGAGAGGTCGATGCCGGTGCCCGACAGGACCTGCGACATGGAGCGCCATCGCGGGCCATCGTGATGGGGCCGCACCCAGTTGGGCGCGCCGGTGCGGGCGTTCGCGAGCCCGAGCACCGTGTCGGGCTTGAGCATGACCCAGAGCGTGGGCTCCGCGGCCTGCGCCTGCCCCACCGTGAGGATGGTGGGATCGATCTGCTGTGACGTGAACTGCACGGGCGAGCCGTCCTGATTGTAGGGAATGCTTTGCCACGTCAGGGCGGCGGCGTTGCTGGTGTCGAACGGGACGCCGGCGAATCCAAACGACTCGGCGCCGCGGGTCGTGGTCGGGATGCTGCCCCACTGCCAGGTGTTGTCGGCGAGCGAGAGAAAGCGCCCGGACTCGCCCTCGAAGTCTTCCACGGTCGCCTCCCCGAGCGGATTGGGGCGCGGGCGCGACTGCGCGACCTCGGCGGACACATTGAGGAACGACGGCGCGGTGGTGTGCAGCGCCGGAAGCGCGTCGAGCGCCCGTGTGATCCACTCCGGCTTGAAGTGGAGGTCGGTGGAGAGACCCCCGATGAAACTCGAGAACGGCTCCGACCCAAGGGGCGGCCGCGTGAATGCACTCTGCTGCCGCTGGAACATCCCGGTGAGGTTCACCTCCCCGCGCTCGCCCAGGTCGTAGCGGGCGGCCATGCCATAGATGGACGTGGGGGCAACCGAAAACGCGGCTCGCTCTTCGAAATGCGCCTGGACCTGCGTCACGCCCCCGGCGAACAGGGAGTCGGGGTTCTTGAACAGGACCGTGCCGGTGGAATAGTCAATCGTGTAGTCGTCGCCGCGGGTCAGCGTGCGGCCCCCGACCGTGATGCGGTCGCTGCCCTCGCGAATCTGAAAGCTGTTGAGCGAGAGGGAGCCGCGGTCGCCCGCGAGCGACGCGTTGGCGTGCAGCGTAAGCGAGAAGACCGCGGACGGACCCTGCGTCAACAGCAGCACGCGCGGTGTGTGATAGAGCGAGTCGTTGCGCTCGCCCGGCCCGAGCTTCGTCGAATCTGCAAACGGCGTGAGGTGCGGGAAGACGATGAAGTAGTCCCGCACGGGGGCACCCTGGCTCGGATCGCGATCGCGGGGGAACAGGCGATTGAATTCGTCGAACTTCGTGGGGTCGGAGGGGAGCGCGAGACCCAGGCGGGCGAGGTAGGTCTCGCCGGTCGTGAGGGTCTTCTCCCGCTGGTTCACGGTCAGCGTGAGCCGTACCGTCTCGCGCGTAATCTCGGCGCCGCCCACGCGGTAGGCGTTGCGAATCTCGAAGCGGAACGACGGTGCCGTCGCCGTCAGGGCGGGCCTCGGATCGTACACCAGCCGCAGCGTGTCGACGACGGTCGGATTGGGATTGGCGGTGATCGGGTACGTGCCGACGCACGGCTTTCCGATGCCGCAGCCGGTCTGGCCAACCGGCACGTACGAGACCGCGAGGTAGTCATTCTGGTCGATCCGGGCCGCCATGGTGAACCATTCACCGCTGGGATCGACGTAGTAGTCCTTTCCTTCCTCGAGCACTTCCCACTGGAAGGGGCCCGCGCGCTGGGCGAGGCAGTCCACCGCCGTCACCGTGCCCGCGCCGCACGCGACCGCCCGGACGCCGCCGATGTTCTGGTTCGCGACGGAGGTCGGCGACACGGCGCGCAGGCGATAGACGCGCAGGCTGCCGACCCGCGCATTCATGGGGAGCGCGGCGGGATCGAGGTTCAGGATGTCCACCGCCGGGTATCCCGGGAGGAGCGCCGGGTCCACCGTGAAGAAGAATCGTCCGGGCTCGTACTCCGCATCGCGCGCGATGCGGTCGATGGGCTCCGACGTCGTCTGTCCGACGGTGAACGTTCGGTCCTGTACCACGCTGCCTTTCTGCTCGGCGTAGATGCCGCGCAGCTCGAGCGGGCCGATCTGGGCGATGGCCTGCACGCCGAAGTTGTTGGCCGGAATCGCCGCCGAGATGAACCGCGAGCGGGGCATCTGAAAGGTGACGTTGCCCGCCTCTACGCGACGCAGCACTTCGTCTTCGAGGCCTTCGTACCATACCTGGATGTTGTTGTTGGCGTCGAACTCGCGCTGGCTGTCGAAATCGACGTTCACGTGGAGCCGCTGGGCGACGGTGCCGCCCGTGCGGATCGCGTACTGGGGCGTCGGTGTGATGGTCGGGAAGCCAGGGCTGCACCCCGAGAGCGCTTGGAGCTCGTCGAGCGGCGAGCAGCGCAGATTGCGGAACTGGTCCGCTTTGAGCTCGAAGCGCAGGTTGAGCTGCATCCCGATGTCGGCGTAGGGCCCGAGGAGTCCGGTGGGATGGGGCGGCGGCGGCGGAGTCGCGGTCGATTCCGCCGCCGCACGCTCGGGCAGGGCGGCGAGAACAGCCGCCGAGGCCAGCACCCCGATGGGGAGCGGGAGCGACGCGCGCAGCTCGGCCTCCCACGCTGCGGCGACGAGCTCCGGTGATGCGCGCTCGCCGAGGCGACCACCGGGCGCGAGCGCCGGGGTGATCGGGGCCTCAATGGGCGCCGCGTGAAACGACGCGACGAACTGCGGGGCCGGGGCTCGATCCTGCGCGTGGGCGTGGGGTACGACGAGCGGCAGGGCGAGAAGACCGGCCAGGGTGGATCGCCGCATCCCTTGTAGAGGCGTGGAGGTGCGAATATAATGGCGCGACCGACCGTGCGCATCCTCAATCGCTATCTGCTGCGCCAGCATTTCGCTCCGCTCGCATTCGCACTCGCTGCCCTGACGTGCTTTCTCCTCATCCAGCAGGTGGCGAAGCAGCTCGGCAATCTGGTCGGCAAGGGGCTCCCCTGGAGCGTCATCGGCCAGGTGTTCGCCCTCTCCATCCCGTTCATTATCGCGACGACACTGCCGATGGCCGTGCTGGTCGCCGTGTTGTACGCGTTCACCCATCTCGCAAGCGACAACGAGATCACGGCGATGCGGGCGGGTGGCGTGAGCGCCTGGCAGCTGCTCCGTCCGGTGCTGCGCGGAGCGTTCGGGGTGGCCCTCGTGGCATTCGCCTGGAACGACTTCGTCCTGCCGCGATCGAATCACTCCTTGCGAATGCTGCTCGTGGACATTCAGCGCAAGAAGCCGTCATTCAGCCTCAAGGAGCAAGTCATCAACGAGGTCGTGCCCGGGCAATTCTTTCTGCGTGCCGCACGCATCGACCCTGCGTCGAACCGGCTCAAGGATGTGACGATTTACGACCTCGGGGACGCCGAGCGGCGGCGGTTCATCAGCGCCGACAGCGGGCGGATGGCGTACAGCCCCGGGGGCCAGGACCTGTATCTCACTCTGCGCGATGGCGAAATCCGCGAGGTGAAGCGCAGCGATCCGACGCAGTTCAACCGCACGCTCTATCAGACCAATCGCATCCGGGTCGCGGGCGTCGGGAACACATTGGAACGGACGGAGAGCGATTCCTACCGCTCCGACCGGGAGATGGGGACATGCGAGATGCGCCGCCTGGTGCGGGAGTCGGGGCGCGAGGTGCGCGACGCGCGGCGCGAGCAGGGTCTGGCCGTGCGGAACGACTTGCGGCGCGTGGCCGGCCTCGCGGCGCTCCCGGTCGCGGCGAGCGTACAGACCCCCGACTCCACGCCCGTCGGCGTGTACTGTCATGCGCTGGCGTGGCTCGCCGGGTGGCTGACACCCGCGCACGCCGCCGCGCAGACGCCGAGGCCGCACCGGCAGGCGAAGCCACCCAAGCGCACGCCGCTCGTGCGCACGCCACCCGTGCAGGCCACCGCGCCGGTGGTTCGCAGCCCCGCCCTCGCCGCGCCCACGATGAGCGACCCGGCGATCGTGTCGGCGCGCGCGCGCATTGACATCGCCCTCGATCGCCAAGCACGGTTCGAGATCGAGATCCACAAGAAGTTCGCGCTCGCCGCGGCGTGCATCGTCTTCGCGTTTCTTGGCGTACCGGTCGCGATCCACTTCCCGCGCGGCGGGATCGGGCTCGTGATCGGGGTGAGCCTCGTCGTGTTCACCATCTACTACATCGGGCTGATCGGGGGCGAAGAGCTGGGGGACCACCGCGTCGTGGCACCGGCGCTGGCGATGTGGGCGGCGAACGGCCTGTTCACGTTCCTCGGCCTGATGGGGCTCGCGCTCACCCGCCGTCCCGCCTACAGCATCGCCGGCGTGAACTGGGCCGACGTGCGGAGCGCGGTGCTCGGTCGGTTCCTGCGCCGGCACCGCACGTGAAGACGCTCGACCGCTACCTGCTGCGCGACTGGCTCAGGATCGTGCTCCTGGCCGAGTTCGGGTTTCCGCTCGTCGTGATCATCATCGACCTGACCGACAAGCTCGGCATGTATCGTGGGCGCGGCCTCTCGCCGGGCGCGGTAGCGCTGTCGTACCTCTACTACATGCCGGAGGTGATGTTTCTCGTCTTGCCGGCCGCGGTGTTGTTCGCCACCGTGTTCACGGTCGGCCCGCTCGCCCGCAACTCCGAGCTGACCGCGGCGAAAGCGTCGGGCGTCTCGTTCCACCGCGTGATCGGCCCCCTGCTCGCGGCGGCCGCCGGGGCCGTGCTGTTCGGCATCGTGGTAGGCGAGCTTGCGCCCGTGGGCACGCTGCGCCGGGCGGAGCTGCTGGGCGAGCGGCCGGTCCGGACCAGCGGCGCGACGCGCACCAACTTCGTGTACCGGGCCGACCGGGGCTGGGTGTACGCCGTGCGCATGCTCGAGAGCGGCTCGGGGACGATGCAGGACCTGATCATGGAGCAGGAGGGAAAGGGGCCCGAGTACCCGACCATCGAGATCGCCGCGTCGCACGCAACCTACCAGGCCAAGGGACCGCACCGCGGCTGGACGCTGCGGCACGGCGCGGTGCGGTACCTGCGCGGCGGGGACGAGGAAAACGCATTCACCTTCGACACGCTCCGAGTCCGCGCGCTCACGGAGCGGCCGATCGACCTGCTCGCCGAACCCAAGGCTCCCGAGGAGATGCGCTCCGCAGAGCTGGGGCGCTATATCGACGCGCTCGCGCGCAGCGGCTCGGACACGAAGAAGCTCCGGGTCGAGCGGGCGCTCAAGATCGCCGTGCCATTCACCTGCCTCGTCGTCGCGCTGTTCGGTGCGCCGCTCGCGGTGTCGGGACCGCGCACCGGCACCGCGTGGGGGGTCGCGGTGAGCCTCGGCACCACCTTCGTGTTCCTGTTGCTCGTGCAGCTCACGAAGGCAATCGGCTCGGGTGGGGTGCTCCCGCCCGTCTTCGCGGCCTGGCTCCCGAATCTGCTGTTTGGAGGAGCGGCGCTGTGGTTGTTGAAGAAGGCGAGAACCTAGGCGGACCGCCCCTTACCGCCCCTTGCCGCCCAGATGTAGTAGACCGGCACCCCCAACAGAATCCCGCCGAACGCCAGCCCCGTCGCTCCGGGATGCTCGCGCAGCGCATTGGCGAGGATCACGAACGACGCGAGCACGAACACCAGCGGCACGACCGGATAGCCCCACGTGCGGACCGGCCGGATGGCGTCGGGCCGGCGGCGCCGTAGCACGAACACGGCCGCGGCGGCGAGCGCGTAGAACGGGAAGATCGCGACGACAAACTGATCGGCGAGCTCTTCGAACGACTGGGCCAGCACGAACGCGACGCCCAGGCATCCCGTGAGCGCAATCGCCGTGGACGGCGTCTGAAAGCGCGGATGCACGCGCGCGACACGCCTGAAGAACAGACCGTCGTCCGCCATCGCAAAGAAGATGCGCGGCGCCGTGAGGAGGGATCCGAGCAGCGTGCTGAAGGTGGACACCATTACCACCAACGCCACGATGGTCACGCCGATGCGACCCACAAGGAGCTGGGCCGCGTCTGCCGCGATGAGCGGCGACCCGGCCATCGTGCCGATCGGGATCAGGTAGAGGTATGCGGCATTCACGAGGAGATAGATGGCGACGATCGCCACCGTGCCGAGCACCATGGCGCGAGGCAGGGTCCGCTCGGGGTCTCGCACCTCTCCGCCCACGAACGACAGATCGCCCCACCCGTCATATGCCCAGAGCACCGACACGAGCGACAGGCCGAACAGTCCCGGGGAGAGAGAGCCGGCGGTGGTGGTGAAATGGGCGACGTCGCCGCGGCCCATCCCGAAGGCGAGCAGTACGAGGAGGAGCAGCGCGCCGTACTTCGCGATGGTGGCGGCGTTGAGCACGATGGCGCTCCACCGTATTCCGACGTAGTTCAACGCCGCCGTGGCGGCGATTGCGACCGCGGCGACGTAATGCACGAGCCGCGCGGCGCCGGGCGCCCCGACGTCGTAGCCGAGCAGGCGCAGCAGGTACTCGGCGAACGGCGTGGCGATCGCGCCGAGTGCCGACGCGCGGATCAGCACCAGCTCCGTCCACCCGAAGAGAAAGGCCGGCAGGCGGCCGAACCCCTCGCGGATGTAGACGAACACGCCCCCCGAGCGCGGAAACATGGCGCCCAGCTCCGCGTAGGTGAGCGCGCCGCACAACGCGAGCGCTCCGCCCAAGACCCATACGCCGAGCATCGGCCCGGGTGAGGGGACGCGCGCCGCGATGATCGCCGGCGTGCGGAAGATGCCGCCGCCGATCGTCGAGCCGATGAGCACCGCCACCGCGCTCCACAGTCCGAGCCGCCGCGGCAGCCGTTCGCCCCAACGGTCCACGGGTGCAGTCATGGGGTGCGAGAATATACATTTCCGCCACCTATGACGCGCCGATTCGTGTCTCTCGCCTGGGCCGCAGCCGCGGCCACCTATCTCCTCATCATCCTCGGCGCCATCGTGCGCATCACCGGCTCGGGACTGGGGTGCGGCGAGCACTGGCCGCTCTGCAACGGCAAGCTGCTCCCGCCACTCGACCTGCCGACGATGATCGAGTACGGGCACCGCTTGGCGGCCGCCGCCGTCAGCGTTCTCGTCGTCGCGCTCGCCGTCGTCGGACGGCTGCTGAGGAAAGGCGCCGGTAATCGCGAGTGGGACGCCCGGGTCAGAGCGAGCTACGTCGCCGTCGGCCTGCTGGTGCTTCAGGTGGCACTCGGCGCGATCACGGTGAAGCTCGACCTCCCCGCCTGGACCGTCGTGCTGCATCTCGGCACGGCGATGCTGCTGCTCGCGGCCCTGCTGGTGGCGGCACGACCCCGGCGCGCAAGCTCGTGGTCCGTGGGTGACGTGTCCCCCGGCCTGCGCCCGGGGTTGGTGTGGCGCCCGGGGTTGATAGCGGCCGGCCTCGGCTTCGTGACCGTGCTGTGGGGGGCGCTCACCGCCAACACCGGTGCCGCCGGCGCATGCACCGGCTTCCCGCTATGTAACGGTCAGTTCATGCCCACCGGCGCGCTGCAACACACCCACTGGACGCACCGGTTGCTGGCGTACGCGCTGACCGCCTACCTGCTCGTGTGGGTATGGAAGACCCGCGCGCCGGGAGCCCGCCACGTGCTCTACCTCGTGCTGCTCCAGGTCGCCGTCGCAGCCACGATGGTGCTGCTCGGGCTCCCCGCCCCGCTCCAAGCGACCCACGTCGCGGTCGGCGCGGGGGTGTGGGCGGGCCTCGTGCTCGCGGCGCGGTAGTGGCGCTCCCCTCGCCGCGCGCGCTCGGCTGGCTGTGGCCGCGCATCCGGCCGTACCGACGGCACCTCGCCATCGCGACGGTGGGACTCGTCCTCTCCGCCGCGATCGGCCTCGCGTTCCCCCAGATCGTCCGCCATCTGCTCGACGCGGCGTTCGTACAGCACGACCGGGGGATGCTCGACCGCATCGCGCTCATGCTCGTCGGTCTGTTCAGCATTCAAGCGCTCTCGAACTTCGCGCAGACCTACCTCTTGTCGTCGACGGGCGAGCGCGTGGTGGCGCGGCTGCGGCAAGACCTCTTCGAGCACCTCGTTCACCTCTCGCCAGCGTTCTTCGCGGAGCGGCGCACGGGCGAGCTGGTGAGCCGGCTGTCGGCTGACATCGGGACCGTCCAGGGCCTCGTCAGCTATCAGCTGTCCGAGTTCGCCCGCCAGACGCTCTATCTCATCGGCGGGATCACGCTGCTCACGCTCACCAATCCCCGGCTGATGGCGACGGCCCTCGTAGTCGTGCCGTTCGTGGTGGGATCCGCGATGTTCTTCGGGCGCCGGCTGCGGCGCACCAGCACGCAGGTGCAGGACAAGGTGGCCGATGCGACCGCCGTAGCCGAAGAAGCGTTCAGCGAGATCCGCATCGTCCAGAGCTTCGTGCAGGAGGGGGGCGAGGCGACGCGCTACGGCACGGGGATACGCGCGGTGGTCGATGCGGCGATCCACCGCGCCGTGATCCGGGGGGCCTTCTTCGCGGTCATCACGTTCGCGACGTTCAGCGGCACTGCGGTCGTGCTATGGCAGGGGGGCCGGCTCGTGCTCGCGGGCGTGGTGACGGCCGGGACGCTCGTCTCGTTCCTCCTCTACACGGTGTTCATCGGCGCCGCGGTGGCCGCGCTCGTCAGTCTCTTCTCGAGTTATCAGGAAACGGTCGGCGCGGTGCGTCGCGTCTTCGAGCTGCTGCAGACCGCGCCGACCGTCGCCGATCCGCCGATGCCGGTTCCCCTGCCCCGGCCGGTGCGCGGGCACGTCGACGTCGCCCACGTGTCGTTCCGGTATCAGCCGGAGCTGCCGCTTGCGGTTGACGACGTCTCGTTTCAGATCGCTCCCGGCGAGGTGGTCGCGCTCGTCGGCCCCTCGGGCGCCGGCAAGACGACCCTCGCCAACCTGGTCCCGCGGTTCTGGGACGTGACGTCGGGCGGCATCACGCTCGACGGGATCGACATCCGGTCGTTGCGCCTCGCGGACCTGCGCGGGGGGATCGGCATCGTGCCGCAGGAGCCGACGCTCTTCTCGGGCACCGTGGCGGAGAACATCGGGTACGGCAAGCCGGGCGCGAGCGACGCGGACATCGTCGCCGCGGCGCAGGCGGCCCACGCCGAGGAGTTCATCGACCGCCTGCCACAGGGCTACCAGACGGTCGTGGGCCAGCGCGGCATCAAGCTCTCAGGCGGTCAGCGCCAGCGTGTGGCGATCGCGCGCGCGCTACTCAAGGATCCAGCGGTGTTGATCCTCGACGAAGCGACGTCGAGTCTCGACGCGGAGAGTGAGCACCTGATCGAGGAGGCGCTCGAGCGGCTGCTGCGGGGCCGGAGCACGCTCATTATCGCCCACCGGCTCTCGACGGTGCGCCGCGCCAATCGGCTCGTGGTGCTCGATCGCGGGAAAGTGGTTGAAGAAGGATCGCACGTAGACCTGCTCGCGCAGGGCGGGGTGTATGCGCGGCTGTATGAGAGGCAGTTCAGGGACGACTAGAAGTTCAACACATCATCATACGCGTCCCACCCGATCAGCTCCCGCCAGTCCCCGCGCGTGGGCTCGCTCTTGTCGCTCGAGTACACCAGCGAGTAGTTCCCGAACCGAGTGAGATCCACGAAGCAGTACTTGCGTCTGGTGCTGCCGCTCGTGTATCCCCACACCTGGAACGGCAGCTCGCGACCTACGCCCCGCCGGTTCAGGTTCACATCCGGGGGCCCGTACTTCAGGTAGATCCGCCCGCGGTCGGTGCGCCATCCCGGGGTCGGACTGGTGCCGCCCTCGCTGAACTTCCTGTTGACGAACGCGATCCGGGCGTTAAACGCCTCTTCCGCCTCGTTCCGCTCGGTGCCGGGAGTCGGGTCGCGCTTGTTCCAGAACATGCGCAGGAAGTCGCGCTTGCCGGCGAGGGGGAGCCCCGGATAGATGCCCCGCTCGCCCTCGACCATGATGTAGACGAGCGGGCCGTACAGGCTGTCCAGCACCGCTTCGCTCGCGGCGGCGATGCGGCTGCGGCTGGAGAGGGTCTGCGCGGTTTGCCCCTGGGCTGCTGCCGCAATGGCGAGCACGAGGAGCGCCCAGGGCAGGCGCGGGACGAGGGGTGAGGGAGGCGGACGGCGCATCTTAGCCAATATCAACACCACGCCCCGGGGGGGGTTCCTCCCCGGGGCGTGGTGTGGTGGGTTCAAGCACGGGTCAGGGCCGCGAGATGGTGAGGTGGTAGTTCCTGGTCTTCCCGTCCGTCGTACACTTGGTCGGATCGGTATCATCGCAGGCGGCGTAGTACTCGATCACGAAATAGTGGGTCCCCGCCGCATACGCGTGGTTGCCCGTGATCTCAGGATTGTTCGAGGCCGCGCCGGCGCCTCCGTCCTCGAAGCAGTTCGCCCCGAAGTTGGCCACCGTGCTGTCGGAGCAGGCGTAGGTGTCCATGTCGGGGTTCTTGCCACCGTCCCCGGACGCCCAGTCGGTCGTAAAGTTGAGGGTCGTAGTTGCAGCGAGGGTGAACTTGAAGATCATGCACGGGCCGGCAGACCCGAATCCAAGCACGACCTCCGGGCACACACTCGCATTGTTCACCGCGGGAATCCCGACGAGCGTCTGGACGTTGGCGCCCGAGGCGGGCAGCACGCCCGAGAGGTCCGCCGCCGTCTGCCACGAGTTGAGGCCCGCCCAGCGGTCTCCGGTCTGATGCACGACCGACGCGGTCGGCAACGTGACCTCGAGGCCAGTGACATACGTAACGACGATGCCGTTGATGGTGAGCGGCGCCGGGTCCGACGACGGCACGATCATCGTCAGGGTATTCGCCGTTTTCGTGAGCATGAACGCGGGCTGATCGCCTCCGAACGTGACGGCGACCGTGGCCGGGTTGAAGGTGAGGACCGCGGTGGACTGGATCGTGAGCGTATCACCGATCTTGGGCGTGAGGCTCGAGATCGCGCCATTGAACGCGAGGGGCAGCACGCTGGTCGGCACGCTGTCGCTCAATCCCCCGCCGCTCACCATCAGCTTGGTGTGGCCGGGAGCAACGGCCGTAATGACGTAGGCGTGCCGCGCGCCGTCCGCCGAGGGGCGCGTGGTGTCCACGGCGACCTTGACGACACTCTGGTCACTCGACGTCACGGTCACGTCCGCGGTGAGCGGGTTGAGCTGCTCGTCCTCCACGGCGACGAGCAGTGACGTCGCTTTCCCCTCGTCCACGAAGACCTGGCTGGGAACGAGGTTGATGGAATTCGGTCCGCCCCGCAGGTCCGCGGTCGGGTCGCCCTTGCAGGCCAGGCCCCAGACGGCGAGCGTCGCGCAACCAGCTCTCATGTACAGTGACTTCATGTGGGCTTCTCCTAGAAGCGCAGGATCTCCGCGATCGCTTCGGAGCTCAACAGCGTGCTCCAGTCGGCCGGACTGCGTTCCTCTCGGTCGCTCGAATAGATGAGCGAGTAGTTCCCAAGTCTCGTCAGATCGAGAAACACGAACTTCGTGTTGTGCTCCTTGTACTTCCACGCTTCCCACGGCCGATCGGGCCCGGTCTGCGGCATGCGCAGGATGTCATCCGGCTCCCCGTGGCGGATGAACACCCGCCCCCGATCGGTGTGCCACCCCGGCGCCGCTCCGGCACCGCCCTCGCGAAACCGCCGGTTGGCATCGGCGATGCGCAGGTAAAAGTTGGTCTGGAGCTCGTTTTCCCAGGTCCCCGGGGTCGGATCGCGGCGCAGCCAGAACTCCCGCAGGAACCGCCGCTTGCCGTCCACCGTCAAGCCCGGGTACGGCCGCAGCTCCTCCTGCTGCGCGAGGTATGTGAGCGGCTCGAACAGCGAATCGAGCGTCACCTCGGTTGCCTGAGTGAACATGTCCTCGGCCGGGGGCGCGCCCATCGCCGCCGCCGCCACTGCGTGCTCCGTCTCG
>Ga0335085_10002939_pt1 | contig 30648 bp, 32 predicted proteins | sample Lox_Sample_45_FD_206712 | JGI IMG/M metagenome (GOLD analysis project Ga0335085, IMG submission 206712) | Soil microbial communities from Loxahatchee National Wildlife Refuge, Florida, United States - Lox_Sample_4.5 | ecosystem: Environmental > Terrestrial > Soil > Wetlands | place: USA... | reverse complement strand
CCCCGTCTCGCGTGCGATCCCAAACGCCTCGCACAGTTCCGTCATCGTCTGCTCATCCCGTTCATACTCAACGATGAACCGTACCTTCTCTTCCATCACACTGCTCGCTCTCCATGGCATGCGCGACCTTGTATCGCACCCACCACCTTCGCAGTGTCAGCTATGCTCCCGGTCTAATCTGTCAGCCATCCCCCCGGTCTGTACCGCCGCCAGATACCCCCTCCCCCCGGGGTGGTTCTTTAGAATCAACAGCTTAGGCCGGGAGATGTCGAAACTTTTGTTGAAAACAAAAGAGTTGTTAACTAGTACAGCAGAATCAGCGAGTTACAGATAAAAGTTAAAGTGAGCTACTTGCCGGCAAATCAGTATGCCGGCTCTTCAGCGGACCAGTTTCCGAGTTTCGAGTTTCAAAATCCTTTCTATTTCTGCTTCAACTTTTTGGGCGGGCCGGTCTGTTCGTAGCAGCCACCGACCCGCTTTTAAGTTGTCGATCTAGATCTTTGGGACGACGCCCCGGTTTGACGCCCGGCGATCGTAAGCTCGTCGGCGTCGGAGAGAGGTCTTTGGGGCACAAGTGCCTAGGATTTGTGCCTAATTCCCTCTCTATTTTTAATGGTAGTGATTTGAAGGGGGGTCGAGTGCCAAATCCGAGAAATTTATATTTCGTTTGTAACGAGTAAGTTAGGGGGAAAACCGAGGTTTGGGGTGCTTGACAAGTTTTTCCCGAATTGGGAAAGAGGAAGGAAAGCACGGAGTTTCGAGTTCACGGAGGTCACGGAGGAGGATGGGGGAAAAGCAGAAATGCAGATCCCTCGGGCCTGACGGCCCTCCCTTCGGCTTCGCTCAGGGCAGGCTGTGATGACAAAAGTCGGCAGCGGTGGTGGTGGGGTAGAGGGATTGGTGGATGAGCGATTGATGGTTCGAACGAAGGGTGGTTCCACGCGGAGGTCGCGAAGGAGCGAAGGTCGCAAAGCCGCGGAGCTGCGCTCCGCTCGACAGGCAGGAATGCCAGTCCCACAAGGCCACAGGAAAGCGAAGGCTGAGGCTAACGCTGGGGTGAGGAAAAAGTTGTTGGCTTGCGTGAAATTTATATCGTGTTCAACGGACGCGACTCGCGCGATGAAGATGTGTTTCCATCGATAGCCGCTTCGTGAGAAGACGAGCATAAGTTGGAGGGACACCAATGACTGGGATGGCTAAGAAATTGTTGATGATGACGTTGCTGGCGGGATGCGTAGGTGTGGGCACGTCGGCGATGGCGCAGGACTGGCGCGACGTGCGCCATGACCGAGCGGATTTGCGATATGACCATCGCGATGTGCGTCGCGATCAGGCGCAGATCAACCGCGACCGATGGGAGCTGCGCCGCGATGAAGAGCAGGGACGATATCGCGCGGCAGCGCGGGAAAGACGAGAGATTGCCGCGGAGCGTTACGATCTGCGCAACGACCGCCGCGACATTCGGCGCGACCAGCGTGATTTGTGGTGGGATCGGCGGTAGCTGGAACTTTCGAGAGAGTGAGAGTAAATCGAATGGTGGATTTGGCGCGCGGCTGAATCCACCTTTTTTGTTTCACAGCATTTAATGCGGATGAACACGGATCTTGTTGAGAAAGAGCACAAGAATGATTCCGCAAAGCCAGCCTTCCTAACCGGTGCGAGTTGATTGATTCTGAAGAGACGATCCGTGTTCATCTGTACTGATCCGTGTTAGAGGGATCCTCAGAACAGCAGTTTTGATTAGCAGTCCTTGCAAGTCATTCTGCGAAAGATTCTCGCCGGCTGTGGAACGATAGCGTTACGATAACTTCCACTTGGTGGCGCTGGTGCCGAAAGTTTTTTCGCGCCAGGCGAGAATCTTTGCGGGACGAAGACGGAAGAGCGATACGGGCGGCGGCATGTCGCTGAGGCTCATTTTGTATTTCCCATGATAGGCGGCGTCGACCTTCTTATCGAGCTTGACGGCTTCAACGCGGCCTTCGAGGATCACCGGTTCGTCGCCGCTGTCAACATGAACGGAGATAGCAGGATTTTTTGCGAGATTTTTTGCCTTGTGCGAGGTGGGATCGGTGGAGAAGTAGAATGCGCCGTCGACCCAGACTCCCCAAACCGGCGCGGAGTGCGGGCGGCCGTCGGGACGGGTGGAGCAGATCCAATAGTTGTGGGATTTCTTGAGGCGCTGTTCGGCGAAGGACCAGGGAACGAAGTTCATCTTGGCGGCGTTGACGGAGTAGCCGGCGGGCATGTCGGGGCGGATGGGCTTCGGGAATCGCTTACCGGGCATCGCTCAAGATCCTTTCACGCGAAGACACGGAATCTTACGGCTTTTCGACGGAAAGGAAAGGACAAAGGTGGACGGGGTAGAATGCTCGCCGAATTTTTACGCACGTAACTTGGTTCAAGATTTCGAGGGTGAGGAATGAGTGAGCGAGCTTCCAGTAAACCGGCGGTTAAGATTCGACGAGCGGTGCCGGATGATGCCGAGGTCTGCGGTCCAATTTGTTATGAGGCGTTTCGGACGATCAACGAAGCGCACGGATTTCCGCCGGACTTGCCGTCGGCAGAGAGAGGCGTCGGGCTGCTGAAGTGGCTGTTTTCGAGTCCGGAGTTTTATTGCGTGGTGGCGGAGGCGGACGGGAAGATCGTGGGCAGCAACTGTATGGACGAACGCGGATTGATTGCGGGGATCGGTCCGATCACGATTGATCCGAAGACGCAGAATCGTGGAGTGGGACGGGCGCTGATGGTGGCGACGATGGATCGGTGCCGCGAGCGTGGCGTGGCGGGAGTGCGGCTGGTGCAGGCTGCGTTTCATGGACGCTCGATGAGCTTGTATTCAAAGCTGGGATTCGTGATCCGCGAACCTCTGGCGGTGATGCAGGGGAATCCGGCGAAAAGCAGGTCGGATGGGGTGGATGTGAGAGCGGCGACCGATGCAGATGTTGAAGCATGCAATGCATTGTGCGTGCGGGTGCATGGTCACGATCGAAGTGGCGAATTGAAAGACGGCATGGAGCACGGCATGGCGAAGGTGGTGCTGCGCGGCGGGCGGCTGGTGGGATACACGTCGGGGCTGGCGTTCTTCGGGCATTCGGTGGCGGAGACGACGGGAGACTTGCTGGCGATGATCGGGTCGGCGGAGCAGTTTGGAGGGCCGGGAATTCTGGTTCCCACAAGGAACCATGAACTGTTCAACGGCTGCCTGGAGATGGGATTGAAATTCGTGGAGCCGATGACGTTGATGACGGTGGGTCTGTATAACGAGCCGGCGGGGGCGTACCTGGCGTCAATCCTGTTCTGAGTTTTGGCATCCGAGGTTGCAAGTCCAGCAATTGCAATAGCCTGCGGGTGCGAGAGGATGTTATAATCGGGCGTTGCCTTGGGTGTAGAGGCGAAGTTCCTCTGCCCCAGGTGAGTGTCCAAAAGCAGGACAGGAACCTGGGCCACGATCCCATCGATCAACCGATCATTAAAGGGCAAACATCCCTCATACTACGAGCGAGGTTGCACTATGTCTGGCCACTCAAAATGGGCCACAATCAAGCACAAGAAGGGCGCACTGGACGCGAAACGCGGCAAGATTTTCACGCGCCTGATCAAGGAAATCACCATCGCGGCGAAGAACGGCGGAGGCGATCCGGATAAGAATCCGCGCCTGCGCAAGGCCGTTGCGGATGCCAAGGCCGAGAACATGCCCGCGGACAACATCAAGCGCGCGATCCAGCGCGGCACGGGTGAGTTGCCGGGCGTGACGTATGAGGAATTCACGCTGGAAGGATATGGTCCGGGCGGAGCGGCGGTGCTGGTGGAGATCTCGACCGACAATCGCAACCGCACGGTGAGCGAGATCCGGCATGCGTTCTCGAAGAATGGCGGCAACATGGCCGAAGCCGGCGCGGTGAGCTGGATGTTCCATAAGAAGGGCGACATCGTGGTGGCGAAGGCCGCGGCGAAGGAAGACGACCTGATGAACATCGTGCTGGAAAATGGCGGCGATGATCTGAAGGACGACGGCGAGAGCTGGGAGATCCTGACCGATCCGGGCGCGTTCGAGACTGTGGTGGAGGCGATCAAGAAGGCGGGGATCAATCCGGAGAGCGCTGAGATCGGGATGGTGCCGCAGAACTACGTGAAGCTGGAAGGCGCGAACGCGAATACGATGATCCGGCTGATCGAAGCGCTGGATGATCACGACGACGCGCAGCATGTGTGGTCGAACTTCGATATGGATATTAAGGAACTGGAAGAAGTGGCGGGATAGAGTAGAACCCACGTCTGCAGACGAAGACAGACATGGGGTACCGTCACAGGGTTAGTTTGATAGAGCCGCTCGGAAACGGGCGGCTTTTGTGTTTAGTCGGTCTATTTCTCAGTCGGTTGGTCACTCATGCGTGAGTACAATGAGCAGCTATGTGGAGATTGGGTTCGATCATCGCGCTGTTGCTGGTTTTGTCATCCGTCCTTTGTGCCCAGGCACCCGTACCGGCGCAGGTCAAGACGCTCAAGGTGACGATTCTTTCCACGATGCTGGCGGATGAGGGGATCGGCGAATGGGGCTTTGCGGCGCTGGTAGAAAGTGATGGCCATCGGATCCTCATCGATACGGGCGCGAGGCCGATGACGGTGCTGTCGAATGCGAAAGACCTCGGCATCGATCTGAGCGATGTGAAGGAAGTGGTGCTCACGCATAACCACGACGATCACACGGGCGGGTTGGTGACGCTGCGGCGCGAACTGATGAAGAAGAATCCGGAGGCGCTGTCGGTTGCGCACGTCGGGAAGGGAATCTTCTATTCGCGGCCGAAGGCGGATGGCGGCGAAAAGAATTCCATGATCGCCACGAAAAAGGAATACGAGGCGCTGGGCGGCAAGTTTGTGGAGCATGATTCGTGGTACGAGCTCTTTCCAGGTGCATGGCTGACGGGCCCGGTGCCACGGATTTATCCGGAAAAGAACTGGTCGGTGAGCGGCAATGTGCAAGCGCCTAGTGGCCTGGTGGAAGACAACGTGCCGGAGGACTCCACGCTGGTAATCGATACGCCGAAGGGACTGGTGATGGTCGCTGGATGCGGGCATGCCGGGATTGTGAACATCATGACGTATACGGCTGCTAAATTTCCGAAGATGTCGATTTACGCGCTGCTGGGAGGAATACACCTGTTTTCGGCGACGGACGAGCGCGTGGACTGGACTGCCGACAAGATGAAGGAATTCGGCGTCGCGAATTTCATGGGCGCGCATTGCACCGGGATCAACGCGGTGTACGAGATCCGGCAGCGGATGGGTTTGTCACGCAAAGCGGCGGTGGTGGGCGCGGTGGGCGCGACGTTTGATTTGGAAAGCGGGATGCATCCGGGAGTGCTGGCGCAGTAGGGGATTGGTTTATGGTTCCCACATCTGCCAAAGACGGGCCGATGTGGGGTACCCGGCACCGAGCAAGAGCGTCTCGACCTCTCGGGGATATGGATTGCGTTGGGGTGGTTCGGCTCGGGCCTACGCCCTCGCTCACCATGACAACTGCGGTGCGGGAGTTTGGTAGTCCGCGCTCGTCATGATATTTGCGGTGCGGGGATTTTGGAGGTACTCGCGCGTTAAACGCCTGCCTGATACATTTTCTTTTTACTTCCCGATCGAGGCTGGAATGAAAGTTCGTCTCCTTGAACTGCTGTTCGTGGGACTGCTGTTCGTGGTGTGCGCCTGTCCGTCCGCGTTTTCCCAGAATCAGGATCTGCCACCACTGTCGAAGGAGATGTGGGAGATTGGGCCGTGGTTCGGAGGTGGCACCGGGCTGGGCAAGGCGTCGGACTTCAAGATTATTAACGCTGGCGTTAGAATCGGACGGGTGCTGACGGGCACGCTCGGCCATGGAACCTTTCGCGGAACCTTCGAGTATGCGGCGGACATCATGCCGCTGTACACGATCCGGCAAGACGATTTCTATACGACCGGACCGCAGCACTGGGTCTATGGCGGGGCGTTTAATCCGATCATCCTGAAATGGAACTGGGTGGCAAACAAGAAAATCACGCCGTATTTTTCGGCCGAAGGTGGCGTGCTGTTCACGACGACCGAGGTGCCGCCCGGGGATACGTCGCGCGTGAACTTCCTGCCGGGTGGAGCGTTTGGGATTTACATCCATCGCGGGAACAAGCATGCGATCGATCTGTCGGCACACGTGACGCACATTTCGAATGCGAGCTTGGGCGATCACAATCCGGGAATCAATTCCACGATGCAGTTCCGAGTGGGATACACGTGGTTCAAGTGAATTTTGCAATTTGGTAATTTCGTGATTTGGTCATTGAAAAACCCGTCGGGCTGACGGCTGAAAGCTCCTTCTCATGGCACTTATCGAATGTGTTCCGAATTTTTCTGAAGGCCGCGATAAAGCAAAGGTTGACGCCATCATCGAGGCGATGAAGGTAGATGGCGTTTACCTGCTGGATCGCGAGATGGATTCCGATCATAACCGCTGCGTTATCACCCTGGTCGGCGACCGTGAGGCAATTGCCGAGGCGGCGATTCGCGGCGTGGGCAAGGCTTCTGAGCTGATCGACCTGACCAGGCACCAGGGCGCGCATCCGAGGATGGGCGCGGCGGACGTGGTGCCGTTCATTCCCATTGAGGGCGTGTCGCTGGAAGATTGCGTGCAGATCGCGCGACAGGTGGGGCAGGAAATCTGGAAGCGGTACCAAATTCCGATCTACTTCTATGAGGCGGCGGCAACTTCGCCGGAACGGCAAGGGCTGGAGAACATCCGTCGCGGACAGTTTGAGGGGATTCGCGACGAGATCGCGACGAATCCCGCCAGGAAGCCAGACGTGGGCGATCCGAGGGTGCATCCGACGGCAGGAGCGACGGTGGTCGGCGCGAGGAAGTTTCTTGTCGCCTACAACATTTTTTTGAGCACGACCGATGTGGATGTAGCGAAGAAGATCGCCAAGGCGGTACGGTTCTCGAATGGAGGATTGCGCTACGTGAAGGGCGCGGGATTTCCTGTGCGCGGGCTGGCGCAGGTGTCGATGAACCTGACCGACTTTGAGCAGACGCCGATCGCGCGCGTGTTCGAGTTCGTGAAGAGAGAAGCGGCGCGTTACGGCGTGATGCCCGTTTCGAGCGAGATTGTCGGGCTGATTCCGAAGAAGGCACTGGAAGACGCGGCGGAGTGGTTCCTGCAGGTGGAGAACTTCGATTCGTCGCTAATTCTAGAGAATCGATTGTCGGCGGTGATGTCGGGCAAGATGGCGGTCGGTGGATTGCGCGCCGGAGTTGAGCCGTTCGTCGAACAACTGGCGGCTCCGACGGCAACGCCTGGAGGTGGGTCAGCGTCGGCAGCCGCGGGCGCAATGGCTGCGGGATTAGCCCACATGGTGGCGGCGATGTCGCGCGGGAAGAAAGCTTATCTGCAATACGAGCAGCAGCTGAGTGAAGCGATTGGGCGATTATCAACGCTGCGTGAAGAACTGAAAGCTGCCGTCGATGAAGATGCGAAGGCATACGACGAAGTGATGAAGGCATTCAAGTCGTCGAAGGATGCGACCGATCCAGCGGCGGTCACCTTGCCGGCCACGAAGAAGGCGACGCTGGTTCCACTGGGCGTGGCGGAAAAATCGAGAGAGGTAAAGCACTGGGCGGAGAAGCTGGGACCGATCACGAATCCGCGGATGGCGTCGGACCTGACGGTGGCGAAAGCGCTGGCACAGGCGGCGATCACCGGTGCAGTGGCGAACGTCGAGATCAACCTGCAAGATCTTCCTGATGAATCGTTCGTGAAAGAGACAAGGACTAAGGTTACTGCTCTCAATTCCTGACAGGCCGCGACTCCTCGGGCAACTGAGTGTTTGTACTTTCGACACGGGTTAGGTGCGACGTCTGAGGCCACGGGGCGCGGAATACGAGTAAAATCATAGTTGCTGTCGGATGCCACCCATCCTGGGGGCAGGTCATCTTACAGAAGCAGGAACACTGAATAGAGGTCTCATGAAGCGTTTGGTTTTTGTTCTCGGCCTGGCAATGCTGGCCAGCAGTTTCTCGTTCGGCTCGTCGTTGGGTACCAATACCCGCACGGTAATTCCGTCGGACGTGCAGCAGATTATTTCCGTCGATTATCGCGCGCTACGCAACTCGCCCACGGCACTGGCACTGAAGAACAAGGTGCTGCCTGACAACCTGAAGGAATTTGAAACGGCGCTGAAGGGAATTGGGATCGATCCGGATAACGATGTCGAGCAATTGACCTTCGCCTCGTTTCGTGTGAAGAGCGGACTGAAGATTGTGGGCGTGGCGACGGGACAGTTCCCGATGAAGAAGATGCTGGCCAAGATGAAGGTCAGCAAAATGTCGGGCAACAAGTATCGCACCTACACGATCTATCCGATGAACGGTGGTGTACAGGCGGTGTTCATTGACGCCTACACGATGCTGTTCGGTGAGCAGACTGCGGTGAAGATGGGACTGGATGCTCGCGATGGCGAGATCGAGAGCCTGAACAGCAACGGCGCGATCACGGATTTAATGCCGGCGGTCGCCGATGGCACGGTCTGGAGCGTGCTCGACCCGGTCGGCACACAGAACCTGATGAAGTCGACCCTGGGTGATGCGTCGAGCCTGGCCGATTACGACACGGTGAAGAAGCGGCTGACCGGTTCGCGCTACACCATGGACTTCAATCAGGGCGTGAACTTCGACCTCGACGTGATCACGTCGGACAACATGACTGCCGCGACGCTTTCGTCGCTGGTGAAGGCTGGTTTGATGTTTCGGAAGATGAACGCCACCGGAACGGAAAAGACGGCGCTGGAAGCCACGACAGTCGATTCGGATAGCGACATTTTGAAAGTTCGTTTTAAGACCGACGACAGCAAGTTCCAGGCGCTGTTGAAGTCGGACCTGTTCACGGCGGTCTCGCGGTAGTTTCAGGCAGGTTTAGGAAGGGCGGCTGCGGCCGCCTTTTCCTTTTTGTGGGATAGAATTCGCGACGACGCAGGTCTTGCTACATCCAAAAACGGGCAAAGGAGTTTCGGCATGAGCAAAACGCAGGATTATCCCTACATCACCAAGCTCGACATCGCTTTCGAGCCGCTGGAGCGCGTGGATGTGAACAAGATTGCGGCGGAGTGTCCGCACCAATGGTTTAACCAGACCATGGTCGAGGTCAACGGATCAGTGGTGCGGGTGGGAGTGGTACAGGGCGAATATCACTGGCACAAGCACACCGATGATGACGAGTTCTTCTATGTCGTATCGGGGAAACTGGCAGTCGATCTCGAAGACCGGACGATCGAGCTGGCGCCGGGGCAGGGTGTGGTGGTCCCGAAGAACGTGGTCCATCGAACGCGCGCGGCCGAGCGCACGGTAATGCTGATGGTGGAGAATCGCGGGATTATTCCCACGGGAAACTGAGCTTTTCCAGACTTATGTTTGCGGGGCGCCCCACGCTGCCCGGTGGGCCGTCGATCGCGCATCTTTCCTGTTAATGCCTCGTTACAAATTTTTACTGTTCCGACTCCTTTCCTGTTGACATCTAATTTCACATGACTGCATAATTATGCATAGATATTTGGATTTATGCATGAGCAAGCTAAGCCGTCATAGTCGTATCACCGAGCTCATCGAGAATGAGCCGATTTACACGCAAGAAGAACTCAGGACGAGGCTTAGACAGGGTGGAATTCACGTAAATCAGGCTACGCTGTCACGCGATCTGCGGGAACTGGGCCTGGTGAAGACGGTGAATGGTTATGCACTGCCGGCGGCCGATGATGGGCGGCAGATGCCACCGTTAGAGCAGTTGCTGACAGAGTTTGTGGTCGACGTTCGGGAAGCCGAAAACCTGCTGGTGCTGAAGACAACCCCCGGCAGTGCGCAGCCAGTAGCGGCGGCGCTGGATTCGTCGGACTGGTCGGAGTTGGTGGGAACGATTGCCGGCGACGACACGATTTTGATTATTACGGCCTCGAAGCAGATTTGCCACAACGTGGCGAGCAGGGTCAGGGAGACGATTGGTTGATGCAAGCGCAGTTACAGACGGCAGTAATCGGACCAACCGGGTACACCGGTTACGAACTGCTGAAGATTTTGTTCCGGCATCCGCGAGTGAAGACGCCGCTGCTGTTCGTGCGTGAAGGCTCGGAGAAAACGGGACAGATCGGTGATGTGTTTCCGCAGCTGAACGGCTCGGGTCATGTGCCGATGGAGCCGTTCTCGTGGTCACGCGCGCACCAGGCTGGCGTGGATTTGCTGTTCCTGGCGACGCCGCACGAGTTCTCGCGGGAGTTTGTGCCAGAAGCGGTACGGCGCGGTTTTCGCGTGGTCGATTTGAGTGGCGCGTGGCGTTTGCGCTGCGAAGGAAATGCAGCGGTCTACAAGTTCGAGGACCGCGATCCCGTGGAAGCGAAGCAACTGAGCGATGAAGCGGCGTACGGTCTGCCGGAGTTGTATCGCGATGCGATTGAGCACGCGCAGCTGGTGGCGAATCCGGGGTGCTATCCGACGTCGATTATTTTGGCGCTGGCGCCACTGGTGATGGCGGGGCTGATTAATCCGGAGCAGGGAGTGTTCTGCGATTCGAAGTCGGGCGTGTCGGGCGCGGGAAAAGCGCCGAAGCAGGACACGCACTTCGTGGAAGTCGCCGACAACTTCCGCGCGTATAACCCGACGAGTCACCGGCATCGTGGCGAGATCCTGGAGCAGTTGAAGCTCGAGTCGGAGCAGTTGGTGTTTACACCGCATTTGTTGCCGATTCCGCGCGGGATGTTTTCGACCATCTACGTGCAACTGCGCGAACCGATGAATGCCGGACGCGTGGAGCAGGTGTTTCGCAAGTTTTACGAAGACAAGCCATTCGTGAGGGTGTTTGCGCCGAAGCTGCCCGAAGTTGCGTGGTCGATTAACACGAACTACTGCGACCTTGGCTTTGCGTTGTCGAAGGACGGACGGAAGCTGACGCTGTTTTCGACCATCGACAACCTGGTGAAAGGCGCGTCGGGCCAGGCAGTACAAAACATGAACGTCATGTACGGGTTCGATGAAAGAGAGGGCCTGCAATGAGAATCGTATTGAAAATTGGCGGCGTTGCTCTCGAAAACCAGGAGACGCTTCAGGCGTGCGTGCGGGCGATCAAAAGCCTGGCGGACGATGGCCATCAGCTGGTGGTGGTTCACGGAGGTGGCTCGGCCCTAACGCGGACGTTAAAGAGGCTGGGCAAGACCAGCGAGTTCGTCAATGGCCTGCGCGTGACCGACGCCGAGACCCGCGACGTCGCTCTGATGGTGCTGGGCGGCTTGATGAACAAGGCGCTGGTGGCGGCGCTCACCAAGACCGGCGTACATGCGATTGGATTGTCGGGAGGCGATGGTCCGGTGTTCCGCGCGCGCAAGCGCAAGAGTGGACCGGACCTTGGATTTGTTGGCGACATTTGCTCGGTTGACCCGACGTGGCTGGAAGCGATCTGGAAGGCCGGCGGCGTGCCGGTGGTGTCGAGCATCGCGCTCGGCAATGACGGTGAGTACTACAACGTGAACGCCGACCAGATGGCGGCTGCGTGCGCCATCGGTTGCCACGCACAGACGCTGATCTTCCTCACCGAGGTGGCGGGCGTGCTCGATGCAGAGGGCGCTCCGATTCGTCATCTCGACAAGAAGGGGATCAAGTCGTTGATTGCTTCGTCGGTGATCCAGGGCGGCATGTTGCCGAAGATGGAAGCGTGCCAATCGGCATTGATGGGTGGTGTAGGGCGCGTGCGGATCTTCCCCGCGCAACATGCGGCGGAGTTGGGCGAGTTTTACACGCGAAAGATCGATCTGGGAACGGAAGTTTCGGCGGCGTAAGTCGCTCGCGGACGAGAGTGTCCGCGCTACATATTTGACGGAGAGTTGGAAGAGAGATGGGAACAAGAGCAAGCGTATTAAAGCCGATGCCAAGTCGCACGGCGCTGAAGAAGTCGTTACCGGTGTTTGGACTGAAGAAGCCGGATCTGCTTTCGATCGCGGACCTGACACCCGGTGAAGTCGAGGGGATTCTCGATCTAACGGCGGCGGTAAAGACGCATCCCGGAGAGTTCGCGCACGCGCTCGAGGGCAAGCAGGTAGTCCTGATGTTCGAGAAGCCGTCGTTGCGGACGCGACTGACGTTTGAGGTCGGCATCCGGTCGTTGGGCGGCAGTTCGCTGTTTGTCGACCAGCGCGGCGAGCGCATTGGCCAGCGCGAGAAGCTCTCCGATGTGGCGCATAACCTTGAGCGCTGGCTGGATGGCATTGTGCTGCGTACGTTTGAACACGCGACCGTTACCGAGATGGCGAAGAACGCGTCGATTCCGGTGATTAACGGGCTCAGCGAAGTGGAGCATCCGTGCCAGGCGCTGGCCGATTACTTCACGCTGCGCGAGAAGTTTGGATCGCTGAGGAAGGTGAAACTGGCGTACGTCGGGGATGGCAACAACGTGGCGCACTCACTGTTACTGACGGCAGCGATGCTGGGATCGAAGATCGCGATCGCGACTCCGGCGGGCTATGAGCCGAGCCACGACGTCATCCTGCAGGCGTGCGAGATTGCTTCGCGGACGGGAGCGCAGATCGATATCACCAGCGACGTGGCGCAGGCAGTGAAGGGCGCGAACGCCATCTACACCGATGTTTGGGCGAGCATGGGCCAGGAGTCGGAAGCGGCCGAACGCCGGGCGATCTTCCAGCCCTACCAGGTGAATTCCAGCCTGATGAACCTGGCGCCGGATGCGTACTTCATGCACTGCCTGCCAGCGCATCGTGGCGACGAAGTCACGGACGAGGTGATGGATTCGGCCGCGTCGATTGTGTTCGACGAGGCAGAGAATCGCCTGCACGTTCAGAAATCTATTTTGATATTGCTGATGGGGAACTCTTCCTTCAGCGCCTGGAGCGCGAATGCCTGATAACAAAATTGTCCTTGCTTATAGCGGTGGCCTGGATACGTCGATCATCATTCCATGGCTGATCGAGAATTATGGTTGCGAAGTGATCGCGGTGGTCGGAGACGTGGGCCAGGGCGACGACATGCAGGCGGTCGCCGAGAAGGCGATTAAGACCGGCGCTTCGAAAGTTATAGTCGAAGACTTGCGCGAAGAGTTCCTGCGCGACTATGTGTTTCCGTGCGTGAAAGCCGGAGCGGTCTACGAGAACAAGTACCTGCTGGGCACGTCGATGGCGCGTCCGGTTATTGCCAAGGCGCAGGTAAAGGTAGCGTTACAGGAAGGCGCGACGGCAGTCGCGCACGGATGCACCGGCAAAGGCAACGACCAGGTGCGCTTCGAACATGCTTTCCAGGCGTTGGCTCCGCATCTGAAGTGCATTGCGCCCTGGCGCGAGTGGACGCTGAAATCGCGCGAAGACTGCATCGAGTACGCCGAGAAACGTAACATCCCGATCACGGCGAGCAAGACGAAGATTCACTCGCGCGATAAGAACATCTGGCACTTGAGCCATGAGGGCGGGGAACTGGAAGATCCGGCAAACGCTCCCGCCGATACCACCTGGCAGATGACGGTTTCGCCGAAGCAGGCTCCCGACAAGGAAGAAGTTGTCGAGATCGGGTTCGAGGCGGGTGCTCCGGCCAGCGTGAACGGCGAAACGCTCGATCCGGTGTCGCTGGTGAACTCGCTGAACGAGATTGCGGGCCGCAACGGCGTTGGCCGAGTTGACCTGGTGGAAAACCGGTTTGTCGGCATCAAGTCGCGTGGCGCGTACGAGACGCCGGGCGGAACGCTGATCATGGCGGCTCATCATGAGTTGGAGACTCTGTGTCTTGATCGCGACGTGTTGCACTACAAGCAGCACGTTGGGCTGAAGTACGCGGAGTTGGTTTACTTCGGGCTGTGGTTTACGCCGCTGCGCGAAGCGCTTGATGGCTTCATCGCCAATACCCAGAAGAATATAACGGGAACGGTAAAGCTCGGCCTGTACAAGGGCAATGTGAACACCCTGTCGCGGAAGTCTCCGTACTCGCTGTACCGGCTCGACATTGCGTCGTTCACCATGGGCGACAGTTACGACCAGAAGGACGCGGAAGGTTTCATCCGCATTCTGGGGCTGCCGGCTCGTTCGCAGGCGTGGCTGAAACAGCAGATGGAAGGGCAGACGCTGAAAGAAGCGCTACAGGAGAAGGAATGAAGATGTGGTCGGGGCGGTTTCGTGAGCCGCTCGATCCGGAATTCGATCACTGGCAGCGTTCGTTTTCGTTCGATCGCCGATTGCTTGGCGAAGAATTGGAGGCGAGCGCTGCATGGGCGAGAGCCCTGTTCAAAGCAGGAATCCTCGCCGATTCCGAGTTGAAGCAGGTGCTCGGCGGGCTGAAGACGATCGGCGAACAATGCACGCAGAATCCGGCGATCGTCGATCAGGCCGACGCGGAAGATATCCATCATTTCGTGGAGATGCGATTGACGGCGCTGGTCGGCGATGTTGGTCTGAAGCTGCACACAGGTCGCAGCCGTAACGAACAAATCGCGACCGACCTGCGTCTTTACACGCGCAACAAGATTGATAGCACGCGCGAGGCGCTCGCAACGCTGGTGGAGGCGCTGATCGCGCGCGCCGAAGAATTAGGCGAGACGGCAATGCCCGCTTATACCCATCTGCAGAAAGCAGAGCCGGTATTGGCGGCTCACTGGCTTTTGGCCTACGTCTCGATGTTTCTGCGCGATGCGGATCGGCTGGCGGATTGCCGCAAGCGGGTGAATATTCTGCCACTGGGTTCGGGGGCCGTGGCTGGGACGGGAATCAAGCTCGATCGCGAATTCATGGCCAGGGAACTGGGCTTTGACGCGATCACAGCGAATTCGATGGATGCGACCAGCGACCGGGACTTCGAACTGGAGTTCCTTCAGTCGGTGGAACTCATTGGACTTCACCTCAGCCGACTGGCGGAAGAGATCACCATATTTTCGACCACTGAGTTTGGATTTGTCGCGCTCCCGGATTCGCTTTCGACAGGATCGAGCGCGATGCCGCAGAAGAAGAATCCAGATGCGACCGAGTTGTTACGCGCCAAAGCGGCTAAATTAGCCGGACTGACCACGCAAGCCAGCATGACCGTAAAAGGTCTGCCCCTCGCCTACAACAAAGACATGCAGGAATTGCAGCAGCCCTTGTTCGCTGCGGCTGAGACGACGCTGGGAAGCTTGTCGATCGCAGCCAAGTTAGTTGCCGCGATCGGCTTCAACGCCGAGCGAATGCAGTCGGCGGCGAGTACCGGATTTATGAATGCCATGGAAGGAGCGAACTACCTGGTGCGCCAGGGAGTTCCGTTCCGCCGCGCGCACGAAGCGATCGGGCATGCGGTTCGCAAAGCTGTGGAGAAGAACTGCGAACTCGATGGGCTCTCGCTGGAAGAGCTGAAGGAGATTCGTCCGGAATTCGATGCCGGATTCTACGAAGCGCTGCGCCTGGGGTCGGTTTTATCTCATCACGATGTTCCAGGTGGGACCGCTCCATACCGCGTGAAGCAGGCTTTGGCGGCGGCAAAAGAGAAGCTCAACGCAATACGGGAGGTGCACTATGCGAACGCGTAAAGCGATCCTTCCCGATGCACCCGAGATTCACCGGCTGATCTCGCAGTACACCGCCGATGGGACGCTGCTACCGCGTACCTTGCAGGAGATCTGCGAGAACGTGCGGGACTTTATTGTTGTGGAAGATCGCGGCCGGGTTATCGCCTGTGCGGCGCTGCACTTCTATGGGCTGAGTCTGGCTGAAGTTCGTTCGGTCACGGTCGATAAGACTGTCCAGGGAAGAAACGTCGGCCGCCGGTTGGTGGAAGGCTTGATCCAGGAATCGGAAACTCACCACATCGAACGGGTATTTCTGTTCACGCGGGTGCCGGATTTCTTTGGCAAGCTTGGCTTTGTGACCGTGCCGCACCATATCCTGCCGGAAAAGGTGCACAAAGATTGCCTGAGCTGTCCGCGCCGCGAGAACTGTGACGAAACAGCGATGGTGCTGGGCGAAGCGGAAGCCGAATATGCGATGGCGTCTTATGCCGAGAATCCTTTGCGGGTGCTGAACGTCTGATGAGCACAAACGAACTGAAAGTCCCCGCCGGATTTCGTTTTGCGGCTACCACGGCGGGGATTAAAGTCAGCGGTAATCCCGACCTCGCACTCATCGAAGCTCGGGCTGGCGCAACCGCCGCGGCGGTCTTCACGAAAAACCTGGTGGTCGCAGCCCCGATCCTAGTCGGGCGGAGACACCTGGCGGAGTCAGGCAAGAGTATTCGTGCCGTGCTGGTGAATGCCGGCAACGCGAATTGCGCCACCGGGAAGCCGGGCCTGGCGGCTGCGGAAAAGAGCTGCCAGGAACTCGCGCGCGCAATCAACGCGAAGTCGAAGCAGATCGTTCCTTCATCGACGGGAGTAATCGGAGTTCCATTTCCGACCGAGAAATTGTTGAAGGCCATTCCTTCGCTGCTTGGGGAGCGAGGCGCGTCGGTCGACCACGCAATGTCGTTTGCGCGAGCGATCATGACCACCGACACACGGCCAAAGATCGTCTCGGCGGAGATGAAGGTGAACGGCAGGGTAGCCACGCTGATGGGCGTCGCGAAGGGCGCGGGAATGATTCACCCCAATATGGCGACGATGCTCTGCTATATCGTCAGCGATGTGCAGGCCAGCCCGAAGCAACTCTCGCGTCTCTTGAAAGCTGCCGTGGATCGCACCTTCAATCGCGTCAGTATCGATGGCGACACCTCCACGAACGACACAGTTTGCCTACTTGCGAGCGGAGCGTCGAAGCTGGATTTGGCAAAATCGAAAGTGGCGGAGGCTTTCGCCGCCGCTCTGGAATCGGTATGCGCGTCGCTGGCGGAACAAATCGTCACGGACGGCGAAGGGGTCAAGCACGTAGTCCACTTGAAAATCGAGGGCGCGAACTCGGAAAGGGAAGCGGACACCATCGCGCGGACGATCGCGCACTCGCCATTGACCAAGACCGCGTGGGCGGGAGCCGATCCGAATTGGGGGCGAATTCTGGCAGCGATCGGACGAAGCGGCGTGAATCTCGATCCGGGCAAGGTCGACATTCTGTTTGGGCCGATCCAGGTGTGCCGGAAGGGGATGGCGGCGAAGTTCGAAGAAGCGAAGGCGCACGAGTATCTTTCTCGCCCGTCGGTGGAAATTCGAGTCAAACTCGGGCGAGGGAAGCACAGCCTGACCTTCCTGACCTGCGACCTGACGGACGAGTACGTGCACATCAACGCCGACTACCGGACCTAAGTGTCCACAACCGGCGTCCGCTTTCGAATTGGTGCCATTTCCTGCTTATAAGTTGCAATTGTCGGGGCGCTGGGGATAGTCTTTCGTTCAACTTAAGCTGCGAAGTCACAGCTGGGTAGTTCGCAATCCAGAGGACAAATGGCTACTGGTGGTGCCGGGCTCACAGGTCCTGAATCGCTCATTGGCGGAGCGACGCCTTCGTTGGTATTCCTGCATGGCGGCGAGGAGCGCAAGCTCGTTTTAGGGAAGGCCAACTTTTCGATTGGCCGCAAGACGGAAAACGATCTTGTCATATCCGATCCGCGCGTATCGCGCGAACACGCCATTATCGTCCAGGAAGTCGATGGCTTCTATGTCGTCGATAAAGGCAGCAAGCTCGGGACCTACGTCAACGGAGAGCGTGTCGAACGCCAGAAGCTGAAGCGCAACGATCGCCTGGAATTCGGTGTTCGCGGGGAGGCGTTCGCGCTGTTCGATCCTGATAAGCCCGTTACCTCGCCATCATCGCGTGCACTGCTCAGCCAGCTCTCAGTTTGGAAGCCGGCGAGCGCCACTTCCGATCTCGAGACTCTGACGCTCTTCCTCGAAGCCGCCCGAAAACTCAACACCAGCACAGTCCTAGAGGAAGTGCTGGTTACGCTGATCGAAGCGACACTGCGCCTGACCAAGGCCGAGCGCGGCTACGTTTTTCTTCGCCAGGATGATGGCAGCCTGAGCCTGGTAGCCGGGCGCAACGCCAAGGGCGAACCGCTGGCCGACGACAACACCATTTCGCGGTCGGTGCTGCGCGACGCGCTCTCGTCAGCAAACGAGTTTTTGCTCACCGACTCGGAAGACCTCGCCAAGATGTCGGCACGCGAGAGCATTGTCGCGCACAATCTGCGAACGGTGATCTGCATTCCGCTCCGGCGTACGCAGTTGGGAGCAGACAAAGATCCCGAAATCCGCGGACTCCTCTATCTCGACAGCAAGTTGCTTTCGGGACGGCTGTCGCAAGTGAGCCACGACATTCTGCGCGCGATCGCCACAGAAGCCGCGTCGCTGGTCGAGAACGCGTTCCTGGTCCAGGCCGAGGAAGCGCAACGCCGCTACCAGCAGGAGATGAACATCGCCGCCAGCATCCAGCAACGGCTGATGCGGGTGACGATCCCGTACGTGCCGTACGCGCATGTGGAGGCGAAAAACATTTCGTCGAAAGAAGTCGGTGGCGATTTCTACGATGTCATTTGCACGAATAAAAGCCTGACCGTGGTTGTCACAGACGTCAGCGGCAAAGGTATTTCCGCCGCGCTGTTGGCGTCGATTCTTCAGGGTTTGCTTTACGCCCAGCTGGCGCAGGAGATTCCGCTACACGATGTCGTCTCGGTCGCCAACCGCTTTCTCTGCGAGAAGGTTGCCGGCGAGAAATATGCGACGATGATGATCGCGCGACTTCATCCGGATGGCCGTCTCGACTACATCAACTGCGGACACGTCCCTCCCGTTCTGGTGACAGAAGACAAGTGTCGCCAATTGGAAGGTGGGAACCTGCCGGTCGGCTTATTGTCGGACGCCGCCTTCGAATCGGGGACGATTCAGCTCGCAACGGGAAGCCGGCTGGTGCTGGTTACCGATGGCGTTACGGAGGCGGAAAATCCCGAAGAAGACATGTTCGGCAGCGAGCGCCTGGAAGCGCTGTTCCCGCAGGCGGAGGGCATCGAGCAAGTGTTCCATGCAGTCACCCAGTTCTGCGCCGGCAATCCGTTCAACGACGACTGCACGGTCTTGCAGCTAGGCTACAAGTTGGCGTCGAAAGACGACCCTAGCCACTCGGCTACTTCCTCTCTCCGGTCTTAAACAGGCTCCACGGGCCGGCCTCCATGTTGGGGAGCACCGAACGTTCCCACTCGTATTCGGGGTGTTTCTTGAGGAAGTCTTCTGCAAGAAAGTCTCCACCGCAGGGATGCCCACGCCGCGCGTAAAAGCTCATCGAAGCGGCCATCGAGCTGTCCGTCGCTTTACCTTGCACGGCGCCACCGGGATAGTACGGACCCCAGTCCCACTCGGGAACGCCGCGCGGTGAAGTCTCGACGTGTCCGCAGAGCGTACGCTCATCGGCGTCTTCCTTGTTCTCGAAGGTATCGAAATGGTCAGAGAGGAATTTCTCGGCCATGGCGACGTCGATCTGTCCCTTGTTTTGCTCGACCAGTTGCTCCCACCGGACCCGGCGCGCGTTCGGCGAACTTGATTTGTCTTTGGGATTGAAATCGGTGTCGTCTTTCAGGACCTCGGGATCGCGAGCCCAATTGGATCCCGCGTAGTAGCCGTCTTTGGTGCGCCAGACTTTCCAATGTTTCAATCCCAGCTCTAGTTGGGCGATTTCGCCGGTCTTGTTGTCGGCCAGCAGCCAGTCGTTGGCGTAGCCGCCGTTGTTGCCCTCGACCATGATCTTCACGTAATCGTCGATGGAATTGGCGTATTGCATGGCCTTGCGTGAGCGAACGAATTCGGGAATACCGTCGGGATCGTATCCGTGGAACTGGGTGATCGTGGTCTCGGTGATCATCAGGCCAGCCGAGGTGACACCGAAATCGTCGTTGCTGGTAATGATGCCGGGAAATCCATCCATCAACATGCGGTTGCCCTTTTGCGGCACGATGTCGAAGATGATGTTCCACCGAGCCCCTTGATAGACGCCGGTCCAGTTGTTGTGGGCGATGACCACTTTGTGGTCTTTGGTGTAGCTGCCGGTGGCAACCAGGGCACTACAATTTCCCGGACTATGGATGCTGGGAGCGTTGGCGACTTTGTTCTTCTCGTCGAGCCAGGGCACGTAATAGTCGGGGACTTCTTCGTCGGTGTTGAGCGTGACAATGTCCCAGAGGTCCACGTTAAGGCCGTTGGCTTTGGCGCCGTCGGTAATACCTTGCAGTTCCTGGCGGTATTCTTCCTCGATGTGCGGCCAGACAACGGTTTGCGATACGTTGCGATAGAAATTCCAGTCACGCTTGGTATCGTGCAGCGTGCGTGCCTTCATCGCCTCGATCGCGCCTTTGATTTCGGGCGCGAGAAGGTAGCCGTGCTGGTAGCCGACGTCGGAAGGCGAGCCCTCAAGATGGACGTAGATCCAGCGATCGCGCTCAAATCGATAGGACTTTTTAAGTCTGACGTCGTCGGCCGACGCGGTCATCGAGGCAGCCAGAAAAGCAACTATCGCAAGAGTTAATATGGAAAAACGAAGCCGGCCAGAATCCATTACGCCCCCTGTTGAACTTGGGGAGCAGTGTAACGATTTCCGTTCGCCAGTGGCAACCAGCAATTGATGATGTTATTTTCGTTAGCCGCAACAATTTAAATGGGGAAGCAAGAACATGGTTGAGACTACTCTTGTCCGCGCGCAGCCACTCATCGCCGTACGAGATGTCAGGGCGAGCAGCCGCTGGTATCGTGAATTGCTCGGGTTCGATTCTCTCCCGGATCACAGTCATCGCGATTTCTACGATCGGATGCAGCTTAAGGGTCAGATTCTCCTGCAGCTCCATGCCTGGGATGCGGAGGATCATCCGAATCTCACCAACCCCACCAAAGCTCCGCCCGGTCATGGCGTTCTTCTTTGGTTCGAGGTCGAGAACTTTGACGTGGCTGTCGCCAATGCCAGGGCTTTAGGCGCGGAATTTATTCTGCAGCCCCACGTTAACCCCAACCCCAGGCACCGCGAGATGTGGCTGCGCGATCCTGATGGCTACGTCGTAGTAGTTGCGAGTCCCGACGGGGAAGCGAGTTCGTAATTTCTGTCGAGATGAACCGCTACGATGCCACCGTGTCAGTGCCCACGTTCGAGCGTTTGCATCACCTCAGCAAGCTCATCGGTGGAGATGAAATTCCACGATCCGCCAAGCTTCGAGATGGCGGCGTTCGCCTCCGAACTCATCCAGTTCTGCACCAATCCGCGAAAACGGAAGGCTTCGTCGGCTGCTTTCTTTCGGTTGGAAGGCGAGAGATCGTGAAGGTATGCCTTCGCGGCTTTTGTCGCGGATCCATGCTCAGGGATCAGGTCCTGGTGCAGATATCCGCGCGCGAACTCCGCCAGGTGAGGGAAGTCGCTGGGATCGATTTTGTGGGACTCTGAAAAGCTGCGAGTCACGGGTGGCACTCCGGGTAGCTGGTGAGAACGTAATAGCCGTCTTCGTCAGCGCGAAGCACGACGATGGCGTGATCGCAAGGAACAGATATCTGCGCTCGCGGATACATCACTCGCCCGATGGCGTCGTTGGGATTGGTGTAATCAAGAACAAGGTTTGGACGTCGCAGGCCGCGGTCTTCCCAGCGCTGAACCTTCTCCTGGTTCTGCTGCAGAGCCGCGCCGATCGTTTGCTCCGCCGTAGCGCGATCGGTGTAGGTAGAAGCCGCTGAAATGTTGGGTTCGCGTTCGAGGCGCTCGTGCAGTTCGGCATCGGTTCGACCGACGTGCCGTTCCAGCGTGTGACCGCCGTGTCGCTCGTCGAGAGACAAATCGTGCGACGCGCGACTTTTGCCGGCGGCGTCGGCGTGCGGCGTGGGTGGCTGACAGGCGAGCAGCAATGTCAGGAGCAGAGCGATGAAGATTGCCGTTCCCGATCGCTGGCCGTGGCGTTGCATGTGTCTAGACTATCGCAGAAGATTTGATGCGGAGCACTGCAGGTGGAAAAGAAGAAAGGGGCTGAGCATTTTCGCCCAGCCCCCAGATTTGCAGGGAATCGCCGTTTAGTCGTCGGCTGCAGCTGACGACGCGTACGGATCCGAAAACGCCTCAACTTGCGCGGGACGAACGAAGTAGCGCTTGTACGACGCGTAAGTCAAGGTCATGACCGGGAACATCGCCATCGGCACGTACCAGGCAACGAACATCATTGCGGTAGCGGCCATCGACGCGAGCCCAGCGCTCAAGACACAGTAAGGGAAGGACAACATCACGATTTCCTTCCAGGTTTTAAAGACCGGAACACCCTCGGCCAATCCGATTACGATTGCCACCGAGACGGTGTCGAGCAGGAAGAACCCTGTTGCCGAAGCCGCCACAAGAAGCGACTTCGCCGGCATCGTTGCCATTCCAAAACTGCTGTGAGCCAGCAGGTGAGCTACGGCGACCGCGTTCACGATCGTCGAGATGTTAAAGACCACTTGAAGTGCCGTCATGCTCTTGCCGTTCTTGGGCAAGCACTGTACCGCCGTCGAAACTGCGGCGACGATCAGGGCCTGCGGCAGGCTCAATTCGAGCGCTGCAAGAAGCATGAAGGGCAGATTCACTGACATGTTGCCGTTCAAGCCTGGTAGGGAAACTTTCATTCGCGACGCCGCTGCCGAGAGAACTACGAAGCAGCCAAAGCGAAGCAGATCGACAGATTCCCAACGCATCATTCCCACGCCCAGGTTCACCAGGGCGCAGAGTGCCACCAGGCCGACGAAAACTTTCGCGGATTGTGGTATGCGTTTCATGGTAGTAACTCGCTTTTCCTCTTCGTTTCCTCTTATTGTTGGCAAGCCGTCGGATCGACACTCGGATCACCCGAGCAGTCGCCGTCGCCTTCACTGTAAGCAGTCGTGGCGCTGTCGCCCCACAAGACGCTGTTGCCCCAGAGAACGCTGAAGCCAGTCGTCGTTGTGTTGCCCCAGATCACGCTGTTGCCCCAGAGAACCGAGGAACCCGTAATCGAATTACCCCACAGAACGGAGTCACCCCAAAGTACGGAGTTACCCCACAAAACTGAATTGCCCCACAGAACCGAATTACCCCACATGATCGACTGACCCGAAGCAGACCACGTCGAGTCGATCGTTACCGTGCCGGTCCTGGAGTTGTAAACCGCGCGAGGCGAGAGTGCCACGCCATTGCCCGTATCGGTGCTCTTCAGAGCGGCGGCGATGTTCAAGTAACCAGCGCCGTAGGTGAAGACGTCACCCTGGTTGTCGTAACGGTTTGAGTAACGATCCCAAGCCGAAGCGTACGTCTGATACATCGACTTCGAAGCCGTCTTCATCAGGCGGGCTTTCACGACGTCAGGTGTCAGGTTCGGATTGTTCTGCAGCATCAGCGCCGCGGCGCCCGAAACTACCGGGGTCGCCATGCTGGTGCCGCTAAGTGTGAAGTACTGCGCGTTCTTGTTGGGACCGCCCAACAGGCTATTCAACAGACCCGTCAGGTTAGGAATCACATCAAGAGTCGGATTGGCGACTACCAGGCTGCCGCTGGGATCGAGCAGCGAAACCACCTTGTTGCCGGGAGCAACCAGGTCGGGCTTCACCACGTGATCAACGAGCGTTGGTCCCTTCGAGCTGTAGCTGGCGATCGTATCGTCACCCGTGCTGAAGGTTCCCTTGGTGTCCATGGCGCCGACCGTAATCACATAAGGGTCGTTGCCCGGGACGCCGATGGTGCCGAAGCCATTGGTGCCCATCGAATTGTCGCGGCCGTTGTTACCTGCCGCAACCACCACCACGATGCCCGCCTGCCACGCCTGCTCCACGGCCTGATCCAGAGGATCTTGCGTGAAGCTCTCATAGACCGCGCGGCCAAGCGAAAGATTAATGACGCGGATGTTGTACTGGTCCTTCAACTGGATCGCGCGCTGGATGGCGGCGATCACGCTGGAATCGGTTCCGCAACCGTTGGCGTCGAGAACGCGAAGGTTAATGATATTCGCATTCGGCGCAACGCCCTGGTAATCGTACTGGTAACCAGATCCCGACTGCGACTGGCTGCCGTTACCCGCCGCGATACCCGCCACGTGCGAGCCGTGTCCGTATTTGTCGCCCGTGCTGGTGTCGCCCGGGACGAAGCTTTCGCTGTAAACAACGCGAGAAGCAAGCGAACTGTTGTTCAGGTCAGGGTGCGCGAAAACGCCGCTATCGATGACGGCGATACCGATCCCCGTTCCGTCCAGTCCGTAGGACCAGGCCAGATCGGCCGAAACCGCGGACGTTACATCGTCCACCGACATCTTAACCTTGCGGTCCATGGTCACGTATTTCACATCGGTCTCGTTCGCAAGATCGTCAAGATCGGAGACCGGCACCGACATGTGGATACCGTTGATCACGCCGAAGGTGTGCTTCGACCGCGCGTGGTGCTTGGTCGCGTCGTCGAAGTTTTTCTGCCGAAGCACCTGCCGGTACTGCACGATCACATCGACCGTCTGGCTAGGATTTCCGTGCAGATACAGGTTGTACAGTTCCGGCGACAGATGTTTGGAAATGTTTTTTGCCGAGGCAGGCAATACCAGCGACAGCATCAAGGTGAGGCAGAACAGGAACGGTCCCATTCGCTTCACGCTCGATCGTGTACGCGCTGGCTGCGTCTCGGCGGCCTTATTGTCCGTGGGAGGTGCACTTGACTTCGCGCCACCCCACGTCGCGCTATGTTTAATTTGCCCAAGCTCTGTGAGCATTTTTTCTCCCTGCAAATCGTCCAAATGGCCCTGGCGTTCACCGTCTCTGCCTGGCATAAATGCGAGTCCGCACACGCGGAGACGGTGACCTACTCATTGCAGGAGGGGTTCCAAGAGGTATGTTGCTGAAAATAAAGCAAGAGTCGTCGATCTGGAGGGGCACAATTGGGACAAACTGTCCTATCGGCCCGTTTTGGGCCGCCACCGTGTCCCACTTTGGCGCAGGTTTCTAGGTCTTCGGATCGAGGTATCGCACCACTTCAGTCTCGAATTGCTCGAAGGACTGGCGTCCCAGCAGGGTCTCGCGGAGAATCCCATGTGAATCAATAATATGTGTGACTGGTCGGGCTTCCGGACTCACATAAAGCCCGCTGTTTGACCCGGGCTGAACCCAGCCTTTGCGGACGACCGATTCGGCCAGCGGCTCGAACTTCTTTATAGTCTCCGGATCTTCATCGCTGAGAGTCAGGACGACCAACCGATCTCCGTAGGCTTGCTGAAGACGGTTCAAGTCGGTCATCTCGGCACGGCAGGCAGGCGACGAGGTGGACCATAAATTAAGGACGACCAGCTTGCCGCCGAAGTCCGAAACGTGATGCGTAGAGTCGTCGAGCAGCGATAAATACGTGAGGTCCGGAGCTGGGTGCCCAACGTTGCGCAGCACTTGTTTGAGCGACGCTGTCTTGGGCGCGGTGCTTTGCATGAAGCGCAGCGAGAGAAGTATTCCGACAGAACAAAGAACGATCCCTATCACGGATACAAGGTTGCGGCCCATTCGTTGCGCCTGGAATCCGCGCAGGACGATCACCAGTGCTCCAATCAGGGACACTGTCAAAATCGTGATCGCTATGATGTCGCCGTACTCGACGACAAACCTTGCCCAGTTCATGCACCAATCCTTGCCTGATATCTACGCGGCAGCAAGCAGAAATGTTCCCAGCGATGTTTTACGATGGGATGAAATGACAGACTGGACAGCTGAAGACGAAGCGGAGGTCCGCCGTCGCTTTGACGGCCTCAAGATCACGCACACGCTCGACATGAAAATCATTCGCCTGGCCCCGGGCGAGGCCGAAGTGTCGATGCCGAACCGCGACAATCTTCACGGCATCTTCGAATCGCTGCACGGCGGCCTGCTGATGACACTGGCAGATACCACCGCTTGTGTCGCGATCCTTACTCGCATCGCCCGCCACGAGGTTATCACGACGACAGACATGAACATTCGCTTTCTTGCGCCATGTCTCTCCGGCGTTACTGCCGATGCGCGAATCATCAAGTTTGGACGAAGCCTGGTGCCTGTCGGCGTGACACTGCGAGACGCGAACGCAAGGGAAGTCGCGCTGGCCCAGGTAACCTACATGCGATTGGAGCGCATGCCAAGTCGCTAAAACGACGGTCGATCGTAGGTCCGCAAAATTCGCTGAGCGAACTACTTGACCATCGGATAGCCTTTTTCCCGCCATCCGCGCACGCCGCCGTCCATCGAGATAACGTTCTTGTAGCCCATCTTCTGGAGATTGTCGGCTGCCAGCGCCGACCGGAACCCTCCACCGCAGTAGAGCACGATTTCGGTATTGGTGTCGGGCACGGCTTTTTCAATGTCGCGTTCAATTACGCCTTTGCCGAGATGGATCGCCCCCGGCAGATGGTCGGCGGCGTACTCGCTGTCTTCACGAACATCGACGAGGGTGAGCTTGTCTCCGCGATCCAAGCGCTGCTTGATGTTGTCGACGCTCGTTTCCTTGATGCGCTTGCGGGCGTCGTCGACGATGGCCAGAAACTTCGGGGGATGATTCGGTGCCATAAACATTCTCCGAGAAACAGAAATTCTAATCGAAGCGCAGGCAGACTGCGATGATGGCCGGTACTGCGGCGTAGGCTTCTGAAACCGTTGATTCGATTCCGACAGCTTGAGCGGGTTCAAAATGTGCGCAAGGCACCCGAGGATGAAGGGAACGGTTCCAGTTCGATATCGTGCCGAGGATCCAAGCCAAAATCGGCTGGAGGGAGAGTCGTGGCGGATCCTTTAGAAGTGACAAGACGCGCCGGAACCTGATCTTTCCTGCGTCCCTTTGCTGGTTTACATAATATCTGTTATCGGACATTGCTTATTTCCCCGGATGGATGTCGGCGAACCCTTGCGTCTCGCCGCCATTTCCAGCTCCCTGCGGCTGGATCTTGATCATGAACGGTTCTGCCTTCTCGTCCCGCTTGTCCCAATTTGGGATACGGAGTGGAAAGGCCTGTTATGAACATCTATCGTGAATGTATTCAGACGGCAGTAAACTGCGCCTAGCGTCAATGGAAGAACGTCACACAAGGCCACACGGTCGAATCATTAGTTTCTTTCTTGAAGCAGGGAAATTGTTGGGCATCGCTCTCGCCGCGCTACTCGCAATCGGTGCAGCGGTAATGGTCTCTGTTAAGACTGGGATAGTCATTCCTGGCCGATGGTTTGGCTTGATCTGGTGGACGTCGGCTCTTCTCTGGTTCGTCTTCAAGCAGCACAAACATGATCTTCGTTGCGGTAGGTTTTGGCTCGTGTTTTTGGCTTTTCTAGCCGCACATCTGACCATTTTCGTCTTCGTGCTCCAAGCCTATCCAGCGTGGCGCATGGCGTGGTTTATGTTCATCTTCATGATCGAAGCACCATTGGTTCTGGTCTCCATGCAAACTGCCCTTAGGCCCCGTCGAAATCGAAGACAAGCTTAAGGTTTCCGATTGCTGGTGATAAATCCGCTTCCCACAACCTATTTCAATATGAGCAGGGCTTACATCCCTGGATGGATGGCGGCGAACCCTTGCGTCCCGCCGCCATTTCCTCAACAGTTCCCCTTCAATCCGTCGTAGCTCCCTGCGGCTGGATCTTGATCATGAACGGTTCTGCCTTCTCGTCCACAACCTTGTAGTCGCTTGGAACCGTGAACAGCGAGGCGTCCGGCTCCGACGTGCTGACGTTTGAAAACTGCGTGGTCAGCGTGCCGGCCCATGGATCGGTGTGTTTGGTCATCACGGTAGCCTTCAGGTCTGACGAGTACCAGTTCTCCGATACCACATTGATCGGCTGTTCGTTACCCATCTTTCCGGCCGGGATCGTCGTCGTCACCCGAGTTCCCGTCGCTCGTATTCCGGCAAAAGTCTGGTCGCCAAGATTCTCCGTTGCCGGAGGGGCTTCGTCCCCGCCTGCCATATCTCTGCTGGCGATCAGCCGCTTGCTGATGATCACTGGCCCCGGTCCGCCCGGTGGCAGCGGCGGCTCGGGCAAGGCGTCGGGTGAACCTGTTCTTGAGTAGAAGAAAACGTTCTGTCCGGCCCCTTTCGCACCATCGGCGGCAGCAATTGATTTCAAACTAAGCGGCATCTTGCGCGCGACCTTGGCCAGCGTGTCGAGCGTATAGCGGACGCCCGCAACCGGGTCTTCAATGGTGATGATCTTCGGCGCCCCACCCTGCGGCACCGCCCCGAGCAGGTTTAGCTGGGCTTCGCGACGGGTACGGCCCTGGCTGTCGCGGCAGAGTTGGGAATCTTCCGTGGTGTGGATACGATTCCCGTCGGCAAACGCCTGGCTATGATCGCTGGTGATCGTGGCGCAGAACGGACTGCCTTTTACCGGCTTCGCGTCCATCATCGATTCCGTACGAAACGCCATGGTGATGTTTTTGCCCGGACCCGCACCAGCCTCACCGGCCACATGAACAGCGGTGGTTGTTTCCGGGGTTTGGCCGATTCCCTGCGCTCCCAGCGCCAGCGCGGAAGCCGCCATTAGAGTGAAAGTAATACCTTGTCTAAACATTCCCATCTCCTTGATTTAAGCTGCCTTACTTCACGATCCGGATGGCCCGCGCGATGCCATCCGAACCGACGACTACATCCGCCTGCACGAGCCCGTTCGCCGGCCGCCAGGCTGGAACTCTGTCTACTGCCGAAGCTGGAACCTGGATCCGGATCACCTGCATGGAACCTGCGCAACTGAGCGTGTCGCAATACATCAGGTTCTGAAATCCGGTCTCCGGCAATTCAACCCCCGACGCCATCGATGTTGTTTCCTGCTGTGGGCGGCTCGAACGTATGTGGCTCCGAACACTCTTTCGGCTTCGGACGGCCTCATGCTCGACCGCAACACTCTCGACCTTTGAAGGGGGCAGTTCCGATTTCCCAACCGGGACGACAACCGCCGGAGCTTTTGCAGCGGCGGGAATAGGCGGCAATTCCCTTCTGCGATGTGCAAATAGCAATACGGTACCGATCACCAGCCCGGCTGTGACGGCTGCCAGTGCCAATCCGAATCTCACGCGCCGCCACGCAAAAGAATTTCCCCTGTCCATTTCACGACGGTAGGAATTCATCATCGCGGCATCCAGGGAAGCCGAAGCTCCTGGCGCGCTATCGCGAATTGTCCGCACACTGCGCGCAACTTCGTTGTGCGAGTAACTCAACACTCGGCAGGCGCCGCAGGTCTCCAGATGCTCGGCCGCCGCCTTGTCGCCGAGAGGATTTTTCTCGGAGAGGTAGAAATGAAATTCTTCGCAAGTCATGTCAAACACCCTTCCGGGCCGTGGTCGCGAACCAGGCTTTCAACCTCCAACGTCCTCAGCTTCTCCGCGAGAAGTGCGTGGCCGCGATTCAATCTCGACCGGATCGTTCCCACGGCGCAATCGAGCCGGGCCGCAGCCTCGGCGTAAGAAAGCTCGCACAGATCGCAGAGCACGACGGCCTGTCGGTAATGATCGGGTAGAGCCGCGATCGCCGATCGCACCACGGCCACTCGTTCGTCGCGAATCAGGCTTCCGGTTAGCGTCTCCGGAGCTGCGGCCTGATTCTCCTCTAAGCCGTCCCGATGCAACAGCAACCGATAAGGCCGCTCGCGCCGTTCCACTCGACGCACCACGTTACGCGCCAATCCAAACGTGAAAGCGCCGAGATCGCCCTGCGAAGGGTCGAATCGATCACCCTTCCGCAGCAGGATCAGGAAGACTTCCTGCGTAACCTCTTCGGCGGCGGTGCGCGAATTCGTCATATAGAACGCGTAACGAAAGATTCCGTTCTTCAGTTGATCGTAAAGGCGTCGAAAGGCTGTTTCGTCGCCGTCCATCGCCAGGCGCAGGAGCTCGGCTTCCGAGATGGGGTTCAGTTCGTCCACTTTCCGGTCGAGAACTCCTGTGCAGCTTTCAGAGAGTATTCACCCTCGGCAGGAAAAAGGTTCCAGGAATTTTGATTGAGAAGGGATGATTCAACTAGAACGGGCGAAATCAACCGGGACATCGAAGCCATTCTCTCTTTTCCTCTTTGATCTCCTCGTTAGATCATTGTCACTTCCAGTCTTGGCAGCAGCGAACGGAACTACAAGGAACGACCGACGACCGCGCTTCACGAACTTTGCTCCTTCGCGAACTCTGCGTGGAGCCAATCAAATGACAAAATAGCGAAAGCGCAAATGGCGAGATGCATGCAACACGTTTCATTTCAGGAATTTTCATCCACTGAATTTGCCTGGAATTCTCCGATTTTTCTTCCCTTCGCCACCACCAGCTTGCCATAGTGAAAGTATCGGCTGAGGAGGAGGGAAAAGTTTGCCCCTCAACCGTGCGCCCCGGAGGGGCAGCAGAACGTTAGGTTCTGTCACCAGATCTTTGAAGTTAGCTAAACCGCCTTACTTGAACTTTTGTTCGTAAGTTGCTGATTCCAGGAATCTAACCCGCAACGCATTGATTCCAGGAATCTTACACGACGAATACCCCGTAATCTCCTGATTCTAAAGATCAGGGGTGGGGGGAGGGGTATCGCGAACAGGTACAGACCGGGGGGATGGCTGACAGATTAGACCGGGAGCATAGCTGACACTGCGAAGGTGGTGGGTGCGATACAACGTCGCACATGCCATGGAGAGCGAGCAGTGTGATGGAAGAGAAGGTACGGTTCATCGTTGAGTATGAACGGGATGAGCAGACGATGACGGAACTGTGCGAGGCGTTTGGGATCGCACGCGAGACGGGGTATGTG
>Ga0335085_10002938_pt1 | contig 30654 bp, 24 predicted proteins | sample Lox_Sample_45_FD_206712 | JGI IMG/M metagenome (GOLD analysis project Ga0335085, IMG submission 206712) | Soil microbial communities from Loxahatchee National Wildlife Refuge, Florida, United States - Lox_Sample_4.5 | ecosystem: Environmental > Terrestrial > Soil > Wetlands | place: USA... | reverse complement strand
CGAACGAATCGGCCGTCGCGTTGCGCCGCCGGGTTAACCCGCATTTCTCACAGGCGGTGCGTTGACCGCCTTGATAGCTCGGCGGTGTTTTCGTGGCCAGGAAATGCCGAAAACCTGCATACACCCTTGCAACGTGTATAGTGCAGTGGGAGCTGGCGGCCCATCCAACGGCCTCCAAATCCCTGGAAATGTGAACCCTGCGCCGACCTGAGGCAAAGCTCCGCCCAGTACCGGCGTTCGTGAATTGCTGAAGGAATGGTTGAGGCCGTCGCCCCTCAGGTGGCCGCCGAAGGCGTCGCCCGCAACTGCTCATAGACTCGGGCAAATAAGCTCCTCCACGGATAACTCGCTGCCAGTGACAGGTACACCCGCCGCACACTCACCCGCACCCGCGCGCCGATCTTCAGCAAGCGCGTACGAATCGTGGACACTTGCGCTTGTGCCATCTCCGTACCCTTCAATCCCAGACGACGCAATCCGCACACCAGCACGTAGGCCATCGCCGAAAAATACATCCGCATCTGGTCTGCTCTCATGGTCTCGGCGCTCACACGATCGGCGAATAGACTCAACTGCTCCTTGATGCGGTTCTCCATTTCGCCGCGGGCGCAGTAGAGATCTTCGTACAGCACCTGTGCGACCCAACGTTCCGCAGGCAGCGATGTCACCACGAAGCGGGGATTCTCTTTGCCATCGATATGCTCGGCCTTGGCCACCACGCGCCGCTCCCGGTCCCAACCGCTTTTCTTTCGTTTCCGGGTCTGGTAGGAGAACTCCGTAAACACGCGAGCCGGCTTGCCGGTCCGGCTCCATTGTTCGGTCGCCTCCCGCATGTGCGCCCCGATAATCCGCCGCAGCCGCTGGTTCCGCGCCATCCCGAACACGTAATCCACCCGATGGTTTTCGCACCAGCTCATGAGCTCGTTCCGGCAGAAGCCGGAGTCTCCCCGCAAGACGATTTTCACCTCCGGCCAAGCCGCACGGATCTGCTCTACGATTCGTTCAATCTCCACCAAGCTCCCGGCCGCCGCGTCGCTGTTGGATTGCCGCAGCCGCGCGCACAGAAGATGATCTCCGCAGAAGATGTACAGCGGCAGGTAGCAATAGCAGTCGTAATAGCCATGGAAGAAACGCCCCTCCTGCTCCCCGTGCAGCGGAAAATCGGTGGCATCCACATCCAAGACGATTTCCTCCGGGGCGGTGCGCTGCGACTCCAAAAATACTTGCACCAGCAACTCGTCGATGGCGTGTTTCCAAAAAGTGATCTTCTTGTATCGGCTCGGCGTGCCGTCGCTCAACTCCAACCGGTTCAGCGTGCTTTTTCCCGCCAGCGGACTTTCCTCCACATCCGCTTTACCCGCCAGAACTCGCATCAAAGGGTCCTGCCGCAGTTGCTCGTGATCGTTCAGATCTTCATACCCCAGCGCCAAGCCGTACACCCGCTGCGAGACCAACTGCTCCACCGAATGCTCCACCAACACCGGATTGCGCGCGTCCAGAAAACACTCCGCCAACCGCGGTAGCAGATTCAACCGCCGGTCGGTCTCACGCAGCAGCAACCCACCGCTGTCGGTGGTAATCGTCCCCCCGTCAAATCGGGCCACTACCTGGCGCGAAAAATGTGCTTGGAACTCGAACTCCGATTGGATACACTCTGTCATAGCAAAGGCCGCTCTCTTTCTGGCTGGAACATTGTGTGGAAACTATGTTTATGCCAGAAGAAGCGGCTTTTTGCTAGTCCCCTGTGAGAAATGCGGGTTAACTGATGGAGGTGTCGATGGCAGAGATTCAGTCTCAGGATGCGCGGCGGTTGCTGCGGATCATTCGCTCAGCGATAGCTAATGGGGAGATGTTGACGTATCGGGAGGCTGCGCGGCGGTTGGGGCGTGTGCCCCCGGAACGTCATGCGCGTGCTGTGGCGCAGATGTGTGACCTCTTGGATGCCGCTGCGTGTTTGGCGGGGGTGCCGTTGCTTGCGCTCGTTGCTGTGCATGAGCATGGTGGCGGCATTAATCCGAAGGCGTGGAAGGAATATGCTGGTCCTCGGCGTGACGCTATCATCAACCGATCACAGCATCACCAGTTCTCCGATGATGAGTTTGCGGCGATTGGAAGCGCCCTTCGCGATCTCGCCGATCGCGGCAACAGCAAAGCGTGGCAGTACGTCCACGGGTTGTACCCCGGCGACCTGAATTCTCAAAATGGAGGGTGCTAGAAACTAAATTGGCACCTCTCACCGTAGGCGACAAACCTTCCGCTCATGCAAGTCTCTTTCTTGAAGGCTTAAGCGCGCCCGAGCGACTCTAACAACGAGCACGCTTTCTCGAGTGCCGCTGCGCCATCGATCCGCGCGCCGTACTCGCGGCAGCGTTGGCGCATCGCCGTCGATTCGATCAACTCTTGGAGGATCGTTGCTGCGGGCGCTGCACGATACTTCTGCGGGTAAAGGCTCCTGCCAAGCCCCAATCGCTCCACCCGCAGTGCGTGATCCGGCTGGTCGTGTGCGTGCGGCACCACGAACTGCGGAATTCCGGCTCTCACAGCATGGGCGAAGGTTCCAACGCCTCCGTGGTGAACCACAGCCGCGCACCGTGGAAGCACTGACGGAAACGGAACCCACGCCTCATGCCGGACATGTGCGGGTAGCTGGCCAAACACAGGCGTTCGGTGCTTTGCCACAAACAAGGCCTTCACGCCAGCGAGCCACGTCACTTTTACTGATTCGCGAAAGAAAGCATCAAGTTTCGCTTCCGAGCCAGCCGTAAAGAGAACAACAGGTCCGCTCGCAAGAAAATCGTCCACCTCGGGCGTCAGCGGCACAGACTGACTCTCATCCATCACGAACCCCGTTAGATGCACGTTCGGCGGCCAATCCGGCTGCGGCGCGGCGAACCACTCGGGGAACAGGCCTAGCACCAGTTGCGGCGAATGCAAGTAACTCCGGAACAGGCCTGCCACCGGCGCTAGACCCAGCTCGCTTCGTAACGAATTCACCGGCGGCCCGAGTTTTTTGTCAATAAGGTACTTGTCCAGCAGTGCCATCAGTCCAGCCTTCAGGAAGCGTGGCACCTCTGGCCCCATCGGCATCCGTCCCAGGCGCCCGGAATCACGCAGGCTTCGCAGCAGCGAGGGCTGCACATGCACGGTGGCGATCGGCACGCCGAGTTTGTCCTGCGAAATGCGAGCGCCAAAGCAAACCGGCGACGCCGCCACAATCGTGTTTTCGTTCCGGCGCGCCGCGATCACTTCATACAGTCGCCGCACATTCGGTCCAATCACGCGTTCGGCGATACACGCAAAGCCTTTGTTCGCGTCCCAGAGGCGCGGATCGGCAAACAATTTCTGCGCCTCGTCGCGCGTGCCCATGGGCACGAAGTCCAGCCCAGCCGCCTGCACTCGTTCCTCGAACTCTTCGTTCGCAATCACCGTGGCGGCGTGTCCGCGCTTCACCAAGCCTCGTCCCAGGCAAACCACCGGAATCACATCTCCAGCGCTGCCCAACGTCGGCAGCAGGAAATCAAGTGCCATCCGCTTTCCTCCACCCGTTTTTCTCTACTGTGGCTCCGCTGGCAGTATATCTTCCTTGGACGGCACTACCGCGCAGCGGCCAATTCGATTCGCAATCTCACGACCTAATCCACGAGGGCCACTCGGAAACAACTTCCAGAAAAGTGCTTATCGTACAGTGGCTTTCGGCACCTGGCCGTATCACGCGCAAGTTGCTGATGTGGCGAAAGTTCGCTCGGTTTCCTGGATTAGTAACGATAAACGCGCTTGCGACCGTGCATTGGCTGCCGCATAGGCGAATAGGCAAGCGTCGAAATAGCTCATTGGTCCAAACTGACCTCTAAACGTCCTTCGAGGCAACCTACGCTAAGTTAACGCCGCTCGCACCACCGCAGCCGGATGCGGTTGGGGCCGACCGCCGTCACCCGACCGGCCGAATCAGAACCACTCCCGCTTGCCGTTGGCCACGGACATCGGCGTTCCTTTGTCGAGCGTTAGCAAGTTCGATCGGCAATGGCCGCGGCTTTCTACGATGGCCGGATCGGCTTCACCGCACAATCCCTCATCGGCGACTGTGTCGGTGTCGTGTCCCATTGCCCGGAGTTCCGCGGCCAACTCGACGGGAAGGTTCTCATCGAGCTTGAATCTCACACTGGCCTGATCGGCAGGAGCTTTTCCTCGTGCGCAAGTTCCGCCGCATAGGCCAACGCGGCTTTGATGTGCTCGGGTCGAAGAGACGGATAACTGATCAGAATCTCTTCGAAGCTGGCGCCCTCCGCGAGATTGTCCAGGATTACCGTGACCGGAATCCTGGTCCCCGTCGCACAGATCTCACCGCCACATACACCGGGCTTACTGCTCAGGAAATCCTGCCACGCCACCATCACTCCAGGGTACTCCCCTCCTACAAATTCACCCCCACCGTCTCTTCGAAAATCTGCGGCGCAATCGAAATGCCGCTCACCCGCAACCGCTCCAACATCCGCGGACTCGTCCCGGTCGCCCGAAACCGGCCCTGCACCTTGCCCGCGTCATTCACACCCACGCGCTCAAACCCAAAAATCTCCTGTAACTGCACCTGGTCGTCCTCGATGCCCAGCACTTCCGACACGCTGACGATCTTGCGCGTCCCGTCCTGCAGGCGCGACACCTGCACCACCAGCTTGATCGCGCTGGTCAACTGCTGCAGGATGACGCGCGTGGGAATCTCCAGGTCGGCCATCATCACCATCGTCTCCAGGCGCGAAAACGCATCCCGCGGCGTGTTGGCGTGCACCGTGCTCATCGACCCTTCCACCCCCGTGTTCATGGCCTGCAGCATATCCAGCGCTTCGGCGCCGCGGCATTCCCCCACGATGATGCGGTCGGGCCGCATCCGCAACGCCGTACGCAGCAGGATGCGCTGGTTGATGCCGCCTTCTTTGTTCAGATTCGGCGGCCGCGTCTCGAACTTCACCACGTGCCGCTGCTGAAGCTGCAACTCGGCCGTGTCTTCGATTGTAATGATGCGCTCCTCTTCGGGAATGAACCGCGAGAGCGCGTTCAGCATGGTGGTCTTGCCTGAGCCGGTGCCGCCCGAAATCAGAATCGTGGTCTTGGCCTGTACGCACGCCGCCAGGAAGCGCAGAATCCCCGGCGTGAGCGTCTTGAACTGCAGCATCTCCTCCTGCGTAATCACGTGCCGCCCGAAGCGCCGGATGCTGAGGCACGGCCCGTCGAGCGCCAGCGGCGGGATGATGGCGTTGACGCGCGACCCGTCCTGCAGCCGCGCGTCCACAATCGGCTGCGCCTCATCGATCCGCCGGCCCACCTGCGAGACGATCTTCTCGATGATGTGCAGCAGGTGCCCGTCGTCCTTAAAACGCACCGGCGTTTCCGAAAGCTTGCCGTTGCGCTCGATGTAGACCTTGTTGTAGCGATTCACCAGGATGTCGGAGATGCTCGGCTCTTTGAGCAGCGGCTCCAGCGGCCCCAGCCCCAGCACTTCGTCGAGCACCTCTTCCACCATGCGGCTCTGCTCGGCCGTGGTCATGGGCACGCGCTCTTCGTCGAGCAAGCGCTCCACCACCCGGCCGATCTCCGCGCGCACGCGGTCCTTGGGGATCGACGACACGCGCTCCATGTTGAGCACGCCGAGCAGCTTGCGGTGAATTTCGGACTTCAGCTCGAAATTGCGGTCGGCTGAGCGCCCCGCCATCGCAGGCACAGAGCCGCGCGCGGGCATTGGACGGTTGTTGGATCCCACGGTGCGAGTATCAATTATACCCGCGCCGTTCAGTTCTCCGTCGGCTGCCGCTCCATGCGGTCCACCACCAGGATGTCGATGGCCAGTTTCTGCGTTTCCAAACGCAGCCCGGCCTGCTCCTGAAGAGCGGCGAAGATCGACGAAGCCGCCGGAATCCCATCGACAACCGCCGGCGCCTCGGTGGCCGGAGCATCATCGGGCACGTACACCAGTTTGATCGTGTATGCCTCACTCAGGCCCGTCATGTCCTTCACCGGATGATTCAGGTGCAGCGAGAGCATCTCGGCGAACGCCCTCATGGTCAACTGATTGGCGGTCAGCCGGCCGCGCCCCATCGACCAGCCTCCGCCCTGCACATTGGCCTGCACCGGCTTCAGCTTCAGCCCCTTCTTATCCACCACCAGTGCGAACGCCGGCAGGATCTTCGATTCGCGATGGTACATCAGCCCGAACCGCTCCGCCAGCAGCGTCTGCAGCATCTCGTCGAACTGCTCGCGCGGGGCGCCCTCGGGCGGCTTGGCCACGATGTTGAACCGCGCCGAGTCGAGCCACGAAGGCCCGGCCAGCGAATAGTCCTTCACGTGAAAAGCGCGCTCGACGCATTCCTTCAGCGAGACATTTTCCATCACCAGTTGCCCGCGCATCATGTGCGTGGAGGTGCCGGTGGCCGCCGGATCGGCCGGCTTGATGGCAGCCACTTCAAACCCGGCCGGCGTCTGTCCGCTTCCCGCCGCCACAGCCAGCAACCAAACCCATGCCACCCGGATACGCACCATCCCTCGCAGTATAGACCTCCTCGCGTGGCGCAAACACTCTGGTTTGCTGCGTCGAGACTCGCCCCCACGCTCCTGTCACCAACTTTGTCGCACAATCGTCCGAACCATCTCAATAACTTGCCGCCAAAGCCGCGCAGCGGCCCACGACTGCCATGCTATTTGTTAAATCGAGATGGAACTGCGGGATGGCGTACCGTAGTCCTCGCCGAGAGCGCCTGCCGGAGCCCAACCATGGGGGCTTCAAATCCGGAGCACAGGCGTTCAACGCTCCTACTACCCCGCCGCGAGGCGTCACAATCCACGCCGGGAGGCGTAAAATTCCACCCTTTGTGGCACGATCCTTTCGGGGACGCTCCCCTTCGCGGGGAGTAATGGAACCGGTTCCAGATGCCGGGGCGCGACGGCGCTTCGAAATAGATATTTCGCGGGAAGACAAGCCTCTCACACCACCTGCCCCATCGCCTGTACCGCGTGCGCGCCCGGCAGGCGGAACAAAAACTTCGCGCCACTTCCCGGCTCCGACTCTACCCACAGGTCCCCGCCGTGTTCCAGCACGGTCTGGCGCGTCAACGCCAGGCCCAAGCCAAGGCCATTCCGCTTGCCCGCGCTGACAAACGGCTGGAATAACTGATTGCGGATCTCCGCCGCGATCCCCGGACCATTGTCAGCCACCTCCACCAGCGCGGCGCCTTTCTCCAACCGCGCTGCCAGGCGCACCTGACCGCCTTCCGGCATGGCCTCCAGCGCGTTGCCGATCAGGTTTACAAATGCCCGCTCCATGCGGTTGCGCTCCAGCGGCACCTCGATCTCCGGAGGAATCTCCAGCACGATCGCCACGCCCTGCGAATCCGCCGCCGCGGCCAGCGACTCGCACGCGGCCGACGCCACCTCGCGCAATCGGCACACTTCCGGCGCCTGGGTCTTGCCGCGCGACACATTCAGCAGATCCTGCAGCAACTCCTGGATGCGCCGCGAAGCGCGATAAATATTCGCCGCCAGACGCTTCACATGCGCCGGCGGCAGATCCGCGTCCACCAGCATCTCCGACCCGCCATAAATCGCCGCCAGCGGGTTGCGCAGGTCATGCACAATCGAGCCGGAGAGCCGCCCGATCGTGGAAATGCGCTCCTGCCGGATCAGCTCTTCGCGCGCCTGCCGGATCGACGCGCACATCATATTGAACGTTCGTGCCAGGCGGCCCATCTCGTCCTGGCTGTTCACCTCCACCTGGATGGCATAGTTCTGACGCGCCACCTCCGCCGCCGCGCGGTCCAGTTGCTTCACCGGCTCGACGATGCGCCGCGCCAGCAGATACGTCAGCAACAGGCCCAGCGACACCGCCACCAGCCACAACAGCACGATGTTGAGCTTCATCATCGCAAGGCGCCGGCTGGCGTCTTCGAAAGAGCGCAGAATGATGATTTCGCCCACCGGCCGTTTGTTGATGTCGAGCAGTGGCGTCTCCAGCCGCGCGTATTCCACCACGCCGTCGCTCACCCGCGGAGCGCCGCGCGAGCGGCCGATATCCGCCACCACCGCCGCCGTCGCCCGCGGATTCAGCGTCGAGGCAATCACCCGTCCCTGCGCCAGAAACAGAAACTTGCTTCCGCCGGTGGCTTCGGTCAATTCCTGCGCCACCACCGCGTCCACGTGATAGCCCGCCACCAGCACGTCCAGCAGTTCCTGGCCCTGCGTCGAATCCACGTACACCGGCGTCACCGCAATGGAATACAGCTCGCCGTTTTCGAGAATGAAACCCGAAGATGTCTCCGGGAAGCGCCGCGCGGCAGCCTCCACCACAGGCAGTTCCTTCGGGATCGCCGGCGAAGTAGCGCCGCCCAGCGACGCGATCACCTTGCCATTCGGATTGGTCACCAGAAAGATGGCATTTTCAGTCGAAACCTTCGACCACAGTTCGCCCGCGGTGTCCTGAATCGTAGCGCGGTCGCCCGTACTGAACACCTGGCGCACGTTCGGCATGGTGCTCAACAGCAGGCTTACCGAGCGCAGCCACTCAGCGCGCGAGTTCCACAGCGAAGTGTAGGCCCGGAAGCTGGTCTTGACTTCCTGCTCCAGGCTGGCTGACACGGTCCGCGAAACATTCGCCAGCACAATCAGCCCCGTCACCGCGAATAGCGCCGTCAGCGCCACCGACGTCGACAGCAGGATCTTCCACAACAGCGAGAGCCGTGAGAATCTCATTTGATGGCACCCGGGTAGGCGCCATCGCGCGACGACGGCGGATAATCCTTGCCGTATTTGTTCAGGTGCGACTCCGGCAGGAATCCGGTCTCGGAAATCGAAATCAGCGGCATCGCCAGTCCGCCTTCCGGCACCGCGATGCGGCGCTCCAGGAAGCGCACATTATTGGTCACCGCGCGCTCGTGGAAAATGCGCAATTGATATTCGCCCGGCGGCACATCCGGGATGCTGTATTTGCCCGTTGAGGCCGTCAGCGCAAACCACGGCACCGGCACCACCGCGATGATGGCGCTCATCGTCGGATGAATGTTACAGAACACCCGCACGATCCCCGGATGGCGAAAGCTCCAGCCCTTGCTGGTGCCCGGCTTGTAAAGCCCCAGGTCGAACTGGTCGCCTTCGAAGTTGGAAAAAGCGTTGTGGTAGATCGGATCGAGATTGGGAAAATCCACCGTGCTGCCCACCGGAACGGCTGTCACATGCGGCTGAAAATGACGTTCCTTCTGGAGGATCTCCACGTGGCGCGGCGGTGCGGCGGGAACCGCGTGTCCCACCGGCTCCAGCCAGATCACCACGCCCGAATAATCTTTATTCCGCCGCACCGCGGGGTCGCGCGAGTTGGTCAGCTCGACCTCGCCGTGTACGCCTGTCTGCGGCGGCTCTGCAGGCTGCTGCCCCGAAGCCGTCGCCAGGCTCGCACTAAAACAGATAAGCCAGCGCCAGATCATAGTGATTATTGATACGTACGCCTTGCCCCAGGTACACCGTCCGCAGTTGGGTGGCTTCCCAGCCGAGCAAGACATTGGGCGCCAAGCGGAAATATAAATTCCCGCCATACAGCAGGTTACGGGCGATGCGCCCCGACGTCAGGTCGTCCGCATCGTCGTTCTGCTGGCCCGAGAACACATGCAAATCCAGACGTGGCAACAAGTGAAAGGTGAGTTGGCCCCATCCGCCGCGGCTGTGGACCGCATACGCCTCGCGGTAACGGAAGCCGAAGCCCTGCTGGTAGCCTTCGCCCAGCGGAGCCACATTCTGCCCCGAATAAAACGCGCCAGTGAATTCCACCCGCCGCAGTGGATTGAAACCCCAGTCCAGCGACACCAGGTTCGAATCGATGGATTGGCCGCCCGCGTGTGTTACGCTCGTGTGAAATCCCGCCGCGAATTCCAGGTGCCGGCTGTCGTCCAGATTGTGAAACAACTCGTAGCGGCCTTCCAGGCCCGGCCGCACAGCCTCCACCGTCCCCGTGAAATTGGTTCCCGCATAAGGACCCACTTCGCGCGTGGCGATCACGCCCATCTGCGCGCGCAGTCCGCTCGATTGGCCGAAGCGGAAGTCCTGCTCGACGCGGGCTTGCGGCAACCACAGCCACAGGTTGCCAGTCCCGGTCAGCGGAGAAACACCCATCTGCGCCAAAGAACTGGGTTCGCGCGGATTAAAAATCGGCTTCTCCACACCGAACATAATGCTGCGGCTCTGCCATTGGACTTCAATCTCGCCCGTTCGCATGCGCAGCCCGATGCCCGTTCCGAACAGGTCCATATAGACGTTGCCGTGCACCGTGCCGCCCAGGAAGGTGCCTGGGCCGCGGAAATCCAGCCCGATAATCGTCTGACGGAAGGTCGCGCCAGCCGAGGCAGCGGCGGTATTCGCCGCTGTCACGGGATATTCAAGTCCGCCCCCCTGCTTGGAATTCGAATACGCATTGAACAGCGCCATGCCGGTCAGCCGGATGGGGAAGTGCTCGGAAGCTTCCACCTTGGTCTGGTTCAGCTCCTCGATGCGCTGCTGCGCGATCGCCATTTTGTCTTCGAGCGGCTGCGGCGCGGCGGCCGGGGCATCGTGCGCTGGGGCCGCTTCCGCGGAGTCGGCCGCCGCGCTCCCGCCGTTCGATCCGTCGGCCGCGGTTTCTACCGGCTCGCCGTCCAGGCGCGCGCGCAAAGCCTTTACCTCCGCGCTCAGCTCGTGGTTCTCGCGCTCCAACTTGTCCAGGCGCGCCAGGATCGCGGCCATCTCCGCCGGCGTTTGCGCCCACAAGCCCCATGGCGCCGCCACGACCATTGCCAGAGGCATCAGCCTGCAAAGCTTATTGAGTACTGCCATCTAGAATTTGCTCCACTTTCCGTCGGACTTGGCTGGGGGAGTAAGGTTTGGAAAAAAACGCGCTCACGCCCAGGTCGGCGACCCTCTGCGGGGTCATGGGGTCCGTATCGGCGCTCACGACAATGATGGGCGTGGAGCCTATTCGGGAATCGCCGCGCACCCTCCGGATCAGCTCGAAGCCGTCCATCCGCGGCATATTCAGATCGGTGACGATGGCCCGTACCTGGTCACCGCTCGCAGCCAGAATGCGCAGCGCCTCGAAGCCCGACTGGGCCATCAGCACCGCGATTCCCGGAATGCCCAGCAGGGCGATCTCCAGCATGGCGGCGCTGTTTTCCGAATCCTCGACGATCAGCACCACGCCCTGCTCGGAGCGCCGGTCTTCTACTTCTGCGAGCATCCCGCTATTTTCCCCCAACCGTATGGACAGAGACGTAAAATACCGCCTCGGCGGTGCAGCCAATGTTCTCCAATGTGACACAACCTCGCCCGGATGGTAGTCCCAGGACCTCAGCGTTCCCATCATCTAATCTGTTGAAAACGTACACAATTGTGACAGAATTAAAAGGGTAGACATGAGAGCGGCCGACGAACCCGCACGGGTTTCCCGAACCCTGTGTTTTATGGCGCTGGTTTCGGCGGCCGGAAGCCTGGGGCATCCCGCCACAGCCTGGGCCGGGTGGACCTCCAGCGGCCCCTTCGGCGGCGCGGCCGAGGTCGTCCGGGTCGTGCCGAAACCACCGGGCGTGGTGCTGGCGGCCACCGCCAATGCCATGCTCTACCGCTCCACGAACGGCGGCGCTTCCTGGACCCGCCTTCCCTTCCCCGCGCAGTTTGCCGGCACCCTCCACGCTCTGGAAGTGGATCCGCGCGCCCCCGGCACCTGGTACGCCGGAATCGAAAGCACCAACCCCGCAGTCGCCGGCGTCTACCGCACCCAGGATTCCGCCGCGACCTGGCATTCACTGGCCGGGCTGAAGGGCCGCTCGGTCTGGGCGCTGGCCCAGTGGCCGGCCGATCCGCGCACCATCGCCGCAGGCACGGATGAAGGTGTCTTCCTCAGCAACGATGGCGGCGACTCCTGGGCGCGCATCTCACCCGCATCCAACACAGACCTGCGGCCCGTCGTATCGCTGGCCTTCGACCCCTCCGACCGCCGCATCCTCTATGCCGGAACCTTGCATCTCCCCTGGCGTACGCGCAATGGCGGCGCCGATTGGGAATCCATCCACAGCGGCATGCTCGACGATTCCGACGTCTTCAGCGTCGCCGTCGAAACCGATTCGTCACAATCCGTTTTTGCCAGCGCCTGCAGCGGGGTATATCGCAGCGGCAACGGAGCCTCGTCGTGGAGTCGCCTGCCCACGCCCTCAGGCGCGTTCCGCACCTATTTGGTAGCGCTCGATCCGGCCCATCCTGGAGTGGTCTTCGCCGCTACCAGCGCCGGACTGCTGCGCTCCGCCAACCGCGGCGGCGCCTGGACCCGCGTCACTCCACAGGTGGTCCGCTCGATGGCCTTCGATCCGGTCAACCATGACAAGATCTACCTGGCTTCTTCGACCGCCGGCCTGCTGATCAGCCGCGACGGCGGCCGCACCGTGCTCGACTTCAACACCGGATTCGTCAACCGCAACTTCACCGACGCGGCCGCCTCCGGCCCGGTGCTCTATGTCGCCAGTGTCTACGAACCCGGCTCAGGCGGCATCTTCCGGTCGCTGAACCACGGCCTGCGATGGGACCTCCTCGCCGGCCCGGGGGCCGATGAGAACATCGTCAGGCTGGCCGCCGCGCCGGATAATCCGCGATTGCTGTACGCCGCGAGTTACCACGGCCTGTTCCGCTCGGCTGATGGCGGCAACTCCTGGTCGAAGCCCATTCCGCCGCCCGGAGGCGGACGCATTCAGGAGCTCGCGGCCCTCAGCGACGGACGGCTACTGGCCGGTACCGCCGCCGGCCTCTTCGCTCTCACGCACGACGCCTGGACCGACGTCCCGTTGCCCGGCCCTGGCGCCATCGAACAATTGCAGTCCTCGCCCGGCGGAGAAGTGGCGGCACTGACCGCGACCGCCGTCTTCCAAAGCCGCGACGGCATCCGTTGGACCGCCTGCGGCCCACCCGATCCGGACGGCGCCTGGTATGGCTTGGCGTTCGACTCGGCAGGCGACGTGGCGCTCGCCGCCACCTCGCGCGGCCTGTTCCGTTCGGTGGATGGCTGCACCACCTGGAAGGCCGTCCGCGGCGGACTCGAAGCCGCCACCACCAGCGCCGTCGTGTTCCATCCGGACCGGCCGGGCGAAGCCTACGTTGCGCAATCCGGACACATCTTCGGCTCGTTTGACGGCGGCGTCACCTGGAAGCCGCTCGCCAACGACGACCCCTCGGGCGCGTATCCCGACCGTTTGTTCTTCCTGCCCGGCGCGCCGCAACGCCTGTTCGGGTTATTTCCGCGCCGCGGATTGCTGTCTCACTCGATTGACGGAGCGGCTGTCTCCGTGCCGGCCGCTACCCAATACCACTCCAGAGGAGCTAATTGAAAGTTCATGCTCGACTACCGTTCCCCCCGAAGCAAACCGCTGGCGATCCTCGTCTGGATGGCCACTGCCGCCGCGCCCGTGATGGCCCAGAACAAGCCTTCGCCGCCGCCTCCCTCGCCCGACGACTACGCCGTTTATGAAGTCGGCGTGTTCGGCGGCTTCCAGCATTTTCTCATCCCCCACCGCGACGGCGTTCGCGTTGCGTGGTTCGATTCCGGCGGCATCACCGGATTTCGCTTCACCGAGGATTGGTGGAAATACGTTGGAATCGAGGAGAGCCTCAGTATCGGGTTCAACAACCTGCAGGCCTATCCTTCCGGCCTGGCTCAACAGGTCACCGCCGGCGGCGGCCACAATTACACCCTGATCTTCAACCCCATGCTGTATTTCAGGCCTCGGCAATCCAAGTGGCGTCCGTTTGTGACGGTGGGTGGCGGCGCGACGTGGTACAAGACCGACGCGTCCTTCGATACCAGCAATGCGCCCACGGCGGTGCAGCAGGGACCCCTGGTGAATCAGTCGAGCGCTGCCCTGATCTATGGCGGCGGCGTAAAGTACAACGCCTGGAAATGGGTGGGGCTGCGCGCCGATTTCCGTTTCCTGCGCACCTACGGCAAAGAGTTTGGTCAACCCGAAGTGCCCACCGGAGCCAACACCATTTACATTGCGGCGCATAACTCCGAGAATGCCTGGGCGGCCACCGGCGGCATCTACATCCGCTTCGGCCACCACTCCGGCTATGTCGCCCCGCCCAAGCCGCCAGAGCCGATTAAGGAGCCGCCGCCTCCAACAGTCACGATTACCGGCGTCACCGGCGCGCACGATGTCTGCCCCAGCGAAAGTGTGCAACTGCAGGTGAACGCCACGGTCGCGAACACCAATGCCTCCCCGTCGTACCAGTGGATGATCAATGGCCGGGCCGTTGCGGGTGCCACCAGTTCCACTTTCAGCGTGCCGACCCTGACGTCGGCGACCGACAACATCACCGTGCAGGTCAGCGTGCCGGGGGCGTCGCAGACCTCCAACGCGGTCACCGTGACGATCAAAAACTACGCCCCGCCTCGGGTGACGTTCACGCTGTCGCGCAGCACGATTCCGTTCGGCGATCGCCTGCCGCTGGCCGCTAACGCACAGGGCACCGATTGCAGCGGCAACATCGCCATCCGGTACAGCGCCAGCGAAGGATCGGTCAGCGGCAACACCTTCGATTCGAGCTCGATGTCTTTCGATATGGCCAACCGCATCCGCGAGCAGTCCAAGGTGGTGCACCTGACCGCCACCGCCACCGACGCCAAAGGCGGCACCGGCTCAGCCACGGCCGACCTGACCGTGACGCTGAGTCCGGAAGCCCGCCGCCTGGACGACATCATCTTCCCCACCAACAGCGCTCGCGTAAATAACTGCGCCAAGCGGCTGCTGCTGGAAGTGCTGACGCCCATGCTGCGCGCCGACCCGAACGCCACGGTGATCCTGATCGGTCATCGCGACGAGCGCGAACGCGGACGCGCCGCCGCCCAACTCGATCGCGAGCGCACCCTCAACGCTGCCGCCGTCCTGAGCGCCGGCACCGGCATTTGTCCGTCGCTCGAACTGAACCGCATGAAGGTGAAGTTCGCCGGCACCGACCAGACCTCCGCCGCCCGTCCCGCCATGTGCGGGGAATCGGTCCAGGAGCGTCCCGGCCAGGGCATCCGCGCCAACGACCAGCGCGCCCAATTCCGCCGGGTCGAAGTCTGGTTCATCCCCGGCGGCGCCGCGATCCCCGCAGCTCTCACCGGCCTGGAGGATGTCCCCGCTTCCGACGTGAAGAAACTCGGCTGCCCGAAGTAGAAGAGGTGGATGGAGCGGGGGCCCAGCGATTGCCTCCGCTCCCGAAACCCGTGCATTTCCGGTGTGCCGACGATTCACCGGGATGCACTGGTCCAAGTACGTCTGGATGCGGACGCCGGCGTTCGAAACGATGCCGTGCGCGTCCTGGAGGTTCTCGCCGATGCGAAGCCCGACTTGACTAAAAGTTTCTGGTGTTGCGCTTCAAGGCCACGAACGCACCGCCATTCCCTTTCGAATGGGCGAGCTACCAGGACACGCGACTGGACTATGCGGCGGCACTTTCGCGCATTTGTGCCCGGTATCAACAGCGCTTTTAGGAACTGCCAAGCTCTGCTTGGGCAAGTTGGCCGAAACCGACCGACAAGGCCTTTCAGTGCAGTCATGGGAAAATCGCCCGAGATTTCCCGAAGCGCCTCACTTAGCCGGACAAAAACAGCCGCGACGGGGCACCCTCCGGACCGCCTGTTATATTCAAAACAGTGCGGTATTTTCTCAGCCGGCGGCTGCCGGAGCCGGAAGCGATTCTGCTGGTGGAAAGCGGGTCGCGGGGCCTGGTCGAGCGGCTCATTCCCAGCCTGCGTGAGACTTGGGGGGACGAGATCCCCATCGACCTGGTCACTTGCTACCCGACGCTGCCGGCCGGGTTCCGCGCCGAGACCACGCGCCTTTACCCGGTCACCGAATATCGCGGACGCCCCGGACGCGCCCGGCTGTACCAGCAGCTTGCGGCGAACCGGTACGCGCTGCTCGGCATTGTGTGCTCGGGCGAGCCGCTGATGACCAAGTGGAAGTGGTCGCTGGCGCTGCGCGTTCCAGCGAAGGTTTTCGTGATCAACGAAAACGGGGATTACTTCTGGCTGGACCGCGGCCACCTGGGGCCGCTGCGCGAATTTGTACTGTATCGTTCAGGTCTGGCCGGCGCCGGAGCCGTGCGCACCCTGGCGCGGCTGGTCTCGTTCCCGTTTACTTTTGCCTATCTGTTACTCTATGCAACGGCTGTGCACGCACGTAGAGCGCTCCGCGGAGGTTGAACCTTGAAATCCATCCGAGTCCTGGAAACCGGCGGTCCTGAGAAGCTGCAGCTCACCGAGACACCTACACCCGCGCCCGCGGCCGGCGAGGCCCTGGTGCGCATTGCCGCGGCGGGCGTGAACTTCATCGACGTGTACTACCGCATCGGGCTCTACAAATCCGATTTTCCGATGGTGATCGGCAACGAAGGAGCCGGCACGGTGGAAGCGGTGGGGCACGGGGTCACCAAAGTACATCCGGGCGACCGCGTGGCGTGGGCCATGGTCCGCGGCTCCTATGCAGAATATGCCGTGGTGCCGGAGTCGAAGCTGGTCAAAATTCCCGACGGGCTGGACTTCGTTACGGCCGCGGCCGCCATGCTGCAGGGCATGACCGCGCACTACCTCACGCACTCCACCTTCGCGCTCAAGAGCGGCGATACCTGCCTGGTGCATGCGGCGGCCGGTGGCGCGGGCGGACTCACTGTCCAGATGGCCCACATGCTCGGCGCGCGCGTGTTCGGCACGGTCTCCACTGAAGAGAAAGCGCGCATCGCCCGCGAGCACGGCGTGGACGAAGCCATCCTCTACACCAAACAGGATTTCGAAGTCGAGGTAAAGCGTCTGACCGGCGGCCGCGGTGTGGATGTGGTCTACGACTCGGTGGGCAAGACGACCTTCGAAAAGAGTTTGAACAGCCTGCGACCGCGCGGCATGCTGGTGCTGTTCGGCCAATCGAGCGGGCCGGTGCCGCCGTTCGACGCGGGCATCCTGAACACCAAAGGTTCGCTGTTCCTCACGCGCCCCTCTCTGGGCCATTACGTGCTTACGGAAGAAGAGCTGGCGTGGCGCGCCGGCGATGTGCTCGGCTGGGTGGCATCGGGTAAGCTGAAATTGCGCATCGACCGCACCTATCCGCTCGCCGAAGCGGCCGCCGCGCACCGCGATCTGGAAGGCCGGCGCACGGCCGGCAAAAGCGTCCTGATCGTTTCCGGACCCGAATGAAACTGCAGGCCAAGCTGACCCTGGGATTCGTTCTGCTGGCCACCCTCATGGTCGGCTTCCTGTCGGCGATGGACCTTGTCAACAACATGCAGCCGCGTTTCGACGACACGCTGCTGCGCGCCGATATGATTTCCAAGTGGGCCAGCAAGTTCGTCACCGAGACCCTCAACTCGCAACGCGCCAAGCCGGTGGACGAGGCTCTGCTCGATCCGGCGCTGACCGCCAACCTGGTCGAGCTGATGACCAACTCGCACGCCATTTTGGAAATCGCGGTGGTGTCTCCGGACAGCAAGGAAGTGCTGGCCGATAGCCAGCCGCTGCGCCTGGGCGAGAAGTCGGAAGCGTATCCCGATTTCCGCGCGCTGGTGCAGAAGGCCGGCTGGTACAAAAAATTCAAAGTGCTGTTCGGCAACGACAATTACCAGCTCGAGCAGCGCCTGGGCGCGGAATCCAACCCGGTGGTTCTGCTGCGCGTGGTGGTGGCGCCGGCATTCATCCGCACCGAAATTTACCCGGCGCTGCAACAGAACGCGCGCGTGGCGATTGTATCGGTAGTGGCGGCCATCGGGATCACGTTTCTATTTTCGGCGCTGGCCTTCCAACCCCTCGGCCGGCTGGCGCGGCAACTCGACCTGGTGGCGCAAGGCGAATACGCATCCGAGAAGATCTCGGCGGCCAAACCGGCGGGCGACGAAGTGGCCATCATGTCTTCGAAGGTGAGCCTGCTGGGGCAGCGGCTGCGCGGCGCGCAATACGAAGTGTCCGATCTGCGCGGCAATCTCGACCGGCTGCTACAGGACCTGGAGGACGCCGTCTTCATCTTCAACCGGCAGGGGCGGCTGGTATTCGCCTCGGGTTCGGTGGAGAAGTTCCTGGGCCGGCGGCGCAGCGACTTGACGGGCGAGCCGATCGCTTCGATCTTTCCACCCTCGACCACGCTCGGCGAACTGGTTGCGGGGGCGGCCGAGACGCGCCGCAGCATTCGCAACCAGCGGGTGCCGCTGGAGGTGGCCGGCACCGGGAAGGGTCCCACGGTAGTGATTTTCTCGGTGGAAATTCTGGACGCCCTGCCCGACGGCCAGGACAGAGGCTCGGGCGTGCTGGTCCGGCTGCGCGACCCCGAGGCGCAGCGGCAGCTCGGCCGTGAGTTGCAGACCGCCGACCGGCTGGCCGCCATCAGCCGCGTGACCAGCGGGGTGGCGCATGAGGTGAAGAATCCGCTGAACGCCATCCTGCTGCACGTCGAAGTGGCCAAGGCCAAACTGGCCCGGGGCGATACCGAAGTGGTGCCGCAAATGGAGATTATCGGCCGCGAGATTCTGCGCCTGGACCGCGTGGTGAAGACCTTCCTGGACTTCACCAGGCCAGTGGAGCTGAAGCTGACGCAGACGGCGCTGCACGACCTGATCGGCGAGCTGGTGGAGTTGGCGCGTCCGCAGGCCGCCGCCGCCGGCATTTGCGTGCAGGTGGACCAGGAGGCCACCGAGGGCATCGACGTGCGGGTGGATCGCGATCTGCTGAAGCAGGCCATGCTCAACGTGGTGGTGAACGCCATCGAGGCGATGCCCAAAGGCGGCGAACTGCGCTTCCAGACTCTGACCAGCGACCACACCGCGGAGATCCGCATCTCCGACACCGGCCCGGGCATTCCACCCGAACTGCGCGACAAGATTTTCCGCCTGTATTTCACGACGCGCAAAGAAGGCTCCGGCATCGGCCTGGCGATGACTTTTCGCATCGTGCAGTTACACAACGGGGCGATCGACTTTACCAGCGAGCCGGGGAAGGGCGCTACGTTTTTTATCAGGCTTCCGATCGTGACGTGAAGGGCGCTCACTGGCCGTCGCCCGGCTATGTACCGCGTCGAAACTGTTGCCGGCGCACTTCCCGCCGCAGGTTTCTGCCGCCAGAGACGTTTCCCGCCGGGATCGTCCGTTGCTCCTGTCAGACCGAGCGCGATCACGACAATCGCGGCGCGGCGGGCAGGTCGCGTCCGGCCCGCCGCAGGAGGAGACTTGTGGCTCGGCCGTCGGGGCCGGTTTCAAAGGCGATCTGGCTGTCGGACACCCTGGCGAAGAAGTTCTTCTCGCCTTCGGCAAACAGTTCAAACTTCGGCAGGCCGGTCAGATCGCCGGGGCGATTCTGAGGAAGTTGCGCGAAGCCTTGTGCGAACAGACGGCTGCCCTCGCGGGTGATTTCGAAAACCAGATTCGGCGTCACCTGATAACGCCCGGTGTAGTGATCGAGGAGCTGCGGGTCAATCTGAATCTCGGTACGCTGCCGGGGAGGCTCAGGATTGGCAAGCGGCGCCTTCGGGTTCAGAAGATGAATACCGATGTCATCGACTCCGGAGGGAGTACAAGCATTGGACAACACTACGACCCCGATACGCTCCTGGGGATCGCATCCGGTGAATGAGACGAAGCCCCGGGTGGCGCCGCTGTGCGTGGCGATCTCGCGGCCGTCAGTCGAGTAAATGAACCACGCCAAACCGATCTTTGCCTGGCGCGCGGGACGGCGAATCTCCAGCATGGTCTTCATGGCGGGCGCCAGAGGCGATTCCCTGTACCCGAGGAATGTTTCCAGGAAGGTGAGCATGTCATTGGCGGAGGAACGCAGCGCGCCCGCACCGGCAAGCGGCGCGGGAAGGTCCGAGTGAGCGACGGGCGCAAGGAGTGCGTTGTGACCGGTAGCCATGCGCTGCTTTATGGAGGAAGAGAGCGTAATTCCCGTGTCCGACATGCCGAGCGGTTGCGCGATGCGGCTTCGGATCAGGCCGGCATAGTCCGTTCCGGCGCGGCGCGCGAGAATGTGGCCGAGGAGTCCCCCGCCCAGGTTCGAGTATTGGTATTCGGAACCGGGATCGCGCGCGAGGGTGTAGCCGGAAAGGAACCGGTACAAATGGTCCACGCTGTATTCGGCGCCGTCCGGCGTCAGGTTGCCGGGAAACGGCGGAAGCCCGGAGGTGTGCGTGGAAAGGTCGAGCAGGGTGATGAATTTGCCGCTCCTCTCAGGCATCCTGACATTTTCGGGAAGATATTTGGCCGCCGCATCGTCGAGGGCCACCTCTTGGCGGTTGACCATGTCGGCCAATAGAAGCGAAGTGAAGAGCTTGGTGATGGATCCGATTTCGAAGATCGTACCTCCATCGATCGTGCGTGGATCGCCCTTGGCGAAGTTGCCATAGGCGACGACTCGGCGGCCATTCGGTTCGATGATGCCCACGACAATGCCGGCCGCCTGCTTCTGTTGATCGATGCGTTTTACGAGGATCTCGCGGATTTCGCCGTTGCCAGGAACTGGCAGTGATGGAAAGATATTCGGATTCATAAGTTTTGAAACAGACTCCACTGTGCCCCAGAAAAGACCCCTGGTCATTCAGGAGACACACTTCGGCTACGCTGCCGAACTTGGTTAAAGGGTTGGCCTAGCGAGGACGGGCGGAAAGCAGGCAATCCTGAAACGCGCCGATCCTCGCTTTATACAACGGCTTCAATTCGTAACGCATAACGGACGTACCTCCTTTCCATAGGTTCAGTTGAGGGCTCTTCGAGAGTATCATGAGGGCGCGGAACGCCGCGAGCGTTTTTCAAAAAAGTGCAGAGTAGTTGCTTCGGCCGGGCACGCCCCGGCCGGCTCGCGTCGTGATCCCGGCCGCAGATTCTGGCTGGGTTACTTACGCGCGGTGATTTCCGCGGTACCTTGCGCCAGCCCGTCGCTCGTCGCGGTTACCTGGATTCTCCCGATCTGCCCGGGAGTCGATCGCACAATCAGCAGCGCCATTCCGCTAAAGGCCTTGCGATGGTCGGCCTGGAACGGCTCTTCAGTCGCGGCGTTGCCGTTGTCCACGGCTTCGATGTGCCCCGCGCCAGCCACCTGGAAGTGCACCAGGTTGGCGGCTTCGGGAACCAGGTTGCCGTCCTTATCTTCGATGCGCACGGTGACGAAGCTCAGGTCATCGCCATTCGCCGCGATGGTCGTATGGTCGGGCAGGAGTTTCACTCGCGCCGCGGCGCCGGCCGTCCGCTCTTCATCCACCGCCACCTGCTTGCCGCCCGTGTACGCGACCGCCCGCAGCGAACCGGGTGCGTACGGCACCTTCCACTCCAGACGGTACCTGGTGACGAACTTATGATCAGCGCTGATGTTTCCGCCGACAGGAATTTCGACCGGTTCGCTGAAGCGCTTCTTACGCCCCAGCGATTTGCCGTTCAGGAACAGTTCCACTTCCTCTGCGTTGGTGTACACCATCACCGGAATGGCCTGCCCTTCGCGACCCGCCCAGTTCCAATGCGGCAGCACGTGCACCATCGGTTTCTTGGTCCACTGGCTCTGGTAGAGGTAGTAGCGGTCCTTGGGGAAGCCGGCCAGATCCACCATGCCGAAATAGGAACTGCGCGCCGGCCAATCGGTATTCGCGCTGGCAGCATTGTTGAAAAACGGCGTCGGTTCGCCCAGGTAGTCGAAGCCCGTCCAGACAAATTCGCCCAGCACCTGCGGGAAGCGATCCTGCACAGCAAACTCCGGATCAGGACAGTAGGCCCATGGCGGCGCAATGATGTCGTAGCTCGAAATCTGCAGCGACGGGTGCTTTTCGTATTTTTCGAGGGTCAGGTGGTACACTCCGCGCGAGCTCACGCACGACGCTGTCTCCGAGCCGTAGATGATCCAGTTGGGATGCTCCTTCAGGATCTGTTCGTAGTGCATGGGCTGGTAGTTGAACCCCGGCAGATCCACCTCATCGGCCAGTTTGTTGCGGATGGCGCCCTGCCAGTTGTTGAAGGCCGAAGTAGTGGGCCGGGTGGGGTCCTCGTCGTGGAACAGGCCGGTCAGCCGATGCGCCATGGCGGCGCCGTCGGGCGAACCCTGCTCGGGAATCTCGTTTCCGATGCTCCACATGATGACGCTGGGGTGGTTGCGGTCGCGGTCCACCATGTCGCGCACGTCGCGCTCGCTCCACTCGTTGAAGAACTTGCTGTAGCCGTTGGGCACCTTGGGCCGCAGCCACATGTCGAACGACTCATCCATGACCACCAGGCCCATGCGATCGCACAGATCCAGCAACTCCGGCGATGGCGGATTGTGGCTCGTACGGATGGCGTTGACGCCCGCGCCCTTCATAATCTCGAGTTGCCGCTCGGTCGCCCGGAGATTCACCGCCGCTCCCAGCGCCCCCAGGTCGTGATGGTTGCACACGCCCTGGATCTTGTGCGCCTGCCCGTTCAGCAGAAAGCCCTTCTGCTTGTCGTAGGCGATGGTGCGGATGCCGAACGGTGTCTCGTAACGGTCCACCACCTGGTTGTTTTGGCGTACCTCGCTCACCAGTGTGTAGAGATAAGGATGGTCCATGTCCCAGCGCTGCGGGCGAGTCACGCTGACCGTGACGGGCTGCGTTTGCGATCCACCCGCGGGAATGGCGACGTTGCTGGTGCTTCGAGTGGCCGCCCTTCCCGCCGCGTCCACCACCGACGTCTCCAACACCACGTTGGCCGCCTTGTCGGACTCGTTGCGGAGCTGCGTCTTGACGGTCACCGAAGCCTTCTCGGCCGAGACCTCGGGCGTCGTCACGTAGGTGCCCCAGTGCGCCACGTGCACCGGTCCGGTCACCGTCAGCCAGACGTTCCGGTAGATGCCGGCGCCGGGGTACCAGCGCGACGAGTGATCCTCCGGCGTCAACCGCACGGCCACTACGTTGATCTCCGAGCCGTAATGCAGGTACGGCGTCATATCGAGCGCGAAGCCGATATATCCGTAGGGCCGCCCGCCGATCTGGTGGCCGTTGATCCACACGGCGGAGTTGTACATGGCGCCATCGAACTCGATGGAGATGTAGCGCCCCCTGGCCGAAGCCGGCAGGGTGAAAGCCTTGCGGTACCAGCCCGTGCCGAAGATCGGGAGTGCTCCGGTGTGCGGATTGAGATTGCGATCGAATGGCCCTGCGATGGCCCAATCGTGCGGCAGCCGGACTTCCTTCCAGGAGGCGTCCTGGAATTGCGGCTGCTCGGCGCCCGCCGCCTCGCCTTTGAAGAAGCGCCAGCCGTCGTTGAATGCCAGGCGCCGCTGGCTGCCCACCGGCACGCCGGTGGCGGCAAACAATGCCGAACCCAAAACTGCGCACAACAGGGCGCAGGAAAGACGCTTTGTCATGGATACCATCTTAATTCCCCGCACGGAACGCGGTGGCGCTGCACGGAGTAGCCGTTCGACATCTTTACAGCGTCCCGCCGGCGGTGTTAGTCCTTAGCGGCATGGACGGAAATACGGGCGGTCTGTCGCGAGGACGAAAGAACGCCATCCGGCTGGCCGCCTTTCTCGTGACCTTTCTAGCGATCGTGGTCATTCCCATGGGCGTGATGTACGGCGGACTCGGCCCCGGCTGGATGATGGTTTCGAACGTTCTGTTTGTCCTGATTCTGGCAGCCATCGCCGCCGGCGCGGTCGCCTGGGTGTGGATGCGGGTGAGACGGTTGGTGAGGAGGTGAGGTGGCGTGACCCTACTGCGCGGCCCGGTTTGTATTCCTTGCGTGGTCTGGTCGACGCGACCGGACGCGAAGCTGACGCCAGTTTGAGACCGAAGCACGTGAACGGCTGGGCGATCGGGATGCGGAGGATTGGCCGGTAGTAGCGTCGGCGCCGGCAACCGGTTGTCCGATCTAAACGGAAGACACCGATTTCTTCGGGTGCGGAGTCGCCACTTGGAATTCGAGCCGCGTCGAAATGTTCTTACGCCATTCCCGAAAATGTCGGGAACCCCCTTGCGATACGATGTTGTCCATGTTTACCCGGAGAGATTTCCTCTCGACGGCTCCCCTCGCCGCGAGCGCCCTGGCCCAGACTCGCGGTGCTACACGCAAGCCCAACTTCATCATTTTCCTGGCGGACGATCTGGGCTGCCACGACATCGGCGCGTGGGGCGCCGGCGACCTGAAGACGCCACACATCGACACGCTGGCGGCTTCCGGAGCGCGCTTCACTAACTGGTATGCCGCGGCGCCGGTGTGCGCGCCGTCGCGCGCGTCGCTGCTCACCGGACGCTATCCCATCCGCGCCGGTGTGCCGTCGAACGGGCCGCCGCTCAAGCCCTCCGAGCAGACCATCGCCTCGCTGCTGAAGCCGGCGGGGTACGCCACCGGCATCTTCGGCAAGTGGCACCTGGGCGACACGCCGGAAACTGTCCCGAACGCCCACGGCTTCGACCGCTTCGTGGGGTTCCACGCCGGCTGCATCGACTATTACTCGCACCGTTACTACTGGGGCGAGCCGCGCACGGTGAACTATCACGACCTGTGGCGCGACCGCACCGAAGCCTTCGAAGACGGCCAGTACACTACCGAACTGTTCGCGCGCGAGGCCGCACAATTCGTGCGCGACCACCGTTCGCAGCCGTTCTTCCTATACGTGCCGTTCAACGGCGTGCACTACCCCATGCACGCGCCGCAGAAGTATGTCGAACGGTTCGCCGATCTGCCTGCCGAGCGGCGCATGTATGCGGCGATGCTGGCGGCGGTGGACGACGGGGTCGGCCTGGTGATGCGCACGCTGCAGGATCTGCGCCTCGCGGAAAATACGCTGGTGCTCTTCGCCGCCGATAACGGCGCTACTCGCGAGGCGCGCGCCGGACTCGGACAGAAGCCGGCCACCGCCGGAAACAACTTCCCGTTTCGCGGCAACAAGTTCAGCGCCTTCGATGGCGGCATGCACGTGCCCATGATCATGAACTGGCCGGGCGTCATTCCGAAAGGACAGGTGCTGAAGCCCATCGGCAGCCACCTGGATCTGCTGCCGACGCTTTGCGCGGCGGCCGGAGTCTCCCCGCCGGCCGATCGCACCATCGATGGCCACGACGCGCTGCCGATGGCCGTATCGCGCGCGCCTTCCACGCACGAGGCCATCTTCTGGTCGCAGGCCGGGCAACTCGCGGTGCGCCGCAGCGAGTGGAAACTGGTGAAGAACGGCCGGGTCTACGATGGCACGCCCGATGGCGATAAGCCGCTCGCGGGCGACGATGCCGTGTTCCTCTCGAACGTGGAACAGGACCCCGGCGAATCGAAGAATCTGCGCCACCAGAATCCCGCGATTGCGGACGAGTTGGAGACACTCGCCGAGCGCTGGCTGGAAAGCGTCAAGAACAACTGACCAGAGGGTGAAAAAATCAAAATGCTTCGGCTTCGGATGCTAAACTCGGAAGGTGCCAGGGTCCCCTTTCCCGATTCTTCGAGGCTCGGAGACCCAGTCCTTCGACGGTCCCGCGCCGCGCATCGGCTCACTGCTGATCAAGCCGGCATCGGCTGTCTGCAACCTGGACTGCTCCTACTGCTTCTACCTCGATCGCGACGCCGATCCGTACAAGAGCCTCCCCGCGCGGCGCATGACGCTCGAAACGCTCGACCGCCTGGTGGACTCCTACCTCTTCTACTCCTTCCCCAACAGCACCTTCGCCTTCCAGGGCGGTGAGCCGACGCTGGCCGGCCTGCCGTTCTTCGAAAAGCTGGTGGCCTTCCAGGAGCGGCACGGGCGCAATGGACAGTCGGTGAGCAACGCGCTGCAGACCAACGGCGTGCTGCTCGACCAAAACTGGTGCGACCTGTTCCACGCCTACCATTGGCTGATCGGAATCTCGCTCGATGGGCCCGAAGACGTCAACGACCTCTATCGCTACAACAAGGAAGGCCGCGGCACCTGGAAGCGCGTGATACAAAGCATCGAGTTGCTGAAGAAGAACAAGGTCGAGTTCAACGTGCTCTGCGTGTTGAGCCAGGCCAACGTGAACCGGCCGCGCGAACTCTACCGCTTCTATCGCGGACTGGGCATCGATAACGTGCAGTACATTCCGCTAGCGGAATTCGACAGCGCCGGCAATCCCCTGCCCTTTACCATCACGCCCGAACAGTACGGCCGCTTCCTCACCGACACTTTCGACCTGTGGTGGCCGGACCGGCGGCGCATGCGCATCCGCTTCTTCGACAACCTGGCCGAGGCCGTGGCCGGGAAAAAGCCCGGCACCTGCACGATGCACGAAACCTGCGACAGCTACGTGGTGGTGGAGTACAACGGCGATGTCTACCCGTGCGACTTCTTCGTCACGAGCGACTGGAAACTCGGCAATGTGGAGTTGGATTCGTGGCCCGAGATCGCGCGCCGGGCCCGCCGCTACAGCTTCGCATCGAAGAAGACGCTGCCGCATCCCGAGTGCCAGGCCTGCCAATACCAGTCGATCTGCCACGGCGGATGCCCGAAATTCCGCCATGGTCCGCACGGCCACTTTGAAGAGCTGGACTACTTCTGCCAGGCATACAAGATGATTTTCGCCCGCGCGGTCGAGCCACTGCGCAAAGAATTGCGGCGCATGTACGGCGACAAAGTTCCGGCCGAAGCCGCGCAGATCAGCCCCTATTGATCGGGCCAGCCGTATTCGCGCGCCACGCGGCGTTGGATTTCCTGGGCGATTTCTCCACCGTTGTCGCCGTTGGTCATGATGACCACACCATCGCCGGAGTTGTAGGCCATCAGGTTGCAGCGGTAGCCTTCGTTGGCGCCGCCATGCTCGAAGAAGCGATGCTGCGGGCTGCCGCCGACGCCGAGACCGATCCCCTGATTGTGGAGTCCCGGCGTCAGCATCTGCCGCACCATCGCCACCGACAGGACGCGGTTGGAAGTTCCCGCCAACGATTTCTGCACTTCGATGGCGTAGCGCGCCAAGTCCGAGGGAGTGGCCCACAGGCCGGCGGCGGTCATTTCGGGATAGGTGTGCGGTCCTCCCACGACCGGCTGTCCATCGCCGCGGTACGGCGTGGCGGCTTCGCCGAGACGCTCTTTCGGCAGCGGCTGCTCATAGGTGCTGCGGCTCATCCCAAGCGGACCGAGCACCGTATCGCGCATGAACTTGGGGAATGGCTGGCCGGTCACATCCAGCACCACCTGTTGCACCACGACATATCCGCCGCCGGAGTAGCGCCAGATGGTGCCCGGCGTGGTATCGACGCGGATGGGCGGAGTGTTGGCGGGCTTTTCGCCGTTCAGCACCTGCACGAGCGCGGGCACCGGCGCGCCCTCGGCATAACCGGGGAATCCGTGCACGGTCATGCCGGCGGTGTGGGTGAGCAGTTCGCGAAGCGTGACCGCCTTCTTCCCGGTGAAGCTATTGGACGGCACCTTCCAGCTTTTCAGATATTGATTGACGTCCGCATCGAGCGACAGTTTGCCCGCCTCCACCAGGTGCAGCACGGCCATGGCCGTGACCGGTTTGCTGATCGACGCGGCTTGAAACAGCGTGTCGGGCGTGACCGGCGGTCCGCCGACACGCATAACGCCGAAGCCGCGGGCCCATTCGATTTGGCCGTCGTGAATCACCGCCACGCCGGCGCCCGGCACATGCAGCGCTTCCATGCGCGCGGCGAGTGTGGGCGTCCCGTTAGCGATGCGGCGAATGCGTTCTTCAATGGCGGGAGTTTGCGCGGCCAGCGAGCCGGCCAGCGCGGAGCAAATCGTCAGGCGGAACAGAGTAGAGGCGGACATGCGAATCCTCCCTGGCTGAGCGGAGCCAGTGTAGCACGGCAGCCCCACAGAATCCGCTGTGCGAGAATGGCAGATTATGAAAAGCAAGCCTCCGTCGCGTGTGCAGGGATTGTGCTTTGTCTTGGCGGCCGCGATGTATGCCGCACCCGGCGCACTGGCGCAGCGCGGACCGGCCGCGCAAACTCCTCCAGCCGCTGCCGAAGCTACGCCGGTGCCGCCCGAAAACCATTCGGCCACCGCCCACGAACTGACGCTCGACGGCAAGACACTGCACTACACCGCCACCGCCGGCAACCTGCTGATCGACGACGAGGAAGAGAAACCGTACGGCAGTATCTTCTATGTGGGGTACACGCTGGATGGCGTGAGCGACCCGCGCACACGGCCGGTGACGTTCCTGTATAACGGCGGTCCCGGCTCGGCCAGCATGTGGTTGCACATGGGATCAGTGGGTCCGGTGCGCGTGGTGACATCGAGTCCCGAAGCCACCGGCCCGGGCCCGTACCAGATCGTGCCGAACAATTACAGCCTGCTGGACAAGACCGACCTGGTGTTCGTAGACGCGCCGGGCACGGGCTTCTCGCGCCCTGTGGGCAAGGCCACCATCCGCAATTTCGCCGGCACCGATCAGGACGTGCAGGCCTTCCGCAAATTCATCGAGCGCTATGCCAGCGTGAATCATCGCTGGAACTCGCCGAAGTTTCTGTTCGGCGAATCTTATGGCACAACGCGTTCGGCCGCGCTGGCAGCCGCGCTGGAAGACGATGGCGTGGCTCTCAACGGCGTGGTGCTGATGTCCACCATCCTGAATTACTTCACCCGCGCGCCGGGTAGCGACGCGGTGTACATCGGCTACCTGCCGTCGTTCGCCGCGATCGCCTGGTACTACGAGAAGATTCAGCACAAGGGTCAGGACATGACCTCGTTCCTGAATGAGGTGCGCGCATTCGCCCGCGGTCCATACTCGGAGGCGCTGGCGCAGGGGCACAATCTGCCGGCGGCGCAAGTGGATGCGATCGCCGCCAGGCTGTCGGCGTACACGGGACTAAGCCAGCAGTTCATCAAAGAGGCGAACCTGCGCATCAGCATGACGCGTTTCCGCAAGGAACTGCTGCGCGACCAGCGCCAGATCCTGGGCCGCTACGACGCGCGCTTTGAAGGTACCGACATCGATGCGGCGGGCGAAGATCCCGGCTACGATCCATCGGGGACCGGCATTACCGGCGCGTTCGTCTCGGCGTTTCACGATTACCTGGATCGCGAGCTGAAGTACACGTCGAAGGAAACGTATTATCCGCGCGGCCCGGGCATCAACCAGGTGTGGGACCATTCGCATCGTCCGCCGGCCGCGGGCGGGGCGGGAGGCGCACAGCCGCAGGCGCTGCGCGATGCCTACGTAGCGGGCGACCTGGCCGACGCGATGCGCAAGGATCCGCACCTGAAAGTATTTTCCGTGAATGGCCTATTCGACCTGGCGACGCCGTTCTTCATCACCGAGTTCGACCTTTCGCACATGGAGTTGGATCCCAAACTGCGGCAGAACATCGAGTTCGCCTATTACCCTTCAGGCCACATGATTTATCTGAACGTGGAAGCGCTGAAGCAATTGAAGTCCGACCTGGCCGGGTTTTACACGCGCGCCACGAACGGAGCCGGGGTGCCCAATGGGCCCGTCAGGGAGCGGTAGAGGCGATCGACCGATATGAAACTGCTGGGGAAGTTCAATTTGATTTTGACGCTGGTGCTGGGCGCGGGCCTGGCGATTTCGGCTATCGTCTCGCGCCAGTTCCTGCAGGAGAATGCGCGCTCGGAGGTGCTGCGGCAGGCGCGGCTGATGATGGAAGCGATGCAATCGGCGCGCGATTACACCACCAAACAAGTGGCGCCGCTGCTGGAGACGCAGCAGGAGCATCAGCGCTCGTTCCTGCCGCAGACGGTTCCAGCCTTCGCCGCCACGGAGAGTTTCAATTATCTGCGGGCCAACTACCCGGACTATGCCTACAAGGAAGCGACGCTGAATCCGACCAATCCGCGGGATCGCGCGGTGGATTGGGAGGCGGACATCATCAACCAGTTCCGCAACCATCCGGGCGAGAAGAAAGAGTTGTTCGGCGAGCGACCCACGCCGACGGGTCCGTCGCTGTATCTCGCACGGCCGCTCAGCGCCGGTCCGCCCTGCCTGGAATGCCACAGCGTGGCTCGCGTGGCGCCGCCCGCGATGATCCGGCGTTACGGTCCGAACAACGGGTTCGGCTGGCAGCCGAACGAAATCGTGGGCGCGAAGATCGTGTCGGTGCCGATGGAAGTGCCCGTGCGGATGGCCGACCAGTCGTTCCGGACGCTGGTAGTGAACCTGGCGGCGGTGTTTCTGGCCAGCCTGATTTTGCTGGACCTGGTGCTGCTGTTCGCGGTGGTTCGACCATTGCGCAAACTGGCGACGATGGCCGACCAGATCAGCGTCGGCCAAATGGATATGCCCGAGTTGCCGGTGCGCGGCAGGGACGAGATTGCGGTGCTGGCGGGCTCGTTCAACCGGATGCGGCAAAGCCTGGAGCGCGCCATGAAGATGCTGGGCTCCTGATGGCAGGCGGGTTTGGTAGGATAGGAGTGTCCGTGGCGCTATCGTCTAACGGTTAGGACGGAGCCCTCTCAAGGCTTAAATACGGGTTCGATTCCCGTTAGCGCTACCATATCTCCCATATTTTCATAAATTTAGAGACGTATCGATCACCCGCTGCTCACACCAGCGTCGTTGTTTTTCAAGGCTTTAGCCATCATCCAAATACGGGTTTTCAACCCGTTATCGAAGCGTTTCATTCTGCGAGCCAACGATCTGACGAAAACAGCCTGACGTCGCTTTACGCATCGAAGCGACCTAGCTCGGCAGTTCAGCGTGAAGTCCATAACGGTCTCCGAGTGGCAAA
>Ga0335085_10002937_pt1 | contig 30657 bp, 22 predicted proteins | sample Lox_Sample_45_FD_206712 | JGI IMG/M metagenome (GOLD analysis project Ga0335085, IMG submission 206712) | Soil microbial communities from Loxahatchee National Wildlife Refuge, Florida, United States - Lox_Sample_4.5 | ecosystem: Environmental > Terrestrial > Soil > Wetlands | place: USA... | reverse complement strand
GAACCGTGTCTTTAATCGACGCCAGATAAGCATCCAACTCGGCCTGGGAGACGGGCTTTCTCTCGCCCGGCTTCACCGTCGGCATGGGCGGAGGCGCGCTGCCGGGGTTCTCGATGGCCGCCAACTGCTCAGGCGTCATGGTGCCGCCGCGCCCGCCGAATCCCCGCCCGCCGCGGCCGCCGCGACCGCCGCCGGGAGGCTCGGGCGGTTCGACCACCAGCACCGTACCCTGGACCGGGCCGTTGGTCCCCGGCGTCCACGAGACTGCCCGCACGTTCAGCGGCTGCTGGAACGGCGAGACCGCGTTCGCTTCCAGTTCCCAGTTCTGCCAGCCGGGATGGTTGAAGTTCCACGCTTCGAGGTGGACGTTGGAGAAGCCCCACTTTTCCATCTGACCCACCGCGAAGTCCTGCGCCGCGCGCAGGCCGGGCGAGCCGGTGAGGCGCGGGCCGTAGACATCGGTCACTTCGTGCAGCCACCACATAAGCTGCGAATCCTTGGTTTCCTGCTCCCGTAACTGGGTATTGATACTTGCCAGGCCGGGCGCCTGTGCCAGCACCGGGAGAATCGCCAGGGTGCAGGCCGTAAGCGTAAAAGCCAAACGTAAGGTCATGTGGTTCTCCTCAAGGCTAAAACTGCGCAAGAGCACAGCTATCGCGCGGAATCGCTTTTTGTAATGAGCTATTGTACACCCGACCGCGCTTGCTGCGTCACGCTCGTTGCGGAGTTACCTTCCCAGACGGTATACCACGGTTTCGAAGGTCAGGGCGCCCTGGTCGCGGGACGTCACGCGAATCTCAGAGACATTCGACAATACGCCGCTCAGGCTCGCCATGTTGCCGGAGAAGAACGGCGGCGCGCCATCGCCCGGGGCGAAGCGTGCAAAGCCGGTATTTTGCGCGGGGACGGTAAAATCCAGAGCAGTCGTCAGGCGCACGAAATCGGCATGCTCGCGGGCGTGGCGGGAGGCGGCGGCGTAACTGAGCCCGCCGGCGGCGGGCTGCACGGCGGTGCGGTCGAGAACGGCGGCGATCAGGCCGGCATCGTTCGCCAGAAACAGACGGCGGCCGTTCGCCACAAGCAGGAGGGTTCCCAAGCCGTTGAAGCGCTCGACCGTGTGGCTTCCGGCGGCGGCGCCGGCCCATTCCGCCCCGAGCTGCGAGGTGGTCCACAGCCTGCCGGCGGCGCCCGAGAGAGCAGATCTGACTGCGCCGGCGTCCCAGTCTTGCGCGGCATCGAGCACGATCGCCGCGTGCATTTCCACGAACGGACCGGAGGCGGGCGCACTGGATTCCACCAGCAATTCGCCCCGCGCGCCGGTCTTTTCGATGACGCCGCGGATGGCGGCGGTGGCACCGGCGAGGCCGGTATCGGCGGGAAGCGGCTGCTCATCGATGCGGGTTTCGAGATCGGCCTCCGTGCCCGCGTGGATGTCGGGCGAAGCGGCCCACGGGGCGATGCGTTCATCGCGGCCGGCCTGCGCCTGGGGCGCGATCAGCTTTTCGATAATCAGGGCGGAGGCCGCGCCGGCGTCGGCGACGGGGGTTGCCCGGTAGAATCCCGCATCGGGCGGCGCCAGCGCGGCGAGACTGGAAATGGGCGCTGTGGTGGCGGGCTGCGCAGACGCCGCGGCATCGGAGGAGCGAAGAAAAACGCGGTTTTCCGTGATTGCGTCGGACGCGCGGGTCACGTCCGCAACCGCGGCCCAATACCTGCGCACCTGAGAAGCGTTGCGCTGAATCCAGTACGAGCGGAAGTATTCGTTTTTGACGAGCAGCTCCAGGTTCATAACCAGGCGCAGCTCGCCGGGACTGGCCGCGGCAGCCGTGGATTCGCGATACCAGCGATCCGCGGCGATGCTCGGGAGCGACGTGCCGGCGAGCAGTTCGAGCGCTTGCGCCACCAGGTCGTCGCGAGTGGCCACCAACAGATAGCCTCGGGTGGAGGCGAACGCCACGGTGCGCTTCGAGGCGGGATCGCTTCGCAGATAGAAAGAAACGCCGCCGGCCTGCCGCTGCTGGAATCTGTCGCGCAGCGCCCAGAGCGGGCTCTTCGCCAGGACGGCATCGGGCATGCGGGTGACGTAGAGGAACTGGACGTCGTGAATGTCGTAGAGCGCCAGCGCGGAATTGGTGCCTGCCATTCCGATGACGCCGGCGAGATCGGGCGCGAAGCCGGCCGCCTGTCCGTACTGCGTGTACACGTCGTGCAGCTTGCTGAAGAGATTGGAGCGGGAGAAGGCGGCGTAATCGGCGCTCGCCAGCCACTCCGTTTTGACCTGAGAGGAATCCCAATCTTGCAGGAGATGCGTGAAATCGGGCGTCTCAAGATACAGCAGCGCTCCGCCGGGCATGAAGCCCGGGAGGTTCGGCCGCGGAGGATTGGTTTGCAGGAAGACGTAACCGGCGCCGGCGGCGAGCAGCGCGGCGAGTAGAGCGGCTTTCTTCATTGAGCGCCTCCGGAAATGCGCGGGCGGACGGTGCGGTCCTGCTCGATGACGTCTTTGACCAGCGGTTGCCGCGCGGCGTTGCTCGCGCGTCGGGTTGCCTCCGCGACGAGGCCGTTCAGGCGGGTATTCAGCGCTGCACGGGAAGCCGCGGGAGTCAGGGAGATGGCAGTGCGCAGGTAGCGCTCGGCGGAGCTTAAGTCTTGCACCCGTTCGGCGGCGCGGGAGAGCGCTTCTTCGAGCGCGGCTCGTTCGGAATCGCTGAGTTTCGGCGGCGGGAAAGCCTGGCCGGCCTGCTCGATGGCGAGAGCAAGGTTGTCGCGCTGAAGCGCCAGGGCGGCGCGCAGGGCGCCGAGGCGAACCCGCGGATCGGCCGGAGCGATTGCCATGGCGCCCTGCCAAAGCGCGAGTTGCGCAGAGGGGGCATTCGCGCGAGCAGCCGCATCAGCGCGCGTTTCCACGGAGAACGGCTTTTCGGCAGTTTGTGGAGTAACGGTGCTCGAAGCCAGGAGGGCAAGCTCGGTTCCCGCGATCCCGGGTACGTCGTGCGGCGCGATGAGACGCGCGGCTTCGGCGCGCAGTTGATACTCGGCATGGCTATCGGTGATGGCCGTGGCAAGCAGTGTTTGGCGTTCGGGTGAAGCCGTCGGCAGCAGGCGCGCAAGCTGCACCCGAGCTGCGGAATCCCACGGAGCGGCCTGCAGACGGCGCCGCGCGAAATCGGCGGCAGGAGCGGCCTGGCTGTACTTTTCGAGCAGACGCGCGGCCGGCAGCAGTGTTTCAAAGCCATCCTCGGCGACCAGCACCATGCGGTTGAGAAGGGCGAGAGCGGCAGCAGAATCCTTACGTTCGAGCTTCACTTCGGCTAGCCCGAGGAAGTTGGAGGCATCCAGGTGGCCGGCGCGCAGCTCGCGGTCGTAGAGGAATTCCAGCACAGTCAGCGCGCCCTCTTCGTCGCCGGCGTTGCGCAGGGCGAGCGCGGCGTTGCGCAGGCTTTCGAGCGTGGGCGCAGATTCCTGTTGTGCGCGGTAGCGAGCGAGCAGGGCGGGCAGTCGTCCGGCGTGCGAGGCCAGGCGGATTTCGATTGCATCGCGCCCATCGTAGTTACCCCAGCGCGGGCGCGGGCCCGTGAGGGGCGGCACCAGCGCCCATTGTGCGTCGGCGGCATTCCAGTCTCCGGCATTGAGCAGCATGACGATCAGTTCGATGCGTTGCGTGATGGCCTCGCTCTCGCCGGATTGGCGGGCATCGCCGAACTCGCCGGCGGCCTGCTGCGCCAGCACGTCCACCCGGGCCTGCAGGAGTTCGGTGCGCTGCGCGTCCGTGAGCCCGGGGGCGCGCTGCAACGTGAATAGAATCGATTGCGCGTCCGGGAGCGTGCGCGCAAGCGCTACCAGCCATTGCAAGCCATCGCCCGAGGCGAGCGAAGCGCGTGCGGCGGTCTGAATCAGCTCCTCAAAGCGGTATTCGCCGTTGCGCTGGTAATAATCGACCAGCAGGTGCGAGATATCGCCGCGCAGATCGGCCATAGCGTGATGCTCGCCGATATCGGTGAAGGTGGCGGCAGCGCGGCTCCAGAACGATTCGGGCACGCGGATGCCGCGGCTCTGAATGCTGAGGAAGGTCGAGATGGCGGCCTTCCATTGCGCTACCGCTTCGGCGTGACGGCCCTCGCTCCACAGCACGCGGGCGATGTGATCGTGGGCATCGCCGCGGTCGTTGTCGAGCTCGAGCGCGAGATCGTATTGCGCGGCGGCCTTCGCGGCTTGGCCGGCCTGCGCGTACCAATCGCCCAACGCGAGATGTGCGCCGGCGTTCAAGGGCGCGGCTTCAAGCGATGCCGGCAGCCAGGCTTCGGCCGCGGAGTTGCGGCCGTCCGCGAGATACTCGCCGTAGCGCGCGCCGTAGTAGAACCAGACCGAGCCGACGATTGTGGCGGATGGATTGGGCGGCGCGGCCAGCCGCTGGCCGATGGCGCGGGTATCGAGAGCCGATTGAAACGCGGCATCGATCGCGGCGGAACGGTCGGCCAAATAATTGCCGGCGAGCGCGGTGTAGGCCTTTGTCCAGACGGCGGGAAGCGCGGCGCCGCGCGCCTGGATGGCGGCGTAGGCGAGATCGCGGCTGCCGTTCGCGATGGCGGCCTGCACCGCGGCATTGCGAATGTCGCTGGATGCGCCGTTGCGCGCCACGGCGGTGAGCGCCTGTGGATCGCGCAGGGCCAACATTGCGAGATAGCGTTCCAGTAGGGCGCCCGAAAGCGCATTGCGCGCGAGCGCCTGGCGCATGACGCGCATCTGGCTTTCCGTATCGCCTGCGGCGATGTAGGCCTCGGCCGCCTGGGCAAGTGCCTGCGCTTCCACCTGCCGCCCGGCGTTTTGCGCGGCGTACTGCTCCATTTCGCGGCCCAGTTCGGCGAATACGCCGCGCTGCGATTGGAGCACGGTGAAGCGCGCATCGACCTGCAGCGCCGCGGCGGTCATGGAGTCGAGACGCCAGCGTGCTTCGAGATCGGCCAGGCCCGCGGCCTGCGCGATCGGAAGCAGCCTGGCATCGCGCGTCCGGCGCGGCAGGCCGGCGGCGCGCGAAAGCAGAAGCTGTTCGAGACTGCTTTTCTCCTCCGGCGTGTACATCTTCTTCACCACCTCGCCCGCGATCTCCGCCACCTGTTGGTCGACTCCCGGATTCTGACCCAGCTTTGCCAAAACCGTATCCATGCGCTGTGCCGTGGCCATCACTTGTGCGTACAGCCTGAGATCGAAGTAGTTCTGGAACAGGCTCGTTCCGGCGAGACTGGCGGCGCGGTCGAGGTACTGCACGGCATCGGGAAGAATGTGCCAGTCAGCGAGGCATCGCGCGATTTCGAGATCGGCATCAGCCGTCTCCGTGCGCGCGCCGATGATGGCACTTTGCAGCGACTTGACGGCTTCGGCCGGCTGCCCCGAACGCGCATGCATTTCCGCCACTTTCACCATCCATTGCGGATCGCGGTAGGTCAGGTCGTAGAGGCGGCTGTAGCTGCCCATGGCGTCGTGGAAGCGCATCAGGCGCTCTTCGAGGTTGGCCTGGGCCTGCAGCACGTCGGCGCGGTCGGGCCGGTCTTTTATGGCGAGGGCGTAATCGGCGATAGCGGCGGGGTAATCCTCGGCCACGGTTTCGATGCGGCCCAGCACGATGGGCCAGCGATAGTCGCGCGGCGCATCGCTGACGGTTTTGCGGTAGAAGGCGATCAGGCGCGGCGCCTGCGCATGCGCCACGGCATATTCGGCGGCTTCTTTGGCGAGCGCGGCGTCTTCCGGATAGGCATTGATGATTGCGATGTACTGATCCACGGCGCCCGAGGAATCCTGCGAACGGTCGAGCGCGGGAATAAGGCTGCGGCGGATGCCGGCAATGCGCGCGGCGCGGTCGGCTGGGGCAAGCGACGATTGTTTCAGGCGGTCGATGGTGGCCAGTTCGTAATCGCGGAAGCCGCGGTCGTCTTTGGCTTCGAGGTAGGTGTCGGCCATGGCGGAGAGGTAATCGGCGTTCAACGCGTCGGCGGCGAGCAGGCCGTTGAGAAGCGTGCGGGCGCGGTCGAACTGGCCGGCGGTGGTGGCGATGCACGCCGATTCCAGAGTGAACTGCGCGGCGAGATCGGCGCGGGCGCTTTTGGCGGAGGCGAGCAGGACATCGATGGCGGCAGCGGGCTGATGGTTGCGGACGTGAAAATCGACATCCGCGCGAATCACCCCGAGAATCAGGGGGTGTCCGCGATAGAGCCCATCCACGGCGCTGCCCGCCGCGGCGATATCTTTCTTGGATTCGAGCAGGCGCGCGTAATTCAGGGTGAGCCGCATTTTGTCGACCGGGTCGCTGGTAATGGCGGCGAGGCGCTCGCCGGCATGCTCTTCGATGGCGTCGAAACCTTGGCTGCGCGCCGTTTCCTGGAGGCTCGCGAGTTCCGTGGACGATGTTTCGGAGGCGACGCGCGCGGCGAGCAGAGCTTCCAGATCGGCACGGCGATTTTCGGCTTCGAGTACGGAAACGCGCAGGGAAATGGCCTGTGGAGTGGGATTGCCGGCGACGGCCGCGGCCGTGGCACGATCGATGGCGCCGCGCGTTTCGGCGCGTTGGGCCAGCCGCAGCAGGCGGTTCTGGGCATTCTCCGCGCCCGCGAGCGCGCCGGCGACATATTCGCGCACGGCGGACGGGTAATCGCGGCGGTTTTCGCCGATGGCGCCTGCTTCATAAGCGAACAGGGCCGGATTCTTGAAGCGGGCGCGCGCCAGGGCAATGGTGCGCAGGGCATCGGTATAGCGGTAGTAATCCCAAAAGACGGTGGCGGCGTCCAGATATCCGGCAGGGTTGCGCGGCTGCACAGTAGGCATGCGCTCCCACAAGGCGCGGGCGCGAGTCATGAGGCCGCGATCGGCGAGAATGTCGCCCATGCGCGCCAACAGGTCCGCATTGCGCGGGTCGGCGCGCTGCTCGTAGCCCGCCAGCGTCAGGGCAATTTCGGTGTCCCGCGGGAAATACGCGGCCAGCGAACGGTAGAGCGAAGAGGCGCGGCCGGCGAACGCGCTGCTGCCGGAGTAGGCATTCGCGAGGGCGCGCGCCGGGGCCGCAGCTTCTTCAAAATGCGACTGCCAGATTTCCGCTTCCGCAGCGAACTGCACAGCCGCCGGGTTGGACTGCAGGGCCTGGTTCGGCTGCCCTGCGGCAATGGCCGGGTTGGCGGCACGAATCGCTGCCAGTTCGGTACGGAGCCGCCCCGACTGCGAAAGACGCTGGAAGAGTTCCGTGCGAAGCCGCGGATCGTAGAACCAGTATTGCCGCAGCAGGCTCTCGGCCGCCGCCGCATCGTAGGTTTCGCGCCGGGAATACGCTGCGATCAGGTTGCGCACGAAAACCAGATCTTCGGGAAAACGTTCGTGGGCGTAAAGGTTCAGCTGGCGGTAGAGGGCCGCATCGGGCTCCGTCTGGGTGACGATCCCGGCGAAATATTGCTCCAGTTCGCTGCCGGAGAAGGCGGCGATGGCATCACGGCTGATTTTTTCCAGCGCGGTGTATTCCTGACGGCGCAGGTACCAGCGGGCCAGCTTGTCGTACCAGGAGCGGTCCGCGAACCTGGCGATGGCCTGGGTGTACACGTCTTCGACGTCGCGGGCCATGCCGTTCTGTTCCAGAAAATCCGCCAGGCCGGCGTAAAGGCCCGGGTCGCCCGGGTTGCGATCGATTTCGTCGCGGTAGACGCGTAGCGCGTCGAGCGGCCGGTGGAGGGCGGCGAGGCGGGAAAGATAGCGATTCAGCACCTGCACATATTCGGGCGAGCGGGCGGCGCCAGTCTGGTTCGCGCCAATCGGCACGCGGGAAGCCTTTGTGGCCAATTCGCGCAGCAACTGGTCGTAGAGGGCGAACTCGTCGGGGGTGCGGCCGGCGCGCGCCAGGGCATCGGCCACCTGCATGGCCACGGAGACCCGCGCGGAGCCATCGGCAAATGCAGCCAGGTAGTCGCGCCCGGCGCGGATCACGCCGGCATCGTCGCCATACAAAGCGTAGGCGGTCACCAGCGCGGCATGCAAAGGTGCGCGATACGCGGAGCGCGGAAAACGCTGGTCGAGCAGACTGACCAGCCGCGTGCCGGCGGCGCGGTGAAAGTACGCCGTGGACTTCTGATCTTCGGTGCGATACTCCCAGCGCGGCCCGGCGCCGTTCAGAACCAGCGAGAGGATACCGTTCAAAAAGCCCGGGGAAGCATCGAGCGTCGCGATATCTTTATAAAGCGAGAGGTCGCCCGAACCGAACTGGATGGGCTGGTCGGGCGCGGTAAGCAGAAGAGTGGCGAGGCCATTGAGCGCCTCTTCGGCATCGCCGCCTCCGGGAGCGCTGTAGAGCGCGTAATCCATTCGGGCGGACTCGTTCACGTCCGGCACCCAGGCGAACAGTTGTGCCATGGTGCGCAGTTCAGAGGCGGTCCAGGGTTGGCGGCGGGATTCTTTGGCGATGCGGCATTCGAGCAGAACGCGCCGCGCGGCCGCCAGGTTGTTCTGGGACCGGAAATAGTCGAAGAGGCGCGCGGTGGCATCCAGGTCGGTGGGGTTGGATGCAAGCGCGGTGCGGACGCGTCCGGCAAATTCGCGAAGGCGGCCCTGCTGCTCGAGCAGGCTGAACCAGGCGCCCCACAGGCTCTGCGGCCAGAGCGGCTCGAAGGCGCGATCGTAAATGGCCAGTGCGGCGTCAGGTGAGCCGCGGCGCAGTTCCACCCGGGCGCGCATACTGACGGGCTCGAGATCGTCGTGGAATTCGTGCGCGTAGTTGGCGATGGCCGCTTCGGCGACGGTGAATTCGCGCTGCTCCGTCGCAAACGCGATGCGTTTTTGCCAAGCCGAAGGCTCTTTGGGATAGCGCGCCACCCAGTCGCGATAGATTGTGTCGGCGGTGGAATCCGGGACCTCCTCCTGCTGTGCGACCGTGGCCATGCGCTCGAACGCGTGCCAGGCGGGCTGCTGCAGAGCCGGGAGGAGCAGATCGTCTTTCACCGCGGTGGCAGCCAGGAGAGCGCCGATTTCGTCGCGCGGCCGGATGCGCCGGTGGTAAAAATCGGCCAGATCGATTTCCGCGGCGTAGCGGTCGCTCGCGTTGGCGGCATACGCTTTCCAATCGGCTTCGGCCGCCGCAAAATCGAGCGCCAGTTCGTCTTCCTGGGCGCGCAGGCGATAGAGAGTGGCATCGTGCGGCGCGGCGGAAATCAGCGACGTGAGCGCAGGACGCGCTTCGGCGGGAGGGCGCTCCACCGTGACGCTGCCGCCGGGCATGGCGACGCTGCGGACCAGAGCCGTGAGCGCCGGGCCCACCGGCGTGTGACCGATCCAGGGCGCGAGTTGCGCGCGCAGCAGAAGTGCGCCGCAAACGGCGAAGCCGGCGGCGATCGAGACCCGCTTACCAGACTTCAAGCGCCACCTCCTGAGAGCCGATGTTGTGCGCGATATCTTCTGCGGTGACGTGCACGGTATATTTTCCCGGCGGCAGAAACGCGGGCACCGTCAATTCGCCGACGTTGGCTTTGGCCGCGCTATTCCAGCGCAGCGCCACCGGCACGGCGCCGTAGAGCCGCGCGGTGATGGTGCGGGCGTTGCCGGAAGCCTGCGCCAGAATGCGAACGGTTTGGCCGGGGCGCGCGCGGGGCGTTTCGAGATGCGCGCGGAGCACGGGGATCCTGCTCGCGATCACGAAGCTTTTGGATTCGCGGTACACGTGGCCGGCGCGATCGCGCAGAATCAGGCGGACCTGGTACACGCCATCGTCCATATCGACGGGCGCCAGAAAACGGGTCTCCCAGGTGTCGTCCTCTTTCAGATAGCGCAGCGGCTTGGTGAGCCCAAAGGGAAAGAGCGCGATGACGGAGACGATGGAGGCATCCGTCTTCACGCGCAGCACGGGGTCGCCCGGGCGGATCACGCGCGGCCGCAAGAGCGCGCGCGGGACGGCCAGGAACGAAGTGTAGGGCGTGACGAATTTGTATTTCTTGGAGAGCCGGATGATTTCGTCCACCGTGGCGCGATCTTCGCCCTCGCGCGCAATTTTTTCAAGGAGCGCATCCACGCGCGCCTGTGCCCAGGTGCGTGGCAGATCGGGATGCCCGGTGGCGATTGCCGGCAGCGGCGCAGTCCGGGACATGCGAAACTCCTGCCCGTCGCGGATGCCGCTCACGGTGAACGCGGCTTGCGGCGCGGATTTCGTGTATTCGCCTGCCCAGACGGCCATGGAGCCTGCGAAGTGCGAATCTTCGAGCGGGTAGACCGGGCCGGTTTCGGCGGAAGGCGCGACCGCCAGCGCCAGGTTCTTCACGGGTTCGCGGCCGATCTTATCGAGAAACGCATTCAGCTTGAACTCGATGGGCTCGGTGGAGCGCACCCAATCGAAATAGCCGTTGTTGGCGGCCAGCATACGCAGCAACTGCAGGTTGGCATCATCGCCAACGCCGAAGACCAAAGTGCGCGGGCGGCGCGCGGGCGCGAGTTTGCTCCACTCGGCCGTGTACCACCCGGCCAGCTTCGCCGTGCGTACCGTGCCTTCGGTCGCGCCGCCATCGCTGAGTAGCAGAATGTAAGGATCGCCCGCGGCGGGCTGCGCCAGCGCAGCGGCCAGCGACTTCTGCAGATCGGTGCCACCGCGAATCGGGCTGCCGCGGAGAAAGGCGAGCGCCTGTTCGATATTTTGCGGCGTTGCAGGACGCGACTGCGGTGCGAAACTGCTCACCTCGGAATTGAAGAGCAGCAGGTTGAAGGAATCGGCCGGGCGCAGACGCCGCAGCGCCGCTTCGCAGGCGGCGAAAACGCGCTCCAGCTTGTCCCATTGCATGGACAGCGAATTATCGAAGAGGATGGTGAGAGTGCGGGGCGGTCCGGCGGCCGCATGCGCGCCTCCGGCCGGCGCCGCTTCCATCCGCAGCAGGGCCTGCGCCTGGAAGAATCCCGGTTCAGAGGCGGATTCGCGCTCGGTGATGAGGTGCAGGGTGTCGGCATCCGCCGGGTCGAGCGCGTAGCGCACGGTGAAATCTTCGCGCAGCGCCACGTTATCGCCCGAAAACTCAGCGCGCACGGTGTTGAGGGTGCGCTGGCTGATTTGCAGCGGATAGGTCTTGGAGACGGCTGCGAAATCCTGAATGGCCTGCGCGGAATCTAGCTCGAAGACGATGTGCAGATGGCCCGCCGTCTGCAACGCGTAGACATCGGGCTTGAGAGGCACGGTGAATTCGGAGCGATACTGCTCGACCGGCACGGGGTGCTGATACTCCATCTCGATGCGCTTGGTGCCGAATGAGGAGATCGGCACGATGCGCGCGGTGAATTCCTGGCTGGGGTGGGACGGGCCGCCCGCTTCCTCGGCGGTGCGTTCGCCCATCTGCAACAGGCCGGGATCGATGGCCTGCGATTTCGCTTCGTCGTAGATTTCGCCTGCGCGGCGACGCTCGAGAATCACGCCCGGAATGCGCCTCACGTCGTCCCAGACGGCGAAATCGGAAACGGTGGCATGGCCGGGCAGAGCAAACTGATAGACGCCTTCCTGCACGGTGGCGCTGTGATTGCCGAAAATCTGGCGCACGCGCACGCGGGCCAGACCGTTATCGATGCGGATTTCGACCGTCATCTCGTTGAGCGAGAAGATGGCGGGGTCGGGCTGCTGGCGGCCGCCTGGAATCAGCACGCCGGTATCGGCCGCGGCGCAGCCGGCCAGTAGCAGAAGAGAGACCACGAGCCGGTTCATCGCAGCGCTCCTTCCGGCATGCGCACCAGGCCGTTGTCCGTTCCTATATAAAGGTAGCCATCGCCCGCGGCCAGCGCGGTGACATTTTTGGAGGGCAGCGCTTGCGCCGTGTTACTCCAGCGGCCGGTGGCGCGGTCGAAGATGAAGAGGCCGTGGCCGAGGCTGCCGGCGTAGACGCGGTTCGGCGTTACGAGCATGGCGTTGGGGTTGACGATGAAGCCCGCGGGCAGATCGGGAAACCCGTGCCACTCGCCCGCGGCATCCAGCCGCAGCACGCCGGCGCCGTACGTACCGGCGAACCATTCGCCCGCGACCTGCGCCACTGCGGTAATCCAGTTGTGCTTCAGGCGCGAATTGGCCGTGGTGTAATTGACGCGGACGGTATCGCCATCGAGCACGGAGACGCCTCCGAGCGTGCCGGCCAGCGTCTCGTCGCCGCGTGTAGCCACGGTGTAAACGTGGTTGTTCACCAGGCCTTGAAACACATACAGGCTCCGCACGCCGGAGGAATCCACGAAAGAGAGCCCCGCGGGAGTTGCCACCACCATGCCGCCGGTGCGAAAGGCGACATCGGTGATGTGCTCGGAAAGCAGGCCGTCTTTGGCGCCGAGGATCTGCCGCGGCCGGCCCGCGGAATCGAACAGCACCAGGCCGTTAGCCGTGGCGACCGCGGTGCGGGCGTGCCCGGGGTCGGGTACGATGCGATTCACGCAGAAGAGAGCGTCGTTTTCGAGGTGCCGCGCGTGCTCGGGGCCGGCATCGACGAGGGCATTGACGATATCGAGGCCGCGATCGAAATAGCCCACCCATAAGTCGCCTCCGGTGAGCGCCAGGGCGGCCACGTCGCGGTCGGTGAGCAACGGGTTCTCCGGGCGGAGCGCCGGCTGCCAGTGTTTCAAGGCGGGTTCGTAGCGGTAGATGGCGCTGGCGGCCACGGCGTACGCCCGCCCCTCGAGATTGCGCATGCGGAGGATGGGCACGGATGCCGCGTCTTCGCCAGGGATTGCCGAACGCGGCCGCGACCCCAGCGGCACGTCGACGATGCCCTCATCCTCGGTGCCGACGTGGAGCAGATCGTCCGCGGCCGCCATCGCCTGCGCGAAGAAGCCTTCGGCTATCGGGCGAGGCGGCGCGCCTTCGCGGAATTCCACGGCTCCCAGAGGAGTTCCCACGAACACGGCGTCGTCATTCCAGGCCAGCGAAAGCACCTGGGGATCTGGCAGCGCGGAAAGGAGATTTTGCAATTGGCCGGCGCGATAGTGAAAAGCGCCTTCGGCGAGGGTACCGATCCACAGATCGCCCTCGCTGCCTGCCAGGGCCGTGATGTGCGCGGTTTCGAGGCGCGCGTGAAACGGCGCCAGGCTGCGGCCATCGAAGACCAGTAGCCCGCGGCGCTCCGTGCCGAGCAAAATACGGCCGGAGCCCAGCACGAGCGCACACGTGATGTTACGCAGCGCCGCGTCTTCGGGCAAAATCTGCCGGAAACGCGCACCGTTGAAAGCCAGCAGGCCTTCGCCGCGGGTGGCGATGAACAACTCGGGTTCGGCTGAGCCCGCGGCGATTCCCTCGGCCATGGAGCCGAGTTCCGCGGGCGGCAATTCGAAGCCGCTGCGATAGACGCGCAGAAGCGAGCCATCCCGGCTATAGACGAACAGCCCGGCGCGGCCGCTGACCGCGATGGTGTCCCGAAAAGCCGCGATATCGCGAAATTCCGGGGCGGCGGACAGGAGGTCGGCGCCTGCAGGCAGGGCACGGTCAATTGCGACCACACGGAACGGGAACTGCGATTTTGCGAGCACTGCTTCCGCCGCTTCTTTTCTTGCCCGCGATGCCCGCCAGGCAACGAATGCGAACGCCAGCAGGGGTGCGGTCAGCGCGAGGGCGAGAATCGCGCGCCAGCGGCGAGACCGCCAGGATAGCCGAAACATGGTGATTTCATCAGCATATTCGCTAGCCGCGGGTTGCTCAACCGGGCCAGCGAATGCGTCCTCCGGGCATCCGCGAGAGCACGCCGCATACCAGCCGGTTTTGCCGATAAAAATGGGCACGCGGGCATGCCGCGGCGCGGGTTGGCGGGTGCGTTCTCGTGTCGCGCCGCCCACGCGTGTGGGCGCATCCACACCGCGGCTCGCCGGAACGGCTGGATCTCCAGACGATGCGTTTGCCGTCTGGTGTAACGCCGGATCCCAGCCATCTCCGGGGTCGTTGACGAGCTGCTGGTCCTGCGGCATCCCCGGCATCAGGGCATTCACGCGCGGGAACCTGCCACATTGATCCAGATGAAACCTATCCCAGTGTGCGGAAGGCCGGGTTGAGATCCTTGTTTCCGAGCGGCGGCAGTAGCGCGCCGGCGAGCACCGCCGGAACGATCGTCAGGAGAAACGTCAGGTGATACCACACCGGAAATCTGTTCCAGATGGCGACGTGCACGGGCACGAACATCGCAAGCACGACGCCGCCGACGATCAATGCCGCCCAGCGGTTCGATCGCGATATCCAGCCGGTGACGGCGCCCGCTGCGATTGAGGTCACAGTCGCCATCAACAGGCGCGCCCACTTCATGCCCAGCGTGAATTGGAGCGTCTGTTCGGCAGCCGTGTAGTCCGGCAGGCTCAGGCGGAGCACGCGGTCGATCACCGAGACGACGACAATCCACGCGAGGAGTCCTGCGAGGCAGGCGAGAACAAAACGCTTCATACTGCACTCTCCTTTGGTATAAACATAATAGTAAAATTATACTAATGAAAGCGGAACTGTACATTCTGGGCGTTCTGCACCGCGGAGATTTTCACCCCTACGAGATCAAGCGGCGTCTGACCCAGGCTATGATCGCGTGCTTTACCGACGTAGATGTCGGCACGGTCTACTATGCAGTAGGCCAGCTTGCCAAACGCGGCATACTGACCGCGGTGGCACGCCAGCGCGTGGCGCGGGGAGGCATGCGCACGGTCTACCGCATCACCCGGCGCGGACGCGACCGCTTTCGGGAGCTACTGAACGCGCAATTCGCCGCCGAAGGCGACCTTCGGGAAACTCTTTACGGCCCCATGCTCTTCTTGCATCTCGCCGACCCCGACCTGGTGGCCGACGCTCTGCGGACCCAAATCGACAGGCAGAACGCGCGGCTTGCAGAGATCCGGAAATTGCATCGTCGATGGATAGCAATGCTGCCTACCGGCAGCCGCCACCTCATGCAGCACATGGCGAAGCAATGCCGCCTGGACCTGCGCTGGCTTCGCGCCGTACTTGCCGATGTGGAGGCCGGACGCGTTCGTGATACGCCTGATCCAGCTCGCCTGGCAGCTAAAAGCTGACGAGCCTGGCCCGAAAGGGATGCCTGCCATTCTCGAAATCGAACCGTGAGTCCGCAATCTTCGATCGGCCGTCACCCGATCGCTGTCAAGCTTGGCGAAAGCGACATGAGCGCGAGAGCCGGGCAGAGACGGGAAACCTCGATAATGAATGGTGGGCGCGACAGGACTCGAACCTGTGACCTCCTGCGTGTGGCCTTCACGCGACCCGATCTGCGAGCCGTTGTTACGGTCAATGACATCCCGACAGCAAAAGTATCGACCGCCCGGTGAGAATTCGATGCGAGTTCGGCCACTACATCGCTACGGGCGTCTCAGCCGCCCGGCTCGGCCCGGATGCAGTAAAGGCGCAGCGATCGATCAGAGCAGCGAATCTGGAGTCGGATCGAAAGGCATCCCATTTGGCATCCACTGGAAGGAATACCAGGTGAACATCGCGCACATCATAGGCGCGCTCGAGCCACTCGATCGCAAGGTCCTGGTCTCCGAGTCCGGCATGCACGAGAGCTGTCGCGTAAGGCGGGACGTATCGCTCACGCGCAACTGCGGCGAGCGTATTCAGTACTTCCCGCGCTTCTCCGATCTGGCCGAGCCTGGCGAGCATGTAACCGCGCAGTCCGATTGCTTTGCTGTTTCCGCCGCTGAATTGCCCAGCCTTCTGGAGGGCGCTGAACGCCAATTCCATCTCACCGGAACGCTCGTAAGCTTGGGCAAGCTGAAAGTATCCGACCCAGAATTCCGGATCCAGGACATTGGCGCGGCGCGCAAATTCCACCGCTTCCGGGTAGTCGCCGGCGTTCGAGGCAACCTGCGCGGAGAGTGCCTGGTGCACGAAATCGAGCGGGTCCAATTCGCGCGCCCGGCGTGCCGCCAGCCGGGCCTCGTCATGCCGGCCCATATGCGAAAGCACGATGCCCAGCATACGATGCGCCGGCCCGTAGCCGGGATTCGAGTGGGTGGCTTTGCGCAGGGCCGCCTCGGCTGAGACCCAATCCCAGTCAACCCAGAATTTAACGAAGGCCCGCGACGTCTGCGCTTCGGCCAGATTCGGTCCGGCGCCGACGGCGCGAGCCGCCGCCTCGCGCGCTCGCGCGGCAACCTTGAGCGGAGGTGCGTCGCCGTTGATTGGGCTGGCGGCAAAAGCATCCGCCAGGCCCGACCATGCGAGCGCGTAATCAGGATCGAGTTGGGTCGCCCGGGTATAGAATTCCAAGGCGCGTTGTGTCGTCAACGGCGAGAGCTGGCTCCAGAAGTACCGGCCCCGCAAATAAAGGTCGTAGGCATCGGAGTGGCGTGTTTGCCGATGGGCCATCCCGTCCAGCCGTTGCGGAGAGAGCCGGAGCCGAACCTGGTCGGCGATCGCCGTGCTAAGCTCGCGCTGGAACTCTAGCACGCTGTCCGGCCTGCTGTCATACGACGCCGCCCACGTCTGCACCTGATCGAGCACGCGAATCAGCTTGGAAGTGACGCGCAACCTGCTGCCCTCCCCGCGAATCGAGCTCTCCACCAGAAACTTTGCTCCCAGTTCGCGGCCAATCTCCGTCAACGGCTTCGACGAGCGCTTGTACGCCATGGTCGAGGTGCGCCCAATAACGCGCAGATGCTCGGGGTCGATCTGGCCCAGAACCGCAATCAACTCCTCCGTCAGCCCGTCGGCCAGATACTCGCGCTCGGCGCTGGCGCTGAGATTCTCGAAGGGCAGTACCGCCACCGTCACATGCGCCGGAACGTCCCCGGCCTCCGCGCCGGCGGTCTCCACGCGCAGCTTAAAGCGATAGCCATGTTTCGGAACGGTCTCAATCGGATCGGAATCTTCTCCCGGGGTTCGCAGCGCCTTGCGCAGTTGCGAGATGGCGTGCGCCAGCGCCACCTCTTCCACAAAGCTGTCCGGCCAAACCCGCTTCAGAAACTCCGCTTTCTTCAGCAGGCGGCCCTGGCTCTCCACCAGTACCAATAACGTCTCAAAAACCTTGGGGGCGAGCGCAACCGGCGCGCCATCGCGCAGCAGTTGTTTGTCGGCGGGAAGCAGCGCGAAGCTACCGAACTTGTACATCGTCCGAGATCCCATGGGAAATTGTAGCAGGGTCGGATTTCGGTCACGAAACTTCAAGATTTGCGCAAGACTTCAAAGCCGGCCGCTGTCAGTATCGAGTTGTTGGCGGAATGTTTCGGCTCCTCAAGTCGGAGGTGGATATGAAATCGATCAGGCTAGCCGGTGCGGCGCAGTTTTCGGCGGGCGGAACCGTTTCCGCCGCCGGCTGGCGCGTGTGGATGATTCCGGTTCTGGCCTGGGTGGCCACCGTGTCCACCGCGGCACAGGTTCGCGTGCCGCGCATCCCGGTTCGCGAAGGGCTCACGGTAGTCACAGCGGTTCACGAAAGCGTGGGCGACTACGAGTCCATCAAGAGATTCGTATCGGTGGACGACAAGGCGATCCGCATCAAATACTCCAGCGAGTCTCCCATCGACGCCACGGAAAGCACAAAGCCGACGGAGTATGCCCACGTGCTGGATTTCCCGCAGGGCGACAAGATGATACCGCAAATGGCACTGCTCTCCACCACGGTTTACCGGACCGTGCTGCGAGAGGACCTCCGCCAAGCGGACCATTATCTGTTCCGCTTCGTGCCCCCTCCGTTAGTCCCGGAGGCCGTTCCGGGAACCACGGCCATCGGTACGTCGGCGGCTGTTCTGACGGATCTGAAGACGAAGGGCGAATCGCAGATCACCGTCTATTCCGGTGTCCTCTCTCCGATGACTCAGGCCGACGCGGCCGGCTTTTTCGACACACGGGAACGGGGGACGATCAAACGGGTCGAGCCGGGGCCGGTTCCCATTCCGGTGGTGGTGAACGGTAAGCTGGTGAATCTCCCGGCGATCCATGCCAAAGGGCAGCTCGTTATCGACGCGGGCGACTTCTATTTCCTGGACGACGCCGCGAACCCCATCGCGCTGCGCTACGCCGTGGGACAAGACAAGCTGACCGTCATCAAGATCGATTTCCCGGGCGAGACCACCATGGCGGATTCCGGCATTGGCCAGCCGGCGGGATCGCAATCCGCTGGAATCTCCATGGAAGAGGCCCTCGCCAAGTCCGGGCACGTGGATGTTTACGGGATCTACTTCAGCTTCAACAGCGATAAGATCCGCGAAGAGTCCGAGCCGGTCCTGAAAGAAATTGCAGGGATTCTCACCGCGCATCCGGAGTGGAAGCTGAACGTGGACGGACACACCGATAACATCGGCGGCGCGGCTTTCAACCTGGACTTGTCCAACCGCCGCGCGGCCGCCGTGAAGCGGGCGCTGGCGGAGCGCTACCACATCCAGCCGGCGCGGCTCACTACAGCGGGTTACGGGTTTTCCCGCCCCAAGGCCACGAATGACACGCTCGAAGGCCGGGCGCTCAACCGCCGCGTCGAACTGGTGCGGCAATGAAACTGATTTGGAGGAAACGATGAACAAGCTTTCACAGAAGGGAACGGCCGCGATCGCGGTCTTCGCGGCCATCGTGATCGTGAACCAAGCGAAGCCGCAGACGCCGGCGAGGATTCCGAACGGAGGCGACCAGGAGCAGATCGTCAATCTGCAACTACGCGTGAGCCATCTGGAACAGGCCCTCGCGCAAGTGCAGCAACAACTCGCGAAGAAGAACTCCACCGTCGCGGCGCCGTTCACCGTGGTGAACTCCGAGGGCCTTACCCTATTCACCGTGGATGATAAGGCGGGCGGCGAGGTTAAGGTCTTCAGCATCGGCGATGATGAGCATCCGTACTTCGAGGTCTCTCCCAATTCCTTAAAGATCCATGACCCGACCGGGGCGCTCGCATTCGTGGCCACAGGGCTGGAAGGAGGAGGTGGATTAGCAACCACCTATTCAAAGAACGGCGGGCGCGCCACCATGGGCGATAACGGATCGGACTTCGCCTCCGTCCGCCTGATGCAAGGAAGCCAGGGCCCATCCGGGGGCATCACTCTCCAGCCCGACGGCACCGCCAAGGTTTATGCGGGACAGCCGGGAGTCCCGCTCGCCGCAATGATCGCCACCGGCGGTCAGGGGCACGTTGAGACATTCGACAAGGCGGGCAAGCCGATGGCGTGGATCGCGTCGTTTGAGTCCGGTGGGACCATTGGAGCCAACAATTCGGCCGGCCTGCCCGCGGCGGTTGTGGAAGCGAATCCCAAAGGCAACGGCGGGCACGGAGTCTTTTTCGATGCCGGAGGCAAAACTGCCGCCTTGACGCTCGGAGCGATCGGCTCTAACCAGGGAGACGCCTGCATCGTACGCGGCGATAAGCCCGGCCTGTGCCTAAGTAGAACCGCGCTGCCGCTGGGGTTTCAGATTTCGAAGTAAGAGGGGAGGATCGCGATGAAATACAAGATGTTGTTCTTCACTGCCGTGACAGTCGCTTCGGCGGCTGCGGCTTCCGAAATCAAGGTCGGCGTTCTACCGTTCGCCGACGCGACCGCTAGCGGCGGCGCCACCCTGGGCGAATCCATGAGCCGCACCACGCAGGCCGAAATCGTCCACTCGACGCAGTTGGAGGGGCGAGTGATCCTGCTGCCGGCAGGCACACGGCCAGACGAACTCGATAGCGCCAAAATCGTCAGCATCGGCCGCGACACCCACGTCGATCTGGTTGTGCTCGGCACTGTTCTGGAAGCGCGCGCCGAGCAAGCCGGGCACGGCGGATCGGGGCCAGCCATCTTTGGCCAATCGATCGGCCTGGGTCTCCAATCGAACAAGGCCACCGTGACGCTTCAGGCGGATATTTACGATGTGGCCTCCGGCAAACGGCTCGACAGTCTGCGCCTCACCGGCACGCAGAGTGACCGGAAAATGTCGGGCAGTGTTTTCACCTCGCTGGGATCGGTGAACACCAACAGTCCGGCCTTCCAGAATTCGACGCTCGGCAAGGCCATGCAGAAGGCTATCGCCGACCTGGTCCGGCATTTGAATGCCGATGCTGCCAGAACCGCAACCGCGGCCAGCCGGCAGGCGGAACGATCGCGTTTCCACTAAACTTCGGTGGGCGTACCGTTATAGCGCCAAAGGATGGTGTGCCATGAAAAGACTCGCAGTATGTTTGATCGCCGCCGGAACGCTTCTTGCGGCGATCGGTGTCCCCCTTCTGGCGCAGGATTTTAAGCCTTACCCAGGCGCCAGCAAAGATGAAAAGACGAGCCGGGAAGCCACGGCAGCCGCCCAGGGCAAGCAATCCGACGTCTACCTCACCGGTGACTCTTTTGAAAAGGTCTACGCATTTTATAAGGGCCTGTACAAGGAGTACGTGATGCGCCGCCGCTCCGCGCCGCCCAAACTGCGCTCCGGGGAGCAAGTTCAATTGGCATTTTTTATCCTGGACGGAGCCAAAGATCTGGCGAGCTCCGAATTCTGGATGAAGATCCAGTGGCCTTATGTAGGCACAACTGACGGTAAGGACGTCCGGGATATTACAGTGATCCAGACCGTCCGGGGGAGTAGTAAAGCGGCGCGCTTGCCCGCGGACAGGTTCCGGTAGGCGATGCGGTCACATATAGCCGTCGCGTTGCTGGCGTTGGGCCTTCGCCTGGCAGCTCAGACCCCGGCTCGGCGTCCTGGTCAGAGACACCGCCGACAACATCATCGCAAAGGTGGAATCGGAGGATGCGGCCGGCTTTCTGGTGAGCGATCTCTTAACGATCGGCGACACTCCAACGATTCTACTCGGGGTAAAGCGGGAGGATGGCCCCGCCAACCGCCTCTACACTTTCCATCTTGCCGGGAGGGATCTCGTGAAGGGGCCCGAATGGGGCGGGAGCGCCTTCGAGTATGAGAGAACGGCCGCGGGCAGCCTCAAAGTTACCGTTCACGATGCCAATCCATCGCCGACGGGCTTTACAAACCTCCCTGTAGTGGTTCTGTGTGACGGCCGTTCCGTAAGAGAGGACTTCCAGGCCGGGAACGCTCTCCTTACCCGATTGGTGGGAGAAGCTGAAGTGGAAGTGGGGAGGTGGCCTCTTCATCGCAACGGTCCGGGCAGCGCTGTGGACGCAGGCATGGCGATGCGTTCGGCGTCGAGGCTGGCCGACGACTGTGCGCTGGTCCTCAACGCGGAGACGGTTCTCCGCGACCCGGCGCGCGCCCTCGCAATTTGCGCCATCTCGAGGAAGAAGATCGCGGAATCCTCCATGCCCGCCATTGCCGGTTACATCAACCAGGAATTGCATGCCCTGGATGTCCGGGTGGAAAAAGCCAGGAAGACCGGCGTCTACCGGGGCCGGCAAAGAGCCGCCTCGATGAGTCCATTTCGGAGAGTACCGGGGATCAGGTTTTCAGTCATGAAACTTCAAGATTCCGTCAAGACTTCGGACGACGGCAAGTGTCAGCATTGGATCTGCGAGAACGGATGGAGGTTCGACTCAAAATGAAACGCCCAGCGGATTGCGAACGGGTTCTGCCTTTCGTTATTTCGGCCGGTCAGGCCCGCATGTACAATCTGTGCTTCGGTGAAGCTCGCATCCTGGTAGACGGAGAATGTTCCGGTGGAAGCTGCTGGATGGGGGTTTTTCGCCAGGACCCGGGTTTCGTCACGCCCTTACATCTCCACCCGAATACGGACGAATACCTGTTCGTGATCGACGGCGTTCTATCCGTGTACATCACCGGCAAGTGGTACGATCTCGAAGGCGGATCGGTGGCCGTTGTGCCCCACGGCGCGCCGCACGCTCAATGTAATGCGGGAAAGCAGTCCACGCGGCTCTTCGGTTTTGGCAATCCGGCGGGCTTCGAGCATTTCTTCGCGGCCCAGCACGAGCTCTTGGGTCGCCTGTCGCCTTCGGCCCCGCAATACTTTTCCGAGATGGCGAAGCTCCTCCGCGGGTACGACACCGAAGTGATCGCTCCTCCACCGGCCCGGCCGTGATGAGCTGGGAGACGAACCGCCTGCGAGAAGGAACAGCCGATGCACCCCGTCGATGGTCCGAGAGTTTGTTCGCAAAAAAGAGAGGTGGATTCGACGATGAGACCGTATTGCCTAAAATCGTTGGCCGCTGCGTCGCTGCTTGCCGCCGCCGGCATCGCGATGACATCCGCGGGCATGGCTGTTACCAGTCTGTCCGCCGCGGATGACATTTTTCAACAGTCGCGCGCCGTCTACGCCGCGCTCCACTCTTACAGCGATACCGGCGTATTGGACATTGAATATGCAACCAGCCGGGAGCGCCACACGTTCACGACGCGTTTCAAGGCCCCGCGCCGCTTCTACTTTGATTTCCGGAAGAGCGGAGGCGACCGGTTCGCAATCTGGAGCGACGGAGAGAAGTTTCATGATTGGTGGAGGTCAACCGGCGTCCAGAATGACTACCAGCAGGGGCGCGGGGTTTCCGCCTTCAATCAGGCCGGCTACTTGACGCTCGGGTCCGGACTGAAGATCCCGGCGCTGCTGTTCCCAGGCGCGGGGCTGCAAGGGGCTTTCACCAACCTTGATGGAATCGTGCCGGATGGCGAGGAGGATGTCGACGGCCGGCGATGTTACCGCCTTGTTGGCACGACGAAGGATGTCTACACCGGCACTGGCCGGGAGGTGAATGTCCGCCAAATGACCGTCTGGGTTGACGCCGAGACACTGCTGATTCGCAAAGTGTTCGAAGATGCGCCGAAGGGCACGGCGGTGGCGGCGGTGATGCGGATTACCACCAGGTACGAGCCCCAGGCAAATCCGGCGCTCGACGACAACAGTTTTCAGTTCGTATCGTCCGCGTCGAAATGACGGGATACCCTAAGCGCTGGCGCAAGAGGGTCGAGGTGGCGATGCAGCAGGAGCACGAGGCTGGCGAGAGGGCTGACTCGACGATCGCACTTACGGGCGAGCCGCCGAGTGGCACAGCAAGCTTTCCCTCTCCGGCGCCGGGCTAATCCGCAGCTTGTAAGTTGCTGATTTCATGGTGGGCGCGACAGGACTCGAACCTGTGACCTCCTGCGTGTGAAGCAGATCGAAGGCATTCTGGCGCGCCTACCATTTCAGTGATATCCACCATGCCACCAATTAGTTAGCGGAATCCCACGCTGCACTGAATGTCCCCAAATGTCCCCACTTTTCATCTGGCGTCCCCAAAGAAATCCCCATGGTGAAATCCTCTTGAGAGCGATGCTACGATATTCCCCATGAAGGTCAGCGTTTGGTATACACCCGCCGACGAATATGCGGTTTGCGATGGGGCGGGACCAACGGGCGTTATCGGGTACGTGAAACTCATCGACGGTGCGTGGGTGATTGACAAGGACCCGACGCGTGGACGCTTCATTTCGATGTGGGACGCAGTTCGATCCCTGTCCCGCACAGAGAATGAGCAACCGCAGTATCACTTGTTGGCGCGTGGCAAGGAACTCCAGACGGTCATCGCGACTCCAGACGTGTTGGATGACATCATGACGGAGGGTGGCTGGGTTCTGGTTGCTTCGGGAAAAGACACCGGCGACATCGAACGGAAAAAGGCCCAAGCGTTTCCAAAGCCGGAATGGTACTGATCCTTGGGCTACGCTACCCAGACCTTCACAGTTCTGCGCCCCGCGAATCCGAATTCGTTCTGAGCTTTGCTGAAGACGCCTTCCGGGTCGTATTTGAACCGCAAGAACGCTTCAGCGCGTAACCGCCACGCGAACACGGCGAATTCATCGGCCAACGCGTCGGCAACGGGATGGACAGCCGCGAGCCCAGCGCTTTGGGTGAAATGGAGTGGGTCCACCACCGCGCGCAACAATTGTTGCCCGCCTGGATAGGGAAACTGACCGTCGTACAGGTGGTGAATGTGCCAGCCGTTACCGTTAGCGCGCAGTGGCCGCTCACCCCCGGCCACCAGATACGCGAGTTTCGCGGGACCGTTCGAGCGCCTATCGGTGAACTTGTGCTGCCTAACCAGAGGCTTCAACGCATCAGGGAAGCGATGGTAGCGCTGTCTCTGGCCTTCCTCGCGTTTTCGGTCACACCCGGACCACAGCAGTTCCGGACGTTACGGCCAGCCCACGAAGCGGTCAAGACACGCATTCACCGCGATGATGGCTGTGCAGAACGCATCCTCTGAGATCGCGCCGACTTCCGTTTCCAGCCAGTCAGTCAGATTCTCAAGATTGCAGGGGTGCATCATTCAGAGAACCGAGTTCCAAATCCTGAGATGGCTGGAACGACTGCTTAACCCTAAATACGTCGGAAGAGACGTGTACTCCGAGGCGACCGATTCCAGCTCCGCCTTTAGACTTGCGCTGCTCCCTTTGGCTACAGTCTCGATCTCTTGTGCCCTCGCCAGCAAAAAGTGAAACCGGCACTTCTTCGCGCTGTCGGGTGTCTGTGATTCTCTCGTGTTGCCGACCTTCAGTACGAAATCGCCAAACTGAGCCAAGTTCTTAAGATCCCCGTTTAAGACGCCTCGGCAAACGGTACACCCGCAGATCTTCTCGTGGAAGTCATCAGCGTCACTAATATTCAACGCGCCAAGCGCTCGCTGAATTTCTAAAATCGGGACCCTGACATGTAGGGGAATCAAATGATAGTTCACCGTGGGAACCGTCACCCCGATCACCGGGACCACATCTTTGCTCTCGCCGTATCCAACTCCGTGAGAGAATCCGGCCATTCCCTTCTTCGATAGAAGAGCGCTCAGGAAGCCCCCATGGAGATTGTAGACTCTCTTCTTAGCCTCACGTAGTAGGTCGATAACTGCAACAAGAACCTTAAGTCTCTCAACGGGGATCTTCTCTTCAGAGAGTGTGCTGAACCAAAACCAAAACGTCCCGATTCCCGTGTCAATATAGTCTTGCGTAAGAGCCAGCGCATCCCGCTTCGAATTCAGGATCTTCGGGCCAACGCAAACGATACCGTGACCTTGACCATCAAAGCGCTGGTACTTCGCAGCCAAGCCGACATTCACTTTGTGCCAATCCGCCCATGCCGCACTCTCTCCATACGGTGTGTAGAAGTAAGGCGCAAACGTAAAGGATGGGGTACTTAGATCTTTTGCGAAATCGGCAAACTGAGGGTCGCTCTCCCAGATCTGGCACATGCGGTTTGTCTGGTAGGCATACGTAGCCTCGGCAAGACTCTGTAGCCCCGCGTCGTCGAAATCACTTGGTCGCACCGGGCGCTGCTTGTCAACAACGCACGCCTTGATCGTGGGTCCAAACAATTGAGCAAGCTTGGCGAAGGACCTCTTCAGATCAACCTTCTTCGTGCCCTTGCCAGCGCCCTTCCTTTCCAACGTTTCTGACTGTATGTAAGCCAGATCCATTCCGTACACATACGTGATTGGGTCGATAGCAAACTTCCGCTTTATCTTATTGCCCATGACAGAGAGAGCTAACGAAACCGTCGCACCCGGTGTGGACTCTAGCAGATTAGACCCGACAAGAAGACCTTCAAAAAGCTTGACAGTCTTAACAACGTATTGCTTCTCCGCGTGTGACCCCATTCGAAGGAACAGTTCTGGTCGAGGCACGTTTGTATCCTCCACGGCTCAAGAATTGATTGAAGTAGAGACTATATAGCTGGCTCTTCACTGCGGATGTTCTGGCCGCTACAACTTCAGTCACGGCCTTGTCGTCGAGATGAACGCTCAACAGCCCCACGCCCGCTTCTTTGAACTCCCTCTGGTTGGCTCGCGCGACATAGTCAGAAGGCATTGCCACGTAGCAGAGGTCGGCGCACAGTTGGTAAATCGCAGCCTGTCGCAGTGCTTTTTGCCATTTAGTTAGCTTTAGCTCAATAGCATAACTGCATTTTGCTTGATCGGCGTATGCATACACATCAATACCACGATCAAAGAATTGAAGCTCTGGGAATAAAGTGAGACATCCTTGGCTTCGGAGAAAGGATTTGATCGGCGCAAGCAAAGACTTTTCAGCTATTCTCGATTTCTTCACGTGCAATCTCTCTTTGGGCTTTATGATGGTGAACTTGGCGCACACCGGCCAGTATGAACGTTATAAGAGCAGTGAGGATGGGGATTTCGATTATCACCGCGTTGAGGCTATCTGACATATTCCTGATGAAGAACCACAACACGAGCGCAACAAGACTCTCAGCCGCTACACAATACACGGACCAATAAGTAAGCTGATCCAACATCAAGATGCGAGTTGTTAGCCTTCGGACCAGCGCGGCGCGCAGAAGCAGTTCCTCAGATCGTTCGAGACACTCCTTGACGGCATCTCGGGCGGGCTCGCTAAAGACCGCTGGCGACTCTATACGATACTCGGGCTCCACGAAGATGCGGCTTACAGTCTTCGGCCAAAATGGCTGAAGACCGCGCTCAATCCGAAGGGTCACGACATTCAGCAGTTGTCCACGCCGGACATCGAGGTTCGACTTGAGGTTTGCTATTGGCGCGCTCTTGCTGAAGACTTCGTAGATAACGAAGGGCCAACTCAGCAGCGCTAGGCCCGAGTTGACCGATGGCACGAGTTTCAGCAGCTCTTCGTGAGACACGCTTATTTTCTTCTTAATACCTTGTCCTTGATCTCAGACGCTGTAGTCATGTCAGGGTACTTTGTATACACATAGTGGAGTAAGTCTTGAAGAGACAGCGCGCCGTATTTTGTTTTGATTCTCCGGATCTTCTCCAGAATGTCCTTGTCTCGCTTAGGGTCGATATGAGATTGCACCCACTTGAGCCCTGCGGAAGTAAGGGCGTATCGTTTTTCTTCAAGATTGTCTTTCGACTGGGTTTCCTCTTCGCCCATTAAGTCATCGAAAGAAAGGCCGTACTCATCGAGTTCTGTGGCGGATGACATTGCAACGCCTTCGCTCTCTAGCAAACCGAGGTTTTCCAGTTTCTCCAGATCATCATAGAGTTCCTTCGAAACAGGTCCAAATTTCCATGCGGTGAATTCAAAGCCTGCGCCAGTGCCCGGAACGAGTTTGGCTTCGTGTTCCAAGAGGAACAACAGCTTTTGAAGTCTCGTGGTGCCCTGAATGGCCTCGCCCTTCTGTCCCTGAAAACCTTCGGAGGCCAGAAGCAGCATCAGAAGTTGCGAACGGCTTTGCGCCGATGTCGGCATATTGGCTTCTCCTTTTGTTCGCCTTTATTCTACGCCTCGTACCCACCCGGAGGCAAGGCTTTCGACCGCGCAGCAACTCGGAGAGGAAACGAGATGATAACGTAGCAGAAAACGCGGGCGAATTCATTGGCAGATGCGCCAATCGATTAAATTCGGGTTGCCCGTGACCGGTCAGGTACGGGCCAGAGGGCACAGGCGTTCCCGAAGGACGGCCTTGGAGGCCAAGTGGTGGCCGATTCATAACGCCTGTCGCGAATTGGCTCGGCCTGCCATCCCCAGCGTCTGCGATTTGAAAGTGGTGGTTACCCAATCCAGGAGTTGAGCGCGAGGGAACCTTCTGTGCCGGTCGCTTGCGGCCCGTCCTGCTCTTCTAGGATCAGGCCGGTCTCACCGAAAAAAGCGAACGGGCTGAACGGTACCGGTAATTTGCTTGATGCCGGGAATCGTGGCCCCAGTGTTGGCAAGGCTTTTTGCGTGAATCTCGTATTGGTAGGCGTGCGGTTCGTACTGGACTACGACCCGTTCACCGTGCATTCGATGTGATGGTGCCAAGGCCCTTCATCGTTTCAAGGTGGCGCTTGGTCCCTCCGGTCCAATTCCAACGAAAACAGAGTGGGCTGAGAATGTTGCATCATGGTAGACAGGCAGGAACGATCATGCAACCCGTGGTCCTACAGCTACAGACTGAATGCCTTGATCCAAGCGTCTCGATTCTGGAAGTCTTGCGGAAGGCCCTGGTGGTGGCACGCAAGCTTTCCCTGACAGACGCACAGCTTTGGATAGAAAAGGAATTGACCGGCTACAAGACAGGTGACTCGCCCCCACCGCACCGATTGCTGACAGGCCAAATCCGGGTTTGGAATCCGTACCACGGTTGGATTCCGATGATTTTTGAAGACTCCAGGGAAGCTACCTATATGGCCAAGTGTTTTGTAGGCCAGCCAGTTGCTGAACTGGAAGACTTGGTACGGCACGCGAAAGCGAATCTCCAGTTTCCTTTCGACCCCGCAACAGAGAAACGGCTGATGGACGGAATGGACCTTCCCCTACAACCGACGCGCCACATCAGCCGCGCATCTCTTAGTGGCGTCATAGACGCCGTTCGCAACATGGTCCTTGAATGGTGCCTGCAACTGGAAAAGGACGGCATCCTTGGGCGAAGGGCTGGTCTTCAGCGCCAAAGAAAAGGAAACCGCCGCGCATTCCAACTACACCATCAACTACAACGCCCCGGTGTCTCACTCTCAAGTGCAACAGGGTACCGCAAGGCGTATGACCAGGGGCACCGTGAGAAGTCGAAGGCGTGGGTTGCGGAACGCCTGGCGAAGGTGGAAGGCGCGTTGGGCAAAGTGTTGCTGCCGGACCTGACGGAAGACCGCATCCGCCAGTACATGAAAGCGCGGAAGGCCGAAGGCGCTGGCCCGCGCACCGTCAACATGGAAGTGTCCATGCTGGCGCGTGCGATTGGCCGCACGTGGAATGTTCTCTGGCCGAAGGTGAGGCGGAATGAGGAACCCAAGGACACGGGCCGCGCGCTTTCAGCGGAAGAGGAAGCTCGGCTGCTGAAGGCCGTGGATCAAGCCCGTTCCCCTGTGCTGGCCACGTTCGTCAAGGCGCTATTGCTTACCGGGATGCGGCGCGGAGAATTGACCGGGATGCGGTTTTCCCAGGTCGATTTTGAGAACCGCGTCATGACCGTGGGCACGGCCAAAACTAATGCAGGCACCGGAAGACAGATTCCCATGAACGCCGAACTTCTGGAAGTGATGACGGACCACGCCAAGTGGTTCACCAAACGCTTCGGTGAAACGCGACCCGAACACTTCCTGTTCCCCGCTGGTGAACGCTGGCCCCAGGACCCCACACAGCCCACCACGTCATTCAAAACCGCGTGGGGCAATCTGCGAACAGAAGCTAAGGTCCAATGCCGGATTCACGATCTTCGGCACACCGCAATCACCAAGCTGGCCGAAAGCGGCGCATCGGATTCAACCATCATGGCCTTGGCCGGGCATTTATCGCGGGCCATGCTTGAAAAATACTCACACATCAGAATGAACGCCAAGCGTCAGGCAGTAGAATCCTTGTCCCTGAAACCCAAAGAAGAACGGACCCCCCAAAGAAGTCCCCAAAGTGAAGGCCAACCCCGCAACTTGGCCAGTGAAAAGGTAGTCTAAGTTGTTGATTTAATGGTGGGCGCGACAGGACTCGAACCTGTGACCTCCTGCGTGTGAAGTTTCCGACCTTGGCCATCTCCTTGAGTACAAAGCAAATATTTTTGCAAGAAACTTCATTTTAAGCACCCAAAGTACACTCGTGGGTGGGCAGTTGGGTGGGTGGTTCTCGATGTTCCCGGGACCCGCCTGGCATAATGTCCGGCGTCTGACTCCCACAGCCGGCACGGTTGTTGAAGAAGCCCTCTGGATAAAAGGCTCGGATATCATGTACACTATCCGTAGGTTCTATCCATGGCCGCAGCCGAGACAGCAATCGCAAAAGCCCGGCAAGTGTTCTCCAAACACGGAGGCATGCTTCGAACCTCGAAGGCCATGCGGCTTGGGATTCACCCGCGTACACTGTACACTCTCCGCGACGCTGGCGACATAGAACAGGTCGGACGCGGACTCTACCGGCTCTCCACGGCACCACCGCTTTCAAGCCCGGACCTGGTGCCAATCGCGATCCGGATTCCACGGGCCGTCGTTTGCCTTGTCTCGGCCCTGGCACATCACGGGCTAACCACCCAGGTTCCGCACGCTGTCGACATCGCGCTGCCCAGTCACGCGCAGGTTCCGAAGGTTGATGGCGTCCCTCTCCGGGTCTTCTGGTATCCCGAATCTTCTTTTCGCGCTGGCGTCGATCTGATTTCGGCTGACGATGTTCCCGTGAAGATCTATTCTCCGGAAAAAACGATCGCCGACTGCTTCAAGTACCGCAACAAGATTGGCCTGGACATTGCCATTGAGGCCCTGCGCGCTTACCGCGAACGCACACGAAAGCCGAACAGGGCAGCTCTGACAAAATTCGCCCAAATCAATCGCGTCCAGAAAGTCATGCGACCGTACCTTGAGGCTGTACTGTGAGCGGACGCGATATCGGCGCCTCCGTCAGGCAACGCTTGCTCAACAAGTCGCGCACGCAAGGCCGCCCGTTTCAGGAACTGCTTCAGTACTTCGCGATGGAGCGTTTCCTGTATCGGCTGGCAAAATCACCATACTCGGATCGGTTCGTTTTGAAGGGGGCCTTGTTGCTGACCGCCTGGCGCGCGCCTCAATCCCGCCCTACCATGGACATCGACCTCGAAGGACGAGTGAACAATCAGCTCGATCACATTAAAGAGGTTGTCGCCACAGTATGCGAAGTCGATGTTGATCCCGATGGCATCGCATTCAATCGGACTTCAATCGAGGTGAGCCGGATCAAAGAGGACGCGGATTACGAGGGTGTCAGAGCCCAGTTCCACGCAACCCTCGCGAGAGCGCGGATTCCGATGCAGCTCGATATCGGGTTCGGCGATGTCATTACTCCCGAGCCCACGGACATTGAGTACCCAAGCTTGCTGGATTTCCCTGCGCCTGTGCTCCGCGCCTATCCCAAAGAGACGGTCGTTGCCGAGAAGCTGG
>Ga0335085_10002935_pt1 | contig 30664 bp, 29 predicted proteins | sample Lox_Sample_45_FD_206712 | JGI IMG/M metagenome (GOLD analysis project Ga0335085, IMG submission 206712) | Soil microbial communities from Loxahatchee National Wildlife Refuge, Florida, United States - Lox_Sample_4.5 | ecosystem: Environmental > Terrestrial > Soil > Wetlands | place: USA... | reverse complement strand
GGACCTACTGACCGGAACGGGGAAGTGTACGGAGATGGTGAGAACTGTTGACAGCAGTATCGGGGAGGGGCTTCCCCTCGGGCGCGCCGAAGCCCTGCGGCTCCTGGAGGAGGCAGACCTGCTGGAGATGGGGAAGCTGGCCGCCGGCATCCGCCACCGGCTCCATCCAGACAACCGTGTCACCTTCGTGGTAGACCGCAACGTCAACTACACCAACGTCTGCGAGTCGAAGTGCCGCTTCTGCGCCTTCTACCGGGAGGAGGGGATGGCGGACGCCTATCTCCTCGCCGAGGAGGAGATTTACGCCAAGATCGCGGAACTTGAGGCGCAGGGAGGGACGCAGCTTCTCATGCAGGGAGGGCTCCACCCCTCACTCGGCATCGAGTGGTTCGAAAGGCTGTTCCGGGAGATCAAGCGGCGCTTCCCCCGGGTGCAGAACCACTCCCTTTCGCCGGCGGAAATCACCCACGTCGCAGAGATTTCCGGTCTCTCCGTACCCGAGACGCTGGCGCGGCTGAAGGCGGCAGGACTCGACTCGGTCCCCGGAGGCGGTGCGGAAATCCTCGTGGACCGGGTGCGCCAGGAGATCTCGCCGAAGAAGATAGGCTGGCAGGGATGGGCCACGGTGATGCGGGAGGCGGCCCGGCAGGGGCTTCCGACCACCGCCACCATGATGTTCGGGAGCCGGGAGCGAGCCGAGGAGATCGTCGAGCACCTGTTCCGGGTACGCGAGCTCCAGGCTGCGGGAGGAAGCTTCACCGCCTTCATTCCCTGGACCTACCAGCCGGGGAACACTGAACTGGGAGGAAAGACGGCGACCGGTGTCGAATACCTGAAGGTGCTGGCCCTCTCCCGGATCGTTCTCGACAACATCCCCAACATCCAGGCCTCCTGGGTGACGCAAGGGGCGAAGATGGCCCAGGTAGCCCTCTTTTTCGGCGCCAACGACCTGGGAGGCACCATGCTGGAGGAGAACGTGGTTGCCGCAGCCGGGTGTACCTTCCGCATGAGCCGGGAGGAGATGGTGGCGCTCATAGGTGACGCCGGCTTCGTCCCGGCCAGACGCACCACCACCTACCAGATACTTCAGGAATACTGACGGGCTTCACGAAGAGGCCACAGAATGGAGCAAAGATGATTCCCCTGAGAACGGCCATCGCCGCCATGGCCGGCTATGTGCCCGGCTTCCAGCCACCCGACGACGAGGTTTGGATCAAACTCAACACCAACGAGAACCCCTATCCGCCCTCCCCCCGGGTACGGGAGGCAATCCTGGCAGAAGTGGGTGAGGATGGGGAGAACCTCAGAAAGTACCCCGACCCCGGCAGCCGCCGGGCGAGGGAGACGGCCGCCCGTCTCTACGGGTTCGATCCGTCCTGGCTCATCATGGCCAACGGCTCCGACGAGCTTCTCAACAACCTGATTCGCGCCTTCGCCGGCGAAGGGGAAGAGGTGGCCTACGTCCATCCCTCGTACTCCTACTACGGAACACTTGCCGAGATCCAGGGGGCGGCGGTCAGGAAGTTCGGACTTACGGAGGAATTCCGGATCGCGACTTTCCCGGAGCGATATGAAGGGAAGCTCTTTTTTCTGACGAGTCCGAACGCCCCCCTTGGTTGCGCTTTCCCGATCGAGTATATCGAGGAGTTGTCCCGCTGCTGCAGCGGGATGCTGGTGGTAGATGAGGCGTACGCCGATTTTTCCGACGTGAGCGCCATGGAACTGGTGCGGGCCCGTGAGAACGTGGTAGTCACCCGCACCTTTTCCAAAAGCTATTCTCTGGCGGGAATGCGCCTGGGGCTGGCCGTCGCCCGCCCGGAGGTGGTTGCCGCACTGGACAAGATCCGCGATCACTACCACCTGGACCGTCTCGCCCTGGCAGCGGCCACCGCGGCGCTCCTCGATCAGGAGCACCTGCGGGAATCGGTCCGGCGGATCAGGGAGACGCGGGAGTGGTTCAGCCGGGAGTTGACGGCGATCGGCTACCGGGTCATCCCTTCCCAGGCGAATTACGTATTTGTCTCCCCGCCGGATGGGGACGGCAAGCGGGTCTACGACCTTCTCTTTGCCCGCCGCATCCTCGTCCGCTACTTCTCCGACACGCTCCTCGCCCATGGCATGCGCATCTCCATCGGCACCAGGGGGGAGATGGAAGCCATTCTGGAGGCCCTTCGTGAGTTCTGCTGAAGGAGGGATGGCATCACCCGTTACGGTCATTACCGGCAGGGAGCCGCTGGTAAGGCTCGCTGAAAGGCTTGCCGCCGAGCCGCTCGTCGCCTTCGACCTGGAAGCGGACTCCCTCCACCACTACCGGGAGAAGGTCTGCCTGATCCAGATAACCACGCCCCGGGAAACGGTGCTGGTGGACCCCCTCGCCGTCACCGAGCTCTCCCCCCTTGCTCCGGTCATGGCAGCCCGGGACACCAGGAAGGTCATGCATGGCGCCGACTATGACATCAGGTCCCTCTTTCGGGATTTTGCCATCGAGGTAAACAACCTCTTCGACACCATGATTGCCTGCCAGTTCCTTGGCGAACGGGAAGTGGGACTGGCGGCCGTTTTGAAAAAACGGTTCGGGGTGGAGCTCGACAAGCGCTACCAGAAGGCAGACTGGAGCAAGAGGCCGTTGACAGAGGGCATGATGGCGTACGCCGTCCAGGACACCTCTCTCCTCATTGATCTGTACCGGCAGTTGGCCGCCGAGCTACAGTCGGGGGGGAGGCTTTCCTGGGTCGAGGAGGAGTCGGAACTGGTGTCACGGGTCAGGGCGGTTTCCCGTGACCACGAGCCGCTTTTTCTCCGGTTCAAGGGGGCGGCACGGATGGAGCCGCGTACCCTAGCGGTGCTGGAGGAGCTCCTCCGGTTTCGGGACGATCGGGCCCGGCGGAGCGATCTCCCCCCCTTCAAGATCCTGGGGACCGAGGCCCTGCGGGAGCTGGCGGAGAAGCGACCGCTGCGGCCGGAAGATCTGGGCGGCATACCGGGGCTCTCTCCTCTCCTCATCGGCAGGCTCGGCAAGGGAATCGTGGCAGCCATCGCCAGGGGGTGTGAGCTGGCACCGGAGATACTCCCCCGGTATCCAGTCTCTCTCAGGACGAAACGGGATGCGTGCTGTGAGGAACGTCTTCAGCGGCTCAAAAAATGGCGGGAGCGGACGGCAAAGGAGCTGGGCATGGATGCGGGCATCATGGCCAACAATGCCCTGCTGGAGAGTCTGGCGGAAGCCGCCCCGGCCGACGTCCCGCAGCTGGCTGCGAAAGTTTCCATCAAGGAGTGGCAACTGCGGGAATTTGGCTCCGCATTGGTGGAGGTGCTGCGATAAGTGTGCTGAAAGTGTCCGGGCGTGTCGGGGGATCAATCCCGTCGACCCTCTCCCCGCCGGTTCAGCCGATGTCCCCCCAGAAAAACTGGAGTATTGCCAGGATAACGAGTCCGGCAGTTTCCGTCCGTACGATCCGTTCTCCGAGGGAGACGGGAGTGAAGCCGTGCTGTACGGCGCATGCGGCTTCGTCTTCCGTGAACCCCCCCTCCGGTCCAACCATGACGGCGATGCTGGCAGGTTGAGAGAACTCCGCCAGGGTTTCCTTCAGCCGGATGGCCCGCTCCCGTTCCCAGAGCATCAACTTTACGTCACATCCCGCCGCAACGGTCACCTCCTCCACTGACCGTCCGAGGGCAATCCGGGGAAGGCATGACTGGCCGGACTGGCGCGCCGCCTCGCGGGCAATTTTCTCCCACCGGAGGATCTTCGCCTCTTCCCGTCCCGCGACGCGCACCACAGAACGTTGTGCCGCAAAGGGAACGATTTCCGCGGCCCCCAGTTCCACGGCTTTCTGGACGATGAGGTCCATCTTGTCACCCTTGGGGAGTCCCTGGTAGAGAGCGATTCGGGGAAAAGAGGCCGGGGGCGGGACAGGGCGGGAGTCGGTAATGGTGATGGACAGGCTCTCGTCACCTATTGCATCGATGATTCCCGTGAATTCCCTCCCGGCTCCATCGGCAAGGATGACCGTGGCGCCTGGTTTCAGGCGGAGCACCCGGGCCATGTGGCGGTAAAGATCGCCGGTTACGGTTATTGCCCCCGCGGCGACGGTGCCGGGGGGGATGAAAAAGCGCCGAGCCATCAGGCCTCCCGCCGGTAACAGAGGCAGCTCCATTCCCCCAGTCGCGTCGTGGTCAGGTCCAGGCCGGAGCGGTCGAAAGCACCCACGACGATATCTTCCTTTTCCGTCAATATTCCCGAAAGGACGAGAACTCCGCCCGGCCGAAGCCGGTCCAGGAGAGGAAAGGCAAGCCGCGCCAGTTCTTCGGCGAGAATGTTTGCCGCCACGACGTCGAAGTCCCCGCTGATTTCCTCCAGGGGGGTGGACGCCACGAGGAAATCACCGGTTACCCCGTTCAAGGAGAAATTCTCCCGGGCCACCTCTACGGCGTCAGGATCGATGTCGATGGCAACCACCTTCTGGGCACCCAGTTTGGCAGCGGCGATGGCAAGGATTCCAGTCCCGGTGCCGACGTCGAGGAAGTCGCGCGGTGGTAGAGAAGCCGAACGCGAAGGTGGTCCCTCGGGGGAAAAAATCCGCTCCACCGCTTCCAGGCACAGCCTGGTGGTGGGGTGAGTTCCGGTGCCGAACGCCATGCCCGGGTCGAGCCGGAGAATTATGTCTCCTTCGCTGATCGCTACCTCTTCCCACGTGGGGGCGATAACCAGCCGCCTGCCGATGCGGGCAGGCTTGAAATGTGTTTTCCAGTTGTTGGCCCAGTCCTCCTCCTGGAGATAGGTGACGCGCGGCTGTTGAAGGATAAAACCCTCATACCCGGGACCGACCGTCTCGAGGTATGCGGACAGTCTCGCAACCTTCTCGTTCAGCTGGAGATCGGCAGGGAAATAGGCGGTGACGGCCTTTACCGGCGTATTCTCCAGCGTCTCGAGGGAAAACGTGTCGAGGGCAATATTCTCGATGGTGACCCCGTTACCGGAGAGCTCCACAAGAAAGTCGGCCAGCAGGTCGACCATGGCGGCTGGTACTTCACAGGAGACTTCTGCCCAGGTTGTGCTCATTAAATTGCTGCTCCTTCTCCGGAACCTCGGTCATGGTTTCTCCCCACAACGTAGCAAAAAGATGGAGATGTTGGCAATAAAAACCTTGACAAAACCGGGCGGATGAGGTGTAATTCTCATTAAAATGCCTGTACCATCCGGAGCAGACGTGGCCCTCAAGCAAGCCATTGTAGAGTATATCGAGAGCATTGCGGATGAGGTCACGGCAGTTGCCGAGGAGATGTACAGATTTCCCGAAACGGGTCTGCGGGAATACCGCGCCTCCGCGCTTTTGAGCGGAATCCTGGAACAGGACGATTTCCGCGTGGAAAGGGGGCTTGCGGGGATGGAAACCGCCTTCCGCGCATCCTGGGGGAACGGAGCTCCCGGTATTGCCATCCTGGCGGAAATGGACGCGCTTCCCGGGATGGGTCATGCCTGCGGGCATAATATCATCGCAGCTGCCGCTCTAGGCGCCGCGCGAGCTCTCCGTCACGCTCTCCCGATAGATTCGGCGCGCATATGTGTGCTCGGGACTCCCGCCGAAGAACTGGGAGTGGGGAAGATCGACCTGGTCAAGGGTGGAGCGTTTCAGGGAATAGATTTTGCCATGATGGTGCACCCCTCCTCGAAACGCCAGGTAGTGAAGATGTATCTGGGGCTCGCCAAGGTCCGCCTGACGTTTTTCGGCCGGCCAGCCCACGCCGCGGCCTATCCGGAAGAGGGGATCAATGCCCTGGATGCCGTGATTCAGACTTTCAACAGCGTGAATGCCCTCCGGCAGCACCTGCGCCCGGACGTCCGGGCCCATGGCATCATCACCGAGGGAGGGATTGCTCCCAATATTGTCCCCGAGAGGGCTGCCTGCTATTTTTACGTGCGGGCTGCCGACCTGGAGGAGGTATACCGGATGCGGGAACGGCTGCTTGCCTGTGCTCAGGGAGCTGCCCTGGCAACCGGCTGCCGGCTCGAGGTGACCGAAAGCGAGCGGGTCCTAGCACCCTTCAAGATTAACAGGGCGTTTTCCGCACTCTATTCCGCCCAGCTTCGGTATCTTGGACTTGAGGAGTTCAACGCTCCACCGGAGAAAAATCGGGGTTCGTCGGATATAGGCAATGTCTCCCAAGTGGTCCCGACGATCCATCCCCATGTTCCCATCGGCGAAGGGGTCCGCATCCATTCGGCAGAGTTTGCGCGAGCCACGGTTTCCGACCGGGGGAAAGAGGCGGTTATCGAGGGGGCCACGGCATTGGCGCTGACAGCAGCGGACCTGGCATCTTCGGCAGAAATCCGAAGAGAAATTGTGGCGGAGTTCTCCGGCACTAAAGTACAATGCTGAACAAAATATCAATTTGTTAATGAATAATTGTTTGGTACAATTTATGATACAAACATGAGCCAACATCTGTACCTTCTTTCCGACGCGACGGGTGAAACCGTGGAACGGGTCGTGCGCGCGGTCATGTCTCAGTTCCGGGATGTGGACATCGTGCTGCATCGGTTGAGCCGACTGCGCACCAGGGCCGACATTACCCAGGCGGTTGACGGAGCGGCACGGGAACCGGGACTCATCATCTACACCCTGGTTGACCCGGAACTGGCCGAGTTTCTGCGGAGTGAAGTGGAATCACACGGACTGGAGGCGGTAGATTTGATCAGCCCGCTTCTCTTCAAGCTGGCGGATCTCTTCGGCAAACCGCCCCAGAAGGAACCGGGTCTCCTGTACCAGGTGAACTCCGACTATTACAAGAGGGTCGAGGCGGTCAACTTTACGGTCAAGCAGGACGACGGCCAGGAACTTCGCAATCTCTGCAAGGCTGATATGGTCCTGGTGGGGGTATCGAGAACTTCCAAGACCCCCCTGTCCATGTACCTCGCCCATAAGGGTTACAAAGTTGCCAATGTGCCGTTGGTCAAGGGGATACCCCCGCCGCGGGAACTCTTTGAAATTGACCAGACCCGTGTAGTAGGTCTCATAATCGATGCCAAACGGCTGGTGGAACTGCGTTCGGCGCGATTGCGCAACATGCGGCAGAATCCCCGTGACAGTTATGCCGCGTACGAGGAAGTGGAAGAGGAACTGGAGTCATGCCGCCAGCTGTACCGGAAACATCCCCAGTGGTTTACGATCGACGTGACCAACAAGTCGGTGGAAGAGTCGGCAGCCGAAATCCTCAAGAAATTTAACGATGCTAACCAGGGTCTTGGGAAGAGCCTGTTCCGGGACACAACAAAATAATGTTCAAGGGGAAAATGACATGAGAATTCTAGTGGTGGAAGACGAAAAGAAAGTGTCAAGCTTCATTAAGCGCGGGCTTGAGGAGGAAAAATACGAAGTGGACACTGCCGTGGACGGTGAAGAAGGACTGAAGATGGCCATGGAAAAACCCTACGACCTGATCGTCCTCGACTGGATGCTGCCGAAAAAGGATGGTCTCACCATGCTGAAGGAACTGCGCGGGCACAAAACCCTGACGCCTGTTCTGATGCTGACCGCCAAGGACTCGGTGGAAGACATCGTTGCCGGTCTCGATTCCGGTTCCGATGATTATCTCACCAAACCGTTCGCCTTTGCCGAGCTGCTGGCACGGGTCCGGGCACTCGTCAGACGGAGCGAAATGGACCGGGGAGCGGAAATACGCTTCAGCGACCTGCGACTTGACCCGGTTACCCACAAGGTCTGGCGTAAGGAGAGGGAAATAGAGCTGACTGCAAAGGAATATGCTCTCCTCGAGTATTTCATGCGCAATCCCAACCAGGTCCTTACACGCACCATGATTGCCGACCACGTCTGGGACTATACCTTTGACAGTTTCACGAACATCATCGACGTGTACGTGAACTATCTGCGGAAAAAGATAGACCGTGATGCCGACAAGAAGATCATCCATACCGTGAGAGGAGTCGGCTACATCCTGAAAGAAGAGGATTGATGAGTTGTTTTTCAAGTCGATCCGCTTCACTCTGACCTTCTGGTATTCAGTAACTCTTGGAATTATCCTGATTCTTTTCTGTACCGGCAGTTACCTCGTTATCCGCCAACAGATCTACCGGGAGGTTGACGGGGAACTGCTTGCCATTGCCGAGGCACTTGCCAGCCCCACCCTGACACCTTTCAGGGAGACGGCGCCGTCAGTGTTTGATCAGGTCCTGGAGGATTTTATCGGACCCAAGAGTTCCGGTAAATTCGTCCAGATCATTGACGGCGCCGGGGCGATCAAGGCCAGATCCGGAAACCTCGCAGAGTTTACTCTCCCCTATTCGCGGGCTGACCTGCGGAAAGCCGGCAGAGGGATGGCAACGTTCGCGACCAGGACGATCATCCCCTCTACCACGCTCCGCACGATCTGCTTTCCCATCCTCGAAGACGGCAAGCTTACCCACGCGGTCCTGGTGGGCGCTTCACTCCGGGAAGAGCAGGCTTCCCTCAACAGAATTTTCCTGGTTTTTCTCGTTTCCACTCCCCTTTCGCTTTTCCTCGTCGGGTACGGCGGCTGGTTCCTCGCAGGCCAGGCACTGAAGCCGGTTGAAAAGATTACCGCAAGCGCCCGGAAAATCACGGCGGAGAATTTAGGGCTCCGCTTGAAGATCGACAATCCCCGGGACGAGATCGGACAGCTGGCGGCAACCTTCAATGAGACTCTGGCGAGGCTGGAGGACTCTTTCACCAGGACCAGACGGTTCAACATCGACGTCTCCCACGAACTGCGCACTCCGCTCACGATTCTACGTGGCGATACCGAGGTTGGCTTGAAATGGGCAAAAGTACCTGAGGAATTCCGTGCGCTGCTGCAGAGCAACCTGGACGAGATCGGCCGAATATCGGATATCATCGAGCATCTCCTGGAACTGTCGCGCGCGGCAGAGGGGAAGCTCAGTCTGGTCACAGAGGAGGTGGATCTGGAGGAACTCCTGCGTGCCCTTCTGAAAGATTCGGCTCCGCTGGCCGAGGAAAGTTCGATTATGCTCTCATTTTCCGGAGGGAACGGACTGTCTGTGCAAGGGGACAGGAAGAAACTCCGCGCTGTTTTTGCCACGCTGCTGGAGAATGCCGTGCGCTATACGGGAGCTGGCGGTGAAGTCCGGGTCACGCTGGAACGAGTCGCCGGACAGGCGCAGGTCGCCGTTCGCGATACAGGGATAGGCATCGCGCCAGAGCATCTTCCCTATATTTTCGACCAGTTCTATCGTATTGATTCGGCGAGAAACAGGGCTCACGGCGGCATCGGGCTTGGCCTCTCTCTGGCGAAGTCGTTCGTGGTTGCTCACGGAGGGGACATCCATGTGGAAAGCAGAGCAGGACAGGGGAGTGTCTTCACGGTCATTCTCCCCCTTGCTCCTGCCGATCCGGAAGAAGTGGCCGAAGGCTGACGGTTGACACGACCGGCTGCAGTGACTACTATACCAGTATCTATCACTTTTGGACGGGGGTAAATTCATGATCCGACAGATAGCTCGAACGGTCGTATTTTGCGTGACCTCACTACTTTGGGTTCTGCCTGCCGGCGGGGCGTTCGCCACAGCAGCCAGTCCGGACTTCGTGGACCTGGCCAAGAAACTGAAGCCGGTAGTGGTAAATATCAGCACTGCCAAGACAATAAAACCGCAACGACATTTCTCCAGTCCATTCGGTGGCAGTCCGCACGGCAGTGATCCGTTTCAGGATTTTTTCGACCAGTTTTTCGGTGATCGCCAGCGGACCTACAAGCAGCGGAGCCTTGGTTCCGGATTCATCATCAGCGATGAAGGCTACATCCTCACCAATGCCCATGTTGTAGCGGGGGCCGATGAAATCAAGGTAAAACTGGCCGATGGTCGGGAATTGAAGGGTACGGTGAAAGGACTCGATGAAAAGCTCGATCTGGCGCTGGTCAAGATCGATGCAAAAGACCATCTCCCGACGGCCAGGCTGGGGGACAGCGATGCACTTGAAGTCGGCGAATGGGTTATGGCCATTGGCAACCCTTTCGGCCTGGGCCAGACTGTCACGGCCGGCATTGTCAGCGCTATGGGGAGGGTCATCGGGAGTGGTCCGTACGATGATTTCATCCAGACCGACGCCTCCATCAATCCGGGCAACTCGGGTGGCCCGCTCTTCAACAGTCGCGGCGAGGTTGTCGGGATTAATGCCGCGATCGTTGCCGGGGGACAGGGGATAGGGTTTGCCATCCCCATCAATATGGCAAAGAGCATTATCCCCCAGCTCAAGGAAAAGGGAAAGGTGACGCGAGGCTGGCTGGGGGTCGGCATCCAGTCGCTCTCCCCCGAGCTTGCCCAGTCTTTCGGTCTCGAGGGGGAAAAGGGGGCGCTGGTCAGCGAAGTCCGCAAGGAGAGTCCGGCTGATAAGGCTGGCCTGAAGACGGGCGATATCCTCCTCACGTTCGGCGGCAAAGTGGTGCACGATGCCAATGAACTGTCACGGCTGGTGGCGGCGACGCCGGTAGGGAAAAAAGTACAGGTTCATCTTCAGCGGGACGGAAAGCCTCTCGACGTGACGGTTACCATCGGCCAGCTGAAGGAGGAAGGCGAGAGTGTACCGGCGGCAAATGTCGAGGACCACCTGGGCTTGAGCGTCCAGGATTTGACCAAGGAACTGGCGGCCAGCATGGGTTTGCCCGTATCTAGCGGGGTGGTGGTTGTCGACGTGAAACCAGGAGGCAGTGCAGATGAGGCGGGAATTTCCCGGGGCGATATCGTCAAAGAAATAAACGGCGCCAAGATAGAGCGGGTTGCCGATTATGAGAAGGCACTGGCAACCCGCAAAAAGGGCGACGTGGTCAGGTTCCTGCTCCGCCGTGGTGAAGGTTCGCTGTACGTGGCTCTGAAAATGGATTGAGTGAATTGCCGGCAGGATACGACGGGAGGCCGTGCGGAAGCGCGGCCTTTTTATTTTGTGCCGCTGGCTTCTTGGAGGCCGAGGAAGGCCGTCAGCCGGTGCAGAGAGCTGTTGATCACCTGTTCTTTGGTGACCCCCGTCTCGGCGAGGAGAAGGAGAGCATCGGCAAATTCGCCGACTCCCTGAGCGATATGGGCATCGCTGCCGACGGCGACCGGCGCTCCGTACCGGGCAATCAGGCGGGCCAGCTCCCTGCAGTTGGGCTCGCTTCCTGTGCGGCTCTGACCAAATGAAGAGTTATTTATTTCCAGTGCGGTTCCGGTGGCGATTGCGCACTTGACTATGTCTTCATAATGGAGGGGAAAGACCGGATTGCCAGGATGGGATATGGCCTTGACGCGGGAGTTCTGCATTGCGCTGAGAACCGCTTCGGTATTCCGGTCGATCCCCTGGTGGTCAAAGCCGCACCCTTCGTGGAGCCCGGCCATGACAAACTCAAGGCGGGCCAGGTAGGGATCGGGAAGGTCAAGGGAGCCGGAAGAGTCGAGGATGTTCGCCTCGACGCCGGTGAGGATGCGGACTCCTTCGATGATGCGGGGAATGAAGCGCATGGCCCCGAAATGGTACAGATGGGGGCCTCCTGGAATGGCAGGTCCGTGGTCAGTAAGGGCTATGGCCTGAAGACCCTTGCTGGCAGCTGCCCGGGCCAGCTCGTTGACGGTGGAATAGGCGTGACCCGAAGCAACCGTATGGGCGTGCAAGTCGGCGATTATCTTCATGAAAGGTACTATTTCACAGCGACGTCGCAAAGTCAAGCTGCCGAAGTATCCTGCGCCGCGGTTTACAAGATATGAGCAACAGGCTACAATTATTTCTCTAGTAAGATCATAGCTACCAGCGGAGGCATCAGATGGACATCACCCTCGCAGTATCCCCACCACTCGGCCATCCCTGTCCGGCCCTCATCGTCGGATGTTTCGAAACCGCAGCCGATTCCGCTCACTTCGCGGAAATGGACGAAGCACTCGCTGGAATACCCGGGGAATTATATCGGTTGGGCGAGTTCTCGGGGAAGCAGAATACAGTCAAACTACTGCACACATTCGGCCGCATTCCTGCCGACCGGGTACTCCTGGTCGGCTTGGGAAAACGAAGAGACGCGGATCTTGACCGTCTGCGGCATGCAGCGGGAACGGCCATGCAGGCATTACGGATGACGGGGATCAAGGAAATTGCCTCCACTCTCCATCTTAATGCAGCAGGGATGGAGGAGGGGATTCAGGCGGTGGCCGAGGGATTTTTGTTGGGAGGATACGAATTTTCAGCCTACAAGACAGACCTTCCCACGTTGGCGCAGGTGCAAACCGCCACCCTTCTGTTGGCCGGACCGGAAGAGCAGGCGCGGTGCGAACCGGCGGTCCGTCGCGTCCGGACGATTGCGGAGGCGGTGCTCTTCTGCCGCGACCTTGTTTCACAGCCTGGAAATGTCGCTACCCCATCCTACCTGGCCGAAAGGGCCATGGAGATGGCTGGAAGAACTGGACTCGAATGCCACATTCTCGACCGGGAGGAGTTGGAACGAAACGGCATGGAGGCGCTGTTGGCCGTGTCCCGAGGGTCGAAACAGGCACCGAAGTTCATTACCCTCGAATACCGGGGAGGGGCGCAGGATGACAGACCGGTCGTGATCGTAGGGAAGGGGGTCACGTTCGATTCCGGAGGGATATCACTGAAGCCCCGGGAAGGGATGGAGCGGATGAAGGACGACATGGCTGGCGGGGCCGCGGTGCTGGGAACCATGATGGCCGTCGCCGGGCTCGGCCTCCCCTGTAACGTGGTGGGGCTCGTGCCGGCGGCGGAGAACCTCCCCGACGGTGGTGCGTATAAGCCGGGTGACATTATCAGGTCCATGGCGGGAAAAACCATAGAGGTAGTGAACACGGACGCTGAGGGAAGGATGCTCCTCTGTGACGCGCTCCACTATGCCCACAGATATCGTCCCGCGGCGCTCATCGACCTGGCGACTCTCACCGGTGCCTGCGTAGTTGCCCTCGGTCCCTTTGCTTCCGGACTCATGGGGAATGACGAAGGTCTGAAACGAGCTCTCAAGAAGGCTGGAGAAGCCAGCGGGGAACGGCTCTGGGAGCTTCCCCTGTGGGAGGAGTATGGGGAACTGATGAAGAGCGACGTCGCAGACCTGAAAAATGCAGGAGGACCTGCGGCAGGGACAATATCGGCTGGATGGTTTCTCTCCCGGTTTGCCGAAAAAATGAAATGGGCGCATCTGGATATCGCCGGTACCGCCTGGGAGGAGAAAGGGCGCGGCTATCTGCCGAAAGGGGCAACCGGTGTCGGGGTACGGCTTCTGGTGGAGTTTCTGCGGGGGATTTCCCGGGGAAAGTAGAGTCTTCCGGGTACAAGCAAAAGGGGGATGGGCCGTGAAAGGCCCATCCCCCTTTTTTGATGAAGCAACAGAATTACTTACTTCGCCACTGCCCCGACCACGGTCTTGGCGAGTTCTTTGACGCCGAACGGATCTGCGTAGAGGATGATCAGGCAGATAACCAGGGCGTAGATGGCGAGGGACTCGATCATGGCCAGACCGATCATCATGGTAGTGAGAATCTTGCCGGAAGCTCCCGGATTGCGGGAAACACCTTCAACCGCGCTCTTGACAGCGAGGCCCTGACCGATACCGGTCCCTACCGTTCCCAGTGCCATGCCGATACCGGCGGCGAGAACGCACATCGTGAAAAAGCTCATTTTTACTACCTCCTTGTGGTGTGTGTTTTCCTAAACAGTATAGGAATAAAAAAGTGAAAACGGGAAATTGTCGTCAATCCTCGGCCAGGCCTAGTGTGCCTCCTCCAGCGACCCCTGAATGTAGATCATTGCCAGAAGCATGAAAACAAAAGCCTGGATGAAAGATACCAGTACTCCCATGAGCATCATCGGTATGGGGACAAGGAACGGGGCAAGTGCGAAGAATATCATGAGCACAAGCTCGTGGCCGTTCATATTGCCGAAAAGACGGAGGGTGAGGGAAACAGGGCGGGAGAGGTGGCCGATGACCTCGATGAAAAACATGATCGGCGCGAGCCACCAGATCGGACCCATGAAATGTTTAAGGTAATGAAAGCCGTGTTCCTTGATTCCCACCACGTGGGTGGAGATGAAGACGATCACGGCGCATGCGGCGGTGGTGTTGATGTTGGCTGTCGGCGGGTAAAAGCCGGGGATCAGGCCGATCAGGTTGGAAACGAGAATAAAGAGCGCCAGGGTGGCAATGAGGGGGAAAAAAGGCCTGCCATGTTCTCCCATGGTTTCCACGATCATGTTTTCGATGCCGCCGACCACGATCTCCATGAAATTCTGCAATCCGTCGGGAATCGTCTTCAGGCTCTTGGTGGCCAGCAGCGACAAGATGGCAAGGAGGAGGATGACCAGCCAGGTGTAGGCGATGGCATCCGCGGCGGGCTCGGCAATATGCAAAGGTTCAAGGAGCTTCCGGAAAAACTGGAGGAAGAGTAACGGGTGAACCATGGGGCTATTCTCCTTTATTGATCAGCAGATAGAATGACAAAGACATAATGGCGAAGACGACAACCGACAACCCTATCAGAAGGCCGAAAATATCAATGTGGCCGTGGACAATCAAGAGGTAGACGACTGCTGCCGTGAGTGCCAGTCGTGCGAGATACCGGATCTGCACATAACGGCCGGCATGCACCGGCTTAAGTAAGAGGAGCCGTTTCAGGACACTGTGCAGGGAGTAGTAATTGACGATTGCCAGCAGACCCCCTGCGGCAATTCCTGCCGCACGCTGGGGTGAACCAAACAGCCATCCACCACCGGTCAGGAGCAACAGCAGAAGCCAGCTGCCGATACTGAGTACGGCAAAGAAATTATCCTCATTTATCCTTGCCGCGGTCATTTCTATGGATTTCTCTTCCGGCGATGATGTAGATATTCCGAAAACCGGCGGCAATGCCGATGAAGAGGAAGATGAAAAAGAACCAGGGGGCCGTACCCAGCCACGCGTCAAGCTTGAGGCCGACAAAAACTCCGATGGCTATGGCAAGCACAACGGAAATGCCCATGCTTGACACCAGCCCGAGGGTCTTGAGAAGGCTCTTTTGGTCTTCGTCCATGACGACCTGCAACGGTGCGGCCAGGCTCAACGCCAGAAACCCATGCTTGATAGCATGGAACCGCTCCGCATGTCAACTCAAATTTATAGCTTTTTGAATACCTTACTCGCAGCGGCAATGGTCCTGTCCAGGTCTGAATCCGAATGGGTTATGGAGACGAAGGCGGTTTCAAACTGGGAGGGAGCGAGGTAGATTCCTTCCTCGAGCATTGCAGTGAAATACCTGGCGAAAGCCTTGGTGTCACATCCGGCCGCAGTCGACCAGTCGTGGACCTCGCCCTTTGTGAAGAAAGCACAGAACATGCTTCCCACACGGGTCGAATAAATCGGAAACCCGGCATCCTTTGCTGCCCGGGCAATGCCGTTGGCAAGGTAGGAGCTTTTTTCTTCAAGTTTTCCGTAGAAGCCATCTGCCTGGAGAAGTTTGAGGGTCGCTATCCCGGCGCTCATGGCAAGGGGATTTCCGGAAAGGGTGCCAGCCTGGTACACTCCGCCAGCAGGAGAGAGGAGCGACATGATCTCCTTCTTGCCGCCGAAGGCCCCCACCGGAAGACCGCCGCCAATGATCTTGCCGAGCGTGGTCATATCCGGAGTCACGCCATAGAGAGACTGGGCACCGCCATAGGCGACGCGGAAACCGGTCATGACCTCATCGAAGATAAGAACGATCCCCTCATCGCTGCAAATGGAACGCAGACCCTCCAGGAACCCTTCCCGAGGTGGGACGGTCCCCATATTGCCGGCAATCGGCTCGACGATGATGCAGGCAATGTCCCCCGCGTGCCGGGATACGAGAGATCTGACCGAATCAAGACTGTTGAACTCGGCGGTCAGGGTGTGTTTGGCGAAATCCGCCGGGACGCCGGGAGAATCGGGGACACCGAAAGTGGCCGCCCCGGAACCTGCCTTGACGAGGAGCGAGTCTGCATGACCGTGATAGCAACCGGAAAACTTCAGGATCTTGTCCTTCCCGGTATAACCGCGGGCCAGGCGGATGGCGCTCATGGTTGCTTCGGTGCCGGAACTGACCATGCGCACCATCTCGATGGAAGGGACCGCCTGAACCACCATTTCAGCAAGGGCCACTTCCAGCTCCGTAGGAGCGCCGAAGCTGCTGCCACTGTCGACGGCAGCCTTGACTGCAGCCACAACCTGTGGATGACAGTGCCCGAGAATCATCGGTCCCCAGGAGCCCACATAGTCGATGAATTCATTGCCATCCTCATCCCAGATATGCGGGCCTGCGGCCTTCTTGATAAACAGCGGGTCGGCTCCGACCGATTTGAATGCCCGCACTGGACTGTTTACCCCACCGGGGATATATTGCTGGGCTTCCCTGAACAGCTCCACGGAACGGTTGTTTTTCATCGGTACTCACCTCTGAAGTAAATGTAGTTATTTAAACTGTAAAATTAGCTTGTTAGCATAGAATGTCAAGTCGTGTCAAGGGAATAAAGCCGGAGTGAATGGGTCGTTTCCGAGAAGGCGCAAAACATACCGGGAAGGGCTAAAATTGGAAATTTTTTTCCTTGACAAAGATTAGGAAATGACTTAAGTTTCGTCCAATTGTATACAGTATACCAAATGATACGACCGGAAAGTGCCGTTTTGTTTACGACTACGTGACGGTCAAACCCGTGCTCAAATTAAAACTTCTTGGAGGATCTGATATGCTTGGTGCCTATCTGCCAATACTTTTTCTCGTGGCAATTGCGGCGGTGTTCGGCCTTGCTTCGATCACGCTTTCGTCGCTCATCGGTCAGAAGAAGCCGTCCGAAGTTAAACTGGCTCCCTATGAGTGTGGATGCGAGCCGGTCGGGTCCGCCCGGGAGCGGTTTTCGGTCAAATTCTACCTCATCGCCATGCTGTTCATCCTGTTCGACATTGAATGTGTCTTTCTGTACCCCTGGGCCGTTGTTTTCAAGAAATTTATCAAGTCGGGTCTCGGCGGGTTTATTTTCTGGGAGATGATGGTCTTTATCGTCATTCTCTTCGTCGGGTACATATACGTCTGGAAAAAAGGAGCCTTGGAATGGGAGTAGAGCAGCCATTGGGAGATAACATCATTACGACGTCCCTCGACGCATTGGTCAACTGGGCACGGAAATCGTCCATCTGGCCGATGACATTCGGTCTTGCCTGTTGCGCCATCGAGATGATGGCAACCGGTGCTTCCCACAACGACCTCGACCGCTTCGGCATTATTTTCCGGGCCTCTCCACGGCAGGCTGACTGTATCATCATCGCCGGCACAGTCACCAAAAAGATGCTTCCGGTCATCAAGACGGTTTACGAGCAGATGCCCGAACCGAAATGGGTCGTCGCTATGGGGGCCTGTGCGTGCTCTGGCGGCATCTTCGATACGTACAGCGTGGTGCAGGGCATCGACGAAGCGTTGCCGGTGGACGTCTATATCCCCGGGTGTCCCCCCCGGCCGGAAGCCCTTCTCTATGGTCTTATGAAACTGCAGGACAAGATCATGAATGAGAAGAACTCCTTCGGTTCTGCGATCGGCCTCGGCGAGCGACTCGAGCCTGCCGCCTGATTAATTTAAAACCCAACCAAAGGAAAAGGTGTGGCTGATATGGCTGAAAATAATCGTGCGGTACTCAAGCTTCGGGAAAAATTTGCTTCATCGATCATTGATGTTAAGGAATTTCGCGGCGAAGTGACGGTTACGGTGAACAAGGAGGATATTGTCGCCATTTGTGCGTTCCTCAAGAACGATCTGCGCTACAATCTCCTGACCGACGTTACCGCTGTCGATTACCTGGGGAAAGATCCCCGCTTTATGGCGGTATACAACCTCTATTCGATTCCCAACAAGGACCGCTTGAGGATCAAAGCGCCGGTCACCGAGAGCGACTGCACGATCGACACGGTCTCCACCGTGTGGAACAGCGCCAACTGGCTGGAACGCGAAACGTATGACCTGTTCGGTATTGTCTTCAAAAACCATCCTGACCTCCGCCGCATTCTCATGACCGACGACTGGGTCGGCCACCCCCTTCGCAAGGATTATCCACTGCAGGGACCGGGACGCGAGCCTTACAAAGGGCGGCTTTCGTAATAGATAAGCGCTACTATTTTTCATCCAAATCATAAACAGAGGCGAGCAATGGCTAGCAAAGAGATTATGACGCTGAATATGGGGCCCCAACATCCGAGTACACACGGTGTTTTGCGGCTGGTCATCGAACTGGATGGCGAAATCATCGAGAAGATAACCCCCCATATCGGTTATCTGCACCGTGGCGTGGAGAAGCTTTCGGAGAACAGAACCTACCACCAAACCATACCCCTCACTGACCGGCTCGACTATCTTGCCCCAATGAGCAACAACCTGGGCTACATTCTGGCGGTTGAAAAGCTCCTCGATATCAAGGTTCCAGAGCGGGCAGAAACAATCCGCGTCATTATGGCGGAGTTGACCCGTCTCAAGTCCCATCTGGTGTGGATTGCCTGTCATGCACTCGACATCGGTGCCATGACGGTCTTTATCTATGCCTTCCGTGAGCGGGAAATGATCATGAGCCTCTACGAGAAGCTCTCCGGGGCTCGCATGACGAGCAATTACTTCCGCGTAGGTGGGCTTTCGGCCGATGTGTACGACGGTTTTGAGAAGGACGTCCGGGAGATCGTCGATACTTTTCCCGGCCACTTCGATACCTACGAAGGGCTCCTCACGAAGAATACTATCTGGGTCAACAGGACCGTGGGTAACGGCGTCATTTCAGCGGAAGACGCCATCGACTACGGCATCACCGGTCCCGCTCTGCGCGGTTCGGGGGTTGATTGGGATCTCCGGCGCGACAATCCGTACAGCGGCTATGAGAAATACACCTTCAAGGTGCCGGTGGGGGAGAAATGCGATACCTTCGACCGTTACAAGGTAAGGCTCGTGGAGATGCGTGAGGCGGTGAATATCATCCGCCAGGCCCTCGATTCCCTCAAGCCCGGGCCGGTGCTGGCCGACCTTCCCCAGGTGTGCTACCCGCCGAAAGAGGCGGTATACAACACCATCGAAGGGCTCATCCACCATTTCAAGATTGCCAGCGAAGGCTTCCCGGTGCCGGAGGGCGAGGTATACCAATCGGTAGAGGCCCCGAAGGGCGAACTGGGATACTACATCGTCAGCGACGGCGGGACCAAACCATACCGGATGCGGATCCGGCCGCCCTCATTCGTGAATCTCGGCGCCATCGAAAAGATGGCCAAAGGCTCGATGCTTGCCGACCTTGTCGCCGTTATTGGAACGCTGGACATCGTCCTTGGTGAAATTGACCGCTAACTCCAAAGATAAAGGAGATGGAGTAGATGAGCAACGCTCCGGCCGAAGAAATACCAACTGAAGATATCGACTTGACCCCGGCAAACAAGGTGATCGACAAGTATCTGACCCTGCACGGCAACCTGATGCCGGTTCTGCAAGGCATTCAGGACGCATACGGCTATGTGCCGAAGCCCACCATCGATCTCGTTGCCGAACGGCTCAACGTCTATCCCAGCCAGATCTTTGGTGTTTTGACCTTTTATGCCCAGTTCCATCTCAAGCCTCGTGGCCGTTTCATCATCCGGGTATGCGTCGGGACTGCCTGTCACGTGCAGGGAGCGCCTCGGATCGTCGATACTTTCTTCGAGAAGCTGGGCATAGGACATGCTGAAACTTCCCCGGACCTGCGGTACACCTTTGAAAAGGTCGCCTGCCTGGGGGCCTGTGGCATGGCCCCGTTGGCAATGGTCAACGACGACACATTCGGGAAAATGACGGTTCAGAAGGTCGAAGAAATCATAGCCGAATACAACAAGCGGCCGATGAAGAACGAAGAAACGGCAGGGCATTAGTCTATCCACTTCCAGCAGAGGACATTTTGCTATGGGCGAAGCGATAAAAATACTTATCTGTCAGGGAACGGGCGGCGTTTCAGCCGGGGCGAAACAGGTTGAGGCCGAGTTTAGCCGGGTGCTCAAGGAGAAGGGGGTCGACGCCATCGTCGGCAAGCGCTGTGACGTTATTAAAACCGGTTGCCGCGGTCTCTGCGCCAATGACGTCCTCGTTGACATCGTTACCCCGGAACAGGGGCGGGTTACCTATGACTTCGTCATGCCGGAAGAGGTCGAGAAGATCGTTGACGAACACATTGTCAACAAGACGGTCATGGAGAAGCGTAAGGCGAAACCGTACTACAACACTTTCGTCGATCAGCAAATGCGGGTCGTCATGACCGGGTGCGGTCAGATCGACCCGGAAAGTCTGGATGCCTACCTCGAAGAGGATGGTTTCAAGGCGATCGAGAAATGCGTGAAGACCATGAAGCCCGCGGAGGTCACGGAAGAGGTCAAAAAGTCCGGCCTGCGGGGCAGAGGGGGGGGCGGGTTTCCGACCGGCATGAAGTGGTCGTTTTGCGCGGCAACACCCGGTAAACTGAAGTACCTGATCTGCAACGCCGACGAGGGCGATCCGGGTGCGTTCATGGACCGCTCGATTCTCGAGGGAGACCCTTACTGCGTCATCGAAGGGATGATGATCGCCGCCTACGCGATCGGCTGTACCGACGGATATGTATACGTCCGCGCTGAATACCCGCTGGCCATTGAACGTCTCCAGAAAGCCCTTGATACCTGTTACGAAAAGGGGTACCTGGGGAAAAACATCCAGGGGTGGGGCTTCGACTTCGACATGCGGATCAAGAAGGGGGCCGGCGCGTTTGTCTGCGGCGAAGAGACGGCGCTCATGGCTTCCATCGAAGGTGAGCGCGGTATGCCTCGTCCCCGTCCTCCCTTTCCGGCAGTCAAGGGACTCTGGGGAAAGCCGACCAACATAAATAACGTAGAAACCTTCGCCAATGTCCGGCACATAATCAACAAGGGGGCTGACTGGTATGCCTCCCTCGGCACCGACACCACCAAAGGGACCAAGATATTCGCCGTGACCGGCAAGGTCAAGCATACCGGTCTCGTTGAGGTTCCGGCCGGCATGACCGTGCGTGAGGTTATCTACAACGTCTGCGGCGGGATAGCCAACAACCGCAAATTCAAGGCAGTCCAGGCCGGCGGCCCGTCTGGCGGATGTATCCCCGCGGAGGTCCTCGACACTCCCGTTGACTACGATTCTCTCATCAAAGCCGGAGCCATGATGGGGTCAGGCGGCCTCGTCGTCATGGACGAAACCACCTGCATGGTGGACGTTGCCCGGTTCTTTCTCACGTTCACCAGGATGGAGTCGTGTGGAAAGTGTGTCCCCTGCCGAATCGGCCTCAAGGCAATGCTGGACATTCTGGAACGAATCACGGAGGGACGTGGGGAGGAAAGCGATATCGAAACGCTCCTCGAAATGGGGACGACGATCAAGAAGGCGTCCCTGTGCGGTCTCGGTCAGACGGCTCCCAACCCGATCCTTTCGACGATCAAGTATTTCCGTAATGAATACGAAGCCCACATCACAGACAAGCGTTGCCCTTCGAACTGCTGTAAAGAATTGCTTCTCTGGCAGGTTGTGGAAGACAAATGTGTGAAGTGCGGTGCCTGCCTCAAGGCATGCCCCGTGGACGCAATCATCTGGGAGAAGGGAAAGGTCGCGTATCTGGATAAGGAAAAGTGTACCAAGTGCAAGTCCTGTTACGACGCCTGCCGTTTCATGGCAATTGAGTAGCTGATCATCACGTTCACATCCGAGGGAGAACAGAGGTCGAGATGGTAAACCTTACAATCGATGATACACAGGTCACTGTACCTAAAGACGCTACCATATATGATGCGGCGAAGGCAGCAGGAATCCGCATTCCCATTCTTTGTCACGATAAAAAGCTCCATCCGTTCGGTGGCTGCCGGATGTGTCTGGTGGAAGTGGAACAGATGAAGGGCCGGCAGATTCCTGCCTGCACCACGCCTGTCACCGAGGGGATGATCGTCAGGACCATGACCGATGAAATCATCAAGGCCCGGAAAATGGTGCTGGAACTTCTTCTGCTCAAGCATCCCATTGACTGCCCAGTCTGCGATGCTGCGGGCGACTGCGATCTGCAGAACCTTACGTACGAATATCAGGTAAACGCCAACCGCTTTCAGGATGAAAAATTCAACCACAAGATTGACTACGAAAACCCGCTCATCGAACGGGACATGAATCGCTGCATTCACTGCGGCAAGTGTGCCAGAATCTGTGACGAAATTGTCTCCTTCGGCGCCTATTCGTTCCTGAACCGTGGTCTTGAGGCGAAGATTGGTACCGAGTTCGATGGCCCTCTGCACTGTGAATTCTGCGGCTCCTGTGTTTCCGTGTGTCCGGTGGGAGCTCTCCTTTCCCGGCCTTTCAAGTTCAAGGCCCGCTGGTGGGCACTAAACAAGGTCAAGACAATCTGCTCGTATTGCGGCACCGGCTGCCAGCTGACCCTTGGAATCAAGGATAACAAGGTTCTGACCACCATTTACGACGAAAATCAGGGATTCCACAACGGCCAGCTCTGCACGCGGGGAAGGTGGGGTTACCAGTTCGTCAACAGCACCCAAAGGTTAACAGCCCCACTCGTAAGGAAAAACGGCAATCTGGTGGAAGCAACGTGGGATGAGGCCCTCACTCTTGTCGCCCAGCGACTCAAGGAAGCGAAAGCCGCGCCTGACACCGCTGCCGGTCTCGTAACCCCGCGTCTCACCAACGAAGAACTTTACCTCTTCAAAAAGCTCATAACGGAAACCGTAGGAAGCGGCAATATCGATCATTCTGCCGGATATGCCCACAGCGCCCTGACAGACGGGGCAGCAGCAAGCCTTGGCTATCCTGCCTCTCCGTCAGTCATCGCCGATATCCAGAAATCCGATCTCCTGCTTGTCGTGAAAAGTGACACATATGAAACCCATCCGGTCATCGGCTTCGAGATCAATCTCGGGGTTAAGCGCAAGGATGTGGACTTGCGGATTGTGTCGGACAAGCGAGGGAAATTATCGAGACTTCCCAAGGCAAACACCTATGTCCATCGCCCTGGCACTGAAATCGCTTTCTTCAATGCAATGGCCAGGTTCATTATCGACAGCAACCTCATGGATTCCGGAGCGTCCGCAATCGAGGGTTTCGCACAACTGAAGAAAAGCCTCGAGACGGTTACCGTCGAGAGTGCGGCCGATACGTGCGGAGTCGCGGCGGAGACCATTACTTCCCTGGCCAGTGACTACGCGAAGACGGAAAAGGCACTAATTCTTCTGCCGACTGGACTTGCCTATCCGGGACATAATGCCGAGTTGGCCAAGGCACTTCTCAATCTGGCTCTTCTTACCGGAAAACTTGGCAAAGAAGGTTGCGGTATTCTCATCATGGGGGAAAAGAACAACAGCCAGGGTGCTGCAGACCTCGGACTCTATCCTCGTGGCGCGGGGAAGGGTGCCAATGCAATACTGGATGGATGTCTCGCCGGTTCCATCAAAACCCTCTACATTGCTGGCGAGAACCCGGTCATATCCTATCCTGACAGAAAACGGACCGAAGCTGCCCTCGAAAAAGTCGATTTTCTGGTGGTGCAGGATCTATTCCTCACCGAGACGGCGGCGATGGCCGACGTGGTGCTGCCTGCCTGTTCCTTTGCGGAAAAGGATGGAACATATACGAGCGTGGGTGGGGCGGTGCAGCGTGTCAACCGGGCCATCAAACCGCTTGGTTCTGCATGCTCTGATTTTGAAATCCTGAACAGACTCAGGACCCTTGTAGATCAAGGAGCAACTCCGTACGCGGGCGTGTCATCTGTGTTTGACGAATTGGCTGCCCATGTTCCTGGATATGAGGGCCTGTCACACGCGGTCCTGGGGGTTGACGGTGTAATTCGGCCGGTCAGCGGCAAGAACTGTTTCGTACCCGCTATGTTTGCGATGCCCACTGCCGAGGCAGGCAAGGTAGCCCTTGTTACCGGTAGCGCCCTCAATCACTGCGGTACCCTGTCTCTTTACGGTGAAGGCCCGATGCATGTGTGCCCCGAGGGTTACCTCGAGATAAGCCGTGAGGATGCTGCCACGTGGCAGATCAAAGACGGCGATAGTGTTACAGTGAAGGGGGCAGCTGGTGAGGTGGCACTCAAAGCAAAGGTCGGTTCCAGGCTTCCCAAAGGTGTCGTGTTTGCACCCTACCACTTTGCTGGGTCGTCTATCAATACCGTGGCCACAGGCGCCGCCGTGACATGGGTCACGATTACCAAGTAACCGCGGCACACGCCGCACACGGACAGGAATTCCTTACCACTCTAAGAGGAAAGAGGGACAGATGGAAGCGTTACTTCAGTTAGGATGGCCATTTTACGTTGCCATGGTGCTCAAGGTGCTCGTTGCCTTCGTTTTCGTGCTGCTGACGGTGGCCTATGCAACCTATGCGGAACGAAAGCTTATCGGCTTCATGCAGGTCCGCCTCGGACCCATGCGGACAGGCTGGTACGGACTGCTGCAGCCGATAGCCGACGGCCTGAAACTCTTCTTCAAGGAAGAAGTGATTCCGACCCAGGCGAGTAAATTTGCATTTCTCCTTGCACCGCTCATCGCGCTCGTTCCGGCCTTCATATCTTTTGCCGTCATCCCCTTCGGCGATACCATCACGATAGGGGGCTACAAGATCCCGCTGCAGATCGCGGCGTTCTCCGACAATTCCGGGAATGTTCTGGATGTCAATGTCGGGGTTCTGTATATCCTCGCGATGGCTTCGGTGGGGGTCTACGGAATAGTCCTCGCGGGGTGGTCCTCCAACAGTAAATATTCGTTGCTGGGTGGCCTTCGATCTTCGGCTCAGATGATCTCCTATGAGTTGGCTGCAGGCCTCGCCATCGTATCGGTATTCATGCTGTCAGGATCGCTGTCGCTGCAAAAAATCGTTGCAGACCAGGCCGGCGGAGCGTGGTACGCTTTCAAGCAGCCACTGGCATTCATCCTCTTCTTCATTTGCTCCATCGCGGAAATAAACCGTACCCCCTTTGACCTTCCTGAGGCAGAAACAGAGCTGGTATCAGGTTTCTGCACCGAGTACTCCAGTATGAAATATGCCATGTTCTTCATGGCGGAATATGCAAACATGGTTACTGTTTGTGCGGTTACCACCACCCTGTTCCTTGGCGGTTGGCACGGCCCGCTGACCGATACGTTCCCGATCCTCGGTCCCTGTTACTTCATAGCCAAAGTGTACTTCTTGATATTCACCTGCATGTGGATCAGGGCTACCTATCCGCGGTATCGCTATGACCAGTTGATGAGACTGGGATGGAAGGTCTTCCTACCTCTTACCTTGGTGAACATAGTTGCTACCGGAATTGTGGTGACATTTACCGCTTAAAAAAAAGCTGAAGAGGATACCCCTATGATAATGCCCCTGTTAAACGGACTTAAAATAACCTTTTTGCATATGTTCAAGAAGACGGTCACTCTGCAGTATCCCGACGAGCGACCGAACGTTGCTCCGAGGTTCCGAGGCTTGCACGCCCTCAACGTCAGCCACGACAAGGCGAAATGCGTAGCGTGCTATCTCTGTCCGACAGTGTGCCCAGCGAAATGCATCACGGTCGAGGCGGGTGAAGACGCGAACCATGACAAATATGCCGAGCGGTACGAAATTGATATGCTGCGCTGCATCTTTTGCGGGTATTGCGTTGAGGCCTGCCCGGTGGATGCCATCAGGATGACCCAGACATTCGAACTGGCCAACTACAAGCGGGAAGATTTCGTTTTCGTCAAAGAAAGACTCTTAGAAAAGAAATAAAGGAGCAGCAATGGAAACCTTCTTCTTCTTCATCGTAGCCCTTGTCGCGGTGCTGGCAAGTATCCTGGTTGTTACCTGCCGAAATCCCATAAACAGCGCACTTTCCCTGATCATGACCTTCTTCTGCCTTGCGACACTCTATGTCATGCTCGATGCGCCATTTATGGCCGCCATCCAGGTGATTGTCTATGCAGGGGCAATCATGGTGCTCATTGTTTTCGTCATCATGCTCCTCAACCTGCGCGCTGAGTCCGGCAAGCGATACACCCATGCGATAGTTATGGGCGGGGTCATTGCGTTCCTTACCCTGTTTGAAACCGCTTATTTCCTTATGAGAAGTGCGCCGGTCTTGAAAAGCGGCACCATCACCCCGGAACTTGTTACAGCCACCGGGCACACAGAACTGATTGCCAAGTCGATGTTTACAGAGTTTCTCCTTCCCTTCGAAATTACGTCACTGCTCCTGCTGGTAGCAATTGTCGGGGCTGTTGTACTGACCAAGAAAAAAATCTAAGAGAGCCGGGGTACAGCAATGGAATTAAACTACTATCTTATATTGAGCGCCATCCTCTTCTCCATCGGCACTCTTGGGGTGTTGGTCCGGCGCAATGCCATTGTGATCTTCATGTGCGTTGAAATGATGCTCAATGCAGTCAACCTTACATTCATTGCTTTATCGAAGTACCTGGGCAACATGGACGGCCAGATATTCGTTTTTTTCGTCATGACCGTAGCTGCAGCGGAAGCGGCAGTGGGTTTGGCGCTCATGATTGCCTTCTACAAAAACCGCGAATCAATCGATGTGGAAGACATAACGCTCATGAAACTGTAAGGATCTACCTAGAATCAATATTCAGAAGGAGTCTGTGATGCTTGAATACGTCTGGCTGATTCCCTTATTTCCCCTGATTGGCGCCGTCTTTAACGGGCTGCTGGGCAAGAAGATCAAGAACGAGGCTATAATTGGCGGTATCGGTACAGCCATGATGGTATGCTCGTTCATTGTCTCCTGCGGGATTCTCCTGCAATTGGTGGGGATGCCTGCAGAAGAGCGCGTCTTTCAGAAAGTAGTATTTTCCTGGATTCATGCCGGAAATTTCACAGCGGACATGGCCTTCCTCGTTGATCCCTTGTCGACGGTCATGATCATGGTCGTCACTGGTGTCGGCGCTCTGATCCACCTTTACTCCATCGGCTACATGCACGGTGAAGAGGGATTTTACCGGTATTTTTCATACCTGAACCTCTTCGCCATGTCCATGCTTCTCCTCGTCCTCGGCGCCAACATGCTTGTCATGTTCATCGGGTGGGAAGGTGTCGGTCTCTGCTCGTATCTCCTGATCGGATACTATTTCCACAAGAAGTCGGCAGGCGATGCGGCGAAGAAAGCCTTTGTCATGAACCGGGTAGGTGATTTTGGCTTCCTGATCGGCATGTTCACTCTTTACTGGTGGCTGGGGAGCAATCACAACGTCTGGACCATCAATTTCGTAGAACTGAAAACCGCGTCGAACCTCCTTCCGTACGGTGGAGTAGTTACGCTGGCCACTCTCTGCTTTTTCCTCGGTGCCACCGGTAAATCCGCCCAAATTCCTCTCTATACCTGGTTGCCGGACGCAATGGAAGGTCCTACACCGGTATCCGCCCTCATCCATGCCGCGACAATGGTAACTGCAGGTGTTTACATGATCGGCAGGATGAGTTTCGTCTTTGTCAAAGCACCGGAGACTATGATGGTAGTTGCCATCATCGGGGCGGCAACGGCAATTTTTGCTGCCACCATCGGCACGGCGCAGAATGACATCAAGCGAGTCCTTGCCTACTCCACGGTCTCTCAGCTCGGCTTCATGTTCCTGGCCATGGGCGTCGGGGCATTCACTGCTGGTATTTTTCACCTTATGACCCATGCCTTCTTCAAGGCCTGCCTGTTCCTTGGTTCCGGGTCAGTCATCCATGCCATGCACCACGCGCTGCATCACGGGCATCTCCATGACGACCCCCAGGACATGCGCAACATGGGTGGGCTTAGAAAGGTGATGCCGATTACATTCGTAACTTTCCTCGTATCAACTATTGCCATCGCCGGCATACCCGGATTTTCCGGCTTCTTCTCCAAAGACGAGATTCTCTGGCAGGCGTTCTCCAATCCCTTTCATGGCGGCCTCAATGTCTTTCTCTGGGGAACGGGGGCGGTTGCGGCATGCTTTACGGCGTTTTACATGTTCCGCTTGGTCTTTATGACCTTCTTCGGTGAGTGCCGGATTAATCCGAAGGTGAAGGACCATCTCCACGAGTCGCCTCTGGTCATAACCATCCCGCTGATGGTACTCGGCTTCCTTGCAGTGGTTGGTGGATACATCGGCATGCCGAAACTGCTCGGTATGCTTCCGAACTATTTTGAGCACTGGCTGGAGCCGGTGTTCGAAACTGCGAATGGCTACGCTCATACCTATGTCCATGTGGAAGAGTACGGTCACGCCTGGGAGTGGGGTTTGATGGGTGCCTCCGTCGTCATAGCGGTTTTCGGCATCAGCATCGCCTACGTACTCTATATTGCGAGCCCTTCTATTCCTGCCCGTTTTACTGCTGCCTTTCCCGCACTTCATCGGGCCGTTTTCAACAAATGGTATATCGACGAGCTGTACGACTTCCTCTTTGTCAACCCGTGCAAGGCCATCGGCACCTTCCTCTGGAAAGGATTCGATGTGGTTGTCATCGACGGTATCGTTGATGGGACTGCCTACGTCGTCAGGGGGTTCAGCGGCGTTCTTAGGAACATCCAGACAGGGTACGTTCATAACTATGCTTTAACCATGGCATTGGGCGTAGTGGTTATCATCGCCTTCTACATTTTCCACTAAGCGCAGATCATTCTTCACGGATGCAAAAGGAGCAGAGTAAATGAGCCAGATGCCTTTACTGAGCATAATGACTTTCACGCCGCTGGTCGGAGTATTGATTCTCCTCTTCATGAACAAGAACAGTCATGGAGCATTGCGGGGTGTGGCAATAGCAGCGTCCATAGTTTCATTCCTGGTTTCGCTGCCGTTGGTTGCAGGATTTCAGAACAACGCCGAATTCCAATTCACTGAAATGGTTCCTTGGATAGCATCCGGACCGTTTCACATGACGTACTACGTTGGTATCGATGGTATCAGCCTCTGGCTGGTCATTCTGACTACGTTCATCATGCCGATAGCAATACTTTCGACATGGACTGCTGTGGAAGAGAAGGTAAAAGAGTACATGATCTGCCTGCTTCTGCTGGAAGTAGGTATGCTCGGCGCGTTTATTTCCCTTGATCTCTTCCTCTTCTACATATATTGGGAAGTTATGCTGATTCCGATGTATTTCATAATCGGTATCTGGGGTGGTAAACAAAAAATTTATGCAGCCATCAAGTTCTTCATCTATACGATGGCTGGTTCGGTGCTGATGCTGGTTGCTTTGATCTTCCTTTACTTCCTCGGACTCAAAGGCGGGTTCCAGAATTTCAACATTACGAACTTTTACTCTCTGCACATAGACCCTTCAGTGCAGATCTGGCTCTTCCTTGCGTTCGCATTTTCCTTTGCCATCAAGGTTCCACTATTTCCCGTACACACCTGGTTGCCGTTGGCCCACACCGAAGCACCCACGGCCGGCTCGGTAATACTTGCAGCCATACTCCTGAAGATGGGCACGTACGGATACGTGAGATTTGCCATGCAGCTTTTCCCTGACGCTTCCGCGCAGTTCACACCTCTCATTGCAACGCTGGCGGTAATTGGCATCATCTACGCGGCATTGGTTGCCATGGTTCAGGAAGATGTGAAAAAGCTCGTTGCGTATTCATCAGTTGCCCATCTTGGTTTTGTTATGCTCGGTGTTTTTGCGCTCAACCAGCAGGGTATTGCCGGCGGCATGCTGCAGATGTTGAATCACGGTGTCTCTACCGGCGCACTGTTCCTTATCGTCGGCTTCATCTACGAGCGTCGCCATACACGCCTCATATCGGATTTCGGCGGTCTTTCCAAGCAAATGCCGATCTTTGCGACAATCTTTATGATAGTAACCTTTTCATCCATAGGACTCCCTGGGACGAACGGTTTTGTGGGTGAGTTTTTGGTTCTCATCGGCGCGTTTGAAAGCGGCCTTCGCTGGTACACGGTTATTGCCGCGAGCGGGGTCATTCTTTCTGCCGTGTACATGCTCTGGATGTTCCAGAGAGTTATGTTTGGCGAACTTACGAATCCGAAAAATCAGCAGCTTTCAGACCTCAATGGTCGTGAAATCGTGATCATGCTCCCCTTGGTGGCGCTTATCTTCATTATGGGACTGTATCCCAATCCCTTTATAGAAAAAATGACACCATCCATCGAAAAACTGATTCAGCAGAGTAAAGTCCGGCAGGTGGCCTATCAGCCGCCGCCTGTCACCATTCAAACTCAGCCAATGGTAAACGCTCCTGCCGAAGTAAAGTGAATATGACTCAGAATAGCCACCGGAGGATACTTTAGATGGAAACACTCGCAACCCCAGCCATAAATTTCGCCGCGATAATGCCGGAGACCATTCTGTCAGTCTTTGCCATGGCTCTCCTGCTGATTAATGTCTTTGTTCCCAGCGAACAAAAGGCCTATCTCGGCTATCTGAGTCTGATCGGCATCGTCGTCACGTTCTTTAGTATTATCAGTGGCTGGAATGCTCCCATGTCGATGCAGGAAGCCTTCAATGGTTCTGTGCTGCAAGATAACTTTTCCCTCTTCTTCAAGGGAGTTTTTCTCGTTTCGGCTTTTCTGACGATCCTAATCAGCGATCAGTACCTCAAGAGAGAAGGATGTAATCTCGGCGAGATCTATCCTTTGATTCTTCTCGCTACCGCGGGAATGATGCTGATGGCCTCCGGTACCGATCTGATGACAATCTTTCTGGGTC
>Ga0335085_10002933_pt1 | contig 30682 bp, 25 predicted proteins | sample Lox_Sample_45_FD_206712 | JGI IMG/M metagenome (GOLD analysis project Ga0335085, IMG submission 206712) | Soil microbial communities from Loxahatchee National Wildlife Refuge, Florida, United States - Lox_Sample_4.5 | ecosystem: Environmental > Terrestrial > Soil > Wetlands | place: USA... | reverse complement strand
GGAAAACTCTGCATCTGCACGCCCACGACCTCGATGGATGGCTTCAACGCCTTGGCCGCTACCGCGATCCCTGCGATCAGCCCCCCGCCGCCCACGGCCACAATCAAGGTGTCGAGGTCCGGCTGCGCTTCGAGCATCTCGATCCCGATTGTGCCCTGACCGGCGATGATGGCCTCATCATCATAAGGGTGGACAAACGTAAGGCGTTCGCGTTCAGCCAGTGCCACAGCATGATCCCGCGCCTCGTCAAGGGTGTCGCCGTAAAGCACCACCTCGGCACCAAAGCTTCGGGTGCGCTCAACCTTCACGCCGGGTGTGAACCGGGGCATCACGACCGCGGCGCGCAGGCCCAAAATTTGCGCGTGGTAGGCCACTCCTTGTGCGTGATTGCCCGCACTCATCGCCACCACGCCCCGGCCTTTGATCTCACCGTTCGTCGCGTCATCGATCAGCGAGGCCAATTTGTTACAGGCACCACGTTCCTTGAACGATGCTGTAAACTGTAGGTTCTCGAATTTGAGGAATATCTGGGCACCGGCGATCTGTGAGAGCGTGCGCGACTCTACACAAGGCGTCGCCAGGACCTGCCCCCGAAGCCGAACAGCGGCGGCGCGAATGTCGTCAAGTCCAATCATGCGCAGGTCCCTTCTGCCACAGACCACGGACAGATGCGGCTAGCAACCCGGCAGGTTGACCGCCAATCCGCCCTGGCTGGTTTCCTTGAATTTCGTACTCATTTCTTCGCCGGTTTGCCGCATGGCTTCGATGCAATTGTCCAGCGGCATGAAGTGCCATCCATCGCCGCGCAGCGCGAGCGATGCCGACGCCACTGCTTTTGTCGCGGCGATCCCGTTGCGTTCGATGCAACGGACCTGAACCAGACCCGCAACCGGGTCGCAGGTCATGCCGAGATGATGCTCAAGCGCGATTTCGGCGGCGTTTTCGATTTGTTCAGGCGTTCCACCGAGCACCGCGCACAAGCCAGCGGCCGCCATCGCGGCAGCCGATCCGACTTCGCCCTGACATCCCGCTTCAGCACCGGAAATCGACGCGTTATGCTTGATCAGCCCGCCGATTGCTGCGGCTGTCAGCAGAAAGTCCGGCACTTTGGCTGGCTCCGCCCCGTGGCAATGGTCAAGATAGTAGCGCAGCACGGCGGGAACGACGTCGGCGGCACCGTTGGTAGGAGCCGTCGCGACTTTGCCGCCAGCAGCATTCTCCTCATTGACCGCCATGGCATAGACACTGAGGCAGTCGGCGACCGCATGAGGTTGGCCGGAATTGGCCCGCTGCTCGGCCAGCAACTGCTGATAAATATTCCCGGCTCGGCGCCGCACATGCAATCCGCCCGGCAACTCCCCGTCTCGGTTCAATCCCCGCTCGATACAGCCATTCATGACGGACCGGATGCTGGCAGGTCCGGCTTCGATCTCGTCTGACGTACGAAGGTGAAGCTCGTTCTCGCGCTTCATAGCCGCGATGGACGACAAGCTGTCGCGTGCCATGCGAAGCATCTCGGCTGCGTTCTTGAACGGATAGGGCCAGGTCGCCACCTCGGTTGCGGCGGCTGCTATTGACCTGTTGCGCTCCGCCGCAGTCACAACGAAACCACCACCGATCGGATAATACGTGTCAGCGAGTAAGACAGCGCCCGTTGAATCGAGCGCTGAAAATACGAGGCCGTTTGCGTGACCAGGCAAAGGCGGGCCGTAGTCGAAAACGATATCGACCGCAGGATCAAACGCCGGCGCCGGGAGTCCTGAAGGTCGAAGACATGCGTTTTTGCGGAGCGCCTCAAACTGGCGTTCGGTTTCAGGGTCGAGTTCCGCAGGAAGCCATCCGAGAAGACCGGGCGTGCGATCTGTGGCGGGTCCTTTCCCGGTGAAGGATGACGAGCCGTGCAGGGTCACTCTTATACCGGCGGCATGGTGACCTTCCGCACATCGTCGCAGGGCGCGCAGAAAAATGACCGCAGCGGTCATCGGCGGTCATCCCGCCAACGAAGACCGTTATAGACCACGGCACGGCTGCGGCTTTTGTCGGTTTCGATGCGGACGATATCGGCCATTGGTATGACTTTCATTTTGGTGGAAAAAGGAAATTCTTGCGGGAGCGCCGTTTACTACGGCACGAAATCGCCCAGCAGGACAGGCTTGATCGGCGGTCTGATGTGGTAATATCCGACGTCTGCTGGGCTAGCTCCGCGTGCCTGGGAGATGATTTCAGTGACCGTCAGGCCGCAAAACCGCCCTTGACAGGGGCCCATCCCGCAGCGCCCGAACGCCTTGGTTTGATTGGGGCCCAGGCAGCCCAGCTCGACATAGCTGCGGATCTGCCCTGCTGTGACCTCTTCACAGCGGCAGACCACCGTTTCGCTGTCCTGGGGAATCCGGTTCTCGGCGGTCGGACGGTAAAGCGCATTCAGGAACGGCCGGAGATGGGTGTAGCGCTTTAGTTGACTCTGAAGTTCCGCACGCCGCGCAATATTCGCCGTGACGCCAAGATTCTCGCCGATGGCCAGGGCGGCCAGCCGGCCTTCCACGGCTGACGCCTGGGCCCCGACGATGGAGCGGCTGTCTCCGGCGACATAGAGGGGCGTTTCACCCAACCGTCCCCAGGGATCGGTGACCGGCAGCCAGCAAAGCTGTTCGGCGTCCCAACGATGCTCGGCACCGGTTGAAAAGGTGAGTTGCGTGTTGGGGACGACGCCTTGATGCAGCAGCAACAATGAAGCCGGAATCCGTACCGGCCGGCCACGATGCGTGAATGAAATCGCCTCGACCCGAGTCGTGCCCTCAAGCGAAAGTTCGCTGGCGTGGGAATAGACCGGAACACTGTGCTGTCGCAGAGTTGCGAGCAGCTTGACGCCCTTCACCAGATCTCGCGCCCCCCTCAGTGCGCCGACAGCATGGCGTGCGGCGTGCAGATAGCCGTTCTTCGCAGTGGTATCGACCAGTGCCTCGATCTTCGCGCCGGCCCTCAGAAACTGCCACGCCAGCAGGTAAAGAAGCGGCCCACAGCCAGCGAGAGCAACCGGTGCGGTCGGCAGTGCGCCTGCGTCCTTCAGCAGAATCTGCGCAGCCCCAGCTCCCATCACGCCGGGCAGCGTCCAGCCGCGAATTGGGAAAGGCCGCTCCATCGCCCCGCTGGCGAGCAGGACGTGCTTTCCGACCACCTGGTGCGAGCGGCCATTGGCCACATAATCGACAGCGCCGTCCAAACCCACATTCCAGACGACGGCACCGCCAAGATAGCGTGCGCCGCAATTGCGGAAATCCGACGCCAAACTGCTGCCCGCCACGTAATCCGGGCCCAGGATTTTGACCCGGTCCTGCGGCGCGGATTCTATGTTTCGATAGATCTGACCGCCAATATTTACCTGCTCATCCAGCAGCACGACGGAAAGATTGAGAGCACGCCCCTCGCATGCCGCAGCCATTCCGGCAGGGCCGGAGCCGATGATGATGAGATCTGCCTCGGCGTTGCTCATGGCTCTTCTCCAGACCTGCCATCCTCCAGATGGGCAGCACCGATTTGGCGCCGCACCGCCATCCCATCCTTGACCGGGACCAGGCAGCTCTGCCGCGCCGGAACCCCATCGATTTCCACCAGGCATTCGAAGCAGACGCCCATCATGCAATACGGCGCGCGCGGCCCCCCCCCGACCACACTGGATCGAAACTCGCGCACGCCACTGACGAGCAAAGCCGCCGCGACGCTGATCGCGGCGGGCACAGTGAAAGCGCTCCCGTCGAATGTAATCGTGACCGCTTCCACCTCGCCCGCTTGCGGAATCGAGAAAAGTGCCTCAGTGGCCATAGGAGAAATTCGCGTTGGGGTCTGAGAGTCGGGCGGCCTTGAAGACGTCGAAATCGGGAGGGGGCTGGGAAAGCCCACCCATCCACGGCCCAATGACAAAGCTGTGCGCGGCCGCCAGCGATACGCCGCTGTGGCAGGTGGCGACATACGCGCCCGGACACGATTCCGAGGCCTGATAGATCGGGAACCCATCGGGCGTCAGCGGTCGCAACGCCCCCCAGGCCCGCACCAGACGCGCCTGCGCCAGGGCGGGAAATGTCGCCACGGCACGTCGCGCCAGCCATTCGATCTTCTCGGTCGTCGTGCCGTCGTCCAGCCCCACATCCTCTGACGTCGATCCAATCTGGACAGAACCTTCGCGGGTCTGCCGGACCTTGTTGGTCGGGTAGTCGAGGAACGGCTTGAGCCGCTCGGTGATCAGCACCTGCCCCCGGATCGCCGCAACCGGCGCGCTCAACCCCACCTTCGGGGCCAAGCGGGCATTGCCAAGACCCGCTGCGAGAACCAGCCGTTCGCTTTTCCAGCTCTGGCCATCGGCGGCCACGGCCTCGAACTGGCCGCTATCGGCATCGTGGCGAATCTGGGCTACATCGACACCGGTGATCACGTCGGCACCTTTGTGCCGCAGGCCCGCGTGCAAAGCATGCAGCAGCATCAGCGGGTTGGCATGTCCGTCGAGCGGGCCGAAGCTACCGCCCACAACGGCAGAGCCGATCCCAGGCAGATACTGCTTGAGTTCAGACGGCTCCATCATCTGATACGGCACACCACCGACTTCGCGGTCGATCTTTTCCAGTAGATTGGCGCGTGCTTGCACCTCCGCGTCGCTGAAGCCGAGCCAGAAGCCGCCGGTTTGCCGCAAGCCGGAGTCCACGCCTGCCACATCCAGAAGTTCCTGATGCAACTCTGGCCACATCTTGGCCGCATCACGGCTCCAACGCGCATATCGCGGCATATTGCTGCCTTTGCTTGACACCCAGACGAGCCCGAAATTGCCGCGTGACGCACGATACGCCACATCGCCCTGATCCAAGAGCCGGACGCGCATGCCGACCCGAGCCGCGCCATAGGCAATCGCCGCCCCGACAAGGCCGCCCCCCACCACGGTCAATTGCTCATTGCTCATGTTACGCTCCCGTCCACAGGTCAGTTGGTTTCAGAAAATCGGCGCACTTGTCCTATCCTCCCGTCGTGAAGCGACGAGATTTCCTAGAAAATCTTACTTTTTTCCGATCAATACTTTGTCGAGGCCCACCATTCGGTCGAGCGCAAACATGAATATGATTGTTCCAATAATCATTACTGTGGATACGGAGGTCGTAACCGGATCCGACAATTGTGTTATGCGGTTGTAGAGGGCGACTGGCAGGGTCGTTATGCCCGGCGTTGCGACGAAGATCGTCATCGTGACGTCATCGAAACTCTGGATGAACGCCAGCACCCATCCGCCCGCCACCCCTGGCAGGATCAGCGGCAGAAGAATGCGAAGAAACACGACGATGCGTGATCCGCCAAGCGATCTGGCGGCGTTTTCCGCGTCGCGTTCCATGCCGATCACGGCGGCTAGCGTCAGCCGCAGTGAAAACGGCATCACGATGAGCGCGTGAACGAAGACCAGGGCCACAAACGAGCCGGTCCAGTCCATGACGGAAAAGAACCGCAGAAACGCGATACCCAGCACAACATGGGGGATCATCATGGGTGACATCAGGAACGCCATCAGCCCGTCGCGACCAACGAAGCGATACCGTGCGACGGCAAGTGCTGCTGGGATGGCGACCGCGGACGCCAGCGTGGCCGCTATCACGCCCAGGCGGATCGACAACAGGAATCCGCTGAGCAGTTCCGGCGCGTTGAGGATCTCCCGGTACCATCGCAGGGAGGCACCACCGAACGGCATCGAGATGAAGCCTTTGTCGGAAAACGACACCAGGACCACCACAACCAGCGGTGCCACGATGAAAACCGCCACCAGCGCGTGGAAGGCCAATGCCAAAGGGCCGTTGCCTCCATTCTCTCGGCGACTCATGCGAACACCTGCTTGAATTTCCGCTCTACGAGCTTGTTGGAGCCAACGACAACAAAGACGATGCCGATCAGCAACAGAACGGAAATTGCGGCGCCCAGCGGCCAGTTCATCGAATTGAGGAACTCGTCATAGATGGCGGTGGTGACAACCTTCACCCTCCGGCCACCGATGATGGCAGGCGTGGCGAACGCTGACGCAGACAGCGTGAATACGATGATCGCACCCGACAATATGCCGGGCAGCAATTGCGGAAGGGTGACGCGCCGGAAGGTGGTCAGCGGCCCTGCGCCAAGCGATTGCGCGGCATGGGCAACCTGGCCGTCGAGCCTTTGCAGCGCGGTCCAGATCGCAATGATTATGAATGGCAGCAACACATGCGTCAGGCCGATGATGACGCCGGTCATGGAGAATAGCAGTTGCACCGGGCGGTTCACCAGATGAAGCCCTAGCAGGATGGAATTCACCGCGCCCTCACGGCTGAGCAGGATCTGCCAGCCAAGCGTGCGGACGACCACGGAAATCAGCAGGGGGCCAAGGATCACTACCAAGAAAATCCCCTGCAACGAAGGTCGCATCCTGGCCAGGATCAGTGTTTCCGGCACGCCGATGATGATGCAAATGATGGTGACGCCCAGGGCCATCGCGCCGGTGCGCAGGAACAGTTCGTGATAGTAGCTGTCGGATAGAATGGAGATATAGTTGGTGAGGCTAAATCCAGGCTGTATCCCGCGCATGCCGTCAAAAGCGTTGAACGAGAGGATGGCCGTCAACGCCATCGGCACCGCCAACAGGCCTAAAAACAGCACAAAAGCGGGCATCGACAACAGCCACGGCGCAACGCTCTGCCGAAGGTTCGACTTAACCATTCGCGTTCTCCGCAGCGATGGCCAACAGATCCCCGGCATTCCAGTTGATCCCAACTGTCTCGCCTTCTTGCGGATGCTCACCGCCCATATTCTGGGCAGACACGCGGATTTGCCCAATATCGCTGTCGATTTCATAGAGCCACACGCCGCCAAGAAAGAGGCGCGTGCTGATCCGACCCTTCGCGTCGCCGCTATCCGCTGCGCCGATGCGGAGGCGCTCGGGGCGAACGAGAAACTTGATCTCGGTGCCGACGTGTTCCTTGCCGTTCTCGATTGAAAAGGATGTCGAGCCGACGCGAACAATCAGGCCGCGATCATTCCTCGACATGATCTCTCCTGTGACGACATTTGTGTGCCCGAGAAATCTGAATGCAAACTCCGAGGTCGGTTTGTCATAGACTTCTTCGGGACTGCCCAACTGCGCAATACCACCCTTTGTCATGACAGCGACCCTGTCGCTCATCGTCATGGCTTCAACTTGGTCATGCGTCACCAGGATGGTGGTGATTCCCAAGCGACGCTGAAGCGCGCGCAGTTCGACATGCATCTCGCCGCGCAGCTTGGCGTCGAGATTGGACATCGGCTCATCCAGCAGCATCACACGCGGACGGATTGCCAGCACGCGAGCGATTGCAACACGTTGCCGTTGCCCGCCGGAGAGTTGGCTCGGATACCGATCCTCCAGGCCGGATAGACGCACCATCGCGAGCGCTTCGTCGACACGGTCGCGCAATTGCAGCCGTTTCATCCGCCGCATTTCCAGCCCGAAGCCGATATTCTGCGCGATCGTCATGTGCGGAAATAGCGCATAGCTCTGAAAAACAACACCCATGTCGCGCTTTTCTGGGGCAACACGGGTCACATCCTGCCCCTCAAACATGATCGTGCCGGTGGTTGGGGGCACGAACCCTGCGATCATTTGCAAAGTGGTGGTTTTGCCGCATCCGGAAGGCCCGAGGAGTGAGACGAATTCGCCACCTTCTACGTCCAGATCCAGGTCACGAACGGCCTGGACGTGGTTGTCGTAGATTTTCGATAGTCCGCGGAGCGACAATTTACTCATAAACCGAGGCTTTCTGCTTGGAGTTCGTGTGCGATGCTGTGACGAGGCACACTCACTTCTCGATTGTCCGGTTCCACTTGTCGGTCCACTCAGCGCGATGCTGGTTGATCACCGGCCAGTCTACGGACATCATTTTGCCAACCCTTTCCGGGCCATAAGGCAGTTTTGCCGCCAGCTTTTCATCCAGCGTGATCTTCCCATTGGTTGGGCCGAAACCCTGCGTGGCGATTTTCGCCTGCACCTCAGGGGAGACCAAATACTGCACGAAAGCCTGAGATACTTCCGGCGCGCTGTTCTGGACGACAACGCAGGCTGCCGCGATGAGCGCCACCGCACCTTCCTTGGGATAGACGAACTCCACAGGAAAGCCGCTGTCCTTCAGCGGAATGGCGCGATTGCTGCCCCAAACAGCGATGTCAATGTCGCCACTTTCGAACATCTCGGCGATTTGCGCAGGTGACGATGACCAGCTCACAACATTGGGGGCAATTTGCTCGCGGATAGCATCGAAACCCGGCTGGATATTCTGCTCGCTGCCGCCATTGATGCGAGCAAACATCACCAGCGCGTTGACGCCGTAGGTACCCGAAATTGAAGATGTGGTGAAACGCTGAGCGTATTTCTTGTCAGTGAGGTCCTGCCATGAGGTGGGAGGCGCCCAACCGTTCTTTTTAAAAGTCTCCGTGTTGTAGACAATGCCGGTTGCGTTCAAACCGATGCCGATAGCGCGCCCCTGAAAGCGGGCAAAATTATAGATGTCATCGTAAACCGACGCGCTCGTGAGACTGTCGCAATCACCGTATTGGATCGCTTGAAACATCGGGCCATCATCAACAATGGCGACGTTTATTTGCTCGTGGCTTTTCTGCGCCTGTAGTTTGGCGACGGTCTCACTCGAAATGCCGGGAACGTACACGACCTTGACGTTATGCTGGGCTTCGAATGCAGGAATGATGTCGGACTGCAACTCTTTCTGAAAGCTGCCGCCGTAGCCAGCCACATAGATTGTTTGCTGAGCCAATGCCGGCGAACTGAGCGCAGTCGCGACGAGCAAGAATAGGGTTCGAAGACTCCTCATTTATCCCCCTAGCTTCCGTCGCTAACTCCGCAAGCAAGAACGCCCCGGCCGTTAATCGTATCTATTGGCGGGGGGCATTTGAGCAAATAGAAATACGCCTGGGGGTAATGCGCTGGTGATATAGGGGTGGCTCGGCATGACGTGGCAGCGCCATCGCGCCAGTCCCGCTGGGGGAGCCCTCTGTGTGTCCCGAAGGCTTAACGACTCAGTCGGAAATTCTATCCGCTTCCGAGGTCATCGGCAGATGAGGCGTGGCGAGCACGCGCTGGTCTTCCAGCGTTACGGCCTTGAGGATGTCGACAAAGCTGGAAACCAGGCGGTGCTTGGAACGGCCCTTTGGGTAGATCAACGTCGCCACATGCCTGATCGAAGGACGGAACGGTCGGGAGACCACACCCAAATGTCGATAATCCTGCGCCACGAATGGGTTCACAATCGCTATCCCGAGGCCTTGGGCCACAAGCGCGCAGGTGATCGAACTGTATGGGGTTTCGAGGGTTATGTTGCGAGTTATACCAGCTTCTTCGAAAATATTGTCGACGTTCGAGCGGCCAAAATCGTTGCGGGAAAACGATATATAGGGCTCTCCGGCCAAGTCGGCCGGTTCTATGGTGGATTTGGCCGCCAGACGATGCCCCTTCGGCATCAAGCAAACGCCATCTATCTGGTAAAGTTCGTCGTTTTCAAATCCGTAGCTCTGCTCAAGATCGGAGACCACGCCGATATCGCAAGACTGCTCGTCGATCCATTGCGAAACCGCAGTGGAATGACCGGCATGGATCGAGATGCCTGCTTCAGGGTAGATCTCGACGAAACGCTTGATCGTCCGAGGGATCAGTCCATGCGCCAAAATCTGGATGGCCGCGATTCGGAGCAGGCCGCCACTGAACCTGCGGATTCGCTTGGCGGCCTCTTCGAGGCGCTGCAATCCGACAAAACTGCGCTGCACTTCTTTGAAGTATGACAGCCCATCGTCCGTCGGCACAACCTTGCCCGGCAAGCGCTCGAACAGGCGCAAACCGGTCGCCTTCTCCAACTGCGCAATAGATCTGCTGACATTGGGCTGGGATGTGTTGAGAGTGAGTGCCGCAGCCGTCGTGGAGCCGGTCAGCATTACGGCTTGAAACGCCTCCACATGAGAGAACCGCACCCGCATCATGCCTTTTCCTACCTGTACAGCACGACAAGAAAGCCGCGCATCGGCATGTCGCGCGCGTTCGAGATGCTATGCGAAGTATCGCTCATACTGCGAGGACCCGGGCACACCCGCCGCCGGCCTGGGCATGCCACAGGATGTCGGCATCGCCATCGCCATTGAAGTCGCCGGTCGCGGCGACCTGCCATTCGGCGCCCATCGCGACGACGGGCGGTCGGCGCCGTGGTCGCGTTGATCGTCGTCCCTTGGGTGATCGTCGGCAGCTATTGAGGGTGATCGTCCCGTTGACGGTGAAATTGATAACCGTCGCCGTCCCCGAGCTGTCGGCATTGGCAACGGTGATCGCCGCACGCAGTGAGCCGGGACCGGAATCGTTGAGATTGGTGACCGTAAACGTCGCCATGTGGCCCTTATTGTTCTGTGTTTAATAACCGTAATGCGCCTGGCGCCGCCGACACAAGCTTACGCGTAAGCGCTCGTCGGGGACGCCGGGTTAAGCGGCGATGCGCGCGGCCTCGATTGGCCGCCAGTTCCACGGAAGAAGATCGGCGATGTGCCGCGCTGGGTGGTCGGCAATGCGGGTGAGGACATCGGCGAGATAATGCTGCGGGTTGATGCCGTTGAGCTTGGCGCTTTCGATCAGCGAGTACATCGCCGCGGCTCGGCGGCCGCCGGCGTCGGAGCCGGCGAAGAGGTAATTCTTGCGGCCGGTGGCAATCACCCGTTCATTCTGCCCATGTCGGGCAGGAGTTGGAAGTTCACTACCGGTATCACCCCTATTTCGGCGAGAAGGTTCTGGTGCGCCGCGTAGAGCAGCGAGCGACAGGGCAGTTCTTGAAGGTGCAGGGACCGGGCGGCATCGTTGTATCGATCGCCGGTTGGATGCTCGATCCGGTGATTTGCGCCGCGATGACAGGCGGCCCGCCGCGCGTTGATCTGGCAGCGCTCATCGAGCTACGGCTCCTGTTGATGGGGGTTTCCAACCGTCGACGTAGTGGGCGACCCATTTGGAGACGGAGTTAGCGATGAGCCTGTCATGCGTGTCGCTCGTAGTTGCGAAATTTCGTCGTCACGTTGGTTCGACACCTTAAGCTGTCACCGGCCACGAAATGAGGCATTAACCTCGATCAAACGTGGCGTCAGCCCGGATCAGTCTGTTAGGCGCTGTCTCGGAGGTGCGTGCACACTAATGCCGAATTGGCCCCCGACGGTCTATCTTTTGTCAACCTTTCGACTCCTCGGCGATGCCGGCAGCCGTAGCAGCACAACGGCGCGGTCAAACTGAGATCAGACTAGTGTCACCACAGGGGACCTTCATTAAGGCGGTTCAACGCGGCAGCAAATTCAGGGTTCCATTTCGTAGAATTTTGCCTGCCCGGAACCAGTTAAATCCTCGGCAAACAAGCTCAATCATCAACCGGACCACACCAGCCGGGCAGGTAATCGACTTCGCGGCTTCTGGCGAGTCGCAGCGCCTCCTTGATCGTATGGTCGAAGTGCGCGTCGACGGTTGCTTTGCCCAAACGTCGACGCAAGAAGTCGGCCCAGAGGAACTCGCTGAACGGGGTCGAATCTTTGGCGAATCCGCCGGCGCGACGCAGTTCGCCCGCGAGCGAGCGAAACGGGTCATCGGTGAGATCCTTGATCACTTCGGGTATGTTGCTGTAGCCGCATCGGCGTCCCTTATCGTCGAAGGGGTGAAGCCATCCTCGATAATCGAGAACCAGCCAAAAAGCATCCCGATCCAGCCGGCTTAGATCCGACACGGTGGTGGTTAGAACTTGCTTCACCCCTTCGTCGAAAAGTGCTCGGGCGAGGTAATGGCGATCGATGAGGTAATGTTGGTTCTGCGGTCCAAGAACCACTGGCACCATATGCTCGCCAAGGAATCCTGCCGCGTTGTCGCTCTTTCTTGCCCGCCAGTGGCGGCGCTTGGCCGCGACCTCTCGCATACCGACGGTTATTTGCGTCGGGTGCAGTTCGTTGAGAGGGACCGGCTTCAGTATCGGTTCGCGAACCATGTCGGCCCTCTTGTCGGTTCAGTGCGCACCTACGGCTCAACTCATCGCGACGCTGGTGACGGCCAAGCAAGCGATCGGTGAATCGGGGGCGCGTCGCGCTAGTGGTGAAAATCACACGGACGGGTCCGCATCGATCCGAGGGATTGCAAGGCCTTGTGGGTCATTCGGAGGGTTCCATCTGTCGGATTCGCTCCACGAGGATGAATTTCGCGCCAAAAATGGGAGTCCAGCCTCAATTACCATTTCCCGCTTTAGCGGGTTTATTGTGACTTGTTTACACAACCCCCGTATCCGCGTGATGGTGAGAATAGCGAGCCAAATAACAAAGGCTTTAATGCAGGTTAACGCCGGTCGGAAACGGTGATGTCTGAATAGCCTAATGAGCCGAATGCCTTTCCCCGTCGGACTGGTGCGAACCCGGCACGTCACGTTTCATAGATGAAAGACCAGCATGGCTTGGTTGTTAACGCCCTGTGCCGGCGCAGCCTGCGCTGCGTGGCTCTTCCTCCTGTTCTGCCGAGGCGGCTTCTGGCGCGCCGATCAGCGTCTGCCCCCGGAGCCCGGTCCTCTCTTGGCCTGGCCCGACATCATGGCGGTCATCCCCGCGCGCAACGAGGCCGATGTGATTGGCCGTGCCATTCACTCCTTGCTGGTTCAGGATTACCCGGCCCACTTCTCGCTCGTTCTCGTCGACGATCATAGCGACGACGACACGGCGGAGATCGCACGTGCCGCCGCGGCGGCGTTGGGTCGCGCGGATCGTCTCGCAATCATTTCTAGCGCGGCGCTGCCCGCCGGCTGGATGGGCAAGATGTGGGCAGTGAACCAAGGCATTGCCGAAGCTCGCCGCTTACGGGATACGCCCTACGTTCTGCTCAGCGACGCCGATATCGAACACGAGCCTGGCAACCTCCGCCGCCTGGTGGCGCTTGCCGAGACCGAGCGGCGAGACCTTGTTTCACTCATGGTCCACCTCCATTGCCGTTCCTCATGGGAGCGGTTGCTGATACCCGCCTTCGTCTTTTTCTTCCAACTCCTCTACCCCTTTCCCTTGGTCAATCGCCGGGGAAGCGATGTCGCCGCCGCGGCCGGCGGCTGCATGCTCGTGCGCAGTCGCGCGCTCGAGCGAATCGGAGGCGTCGCGGCCATTCATGATGCGATCATCGACGACTGCGCACTCGCCCGTCTCATCAAAACCCGGCAGAACGACAAAGGATGCTCCGGCGCCATCTGGCTTGGGCTCTCCGAGCGCACGCGCAGCCTCCGACCCTACAACGGGCTCCGAGATATCTGGGGGACGGTCGCGCGTACGGCCTACACGCAATTGCGACGGTCGCCCGTGTTGCTCATTGGCGCCATGCTCCCCTTCGCGCTGGTTTTTCTGGCGCCTCCCGCACTCCTGGCGGTTTCAGCGATCACGGGCGCCGGGCTCGCTACGACCCTTGCCGGGTTGGCTTGGGTCACCATGGCAGCCTGCTATGGACCGACGATGCGCATCTACGGGGAGCCGGTATTCCGTACGGCGCTCCTTCCCCTCGCGGCAGCGTTTTATTTCGCCATGACCTTTGACTCCGCCCGGCGGCATTGGCTCGGTCGCGGCGGCGCTTGGAAAGGGCGCACTTGTGACGAAACAGCACCCGACACAACGGTGAGCACGCAGGCGTGCCACTACGCCGACCGCCGCAACTTCGGATGAGCAGGTATCGGTAGTCGAAAAGGAGCCCGCATGACCGACATCCATCAGCGCATTGAAGCCGAAATTCCACGTTTGCGGCGCTATGCGCGTGCGCTCACACGGGATGTCATCGCTGCGGACGATCTCGTCCAGGACTGCCTCACCCGGGCGGTCGGCAAGCTGCATTTGTGGCGTGAGGGCAGCGATCTGCGGGCGTGGCTGTCGACGATTTTGCACAATCAACACGTCAATCAGATTCGGCGGGCGGTACGTGAAGGCATTTGCGTACCGATAAGCGAAATAGAGCCTCTGCTAACCCATGCGCCCGAGCAGGAACAGCATCACAAACTGCGCGATCTCCATCGCGCCCTGACGAAGCTCCCCGCGAACCAACGCACGGCCGTCTTGCAGATCGGCTTGGAAGGTTCGCGCTACGAGGACGTCGCTGCGTCTATCGGTGTGCCTGTGGGCACCGTTCGCTCGCGCCTGTCGCGCGGCCGTGCGGCCTTAAGGTTGACGGCCTGATCCACTTGGACCCCGCAGCTCGTAAGTTCGCGGGGCCGCTAGGTCTCGAGGATCACCTTGAGCGCGTGGGTGCTCGCAGCGCGACCGAAGGTGTCGTAAGCGTCGAGAATCTGGTCGAGCTTGAAATGGTGCGTGATCAGTTTCTTGGGGTCGAGCTTTCGCGACTGCACGGTCTTGAGCAGCATCGGCGTGGTGACGGTGTCGACAAGCCGGGTGGCGATGCTTATGTTCAGCGACCACAATCGCTCCAAGTGGAGGTCGACCTTCGTGCCGTGCACACCGACATTGGCGATCGTGCCCCCTGGCGCAATGATATTCTCGCAGGTGATGAACGAAGGCGGCACACCGACCGCCTCAATGGCGGTATTGACACCGCGCCCTCCGGTCAACTCCATCACCTTTTCGGCGGCCTTGCCGTCGCTGCCATTGATCGTTGCCGTGGCGCCGAAGCGCTTGGCGACCTGGAGGCGATTGTCGTCGAGATCGATCACGATGATCTCCGCCGGGGCATAGAACTGCGCGGTCAGCAGCGCCGCCAGGCCGATGCCCCCGGCGCCAACGATCGCGACGCTGTTGCCAGGTTGGACCTTGCCATTGAGCACGCCGCACTCGTAACCCGTCGGCAAGATGTCGCTCAGCATGACCAAGGCCTCTTCATCGGCGCCCGCCGGTATGGGGTAGAGGCTGGTGTCCGCGTGCGGGATACGTACGAACTCGGCCTGAGTACCGTCGATCTTGTTGCCCAGGATCCAACCGCCGGTCGTGCAATGCGAATACATGCCGCCGCGGCAGTATTCGCATTTGCCGCAAGCCGAAATGCAAGAGATGAGCACATGGTCTCCCCGGCGAAACATCGTCACCGCGGGGCCAACCTTGTCGACGATGCCGACCCCCTCGTGACCAAGGATGCGGCCGGGCTCGCAGGTCGGTACGTCGCCTTTGAGGATGTGCAGATCGGTCCCACAGATGGTCGTCTTGGTGACTTGAACGATCGCATCGCCTGGCGCATCGATATCGGGCAGTCGCCGCTCTTCGAGCGCCTTTTGTCCTGGCCCCTGATAGACGAGAGCTTTCATTGCTTTCCTCCGTCATTGTAGTTTGGGAATTGCTTCGTGTGGGGGTTTAATCTGGCCGAATGCCGAGATTCCAAAGGTTCGCGCGAGACCCGGGTCGACCAACCGACGCCGACCTCAGAATGAGGTCACTACCATCCGGCCATCGAGGATTCCGGCCTTCATGTCGGTGAAGACGCGGTTGATGTCCTCGAGTTTCATCTCGTGGTAATGGGAACGGACCTTTCCTTCCGCGGCAAACTCGAGGGCCTCTGCGAGGTCTTGACGACCGCCGACAATCGAGCCGCGGATTGTGATGCGGTTAAGGACTACGTCGAAAATCGGTACGAGAAATTGGCCAGGCGGCAGACCGACGAGGGCGACCGTCCCCTTGCGCCGCACCAGATGAATCGCCTGACTGAAAGCCGGCGGCGACACAGCCGTCACCAACGCGCCGTGTGCGCCCCCGCTGGTTTGCTTGAGGATCTGCGCTACAGCATCGGGTGACGCCGCGTTTACCGCCACATCGGCGCCCGATGCGCGGGCAAGCGCCAACTTGTCCTCGGTCACATCGAGTGCGGCAACGCGCAAACCCATCGCCTTGGCGTATTGGATCGCCAGCTGCCCTAAACCCCCGACGCCGGAGATTGCGATCCATTCCCCGGGCCTCGCTTCGGTCTCCTTGATGCCTTTGTAACTCGTGACCCCTGCACAAAGGATCGGCGCCATGGCTGCGAAGTTCGGATTGTTGGGCAATCGCCCGAGATAGGAGGCGGCCCCAATCGCATACTCGGCAAAGGTGCCGCTTACGTTGTAACCGCTGTTGCGCTGAGCAGGACAAAGGCTGTCCCATCCGGTCCGGCAGTACTCGCACCAGCCGCAGGAATCGTGGAGCCAGGCCACGCCGACTGGATCGCCCTCCTTCAAATGGGTGACGCCCGCACCGGTCGCCGCCACGATCCCAGCGCCTTCGTGCCCGGGCATAAAGGGCAGCGTAGGTTTGACCGGCCAATCCCCTTGGGCCGCGTGGAGGTCGGTGTGGCAAACGCCGGTGGCGATCACCTTCACTAATACCTCCCCCGGTCCCGGTGTCGGAATGGGAACCTCCTCAATTGTCAAAGGTTTGCCAAATGCGTGCACTATCGCCGCTTTCATCATCTTGGCCATGTGTTGGAACTCCTCCAATCGCGGCGTCGATCACTAGTTAACGAAAACAGGCAGCCGTAGATGCGAGTTGGCACCGATCGCGAGCGAGTGTCGAACCGACAACCGGCGGGTTGACCCATCCCAGCCGCACGTTGTTGGGCAGCTTTGCGTCGACGTGGCTGACGTGATGTCGAACGATACCCATCCAATCGGGACGGTAAAGGTAACTGACCGTTTGCCGTCCCGACTGATCGCGTCCTAATTTTCGTAGCGCGAAGGCTTAATGATGCCAGTTTTCCAGCCCGAACCGAGAGCTCCCTCCGGGCAGGGTCCGAGGCCGCTTGTGTAGGGGTGCAACGCAACGTCTGCGTCAAAACCCGGCGGGACATGGTAGTCGTGTTTCGGCGCAGAAACGACGACCGGCGGCAATACAGTAGCCGGTACCGTCGGGGGGAGAGCCGCAACTTCCGTTTCTGGTGCGGCGGTTCTGGATTGACCGGCATTTGCCGGAAACGCAAGACCGATAAGGAACGCCGCGCCCAAGGTTGCGGGTTGGTAAAGTTTGTACATCTGATGCCTCCAGTATCTTCGCGCCACAGCAATGTGGCCGAGGTGACGGGAGACTAAGGTCGCGCCGATGAACTTCCATTAATTCAGATTAAATCTAGAACTAGAAATTTTAACTGTCACTGAGGTAGCTCGACCGATATGGGGCCGGATCTGGCGCTGCGGAAGCTTGTCTCGGGCTGGGAGGCAAAGCATTAACTTGGGTTAAATCAGTGGTTATAATGTCACCAATTTGCTTCACCGCAAAATTTAGCTTGCAGCTTTAACCTGCATCAAAACTTTCCCCAAAAGTACCATGTAACTTTCACGCCGTCATGTGAGTACGACGTGATCGTCACCCACATTAAATGGGCAGTGAAACGCACCTCGCCTGAGAGAGGATGTCATGACCGCCACCATCGTCGGTGCTCTGCTTCCCATCGTCGTGACCCTTCTGCTCGGATTTGTTGCCGGCTGGCATCACGATTTCGACGGTGGGCAGGCGACCGTACTGAACCGCATGGTGATGCTCTATGCACTACCTCTCAGTCTCTTCGCAGGGATGGTCGGCACAGCGCGGGATCAGGTTCTGTCGCAGTGGCCGCTGGCAATCGCCATCCTTGTCGGGATGGCCGGCAGCTACGCGATTGTCCTTCTCGTTTCACGCTATCTTTTCCGTCGCGATCTGATGACGGCTTCGCTGCAGGCGATCGCCATCGGCGGGCCGGCAGTGCCATTCGTCGGTGTATCGGTGCTGGGACACCTGTTCGGCACCATGAGCGCCATTCCGATCTCGGTCGCAAGTCTCGTCATGAACCTCATCCAGGTTCCGGCGACACTCATGCTGCTTTCGGCCGGCGCCGCCCAGCGGACTACACAGTCGGGCGCCGCGCGGCCGTCGTTGAAGGATCATATTATCCACGCGCTGCGCGAACCGGTCGTCTGGGGGCCGATCCTTGCGCTGGTGTTGGTGCTGCTCAACCTGCACTTCCCGGCGTACATCCAGGATTCACTGATGTTGCTCGGACGTGCGACTGGGGGCGTCGCCCTATTCGCGTCGGGCATCGTCCTTTATTCGCGACGCGTGGCCGTCAACCTTACCGTCGGCGTGTCAGTCATAGCGCGCAACATCTTGGTGCCCGCCGCCATGTGGGGATTGATGCTGCTTGCCGGCGTGAGCGCCGAAACGGTGCGCGAAGTCGTACTCACGCTCGCCATTCCGACCGCATCGATCGCCGTCATTCTCGCCGTTCAATACCAGGCGGCCGAACAGGAAATGGCCTCGACCTTGTTTTTCAGCACGATTTTCTCGGTGGTCACAATGGGCGCCTTCATCTGGCTTACGGCGTGATTCCGAGACGAACCCGGCGAAAGGACTTCACCATGAGCAAAGCCCCAAAAAGCGTCGCGGAACTAGTCATCTCCTGCCTTGAAGCCGAAGGCGTGGAATATATGTTCGGCATCCCAGGCGAAGAGAACATTCGCCTCGTGCTCGCCACGGCCGGCTCGAGGATCCGCTTCATCCTCGTGCGACACGAGCAGGCCGCCGCCTTCATGGCCGACATTTACGGCCGCCTCACGGGCAAGGCCGGCGTCTGCACCGCGACACTTGGTCCGGGCGCCATCAATCTCCTGCTTGGCGTCGCCGACGCACAGACGGATTCGACACCGCTCGTGGCGCTCACCGCGCAGGTCGGGCTGAACCGCATCTACAAAGAGTCGCACCAGATCGTGGACCTTGTGTCGATCTTCAAGCCGGTCACCAAATGGGCCGAGCTGATGATCACACCGGCATCCGTTCCGGAGATGGTTCGCAAGGCCTTCGATGTCGCGCAGGCCGAGCGCCCCGGCGCGGTCTACCTGGCTATCCCGGAAGACGTTGAGGCCGCCCCGGCCCCGGCGGGAGCCAAAGCGCTAACAGCCCGGCCGCATCATGCCGCCGGACCTGATCCCGTACAGCTCGAGGCGGCCGTGGCGCTCATCCGCGAGGCAAAGCGGCCAATCATTCTCGCAGGACATGGTGTCGCCCGCGCACAGGCGGGTGAGGCGCTGACGCGACTGTCCGAGGTCATGGGAGTGCCGGTGGCGACGACATTCATGGGCAAAGGGGTGATCTCGGACCGTCATCGCAATGCGTTAGGCGTGGTCGGGTTCATGCGCCACGACTATGAAAATTTCGCCTTTGACAAAGCCGACCTCATCCTCGCCATTGGGTATGAGCTGCAGGAGTTCGCTCCGATCCGGGTCAATCCGACCCGCGACAAGACGATCGTGCATATCCATCGCTTTGCGGAGGACACCGACGCGGCCTATCCGATCGCGGCCAGCATCGAGGCCGATATCGGCCGTTCGCTCGCAGCGCTCATCGCGGAGTTCGAGGCCCAGCCGCTGCCGCGCTACGAGATGGGGTCAAAGATCCGCGCTCTGCACGCAGAGGAATTCGAGGCAGGCGAAAACGATGCGAGCTACCCGCTGAAGCCGCAGCGCATCGTCAACGACATCCGCAAGGCGATGGGCGACGAAGACATCGTGCTGGCCGACACCGGTGCGATCAAGATGTGGATGGCTCGTCTTTATCCTGCTTACGCCCCCCTGACCTGCCTAATCTCGAATGGCCTTTCCACCATGGCTTTCTCGCTTCCCGGCGCGATCGGAGCCAAACTCGCCAGGCCTGACGCTAAAGTGCTGGCGGTGATGGGCGACGGCAGCTTCCTGATGAACTCCCAAGAGATCGAGACCGCCGTTCGCGAGAAGGTTCCGCTTGTGGTCCTGGTTTGGGTCGACAGCGCCTACGGCCTCATCAAGTGGAAAATGGACATGGAGCTGGGGCACCATCGCTACGTCGACTTTACCAACCCTGATTTCGTCAAATATTCAGAAAGTTTCGGGGCCGCCGGGTACGAGATCACGGCGGCGGACCAGCTCCTACCGACACTGAAGAAGGCCCTTGCCGCCGACGGCGTTTCCGTGATCGCCTGCCCGGTCGATTACACCGAGAACACGAAGCTGACGGACAAGCTGGGCGCGCTGACCGACCCGCTTTAGGCCTTCACGGCCAACCCGGGCGACAGCAATCGGGTCAAGGGAGAGACGCGCTAGAAGCCGAAGGCTGCTGTCGCGTCTTCGCCGACCTCGGGCGGCGCGACAGCTTCTTCCCGCGTCTTCGAAGACCGCGTCCGCGGCGAGGTGACTGCCTAGCCCTCGAATCGAGCAACTCAGCATCCGGTGTCGAAGCTCCGACCGCACGCACAAATCTGTCATCAAAACGCGAGGCAGCGGTGGTGCCTTGGTGCGGACTAAATCGGCGTGCGGTTCCGCCATCGCATCGCGCAAAAAAAATCATACCGCAGCGTTAACCTGCATCAACGCCGCCTCCCTACCGCGACCGTAACTTCCGCGACAGCAAACGCGGTGCCGGCGCACGATAGGTCACCGAGGGAGAGGGCAAATGTCAACGCAAAGCATGCAATCAACGGCAGTTGTTGAACTGCAGCCCGCGGTGAAAGGAGTTCATTGGCCGTTCGTCGTGGCCTGGCTCTTCTGCCTGGTGTTCTACTTCCTCCAATACGCCATCCGTTCCGCGCCGGGTGTGACGATTCCCGAGCTGGAAGCCGCCTTTGGCTTAACGGCGCTGGGTATCAGCTCGCTAGTTGGGTTGTATTATTACACCTATGCCGGCTTTGCCATCGTTGCCGGCGCATCTCTCGATCGCTATGGAGCCAAATCGCCGATCGTAGTTGGAGTCTTCACCACGGCGATGGGCTGCGTCTTGTTCGGGCTTGGCTCAATCGGCGCGGCTGAGGGCGGGAGGCTGCTGCAAGGCGCCGGTTCGGCTTTTGCTTTCACGGGCGCGGTCTATCTAGCCGTGCACGGGTTCTCCGACCGCTGGCTCGCCACGGCGATCGGCTTCACGCAGCTCGCCGGGATGCTTGGCGGTTTCGCTGGGCAGTTCATTGTCAGTCCATTGGTCCACGGTCCGATCACTTGGCAATCGTTCTGGATTTACGCAGGCGTCGCATTGGTTCTCGTTGCGCTCATCTTGCTGATCGTCACCCCAGCGAACCATGAGCCAGCCAGCGGTTCCGTGTGGAAGATGTTCGCGCCCTACAAGGTCGTGCTGACGAACCCGCAATCCTATCTCTGCGGCGCTGTCGGGGGTCTGCTGTTCATACCGACGACCATCGGAGCCATGATTTGGGGTGTTCCGTTTCTCGGGGTCGAGCATGTGGGCCATGCCGAGGCTGCGGTACGCTCTTCGATGGTGCCGCTCGGTTGGGTGATCGGTTGTCCGCTGCTTGGCTTCATCTCCGATCGCATTGGTCGTCGCAAGCCGGTCGTTCTCGGCGGGATTGTCCTTATGCTGGTGACGCTGATTGGCATCGTCTACACGGACGGCATGTTCCCGCGCTATGTCGGAGGCCTCGCTTTCGGGATCGGCTCTGGCGCGGCGATGATCCCCTACACGATGATCAAGGAGGTCAATCCGGACAACGTGAAGGGCAGCGCTTCGGGTGCGATGAACTTCATGGTCTTCACCTTCAGCGCTCTGCTGGCACCGCTGTTCGGGCTCATGCTGGTCAATCTCGCGGGTGGCCAGTCGCCGACATTGGAAACCTTCCGCGAGGCCGACCTGATTTGGCTCGTCGGCATTGTCTTGGCATTCGCCCTGACACTGTTCCTGCGCGAGACCGGAGCGGCGGTGACACCTGCAAAGAAGTGAGAATTGGGCGCTTTGTTTCGAATGAAGTCACCTGCTCGCCACGACGAAGGACTCGCCATGAAAGCCGCTGTCTTCAGCACTCACGAATTTGATCGTGAATCGTTGACCACCGCCAACCAGGATTACGGGCATCAACTGACTTTTTTGGAACCGCGTCTCGACCAGACAACCACCGCGCTTGGTCGCGGATTCCCGGCAGTGATCGTCTTCGTTAACGACCAGCTCGACGCGGAAACGCTCGAGGCCCTCAAAAATGGCGGTACCCGATTGGTGGCCTTGCGCTGCGCCGGCTTTAACAACATCGACTTGACCGCTGCCGCGAGGCTCGGCCTCCGCGTCGTGCGTGCGCCGGGCTATTTGCCCCATTGCGTGGCGGAGCATGTCTTCGCGCTATTGCTCGCGCTGGTGCGGCACATCCCGCAAGCCTACAACCGTGTGCGGGAGAACAACTTCAGTGATGACGGATTAATCGGCTTCGAACTTCACGGAAAGACTTTCGGTATTGTCGGAGCCGGTCACATCGGGCAGGCCGTCGCCCGCATCGCTCATGGCTTCGGTTGCAAGGTCGTCGCCTTTGACCCCTGTGTCCCTTCGCCAGCCGGAGCTGAACTGCCGATAACCTATCTCCCGCTCGATGAGCTGGCGGCGCGGGCCGATGTCATATCCCTGCACGCCCCACTCACACCGGAAACCCACCATCTGATCAATGCCGATCTGCTTGCCCGGATGAAGCCCAGCGCAATGCTGATCAACACCGGCCGTGGCGCCCTGATCGATACGGCCGCGCTGATCGCCGCCCTCAAACAGGAGCGGATCGGTGGCGTCGGCCTTGATGTCTATGAGCTCGAGGAGCACGTCTTTTACCGCGATCTGTCGGACAAAGTTTTGACCGACGATGTCTTGGCCTTGCTCCTCAATTTTCGAAACGTCCTCGTCACCGGACATATGGGTTTTCTGACCCATGAAGCGCTCGCGGCGATTGCAATGGCGACGCTTGAAAACCTTGCCGCGTTCGATCGCGGCCAGCCTCTCGTCGATGAGATCAAGTGTCTATCGACCGGAACCGGGCGATGACACGGAGCGGGCCTGGCATCCCCCCGGGGTCGGAGCATCGCTCGTTCGATCATAAAGCGGCACTCAAAAAGGGTGAAGGATTGCACCGATGCTGAAACAAGCAGACGCCACCCGCGTTCATGCGATGGCCGCTGGGACAGGGCCAACAAGGCGGCAACTACCGCGCTGGATCGATCACCTGCCGCCCTGCAACGCGGCTTGTCCGGCGGGAGAGAATATCCAAGCCTGGCTCGATCATGCGCAGGCCGGCCGATGGCGGCAGGCGTGGCAGCAAATCCTCGATGACAATCCGTTTCCCGCGGTGCACGGTCGAGCCTGTTATCACCCCTGTGAGAGTGGGTGCAATCGGCTGCAGCTCGATACTGCCGTCAGTATTCATGCCGTCGAGCGCCTTGTGGGAGATTGCGCCCGGCAGGAGAAATGGCGACCGTCTGCAGGCGAGCCCACCGGTCATCGGGTGCTCATCGTCGGTGCCGGGCCCGCTGGTCTTTCTTGCGCCTACCACCTCAGGCGCCATGGCCACGCCGTAGAAATTCGCGAAGCGACTGAGGAGCCCGGCGGCATGATGCGCTGGGGAATCCCGGCCTACCGGCTGCCGCGCGACGTCGTCCGAGAGGAGATCGCACGCATTACGGCGATGGGCGCGACAATCACCTGCGGCCAGAAGGTCGAGGATGTGCTTGCCGAGAAGCAGCGGGGCGGGTTTGACGCGGTATTCCTCGCAGTCGGAGCGCAAGCCGCCAATCGGCTCGATATCCCGGCGGCGGACGGGCGGCGCCTCATTGACGCTGTAACCATGCTCTCGGACACGGACCGAGGGCACCCGCCGCGCCTCGGGCGTGTGGTCGACGTCATCGGCGGCGGCAACACGGCGATGGACGTCGCTCGCGTTGCCAAGCGGCTTGGCGCCGAAGAGGTGACCCTGATCTTCCGCTACGACCGCCCGCATATGGAAGCGATACCGGCCGAGGCCGAAGAGGCTTTCGCCGAAGGTGTGAAAATCCGCTGGCTCTCGGTCGGAAGCCACTTCGGCGCAAACGGCGTGACCATCGAAAGTGTCGAGATGGGGCCGAACGGGAGCACGATACCGACCGGGCGGTTTGAAACGTTGCCCGCCGACAGTCTCGTGCTCGCCGTGGGGCAGCACGGCGAACTCGACTTCCTTCGGAATGTCCCCGGCGTCGCGATCGGTCCCAATCAAGTCCTCGCTGTCGATGACCAGTTCATGACTGGACACCGCGGCATCTTCGCCGGCGGCGACATGATAGGCGGCGCGCGGACCATGACCACCGCGGTAGGCATGGGAAAGCACGCGGCTCGCGCCATTGCCGCCTACCTGAACGGCGCGTGCTACGAGCGAGCTCCGAAGCACCCGCCCATCAGCTTCGATATGCTGGACTTGCCCGTGTTTCTGGAGACGCTGCGACATGCTCAACCGGAGCTGCCGCGCGCCAATCGGACCGCCTCATTCGCGGAGGTCGTGCAGGGTCTCAGCCAGGAGGAGGCGAAGGCCGAAGCGGGGCGGTGCCTGTCCTGCGGCAACTGCTTCGAGTGCGACAACTGCTTCGCGGCATGCCCGGAACAGGCGATCATCCGCCTCGGCCCGGGGCGAGGATATCGTGTCGAGTTCGATCTCTGCACGGGTTGCGGGACCTGCTTCGAACAGTGCCCCTGCCACGCTATCGAAATGCAGTCTGAGAGTGTAGCCGCGACCGCACCGCTCGGATCGATCGGTGAGCCGCTCGCACCCTCCCGCCTGCGCATCCGCGACTGAGCAAGGCGACAACTGGAGAATGACGATCATGGACAGGATCGAGACGCTCGACGGCAATACCGCAGTCGCCCATGTCGCGTACCGTATCAATGAGGTGTGCGCGATCTTCCCGATCACGCCATCCTCTACAATGGCTGAACTCGCCGACGAGTGGGCGGCGCAGGGCACGAAAAATATCTGGGACGCGGTTCCGGTCGTCCAGGAGATGCAGGCTGAGGGAGGCGCTGCCGGCGCGGTTCACGGTTCCCTCCAATCGGGAGCGCTGACCACTACGTTCACCGCCTCGCAGGGCCTCCTTCTGATGATCCCTAACATGTTCAAGATTGCGGGGGAGCTGACGTCCTGCGTCTTTCATGTCGCGGCGCGAGCGCTTGCCACCCAGGCTCTGTCGATCTTCGGCGATCACTCGGACGTCATGGCGGCGCGCGGTACCGGCTTCGCGCTGCTCGGTGCCGGTTCGGTGCAGGAGGCGCACGATCTCGCGCTGGTGGCGCAAGCGGCGACGCTCGAAGCGCGAGTGCCGTTCGTGCACTTCATGGACGGGTTCCGCACCTCGCATGAGGTGAACACGCTCGTGATGCTGTCGGACGAGCAAATCCGAGCGATGATCGATGACAATCTCGTGCGCGCGCACCGCCGGCGCGCGTTGAGTCCCGAGCGGCCGGTGACACGCGGCACCGCGCATAACCCGGACACATTCTTTCAGGCGCGGGAGACCGTGAACCCGTACTACCGGGCAACGCCGGGTATCGTGCAAGGCGCGATGGATCGCCTCGCCAAACTTACCGGACGCGAATATCGCCTGTTTCGCTACGACGGCCATCCGCAGGCGGAGCGCATTATTGTTGCAATGGGCTCGGCCGCCGAGACCTTGCGAGCAACCGCCTCTCACCTCAACGCTCAGGGTGAACGGGTCGGTGTCTTGCAAGTGCTGCTCTACCGCCCATGGTCGGCGGAAGATTTTCTCGCGGCTCTGCCGCCTAGCGCCCGCAGCGTCGCCGTGCTTGATCGTTGCAAGGAGCCTGGCGCACCGGCAGAACCCTTATGCCTCGATGTCGCGCAGACGCTCGCCGAGGCCATCGCACGCGGCACCCGCGATAATCTTCCGCTGGTCGTAGGCGGCCGATACGGCCTGTCGTCGAAGGATTTCAATACAGCGATGGCAAAGGCGGTATTTGACCACCTTAAGGATAAAGCGCCGCGCAACGGCTTCACAGTCGGCATCACCGACGACGTCTGCGGGACGAGCCTGACTGTCGACGCGGATTTCGACATCGAGCCGCCAGGTGTTAGCCGCGCGCTGTTTTTTGGTCTTGGTTCTGACGGGACAGTAGGAGCGAACAAGCACAGCGTGAAAATTTTGTCCGAAGATTCTGGTCGCTATGCGCAGGGGTACTTTGTTTATGACAGCCACAAATCCGGAGCAGAGACGATCAGTCACTTGCGCTTCGGCAATGCGCCAATCACCGCGCCATATCTGCTTCAATCAGCCGACTTTATTGGCGTCCACAAATTCGATTTTCTGCAAAAATTGGATGTCTTAGGTCCTGCTCGGCAGGGTGCGACGGTCCTCATCAATTCCCCTTACGATGCCGCATCGGTCTGGGACCATCTGCCGCGGCCTGTGCAACAGCATCTCATCGATAAGGATCTGCGACTTTTCGTAATCGACGCGAGCGGCGTCGCGCAAAGCCTGGGTTTGGGGCCGCGGGTCAATACCATTTTGCAGACCTGTTTCTTCGCCATCAGCGGTGTGCTGCCCCGCGAGGAGGGTGTTCGGCGGATACGCTCATCGATCGAGAAGGCGTATGGCGAGAAAGGGCGCGCCGTTCTCGAGAAGAATTTCGCCGCCGTCGATACCGCTCTCAAGCATCTGCACGAGGTCAAGATCCCAAAGACGGTGAGCTCCAAAGAAGAATTGCGGATTATCGTGCCGGCGGATGCACCCGACCAGATCAAACGCATTGCGGCACTTCAGTTCGCCGGCCGCGGCGATGAAATTCCGGTCAGCGCATTCCCGGCGGACGGAAGTTATCTCGGCGGAACCACCCAGTACGAGAAACGCAACATCGCCTTTTCAGTGCCGGTCTGGAAGCCGGATCTCTGCATCCAATGCGGTCAGTGCAGCATCGTCTGCCCGCACAGCGTAATACGGGCAAAGGCATATGACGCCGCGCTGCTCAATGAGGCGCCGGAGGGTTTTCCATCCGCTCCGGTCAATGCGCGTGGTTATCCGGAAAAGCGTTTCACGCTGCAGATCGCTGTCGAAGACTGCACGGGTTGCGGGATCTGCATCGACCATTGTCCGGCACACGATCCGCTCGATATTTCCGTCAAGGCGATCAATTTGAGCGAGCGACTGCCTCTCGTCGAAGCGGGACGGCGCGATCTTGCGTTTTTCGGGGCGTTGCCTGAACACGCGCGCGAAGAGGTCGATCTGCATCTCTCTCGGGGACTGCAGTTCGTGCGGCCGCTGTTTGAATTTTCCGGCGCCTGTGCCGGCTGCGGCGAAGCCCCCTATCTCAAGCTGCTGTCGCAGCTCTTCGGCGACCGGTTGCAGATCGCCAACGCGACCGGCTGCTCTTCGATCTATGGTGGCAACCTGCCGTCGCTGCCGTGGCGCGCCGGTGCCGATGGGCGCGGTCCTGCCTGGAGCAATAGCCTGTTCGAGGATAATGCCGAATTCGGCTTCGGCATGCGCCTTGGGATCGACCAGCAAGCCGCATTGGCGCGGGCGTTGGTCGCCAAGTTAGCGGATCGCATCGGGACACGCCTGTCCGAGGAGATCCTCCGCGCACCCCAGCGCACTGACAGCGAAATCGCCGCGCAACGCAACCGGATCGATGAATTGAGGCGAGCCCTCGGAGACGCAACGGATGGGCCGGGCCGAGACCTGCTGGCCTTGAGCGAGTTCCTCGTCCGCCGCAGCCTGTGGATCGTGGGCGGCGACGGATGGGCTTACGACATCGGCTACGGCGGCCTGGATCACGTCCTGGCGCAAGACCGCAATGTCAACGTCCTGGTGCTGGATACGGAGGTTTATTCCAATACCGGCGGTCAATCGTCAAAGGCGACCCCCCTTGGGGCCTCGGCCAAGTTTGCTACTGCGGGTAAGCGCACGCCGCGCAAGGACCTAGCGCTGCAGGCCATCTCCTACGGCTACGTCTATGTTGCGCAGATCGCGTTAGGCGGCAACCCGGAGCAGACAATCACGGCGTTGCGCGACGCTGAGGCTTACGATGGGCCGTCGCTCGTCCTGGCGTACAGTCACTGCATCGCGCACGGCTTTGACTTGCGCGATGGCATGAAGCAACAGCAACGCGCCGTCGCCAGCGGTTATTGGCCGCTCTTCCGGTTTGATCCTGCGCTGCGACGTTCTGATGTGAACCCATTCCGTCTCGACAGCACGCGTCCGAGGTTACGTGTCGAAGACTTCATCTATCGCGAGCTGCGCTATCGGACACTTGCCCAGAGCCAGCCGGAAGACGCGCGCATGTTGTTGCGCGAAGCGCAAGCCGCCGTCGACGAGCGCTATCGCGTCTACGAGGACATGGCGTCGCGGGGGGGAGAGCGTTTCCACCCCTTCTGGCAGGACGAAAACGTTATCCACGAACCGACGAAGGCAGAGGCTGCGAGATGAACCTGCAGACAAAGTATCTCGGCCTATCCTTGGCCCATCCTGTCGTTGCGAGCGCCTCACCCCTTTCGGCGACCCTCGACGGCATCCGACGCCTTGAAGATGCGGGCGCTGCAGCAATTGTCGCAGCCTCGATCTATGAGGAGGAGATCTATGCCGAGGAAGCGGCGCTCGAAGCCGCTGGCACAATCGGGGCGGAGAGCCATCCCGAGGTCAAAAGCTACCTGCCAGCATTTCCGGGTTATCATGGCCCCCTTGCGGCTCGTATCGAAATGATCCGGCGAGCGGCTGAAAGCCTTTCGGTGCCCCTCATCGCCAGCCTCAACGGAACCGGGCTAGAGGGTTGGACGCGTATTGCTGCCGATCTGCAGCAGGCCGGGGCGGCGGCGCTCGAGCTCAACCTGTTTCACATCCCTGTCGACCCGCAAGAGGCCGCTGCCGCTGTCGAGCAGAGGCTGATCGAAACTGTCCGAGAAGTTTGCGCGACGGTGAGCATTCCGGTCGCCGCCAAGCTCAGCTCAAACTTCACCGCTCCGACTCATCTGGCAGCAGCTCTGGCGGAGGCCGGCGCGAGCGGCATCGTCCTGTTCAACCGGAGCTGCGAGCCCGACATCGACCTTGAGACGCTAACGATCCGTCCGACCCTGCCTTTATCGTCGGCGGAGGAGATCCGCTTGCCGCTGTTGTGGATCGCGCTGATGGCCGGAACGACGCCGCTGAGCCTCGCCGCGAGCCGAGGAGTGGAGGGGCCCCAGGAAGTAATCAAATACCTGCTGGCCGGGGCGGATATCGTCCTGACCGCATCTTCATTGCTGCGCCACGGACCGAGGCAACTCGGGCGCTTGGTCGAAGGCTTAGCAGAGTGGCTGGAGGCACGCGGCGCCAGTTCCGTCGCGGAGATTAGGGGACGTCTGCGCGCCAATCGGCTCGCCCACCCCGAGGCTCTGCTCCGCGCGCATTACGTCAGCTCGTTGCTGCGCGAATATCCGGTCTTTGATCCGCTCACTGGCGTCCATGCCTGCCAAACACCTAAGAATTGACCAGGGTTGGCCGAAGCTCGTTCAGCAGCGTGCTGGCCGACGTGAGATCGGTTGTCCCAAATCCTTCCGTGAAACGGGCATACACCGACGAAAGTAACTGCCATGCCTCGCTGACGCGGTTTTGATCGCGCTGCAATCGGGCGAGACTTGTGGCGGCGCGGAGTTCCCAGGACAGGGCGCCCTGCCGGTGCGCCCAGTCGAGCGCCTGTTGGAAGCAGTCCTCGGCTGCCGCTGACGCACCGGGTGCGCCTTGCAACAGCAGCACCTCGCCCTTGATGCGCAGCAATTCGGACATTCGCCATCGCAGGTCGGTACGCTCTGACACGTCCAATGCCTCACCTATGGCGGCGAGCCCATCGGCGGTCTGACCGTCCTGACCCAGGGCTTCAGCCAGCACAGGCAAGAAGGTAAGTGAGCGCAGGGCGGACCTTGAGGCGCTGGGTTGGCCCAGGCCGGACTGCAACAGCTGCAGTCCAGCGATAACGTCGCCGCGCTTGATAAAGAGCTCACCCTGATAGCTACGAGCCCAAAGGAGCCAGACCGCGAGGCCACGGGTCGTCGATTGGTCTAGCAGCATTCCGATATACTGTTCAGCCACAGCCGAATTGCCGACCCAGAGTGCAATCTGGCATGCCGTCTGAGCCAGAGCGGAACACAGCGTCCCGGGGTCATTGGTGGCGCGCGCCTCCTCGACGCCATTGTGGGCGGCGTGCATCGCCATATCCGGAAAGCCCAGCAACCATAGGACGCGCGCCAGATAGATGTGCGCCGTGACACGTTGGTCGAAATGAAAACGAATGATGTCCGACATATCGTCGGGAGGGCGGTACCGAGGGACGACGTGCTCGAGATGCCGCCGCGCGCTTGGTTGATCACCCATCAAGTGGTGCGACAAGCCGATCATGCCCTCGCCGATCAGCCGCTCGTTTGGATTGGAGCGGATCTCGGCAAGTCTGCAGAACCTTTCCGCCGAGGTCAGACTAAGTTGAGGCTGGCCACTGTTCATGTAATAGTTCCATAAGCCCCAGAGCGAGCGCAACTGGTACTCGGCGTTGTCCAGCTGCTCTGCAATATCGAGAGCGCGTTTAAAAGACGCGCCGATTTCGCGGGCGGCAGCACCTCTGGTAACGTCTAACGCTATGCCAAGAGCAGCGTGGAGCCGCATTTCGCTGCGCGAATCGCGGGTCGCCCCGTCCGCTAGATAGGCAAGGGCCTGTTCTATCCGGCCGCGGCATTCCTCCACAAGCGACAAGCGCATCCACACGGGCACCGCGGCGGCCGTCAGCGCCACGCCAATGGTAGGATCACCTCCCGATTCGAAGGCCCAGGTCAGCGCCGCGCGAACGTTGTCGATTTCGGCCGCGTGGACGGCGAACGGATCGTCCATGGCCACTTGATCTTGAGCAGCGGCTTCGAGCAAGTCTCGGTAGTACTCCGCGTGGCGTCGTCCAACGGCGTCGA